>Ga0315312_1000069_pt1 | contig 188106 bp, 187 predicted proteins | sample TDP7_MG_FD_203629 | JGI IMG/M metagenome (GOLD analysis project Ga0315312, IMG submission 203629) | Freshwater sediment microbial communities from Lake Towuti, South Sulawesi, Indonesia - TDP7 | ecosystem: Environmental > Aquatic > Freshwater > Lake > Sediment | place: Indonesia: South...
ATCTTGAACTTAGGAAACTTTTTGTTTGAATACAATCACTTGAGAATGCACGGAGGATTAAATTACTTAACCCCTTTTGACAAACTCCAAAAAGTTACCGAATTATTGAGCTAGTACAACGCTTCTAATTTTTGATAATTTTTCATAGTGAAGGGGGGGAGAAAATGGGGACGGAGGGAATTTTTCTGAGAGAAAAAGGGGAAAAAGGGGACGCTTTTATTTATTCGGAAATTCGGGGACAGAGAACTTACGGAAACGTGTCGGACTTAAAATTTTTAATAAAACATTGAAAATTTCAAGTCTGGCACAAAATGTATGTCGGAGATCCCGCTAAAGCGGTGATATACATCCAGAAAATAGTAATACCAGATTATAGCTGGATACAGGAGTTCACTCCAAGTAACTATTTGGACAATTTTGAAATAGAAGAATGATAGCGAGGAAATTAATATGTCAGAATTATTCAAAATTATTCTTACGTCATCACTAACAATTTTTGGTGGAATTTTTGTCTATGTATTTGGTCAAGTAATTTCTAAGTTCTTTATCGAACCTATTCATGAGCAACACAAGGTTATTGGTGAAATATCTGACTCTTTGATTTTCTATGCTAATGTATATTGTAATTTAGGGCTCCTCCCAAAAGATATGATGGATAAAGCATCGGACAAACTACGTCAATTGGCAACTTTGTTACAATCCAAAACTTACACAATTCCGGCATATAAATTTTTTGCAGAAATAAAAATAGTTAGAAGTCTATCTACAATTGAGCAAGCATCAAAAAAGCTTATAGCGCTTTCCAATTCACTTTATGTACCGCCCAACAAAGACATAGATAACACGGCAGTAAAAAATAGTGCAATAGCCGACGAAATTAGGGAATTATTGGGGTTACCAAAATCAGAAAACCAAACACTACAACAAAAAGGAGCGGAAGAATAAAAAATGTCCAGTCGCTTGAGAGAAATTTTTGAAGATGAGAAACTAGTAGAGAAAATCAAAAGACGTTTGCCTTATTTGTTTCAACTTGCTGAATTAGAAAGTTCAAGAGCGGGCAAACCAGGAATGGAAGTAGGTTCGGTTAGGGAAAGGATAATTGTCGCTTTACTCATTTACAAGTTTGGCGAAGCAAATGTAGAGACCAAAATTCCTATTACTGAGCCAGAAATAGATGTGGAACTATTTGGAGAACCCGTATCCATCAAAACAATTACTGGTAAAAGTTTCAGTGGTGTTAAACTGATATGGACGGTTGATGCTCAAAAGGCAAAAGAATTTCGTGAAAACTATTATCCTCATTGCGATGTTTTACTTGTTCAAATCAACTGGGATGATGTTGGTGGATTTTATTATATCCCAGTGGAAGTTCAGAAAAGACTTTTTGATAAAATAGGTAGGCAAAACTATATCAAACTTCCTAAACCGGGAACAAACCCGAGAGGTGTAGAGATTACGAAAGAAGCTTTATTGTCTTTAGTTACAGATAATGAAACGAAGAGAATTGAGATAAATTGGCAAAGAACAAAAATAGAATTTAATTCTTACAAAAGATGGGTTGACCTCTGGAGAGAGGACTAAAATGAGATTTAACCAAAGAAAGAGGGGAACAAGAACAAGTGCTTTTGGTTCTCCGGGAAGAATTAATCACGACTCCACTCCTTTTTATACAAGTAGGTTATATGAGGGGTTACCGAAAGAAGAAATAGCAAAGTATATAGAAAATTCTATTCCGTCTGAATTTCTGGATAAAATCTTTTGCAAATCAAGTGAAAAAATGGAAGAATTACCGGACAATAGCGTTCATTTGATGGTTACTTCGCCCCCTTACAATGTAGGAAAGGAATATGATGAGAATCTTACTCTAAATGAGTACAGAGAATTTTTGAGAAGAGTATGGAGTGAGGTTAAAAGAGTACTTGTTCGCGGGGGTAGGGTATGCATTAATATTGCCAACCTTGGAAGAAAACCGTATATCCCCCTTCATACTTTCATCGTTAAGGATATGCTTGACTTGGGATTTTTAATGCGAGGTGAAATCATCTGGAATAAGGCTTCAAGCGGAAGCCCCTCTACTGCCTGGGGTTCGTGGCTTTCAGCTAAGAATCCAACTCTGAGAGATATTCACGAATATATTTTAGTGTTTTCTAAAGGGATGTTCGCAAGAGAAAGTCTACGAAGAAAAAGCACAATCTCTAAAGAGGAATTTCTTGAATTTACTAAAAGTGTCTGGACATTCTCCGCAGAACCGGCAACAAAAGTGGGGCATCCTGCTCCTTTTCCAGTAGAGTTGCCTTACAGGTTAATTCAACTTTATACCTTTGAAGATGAGGTTGTTTTAGACCCATTTATCGGAAGCGGACAGGCAGCAATTGCGGCGATAAAAACAAAACGCCACTATGTTGGATATGATACAAACGAAGAATATGTAAAATTAGCAGAAAGACGGCTTAGAGAATTTTCTTTAGATTTTAATGCTCCCAATTTGTTTGAATTAAAAGGAAAAAGTATGGTCACTGGTGTTGCTGACAAAAAAACAAATAAGAAAAAAACTTGAGGAGGTGTATCTATGGTAGAAATTGAAGATGATATTTTATCAGAGGTTTTAGGATGTAAAAGTCACCATAAAAGAGTCTCAGGGTTTGGAGAAAGGGCATGGATAGCAGAAGGGAAAGAAATTGATGCAATTTATTGGGATACAGGGAATGGGTGGTGCGATATTTTGCTAGTTATTCCTAAAAACTGTAAAGAATGTAAAGGGAAATTGATAAAATTTTACAATGGTTTACAAAAAGCTATAGAAAAACACTATGACGAAGGTATGTGTAGAGTGGATTAACTTTAGAAGGGGGCAAGGTTATGGTTTTTACTAAAAAGACAATTGGTTTGGTGGCAAATTTTGAAAAGAAAGAAGTGAGGACAATTGTTCCGAAATTGGTAAGTTTTTGTTCCAAAAAGGGTTGGAAATTAGAAAAAGTTCTGGCGGGAAAAAACTTAGGTAAGTTTGCTTTTCTTCTTGCTTTAGGTGGTGACGGAACTATACTCAAAGCGGCACGCTACGCACAACCAAATAATTTATCTTTACTCGGTGTCAATCTCGGTAGTTTAGGTTTTCTTGCTGCCGGTGAGAAAAAAAATTTGTATCCGATTTTGGAAAATGTGCTCAAAGGAAAATATACTCTTGAAGAACGACTTATGCTCGCAATTGAAGTTCGTCGGAGTAAAAAGAGAATTGAACAATTTCTTGCTTTAAATGATTGCGTTTTTCGTAATCCGCATTCGGCACGGACAATAAATTTAGAACTAAAAATTGATGGACAACTTGTCACCCGTTATCTTGGTGACGGTTTAATTCTTTCCACCGCTACTGGTTCCACCGCTTATAATCTTGCTGCTGGTGGACCTTTGGTCTCACCGGAATTACCAGTTTTTATTATTACTCCAATTTGTCCGCATAGTTTAACCTTAAGACCTTTACTTATTCCGGAAGAAAGTGAAATAAGTATTCGTATTCTCAGCAATGATGCGCCCGTGCTTCTCAGCCTTGATGGACAGGAAGAAACTAACCTAAAAATTGGTGACGAGATAAAAGTGAGAAAGGCGGAAAAAAGTGTAAAATTTATCTTACCGAAAGGTAGAAAAGAAAATTATTTTTCTCTATTGCGTGGGAAATTTAAGTGGGGTTAAGTAGTTTCACAGAAGTGAAACTTGATTACAGCGATTATGAAAGGCGATTACAGTGATTAAATCTACTCGGAGATCCCGCTAAAAGCGGTGACAAGAAATAAATCACTATAATCAATGTAACTGAAAATATGATAAGTTCTTAAACGTAACTGTTTACTTTCTCCATACTGGAAATTTCCATTGACCGCAAGAAATCCTTATTTGATTTTGTTGCTTGCAATTTTTCTACGAGTAACTCCATCGCTTCTACTGGAGTAAGTGTACTTAATACTTTCCGTAAAATCCAAACCTTATTTAATTCATCTTCACTGAGGAGAAGTTCTTCTTTCCGTGTGCCGGATTTATTGATATCAATTGCCGGGAAAATACGTTTATTAGAAAGATTACGGTCAAGGACAAGTTCCATATTTCCTGTGCCTTTAAACTCTTCAAAGATTACTTCATCCATCCGGCTACCGGTTTCTACTAAGGCGGTAGCAATAATGGTCAAACTACCACCCTCTTCAATATTTCTTGCCGCACCAAAGAAACGTTTCGGTCGCTGTAAAGCATTAGCATCAATACCACCGGAAAGAACCCGTCCACTTGAGGGTGTAATCGCATTGTAGGCCCGGGCTAAACGGGTTATGGAATCAAGGAGAATCACTACATCATTTTTATGTTCCACCATCCGTTTTGCCTTCTCCATAACCATTTCGGCAACCTGCACATGACGGTCAGCAGGTTCATCAAAAGTAGAAGAAATGACTTCACCTTTCACTGAGCGTTGCATATCGGTAACTTCTTCCGGTCGTTCATCAATTAAAAGAACAATCAAAGAAATTTCCGGATGATTAGCAGTAATCGCATTAGCAATTTTTTGTAAGATAATTGTTTTCCCAGTACGCGGTGCAGCAACAATCAGTCCTCTTTGCCCTTTACCTAAAGGAGCAACTAAATCAATCACGCGGGTAGTTAATTCATCTTTTTTTGTTTCCAGAACAATTCGCTGTTCAGGATATAGGGGAGTAAGATTATCAAAGAGCATCCGTTCACGGATTGTTTCCGGTTTTTCTTTATTTACTGATTCTATTTGCAAAAGAGCAAAAAAGCGTTCACCTTCTTTCGGTGGGCGAATATAACCAGCAACCATGTCACCTTTACGCAAAGCAAATTTTTTAATCTGGGAAGGAGAAATATAAATATCATCAGGACCGGGTAAATAATTGTAGTTTGGTGAACGCAAAAAACCAAACCCATCAGGAAGTATTTCTAATACTCCTTCATCGTAGATAATCCCGGCATTACCAGCTTGAGCGGCTTGTGCTTCAATAATTTTGGCAATGATGTCCTGTTTTCTTAAGCCGCTTACCGATTCGATTTTCAGTTCTTTAGCCATCTTAGCCAATTCCGGGATAGTCATTTTGTTTAACATCGTCGCATCCATTGGTGTAGTCATTAGTAAATCCTCCTTTTATTCTCAATGGTCTTGCACCGATACCGGTGCAGGGTTAACGGTTCTCCCTTCGGTGTTACTCAGGGCTGAACTTGTCAAAACCCTGATTGCGCTCCTCCCCTAATCTTACATTGGAATCGCGCTCATCTCTTCCCCAGAGGAATAGAGATGTCTCCCTTATTCCCTCTTAAGAGTTATTCTTTCCCTTAATGGTATCACAAATGCTACTGTGATACCATAATATTTTTGCGCTGGTTAGTTGTTATTTCATCAGATAGTTTATCTTGGTAGATTTAGTAGCATTAGAAAAATATTGCAGTTGCTCAATTTATTGAGCTTGATAAATTAGACAACTACAGTTTAAGTGGTTCACTTTGGGTTAAAAAGCAGGAAAGAAAAAATGATGAATCTTCGCCCATTTATTTCTTTGATTATCTATTTTGGGAAGAACTTATTCAGAATAGATGCATTGGAGTTATATTGGTTAGTAAATGTTATAATAATTTTTTTTTCTTGTCAAGAGGTATTGGAAAAAAAAATTTCTTACTCTTTGAGTTTATTCCAGATTTGTTTAATTTGTCTTTGTAAAGAGAGAAAATTCTTGCTATTATCAATTACAAAGTCAGCAAATTTTATTTTCTTTTTTATATCCCACTGGCAGGAAATTCTTTGTTCGGCTTCTTTGCGGGTTAATTTATTTCTTTCCTGCAAACGTTGCAATTGAACTTCCCGAGATACATAAACAAGAACAATTTTATCTACCAGATGATTTATTTTTGCTTCAAAAAGTAAAGGTGCGTCAAGAATAATAACTGGTGACTGATGACTGGTAACTGGTAACTGGTTAAAAATATGCAACTTTTTCTTTACTTCAACAATAATTGGTGGATGCATAATTTGGTTCAATAGGCTTAATTTTTTTTTATCGGCGAAAACTATTTTCCCTAATTTTTTGCGGTCAATTGTCCCGTCATTCTTAAGAATATCTTTACCAAAATTTTTTAAGATTTTATTTTTTATTCCTTCTTGATTTAAAAGCAAATGTCCAATTTTATCCGCATCAATAATTTTTGCTCCTAATTTTTTAAATTCGTTCATTACTACACTCTTCCCGGAAGCAATACTACCAGTTAAACCTACTATAACTGGTGAACGGGTAACCAAGTGATTAGGTAATTGGGTCTTGGTTTCAGAACTTCCTGGTTTCATCTGCGTAATCCGTATCTTCTATCCGCGTCAATCTGCGGTCTTATTTTTGACATTTAGGACAAAATGTTGTTCCCCGACCAGCAAGTTTTATTTCTTTAAGCAATGTCCCACAATTCAGACAAGACTGTCCTCCTCTTCCATAAACCTGCAATCTTTGTTCCATTCCTCCTTTTTCACCTTCAATATCCACATAGGCATCAACTGAAGAACCACGGTATTTAATCGCTTCGTAAAGAACATCCTTTATTGCGGAATGTAAATTTTTCACTTCCTCCGGTTTTAATTTATTTGCTGGTCTTTCTGGATGGATACCTACACGGAAAACTGCCTCCTGAGCATAAATATTACCTACACCAGCAAGAAAACTTTGGTCCATTAAAAGTGGCTTAATTTTTGTTTTTTTTCTGACTAACATTTCTTGAAATTTTTCTACAGTAAAATCTTCATCAAAAGGTTCTGGACCCATCTCCCGGATACCTTTCTCTTTCGTCCAATCATCAGTTAAACGCAATTCAGCAAATCTACGCATATCCAGAAAATTTAAACATTTGAGGTGATCACCTCTTCCTGTGAGGTAATTACCTCCAAAATAAAAAATTATCCGACTTTTTTTATCTGGTGTACCATAAATCAACTGTCCGGTTAGTTTCAAATGAAAAACCAAGAATTTATTCTTGGAAAGGACGAAAATTAAATATTTCCCCCGACGCAAAATCTGGTTAATGGTACTTTTCTCTACCTCTTTCATAAATAATTCTGGTTTTATCCCTTTAATCAATTTCTTATCTAATAGTTCCACCTTGACAATTTTTTTCTTTAGAATTATTTTTTCTAAATCTTTTTTTATAGTTTCTACTTCGGGCAATTCAGGCATTTTCTAACCCCTTTTTTATGGTAAACCCCGTTAGAAATTTCAGAAATATGTCAAGAATTGCAAAACTTCTCCCTGATATTTTTTTGGTTTACACTTGCTCCTCGGAAATTTCTCAGAATTTCTAACGGCGTAAATCAAGTTCTTTTACATATCCTCTGCTCCCCGTAATTAAATCTACCGGTTGACCGTTAAGTTTCACTTCTAAACCAGGAACATAGCCGACACGCAGATGAAACTTTTCTTTTGCTTCCCATCTTTTTTCCATCCCAGAAAAAAGTATCCTTTCATAAACTAAACTCCCATCAGCAATTACCCTCAACCAAGTATCAGCGGTTGCTTTTGCTTCAAGGACAATTTTCTCTTCCTCAGGAGTAACCACCGATTGAGACAAAGGTAGAATTTCTTCCTTTTTCTTAAAATGCAATTTGGAGAAAAGAAAATAAATCAAAATTACTATAAACAAAACTGAAAGTAAAGCAAGACGATACTGCGGGGACTGCTGGAAACGGATAGATTTTCCTACGAACTCAACCGGCTCTCCCGACACCGGATGGATTTGCCGATATTTTTGGACTAATTCTTCACCATCTAATCCAAGAAATTTAGCATAACTGCGCAAAAAACTAAGAAAATATGCTTCACCGGGAAAATCACCAGGACGGTCTTCTTCCAAGGCTAAAAGATATTTCATAATTATCTTTGTCTTTTTCCGCACATCCTCCAATTTAATTTTTTGTTTTTCTCTTGTTTCTTTCAAAATCTGTCCAATACTTTTTTCCATTTTCTCATTCACCTCACAATTCTTATTCCAAATCCCGCCAGTTGGGACCAGTTTTAATCTCCGCAATAAGCGGAATATCAAGTTCTATTGCCTTCTCCATTTCATTTTTAACTAATTTTTTTATTCTTCCAATTTCTTCCTCTGGACATTCAAAAAGGAGTTCATCGTGCACTTGCACTAACATTTTTGTTTTTAGGTTTTCTATTTTCAGTCTTTTACTGATATTAATCATTGCTACTTTAATAATATCCGCAGCACTCCCCTGGATTGGTGTATTCATTGCTACCCGTTCAGCAAAGGAACGGATTTGTTCATTTTTTGAATTTATTTCCGGAAGGTAACGAATACGGTTAAGTATAGTGGAAACATAGCTTTTTTCTCTTGCTTCTTTTAATGTTTTTTCAATCCAAGTTTTTACACCGGAATATTTAGTGAAATAATTTTTGATATATTTTTCTGCTTCTTTTTCGGGAATATTTAACTGTTGAGAAAGTCCGTAAGCGGACATACCATATATGATACCAAAATTTATTGTTTTTGCAACCCGGCGTAATTCGGGTGTAATCTTTTCTTTTGACAGAGCAAAAATTTCGCACGCGGTAGCATTATGGATGTCTTCACCTTTTTGGAATGCCTCCCGGAGAACTTTATCTTCAGAGATATGGGCTAAAACGCGTAAATCAATCTGCGAATAGTCTGCGGATAAGAATAGCCAACCTTCTTCAGGAATAAAACCACATCGTATTTTTCTTCCTAATTCGGTACGGATAGGTATATTTTGTAAATTTGGTTCTGTAGAAGAAAGTCTACCTGTCGCCGTGACCGTTTGATTAAATGAGGTATGGATGCGTCCAGTTCGTGGGTTAACTGATTCAATTAAGCCATCAACATAAGTAGATTTAAGTTTTTGTAATTCGCGATATCCGAGTAAAAGCCGCGGTAAATCATGAGTTTTAGATAAAGTTTTCAAGACTTCCTCATCAGTGGAAATACCCGTCTTTGTTCGCCGAACAACTGGTAACTTCAATTTTTCAAACAAAATAAAGGAAAGTTGTTTTGGTGAATTGAGGTTAAATTCCAATCCGGCAATTTGATAAATTTTTTTTTCTAAATTTTTTATTTCTTGGCTAAATTCTTCGGAAAGTTTCTTAAAGTAGTTTATCTCAATACGGATACCATTTTTTTCCATCCCGGCTAAAACATATAAAAGCGGTATTTCTACATTATAAAAAAGAGAATCAAGTTTTTTCTCTTTCAATAAAGGTTTAAGAATTCCTACTAAACGAAATACATAATCCGCATCAGCACAACTATAATTTTTCACTTCTTCAATTTCCACTTTATCTATAGTGATTTGTTTTTTTCCTTTCCCGATAAGTTCTTCAATCGCTGTCCTTTTCTCACCTACATATTCTAAAACAAGCTCGGTTAAATTATGATTTTGTTTTCCTGGATTAAGTAAATAAGAGGCAATCATTGTATCAAAAACGATATTTTTTACTTCTATATTTTCTTTCAACAATACCAAATAATCATATTTAACATTCTGTCCATATTTAGCAATCTGCTCATTTTCTAAGATTGGTTTAAGTTCTTTTAAAACTTCATCTTTATCTAATTGTTTCGGACAACCAAGATAACTATGTCCGAGGGGAATATAGAATGCCTCTTCGGGTTTAAAAGAAAAAGATATACCCACAATCTCGGCGAAAAAAGGATTAAGATGAGTTGTTTCTATGTCAAAAGAAAAAGCAGAATACTGCATCATATTCAAAATAAATTCCTCAAATTTCTTTTTCTCCAAAATAGTTTGATATTCAACTCTTCTCTCTGTTTTTGCTGGTAGGAATTCCGAGATAAGACTAACAAATTCTAAACGCTTGAGAAGAGTAATTAGTTTTTCTCTTTTTACTTCTTGCCGAAGGCAACAATCTTCAAGCCAAAAATTTGGGTCTAAAGGAACATCTTTATTCAGAGTTACTAACTTTTTGCTTAAAAAAGCGTTCTCTTTACTTTTTTCTAAGTTTTCTTTTAATCGCTCAGATAATTTATCTAAGTTATTATATAAGTTTTCTATACTACCAAATTGTTGGACAAGCTTCAATGCTGTTTTTTCACCAATACCCAGTACACCAGGGATATTATCAATCGGGTCACCACTTAAACCAAAAATATCGGTTAGTTTTTCTGGCCCAACACCATATTTTTCTTTAACTTTTTCTTTCGTGTAAAGTATATTTTTTGGCTCATTTAAAACAAAAACATTATCATTTACTAATTGTAAAGCATCTTTATCTCCAGTAACAATAATTACTTCTCCTAAAGAAGAAAATTTTTCTCCTAATGTTGCAATCAGATCATCGGCTTCATATCCTTCTTTTTCTATTAAAGTTATGTTTAAAGCATCAACAATTTCTTTGGCTAAAGGTATCTGTCCGGCTAAAGCAGGTTCAATTTCTTTACGGGTTGCTTTATATTCTTCAAATTCCTGATGCCGGAATGTCGGCGCCGGATAGTCAAAACAAACTACGAGATACTCGGCTCTTTGCTGGATAATTTTATTTAACATCCGAGTAAAACCATAAACTGCGCCCACTTCTTCACCTTTAGAATTAGTCAATGGTGGTAAAGCGTGGTAGGCGCGATGAATATATGCATTGCCATCAACCAAAAAAATTTTTTTCATTGAAATTTAAATGTTGATTTTCTAAAAGAGTCGATCCAAATGTTTTTTAATTTCACCCTTTGAATGAATACCAACCAGTTGGTCAATCGGTTTACCGTTCTTAAAAAAAATTAAGGTGGGAATAGAGAAAATCATATATTTACTTGGTGTAGAAGGATTTTCATCAGTATTCATTTTCACAATCTTAATTTTCCCCGTATATTCCTTGGCTAACTCTTCAACTACTGGGGAAAGTATCCGGCAAGGTCCACACCAAGGTGCCCAAAAGTCTACTAATACTGGAAGCATTGAGTTTAAAACTTCCTCGGTGAAATTTTTATCGTTAACTTCTATAAGATTAGCCATAATTTTTTTTCCTCCTTCCTTCGGTTAACTCAGGATGGTGAGAATACCGAACCATTAAGAGGTAATCATCTCACCTGTGCCTGCGACACCTGTGCAGGCGTCACAGGTGCAGGCAAAAGGCTTCGCCCTGAGAGTCTCAGCCCCGAAGGGTAATCACCTCAAAATATCTTTGAGTGGAACTGCTAACTTTTGCGCAAACCTTACTGCTTTGTTATATTCAACTTTTTCTTTTCTCAAATTTTTTCCTTGTGCAACTTTATAGACCAGACCGGAGGAATTTTTTTTAATCTTTCGGTTTAATTTTACCCTTTCCCAGGGAAGCATACGTATTCCTAAAGTTGTCGTCTCCCGAAAAAGTAAATCAATAACTTCTTCTCTTTTCTCCGGATTGACTAAACAACTGAGCACTATCCCTGGACGCCCTTTCTTCATTTGCACCGCAGTTAACCAAACATCAAGCACACCTTTTTTGAATAATTTCTCCATTACATAAGGGTAGATTTGCGGATTCATATCATCAATATTGGTCTCCAAAAGTATGACTTGGTCATCTTCATAGGAAGAACCGGTCAGAAAAGTTGACTCTCCGATAATTAATCGTAAAAGGTTAGCCTGGTTAAGCAAATCTTTTGACCCGGCACCAAAACCATAATTTTTTATTTTCATTAAAGGCATGGGACCAAAATCTCTTACTATTTGCGAAATAATCGCTGCCCCGGTAGGTGTAGTTAATTCTTCGCCTGTCTTTTCAGTATAAATTAGCAATCCCTGAAGCAATTCAAGGGTTACAGGTGCAGCTGAACCGACATTTATCGCTGAAGCATAAACTTTATCTAATTTAAAATTTTCTATCGCCACACAACTACCAACAATGTCAACTAAAGTATCAAGATGAGCAAGTTCATTTAAATGAAAAGCAGAATTTCTACCCTTGAGGTGAGTGTCTCTTTTATGCACCTTTCTTTCCGCCCTAAGTAAAGAAGAAAAAATATGGAATGCCCGCTCTTTAGTTTTTTTCGCTAACCTACTTTGTTTAATAATATTCCCCATTTCTTGAGGGGAAGAAAACTTTTTTTCTCCCTTAATAATTACCTGTTTTGCTGGTAAATTTTTTCTTTCTACATTTTTAACTTCAAATTTCCAATTTTTAATTTTTAATTTTCTTAGTTCCTTTTCTAAAGAGAAAACCGATAAACCAGCATCAATGAATGCACCAAGAAGCATATCCCCGGAAATACCGGAAGAACAATCAAAATAAGCAATTTTCATAAAACCAATTATTCAAATTTAACCCGTCCAAACTATTTATTATTTTTTACCAATCATTCTCTTTCTTCTAACGCTGACAGTAGTAAACAAATGCTGGGGGCAGATTCAACAAAACAAACTCCTTCTCAATTTTCGAAAAATATTTTTTGAGTTTATTCTCCGGAAAGAAAAATTTAAATAAAGATAGGGAGTGAAGATATTGGGTAAAAATCTTGTCCGTGAGAGAACTGGCCAGGTGCAAAAATTCATTTGTGGCAAGGTTCGAAAAGGGAAGCGTGGAAACAATAAAATCAACTTTGCGAATGCCCAGCACAGATAAAATTTTCTCCGAAAGAAAAATATCCTCATAAAGGATAATAACATTATGATTCCCAGAAAATTTTTTAGAAAGCGAGCGAAAGAGATTGGGATTACTTTCAAAACAGATAAAAAGAGTTTTTTCTTTTTTCTTTTTTACTATTTCTGAAGTTACGGCACCTGAACCTCCTCCCCATTCCACAATAACTTTTGCTGTAGAAAAATCTATCTTTTTGAGAAGCTTCTTAACACACCAACATGAATCAGGAGTAATGGTTCCGATCTTCTTTGGTTCTTTTAAATATTCTCTCAAAATCATATTTATAATGCCTAATTAACTACAATTGTTATCGGTGCGATTTGCCCTTTTATTGATCAGATGAGCAACGACCCCAGCTCCGAAACCGTCATCAATATTTACACAACAGACATTTGCCGCACAGGAGTTAAGCATAGTAAGTAATGCGCTCAAACCTTGAAAATTTCCACCATAACCAACCGATGTCGGTACACCGACCACTGGACAGGAGACTAACCCTCCAATTATACTCGCTAACGCACCTTCCATACCGGCACAGACAATCACTACCGAAGCATTAAGAATTTTTTCTTTATGAGCAAAAAGACGGTGTATCCCCGCAACACCAATATCATAAATTCTCACAATTTTATTACCAAGAGTTTCGGCAGTGACTGCCGCTTCTTCAGCAACCGGTATATCCGAAGTCCCCGCAGTAATCACGGCTATGAAATTATTCGTTGAACTTTGCCTTCGCCCTGAGCTCGGGACAAAGGGAACTTTGGACTTTGAACTCTTTTTAATGACAATCATTCGGGCTAATTTATGATATTCCGTTTGAGGAAATTTTTTCTTTACTGCCTGATAAACTTGAGGTTCAGCACGAGTTAAGATGACCACCTGATTTTCTTTTTTCAATCCAGTAACAATTTTTATAATTTGCTCAACACTTTTGCCCGGACAGTAAACCGCCTCAGGAAAGTTTTGCCTTTTCTCCCGAGAAAAGTCAAGTTTGGCAAATTCTAAATCTTCAAACACGAATTTATGTGAATTCCTCGTATACGAATTTACACAAATTTTTTTCATTGCCAGTTAGATAAGGGTAGATTCGGGTCTACTTTGACTTCTAAATTTTGAACTTTGCCCTCGCCCTGAGCTCGGACCGAAGGGAACTTTGAACTTTGAACCTTGTAATATGCCGCACAGGCAATCATTGCCGCATTATCGGTACAGAATTCTGGGTCTGGATAATAAATTTCCCATCCTTTGAGGTAATTGCCTCTTTTTCTTTCTTCAGCAAAAGCATTACGTAGGGCTGTATTTGCCGCTACACCACCACCAAGGACAATTTTTTTCATTTTAAATTTTTCTGCCGCTTTTAAAGTTTTCCTCACTAAAGTTTCTACTACTGCTGCTTGGAAAGAAGCAACAATATCACTTACTTGCTTAGAGATAACCGACAACGAATGACCACGCACATAATTAACCACTGCCGTTTTTAAACCAGAAAAAGAAAAATCCCAACTATCCCACAGATAAGGGCGGGGAAAATTTATTGCTTGAGGATTACCTTTTTTCGCCAATTGGTCTATAATCGGTCCTCCTGGATAACCAAGATTAAGCAATTTTGCTACCTTATCATACGCTTCACCAACTGCATCATCACGAGTGCGACCCAAAATCTGATACTTGCCAAAATCTTTAACTAAAAGTAAATCGGTATGCCCACCAGAGATAATCAGTGCTAAAAATGGCGGCTTAGGACTTTTATCTGTGCCTGCCCACCGAAGCCTTGGTGTAGGTGGGTAATCCGTGTTTTTAATCTGTGTAATCGGTGGTTGCAAAAAATTAGCAAAAAAATGTCCTTCCAAATGGTTCACGGGGAGCAAAGGTATATGCTGAACATAAGCAATCGTTCTTGCCACCATTACCCCGATAAGTAATGCACCGACTAAACCCGGACCATTAGTTACCGCCACTGCCGAAAGGTCAGAAAAATTTATTTTTGCTTCTTTAAGGGCTAAGGAAAGAAGAAAATTTATATTTTCCAAATGTTTCCGACAAGCAAGTTCCGGAACTACCCCCTGATATTTTTTATGAATCGCAATTTGTGAGATAACCAAATTGGAAAGGATTCTTCTTTTTTCAAGAACCGCAACTGCTGTCTCATCACAGGATGTCTCAATACCTAAAATCAAGATAACCCCTTCGGGGTTACTTCCATAGGGGCTTCGCCCCTCTGGCGTTTCAAAATGCTCCTTTTCGTCGCATTCTTCCACGGTCACCCCTTGAGGGAAACCAGATTGTTTCCCTCAAACTCCTTAATCCACATCGGAATTATTAAAATTCCGATGCTTTAAACTCATCGTTTCATTAACTGGGAAAGAGTAACAAATTCTACTTCTTCCTCATTTTGGAAACGAGGTAAAATTGAAGCTAAAACTTGTGCTGTTTTTTTTGAATGAATATGACCAAGACCAATTGCATAACCATTCTTTTTTGCCAAAGAAAGAAGTTCTTCAAATTTTTTTTCAATACTTATTGGGTCAGTTTTAACATCTAAAAAAACCTGATTTCGCGAATAGGACAAATTAATCTTTTTTGCAATCTCTTCCCCTTTTGACTTTTTGCTCGTATAGGAATCAAAAAAGAAAAGTTTTTTTCTTTTTATTTCCTTTAGTAAAATATACATTTTCTTTTCATCTTCAGTAAATTTTGAACCCATATGGTTATTTACACCAATAACTCCGGGGACAGTGCTAAGGTTCTGGTTAAATTTCTCTATAATTTCCCGCTTCTTCATCCATGTCCAAAGTGCGTATTTACCAGGATTCTCTTTCCGACTCTTTGATTCCAAAGGGAGATGAAGAATTACTTCCTTATTTTTAGCCAAAAGTTCTTCAACTAAAGTTTTAGAATATTTTTCCCCGGGCAAAATGGCATAAGTGAGAGGTATATTTAACTCAAGAAAACGGTCTAACTGTTTCCGATTATAACCAAGGTCATCAATTACAATCGCAATTCTTATTATTGGTTTGAGAGTTAAAATAAGACGAGAAAGTATTTTTTTTCGGTAGCCACTATCAAGATAAAGTTTATTTTCTTTAATTTGAGCACGATAAATTTTTGTCCCTATCTTTTTCAATATTTTCGTTAGCCCTCTTCGGTATTCTTTTAAAGTAGCCTTACCGGGTAACTGTATCTCTTTCCTTACTTCAATAATTATATCTTTACCGATTCTTTTTTCTTCACGATAAATTCGCTGAATATCTCTTTCTTTTAAACCTCGGCTTAAAAGATAATTGTCAACTGTCTGGTCAATTGTTTGCGAAAGAAGAACATAGTCAACGGGGGGCAAAAGGAACCTCCTTAAACCTAAAAAAATTATTCCCCCGCATAAAACTAATAAAATTGGAAGTAACCAGATTCTGAATTTCTGTTTATTTTCTCTTTTTTCCATTTATCCTTTCTCAATTCCACTAAGTATTTCTTTTGCTTTAAGTAATTCAATTGCCCGTTCAAGAATAATATCTTCTACAAGGTCTTTTTTAATTACTGGCTTGGGCTCTTTATCCTTAGCGTAAAGCATCTCTTCTTGAGCCATCAACTTTGCTTCGGTCTCTTTGGATACTTCAATCACAATATCCGGAGTAATCCCTTTATCCTGGATAACCCGACCCGCAGGCGTATAATATTTAGCCGTCGTAATCCGTAAACCTGACCCATCAGATAAGGGAAAAACACTTTGCACTGATCCTTTACCAAAAGTTTGCGAGCCAATAATTACTGCTCGTTTATGGTCTTGCAAGGCACCAGCAACAATTTCGCTACCCGATGCTGAACCTTTATTCACCAAAACTACTAAGGATAAATTCGGATAAATTACTTCTTTATTGGCATGAAATTCCTGTCTCTGTTCAGGTTTACGTCCCTGTGTATAAACAATCATTTTTTCATTGTCAAGAAACCTCTTTGTAACTTCGCAAGCACTGGTAAGAAGCCCACCCGGATTATTTCGCAAGTCAAGAATTAGTGACTGCATTCCCTTTTCAGTAAGTTCTTTTAAAGCATTGTCTAAATCTTTACTTGTTGGTGCGGAAAATTCAATTAAGCGGACATAGCCGATATCTTTATCCACCATTTTGCTCCGCACACTTTCTAATTTTATCCATTCCCGGGTAATTGTGTAATCAACCGGCTCTTTGAAACCTTCACGCATAATAGTAATGGTCACCGCTGTTCCCGGTGTACCACGCAATTTTTTTATTGCCTGCTCAGTAGTTATACCTTCAGTGGATTCATCTTCAATCTTAATAATTTTATCTCCCGGTAGTATTCCCAGACGATATGCCGGTGCACCGGGAAGAGGGGTAACTACAGTAAGTATCCCATCTTTAATTGAAATTCTTATTCCTAAACCACCAAATTGTCCTTCCGTTTCCGTCTTCATTTCCCGATGAAATTCTGGTTCCATAAACTGGGAAAATGGGTCTAATGCTTTCGTCATACCACCTGCTCCCGCATAAATTATTTTTTTTGTCTCCACTGGCTCAACATAATGTTCTTGGATAAGACTAAGAACATCTACCAAGAGTTTAATTTTCTCATAAGTTTCTTCGGTTGCTTGCGCTACTCGCTTGGGTAAGTCAAAGAGAAAAACTGCACCACAAAGAAAAACCATCAATAAAAAAATCCCTAAATAATTTCGTTTCGTCATTTTTACCTCCTTATTCAAACAGTTTTATGCACTTTTTACAAAATTTGGTATTTTTATTATCGGTATCGGCTAAAGAGTTGGAAAAAAACATTACACATTTAGGATCAATACAATGAACTAAACCAAAAGTATGCCCAAGTTCATGAACCGCTTCTTTCAAAACCTGCTGCCTGCTGATTAAACTTTTCTTCATTTTTCAATAAACCATAATACTCTTCGTGTAAACGAGTTAAAGAAATAAGACAAAGATTACCTCTTCCTTCACCAAAAATAAAATTTAATCCGGGAACATAAAGGTTCACCTTGAAAGGTCAACATCAATAATCCCTAAGACACGCAGTGCATCCTGAGGAATATGTTCCCTCATTCTCTGAAGAATACAGGTAGAATAATATTGCTTTCGCAAAGAGTCATAAACATATTTGAGGCGATACTAATTCCGGGACAATTTTACATTTCGTTTTGAATTGTTTTTCCAGTTCACTTCTCAAATTGAAAAGAATTTTTTCTTCTATCTTACCAATTGGCTGTAAGTAAAGAAAAAACACTTTCTTATTTTCTACTTTCTGTTTACAAGCAGTAAAAAAATAGCAAAAGAATAAAAACTGTAACTTTGCAAATGAACACAGTATATTTTATCTCAAAATTATTTTTTTTTCAAGAGAAGATAAAATCATCCTCCGCTCTTGACCCCGTAAAGATTTTTATCTACCCCGTAAAAATTTCATTCTACGGGGTCTACGGGGTTGACTGAAGGAAGAAAAACAAATAAAATATTTCCTATGCACAAGGTAGCAATTGTTAAGTGTAACCATTATGAAGAAGAAAAAATTGATTCAGCAATGAAGAATGCTCTGGAACTTCTCGGCGGAGTGGAGAAATTTATTTCTTCTGGAAAGAAAGTTCTTCTCAAACCTAATCTTGCTGGTCCATATTCACCGGAAAAAGCAGTTACCACCCATCCGTCATTAGTCAAATCTTTAGCAAAAATTTTTAAAGCACAAGGAGCAAAAGTGTTCATTGCGGATAGCCCTACTGGTGTGCATAATCCCAGTTACTTAAAATTGGTTTATAAAAAAACCGGTATGGAAGAAATTGCTCAAGAAACGGGTAGTGAACTGATTTACGAAACCGAAGCAAAAGAAATTTTTTATCCCCAAGGAAAACAAATTAAACATTTAACAATTTTTAAACCAATACTGGATGTCGATATCTTAGTCAGTGTAGCGAAACTGAAAACCCATCTTTATACCCGTTTCACTGGCGCGACTAAAAATCTTTACGGCACAATACCCGGGGTAATGAAAGTCGCTTATCATTCAAAATTTCAAGACACGGATAAATTTTCCCAACTTCTCCTTGACCTTTATAATTACTTAAAACCCAAACTTTCTATTATTGACGGAATTATCGGTATGGAAGGTAACGGTCCTGCCTGGGGTAAACCAAAAAAAGTAGGCGTCATTATTGCCAGTGAAGATGCTTTATCCGCGGATTGGGTTGCTTGCCAAATTGTCGGGATTAATCCGCAAACTGTCCCAATTCTTTATTTAGAGAAAGTTTCACCACCGGAAATTGTTGGTGCTGAGATTAAAGAAGTAACCATTCCCGATTTTCATTCCCCGCCACCAACTACAGTTAAAGACGGACTGATTGCGATTCGTTGGGTACCAAAATTTTTGCGTGACCGTTTCGGCTACCATTTACTTTCCCAGCCAGAAGTTATCCCGGAAATATGCATCGGTTGTAAAATCTGTATCCAAGGATGTCCACAACAGACAATTGAACTAACAAATGGTAAAGCTTGGATAAACGAAAAGAATTGCATCCGTTGCTGGTGCTGTAGTGAAAACTGTCCAGAAGGAGCAATAGAATTAAAACAAACTTTCCTCGGTAAACTATTCACCCGCTTAGTGTAAACGATTTTCTCATTTTCTTAAAATTTAGCAATAAAACTTACTCGGTGGGTATTACCGAGGTCAGCGTAGGGGAGGAAAGAGTAGTCAAATTGGTAATTTGAAAATTTTAAGTCCGACACCGTCAAGCGACACCGTCATCACCGTCACTTTGAAAATTTTAAGTCCGACACCGTCAACACGACACCGTCAACACGAGGTCAGCGTAGGGGAGGAAAGAGTAGTCAAATTGGTAATTTGAAAATTTCAAGTCCGACACCGTCACAATTATCACCGTCACACCGTCACCTGCTGCTATGTTTTATTGCGGCTACCCTTCCCGCAACTTCGGCCCCTTTTCACAATGAATAAATCAAAAATATTAACAGTTTAGATGTTACAAAATTGCCAAAAACTTGTCAAAAGTTTGGGTAGTTAATTTTTTTGATTACTTTTCGGTGTTTAAAAAGTGTGCACAAGAACTGAAACGCATAGGACTTTAATCCAGCAACTTGCCAAAAAAATCAATCTTGTTATATTTGTGTTTCGTAGATACGGTATTTTTTGTAGAGTTTACCGCCCATCATTTCGGCCGCCCGTTGAGTAAGAATGTTTTCTTCTAAAATCCAAGAATATTCACAAAGTTTGTATCCATTTTTCATTGCCCCTTTTAACGATTCAAGATAAAGTAAAGCATCAATACCTCTTTTTCGATATTCCGGGCAGACACCGAGGGTTATCAAACGTAAAGTATCAATTTTATTTTTATACCAAAAAAAAATGATTATCCCGCTCAAATTCAATCTACCATTAATTTTTTTTAAGACTTGATTATAATCAGGAACTGCCATCAAGAAACCGGCAGGTTTACCATTGAATTCAGCAATTTGGAGAATTTCGGGCACAACTAAGGGTCTTAATCTTTTTGCCATTGATTCAACTTCTTCATCAGTCATCGGTAGAAACCCCCAATTCTCACTCCAAGCAGAATTATATATTTGTTTAATTTTACTCAATTCTTCAGCAAGTTTTTTCAAATTTATTGGACGGACAACAAGGTCTGGTTCGCGTTTTCTTACCATTTCTGCCACTTGAGAAAGATGTTCAATTTGTTCCCCGGTAATCGGGGCAAGATATGCATAAAAATCTTTCGCTTTTTTTAGTCCATACCTTTCCATAAATTCAAGATAATACCGTGGATTATAAGTCATCATTATTGTTGGTGCGGAGTCAAAACCTTCAATTAAAAAACTGCATTCCTCATTTATAGAAGGATTCATTGGTCCGCGCATCAGTTTCATCTTTTTTTCTTTCAAATATTCGCGCACTGTGTTAAGCAATTTTTCCGCTACCAAATAATCATTTACTGTTTCAAAAAAACCAAAAAAACCACACTTTTCCTGGTGAAAATTTATATGAGGATGGTCAACAATTCCAGCAATTCGTCCGAGAAGACGACCATTTTCTTTAGCAAGGAAAAGTTTCTTTTCGCTATGTTTCCAGAAAGGATTTTCTTCGCTGAGAAGAAATTTTATTTCGGAGATTAAAGGAGGAACCCAATGAGGATCATTCTGATAAATTTGCCAAGGAAGTTTTATAAATTCTTCCAGTTCGCGCTTACTTTCTACCGGAAGAATATCCATTTAAGAAATTACTCCTAAATCTTTACCCACTTTTTCAAAAACATTCAATGCAAAATCAAGTTGTTCCGAGGTATGAGTTGCGGTATAACTTGTCCGAAGAAGAGTCCGTCCCGGTGGCACTGCTGGTGGAAAAATAATATTGACAAATAAACCGGCATCGTGTAATGCTTTCCACATCGCTAAACCAATCATATCCGCCGGCAGGAAATTAAGTTGCGTAAAATATTCACCTCCAGGCAGATGGCGTAATTTTTCCATAACCCGAGGATTATCCTCTATCAATATCGGGATAATCGGTGTTTCGCTATTACCGGTATCATAACCTAACCGAGTTAACCCTTGTTTCATCTTCTTTGTATTTTCCCAAAGTTTTTTTCTTCTCCAAGGTTCACTTTCCAGAATTTCTAACGCTTTTAAAGCCGAAGCCGCATTCGCTGGGGGGATACTGGCACTGAAAATCAAACTCCGAGCAAAATGTTTAATATAATGAATAACCTTTTCTTCACCGGCAACAAATCCACCTAAGGAGGCTAAGGATTTACTGAACGTACCCATAATTAAATCAATCTCTTCTTCAAGATGGAAGTGTTCACCAGTACCTCGCCCATTCTCACCTAAGACACCAATTGCATGCGCATCATCAATCAGTATTCTTGCTTTATATTTTTTTACTAAATCAACAATTTCCGATAGTTTAGCAATGTCCCCTTCCATACTGAAAATACCATCAACGACAATCAGTATTCCTTCCGCACCTTCAACTCTTTTCAACACTTTTTCTAAATCTTCCATATTATTATGTTCAAATTTTTCCATTTTCCCAAAAGATAAACGACATCCATCAATGATACTCGCATGGTCAAGTTTATCAGTAACCACAATATCTCTTCTTCCGATTAAGGCCTGAATTATCCCTAAATTTGTCTGAAATCCAGTACTGAAAACTAACGCTGCTTCTTTATGGAGAAACTCAGCAATCTTTTTTTCTAACTCCTGATGTAATTCCAAATTACCATTCAAAAACCTTGACCCGGCACAACCACTTCCATATTTTTCTATTGCTTCTATTGCTACTTTTTTCACGCGCGGGTCATCGGTTAAACCAAGATAACTGTTTGACCCAAGCATAAGCATTTTTTTCCCGTGTACATAAACTTCGTTGCTTTGACCAGTTTGTAAAGCACGAAAATAAGGATAGAAACCTAAATTCTGTGTTTCTTTAGCAATAGTAAATTTGTTGCATTTATCAAATAAATTACCGGTCGGTTTCTTCTGCAGTGTTTCTTTTTTTATTACACTTGTTTTCCGAACGAACCTTTGGTTAAAAATTTTTTGCATCAATTCCTTAGTTTTTTTCTTTCCTCTACCAAGACGTTCTCTTAAAGCAATAGCCATTTTTTATTTCTCCTTCCATTTTTTAATACTTTCATTATATACAATTTTTGTTTTTTAAATCAAATTTCCTCACTTAATTTCATCTCAATAATTCGGTCAAAACGGAAACTCCGTTGTTCTTGCCGTAAATCACACCAAGCCCGTAAATAAAGATAATCCTCAGATGCACTCACTTCAATTGGTTCAATTGTGCGCAATGTCTCTTCCCCATTGGAAGCAACATACCTTATTTTTAATTTTTTCCCACTACCTATTGCTTCTTCAATTGCCGGTGGTAAACTTATTTCTTTTACTTCCGGGAAACTGGTCATTTCTCCCTGCAAGTTAAGTAAGTCGGTTAAAGTAATAATATTTTTCTTTTTTAAATCATCAAGAAAAAAAGTAAGTATCCTTTTAGTTAAGTAAACATCGGCTAAAGCACGATGTTCACACTCTACAGATAAACCGATACTCCGAGCAATATTACCTAAAGAATTACTTGGGAAACAGTAATACCGACGGGCAAGAATTAAAGTGTCAATAACAAAATTTTTTAAACTCGCTAAACCTAATCCGGATAACTGATGCGCCAAAAAACTTAAATCAAACCGCGCATTGTGACAGACAATCACGGTATCATCAAGAAAATCTAACACCTGGTGAACAATACCTTTAAAGTAAGGTGCATTTTTAACCATTTCTTCAGTTATTCTATTAATTGCACTGGCTCCAGGCGAGAGTGGACGTGCCGGGTTAATTAAACTTTGGAAAGAATCAATTTCTTTATTTCCCTGACATTTTAGCAGTCCAATTTCACAGATCCGGTCACCAAAATATGGGTTTAAACCCGTCGTCTCCACATCCAAATAAGTAAAGGTTACCTGGCTGAGCATTCCACTTTGTTTCATTTTTCATACTTTAATTTTTTATAAATAATTTCTCTTAAAGTGAGAAATCCTCCAACCAAAAGACCAGCATAATAACTAAATACACGCCAGATAAGTACAAAAATACCCAAGAGCGGTTTCGGGACTAAAACCGAAAAAAGTGCAGCAAAACCTAATTCGGCAGCACCACTTGAACCTGGCGTTGGTGCGTAAGCAGTAGCCAGATAAAAAATAATGGCAATGGCTAAAGTTTGCATAATCGGTGAATGCACCCCCATTCCATAAAGCAAGATTACGGGTAAGAGAATAATCAGTGTCCAACAAAGTAAACTCAAAAAACCAATCATCACCAGGTCAGCAGGGTGGGTAGTTAATATTTTTTGTTTTGCTTGTTTAAAATCATCAATTGTCCGGCTAAGTTTGGTCAACCATTCCTTAGCTTTAGATGGACTGAAACGCAAAAATATCTGCCGATGCAATAAATAAAAAATAATTCTTTTTACAGTTTGTGGTTTTAAAGTAATAAAGAGAAGAAAAGAAATGAATCCTAAATAGATAAATATCCCAATATTGACAAGAGTCCTTGCTGTCTTAGTAGTAAAGAGCCACTGTTTCCAGAAAAAAATAACTAAAAATGGTAAGAGCATACCTAAAAATAAACGGGAAAAGTGCCCAAGTAAGGTTTTAATCATAATTACTGCGGTTGATTCACCGAGAGTTAGTCCGCGGTCTTTATGTAAAAGATAAATTTGAAACGGTTCACCACCAGTATCAAAAGGGGTAATTTTAGAAAAAAATGAACCAATGAGACTTATTTTTAGAATCTTTCTATAAGTGACACTACTACCGAGGGCATGAACAATTTTTTGTATTCGTAATGCCTCCAAAAGCCATTCTAAAATAATCAAACCTAAAGCAAGAAATAAATAGATTGGACGAATCGCCCGGAAAAGAAGAATAAATGACCCACGATGAAATAACCAAGCAATTAAGAAAAAAGCAAAAAAACTTAAAAGGAGCGCAAAAATAAGATTGAGTGCAATTCTTCTTAAGTTAACTTTTAATTCATCCATAGTAAATTTGATTACACTGATTATTTATCTGAGGCGAATAGATCACACAGATTGCCAGACTTTAAATCTGTGTAATCGGTAGTAAAAAAATCCCTGCCCCGCACCTTTGTTCGGAGTGATTTCAGCATTTGCAAAAACTATTCCGCAAAACATAATTATTCTTGGACAAAGGTGCGGGGTGAATGTAATCAGTGTCTCTTACTAATTTCTTTTTTTACTAATTCAATTATTTTGGGTATGCGCTTTTTTATTACCAAAGATAATTCCATTCCCCATGAAGAATAATTTTGCGGTTCAATACCATAAATAACCACCTCCGGCGGGTTCTTACCTAACTTGTCTGCTAAATGTAAGGTTTGTTGGAAATCAACCTGATGTAAAGAAAGAATTTTCCTTTCATCTTTTTCAATCTCTTTCGGAGTAAGTCGATAAATTGTTCCCGGTTTATCTCCACCACGCACACAATCAATGACAATAACTTTTTTTCTTCCTTCAAGATAAGAAATCAGGTCCAAACTTGCTGTTCCCCCGTCAATTATTTCTACATTATCTGGGAGAGGCATTTTCATCATCTTTCGGACAGTATGCACGCCTATCCCCTCATCTTTAAGTAAAAGATTCCCAATTCCTAAAACAAGCACTGGTTTAACCTTTCCCATTTTGGAAACTCAATTATAATTTTTTTTCGCAAAAAAATAAAGTCTTAGTTTTTTGAATTGTTAAGGAGGGAAAAAATTACTCTTCTTCTAACTCTATATTCCAATAGGCCTGGTCAATGAATTTTTGCCAAGAAGTCCTTTTCTTAATCGCCAGACGCAAAACAAGAGAACAAGAACCCCACCATTTGGGTTTGAAAGGTTTAATGAGGAGTTTCATTCCTGTTTCTTCAGGCAGGGAATTACCCTTTTTTAGGTTGCAAGAAATACATGCCGTAACCACATTCAACCAGTCAGTTTTCCCGCCACGACTCCGCGGAACAATATGGTCAAGATTGAGTTCACTGGAAGGAAATTTTTTACCGCAGTAACAACAACGATAACCATAATGTTCATAAATATTTTTCCGGGTAAATTTTACTTCGTCATCCGGCAATTTATCATAAAATCTTAACGCGATAACTTCGGGAATAGCAATCCGAAATGTTGGTGTATGAATAAAACCATTAGGATGTTCTTTAATATATTGGGAAAGTTCACGCCAATCTTCAAAATCGTAAGTACGATATTCTTCATCAACAACCTGGGCACGCTCTAAATAAACAAGCGTGATCGCTCTTCTCCAATCAGTAACCTGAATTGCACAAAAATTACGGTTCAAAACTAAGACATCACTCATTTTGTTATTTTAATTATAGAAAAAGAAAAGAAAAATTGTCAAGAGTAAAGACGAAAATAATCTTTTTGGTAGATATTTTCTGGGAGGAGAGAATTATTTTTCCAAGTCACCAAGTAAATTTTTTTCTTCCCTTTATTAAATCAACATCTTAAAAGGCTTATCCAAATAGTCTTCAGTTCCAATTTTTACTTTAAACTTTAACTTTTTTAAGAACTCAATTTAAATTTTTCTTTCTTACTCGCTGATGTTCACCCAATGTACAGTGGGCAAGGAAAATCTCTCCCCCCGACTTTCCTCAGATAGCGGTAACGGGATTTGAACCCGTGACCCCGCCCCTTGCCCCGCATTAAATCGCTTTTGTGGCCCCAACGGGAATCGAACCCGTGTTTGTACCTTGAGAGAGTACCGTCCTTGGCCACTAGACGATGGGGCCTCTTCATTTATGGGGAATCCCTCACGATGGTGGCAAATTGGTGCAGAGAACCTCCTAAGACGATACCACCAGCAAAGAAGATTAGTTTTCTCAGATAGGAAATTATCCTTCTTCTAAAAGAGAAGGTATTTCACCGGGAGAAGTAGGTAAAGGTTTAACTTCTCCCACCGAAGTAAGTTTATCTTGAAAACGGACCAGTTTTTTTTCTGCTTCTTCAAATTTATTTTTTGCATTGAGAAGATGTTTGCCTAAAAGAAGAAATTCTTCCTTAAAATGTAGAAAATCATTTTCCAAACGAGTAAGATAGTCAATTATCTGCCGGGCATTTTTTTCAATCTGGAAACCTTTCAAACCAAGCACAATTGCCTGCAAATAGGCATACAAACTGTTCGGGGAAACAAGAATAACTTTTTTACTTAAAGCATAAGTAGGAATATCTTTTTCGCTTTCTGCGGATTCATCCCTGATTACGGTCTCATAATAAATATTTTCTGCCGGTATATACATCAAAGCAAAATTGAATGTCCCTTCATCAGGAAGAATATATTTTCCCGCAATCTGGTCAATATGTTCTTTTACATCCGCAAGAAACTTTTCTCGTTGGGTTTTTCTTTCTTCTTCAGTTTTACTCTCTACAACCTTTCTAAAATTTTCTAAAGGGAATTTTGCATCCACCGGAACAAGTCCTCCAGCTAACCTAATTACTGCGTCAACTACTTCACCAGAACTAAACCGATATTGAAGGAAATAAAAATCTTGCGGGAGAATCTGGCGTAAAAGTTCACTTAAAAAAAGTTCACCAAAACCACCCCGTGCTCTTGGTGCACGAAAGAGATTCTCTAAACTGACAATCTCCTTAGTAATTTCATAAATTTGCCGATTTGCCTCTTTAAGTTCACCTAAATGGCGTTCCACTTCACCAAATGTACGGGTTGCCGAGTCCAGGCGTTGACCAATATTCAGATTTGTTGATTGGATAACCTGTACATTTTCTTTTAAGCGCTCATTTAACTGTTGAGTAAACCAATTAAAATTTTCACTCAACTGTGTGCGTAAATTGTTCACCTCTTGTTGGAGTAAACTAAGTAAAGCCTTTGCTTGTTCTTGTTTCAAACGCTGGAACTGGGAAATATTCCAGATAATTAATAAAAGAAGCACTAAAAGAACAATTATCCCGGAAATCCATTCCATTTGTTTTCTTCTCCTTATAATAAAGTATACTAAATTTCTCTAATTTTTAAAACTTTATAGGTAGAACTTTTGTAAAAAGATTCTAAATTGCCAATTTTTTCTTTAAGCAGTTCTTGGTCAAGAACTTGACGGATTTGTTCTTTCAGTTCAACAAAATAATTACCGATTCTACCGGTTTCTATCTTTTTTGCTGACATAATCTCTTTTATTTTTGTGTTTAAGTTTTCTTCTTTTTCGCTAAGTTCCTTTATCTGTTCTCTAATCCAGAGTAATTCACCAATAAGATTGGCTAAATCTTCATCTTTAATTTCGGCGAATTCATCCTTTCTTTCAGCGGTATACCCTTCCCAGCAAACTTGCTGATATTCACAATACTGACATCGCCAGTCAGTAATCTTGTAAGGACGCTCGGGAAGAATATTTTTGCTTAAGTAATCTTCCACATTGCGCATAAGAAGGAAAAAAGTGTTTACCTCTTTTTCATCAAAAGAAACCGGGAATTCCCAAAAACGACTTGTATCTTTACATTTATAAAGCAAAATACCAATATTAGTTGGGATACGGAAAAGATTTTGCACATAATAAAGATAAAGTTGCAACTGGAGAAGATGTTCTTCTTTTGGACCTTGATGAATAATTTCATCAAAAGTAAAACGGTTTACCGATTTTATCTCTAAGACATAATATTTCCCATCCAGACGAATTACCGCATCCAACTTCCCAGCAAGACGCATTTTGGGATCATTAATTGGTGTTTCTTCCATTACAAATTCTATTCCAGCTTGCCGCAGCAATGTCCGAATTGACCGGTGATGAAGATTACCATCATCAAGGACAAAAAAAGTACGCGCTTCCCGTTTTATTCCTTCCACTCCCCGCCAACGATAAACCAAAGCCCGAATACATACACCGGCATCGGAAGGCCAATGTTTTTCTTTTAGTCTTTTTGGACGTGCAAGTTCCTTTTCGGCATAATTTTTTAATCGTTCAATAAGCATTTTTTATCCACCTCACTTAATCTGATTACAGCGATAATTCCGACGATGACAACGATAAAATTTAATCACCGTAATCGTAATTTTCCCATCGCTGTAATCGTTTGTAGTTATTTTTATTCTTCAACAATTTTGTAGGAAAGTAATTCGGATATCCGTACTTCTTTAGGATTACGGAGACTCGCCTGAGTGACCAAAACTCTCCCCACTTCCGGGGCATAATAATCATACCGGAAAGAACCTGGAGTTGTTTTCTTTTCCCGCCTTATTTTTAAACAATCACTGAACTTACCACTTTTAGTTTTTATTTCTTCCTCTTTGCTTATCACGGTGTAAATTATTTCTTCTAAATTTCTCCCCGTAGACCAAGTATTTCCTATCTCCAAAGGATAAGAAAAGATGACTTGCCCTTCTTTCCCAATTCCTTCCTCATATTCATACAGTTCTCTCTCCGTTTTTTGATAAGTTAGATTCAAAGCACTAACCAATTTTTTCCCGGCATAAATTTTTTTTACTACTTTGTAAGGTTCAATACAGGCAATTTCGGCTAAATAATTTTTACCCCCTGTTTCCGAATCACCCTCCAGCCAGAAGTTACCTTTCTCTAAAGGAAAATAATCATAAACTGCTTTAATTTTTTCACCGGCTAATTTTTCCCATTCACTATCAGGAAAATTCTTAATAATTTTTTGATATGCCCTTTTTGCTTCCCGAGAATTATTCAATTTATGATGATAAATCTCCGCTATCCGGAGAAGTATCTCCGGTGTATTTTTATAATTTGAATAGCGCTCTACACAAATTTGATAATACCGTAATGCTTTTTGATAATCACCTCTTTTACTATACCGCTCCCCTTGGAGATAAAGAAAATCGGCAGCAAAAAAAAGAAAAAAAATTAATACTAAAACTAAAACACTAAAAGGGATTAAAATCCGGATTAAGAGGTATTTCTTCATCTTGAGGTAATCACCTCTTTTAAGTGCTGACGAATTCCCTTTCTCTCTTGAGCACGAGAGTATATTTTTTTACTTTCTTTGATTTTTGTCTGCGGATTGATTTTCCAAAAACGACGAACTTTTATTTTTTTCATTTGCTCTCTTTCCAACTAAAGAGTAGAATCATAAAAACTGCCCCTAAACTGTCAATAAAAATATCATAAACTGAACTTTCTCTCCCGGAGATAAAACCCTGATGGAATTCATCAGTGAATGCATAAAAAACACTCAACCTTATAGACCATGCCGAAAGATTAGTCAAAGATAAATTGCTTGTCTTCCGAAATGCACGCATCAATAAAAAGGTAAGAATACCATACTCAATAAAATGGGCACTTTTACGCAAAAGTAAATCCCAAAAACCTAAACCAGTGGAGAGATGAGGGATACTGGAAAAATAAAAAATTACACTACACCATACAAATACTGGTACCCAATACTTAATTAAACGCTTCATAAATCCGTTTTTTAACCTGCCTAAATCTTGTTCCTATAATATTCAATAAATGCATCTAAAGAACGGTTGTAGGTGCGCTCTAAATCTTTTGGAAAAAAACAAGCTGGTAATTCTTTATTCCGCCAATGGTAACTGAGACATTCACAACAATACCCTTTCCGGCTACACGGTTCGTAAGTACAAGTACAATTCTTACAATTTTTCTCAAAAGAACAAATCCGTTCCATCTTTCTATCTCCCAAAAAATAAATAATACAAAATGAAAGAAGAAAAATCAACCCGCACCTTTTACGTTAGTAAAAGTGCAAAAATCAAAGTGCAAAGTTAAAAATTATAGTTCAATTCTTCTACCCCAAGAACTGAAGAACAATTCAAAATTCAAATATAGTTTTGAGTTTTGCGTTTTACATTTTGAGTTCAGTTTTAAGGTGCGGGGGTCAATCCCGTAAATTATGCTCAATTATTTGTTGAAGTTCAGAAATTTTTGGCAAGGTTTCAAAATCGGCAAGATATAAACCACGGTTTGTTCCTTTTTTCCAGGAAGTATAAACAATTTGCGAAGTTGCCGGTGAAGTGACCACTTCCCGACAACCATAGAAGCGGTCGGAAACTACCTGTCGTTCAGTTTTAGTAGTTAAGTCAAATAAATATATCCCTTTCCGTTCAAAAAATGCTCTTTCTTCTCCTTTTCTTCCTCGCCAAGAGCCAATATAAACTATTTTCTTCCCGTCGTAACTATAATTTGGAAATTTGTTATAAAACTCATCACTGACAACCATTTTCTCTTTCCGGCTTTCCAAATTGTATACATAAATACCGGGATTGTCCAGTGTGTCAATTATTCCGTCACGGTTAGTATCCCGGCGAAAAGATAAATAAGCAATACTTTTACCATTCGGAGAAAAAATGGGAAACATATTATTATAGCGGTCAGAAACAAGACAAAATTCGCGATCTTTCTCCAAATCGTAAAGGTAAATACCGGTGTTATCACGGAAATTGACCACACCATCATTATTAGTATCACTACGCCAGGAAGTATAAACAATTTTTGTCCCCTCCGGAGAAAATACCGGACAACCATGGTCATATACATCCGGACCGATTACTTTTTCTCGTTCCGTGGTCAAATCAAGAAGAAATATACCTCCATGTACAGCACCCGGTCGCCAAGCAAGAAAAAGAATCATTTTCCCAATTGGTGAAATGGAAGGATATTTTGTTCGATAAGTATCCGGAATAATTTGTTTCTCTTCACCAGTATTTAAATCCAAGGTATAAATTCCCGAATTATCAAAAGAATCAATTCGTCCATCACCATTAGTGTCCCTTTTTGCTGAAAGATAAATAATTTTTTCACCATCAGGAGAAAAACAAGGGAAAGAATTGTAATAATCATCACTTACCAGGAGTTTTTCTTCACCGGTTTTAAAGTTGGTTAAATAAATACCACCACAGTCTAAATTATCAATTCTTCCATCTTCATTTGTATCTTTCCGTGCCGAAACAAAAACAACCTTTTCTCCATCCGGGGAAATGGAAGGATGAGCATTAAAATACATCTCACTACATATTTTTTTATGATTGGTCAACTCTAAAATATGCTCAATGTCCGTGGAAGTGGGCTTATACACTAATATTTCCGAAAGAATTTGTTTTGTTTTCGTTAGGTCATTACTATTGAAATAAATGCGGGCTAATTCAGTCCGGTAGTGATTATTTTCTGGTTCTTCTTCCAAAGCAGTAAGGAAAAGTTTTTCTGCCTCTTCAAGTTTACCTTGTTTAATTAGTTCACTACCAATTTTGTGTTTATCTTCTTTTTTACGCCCAAAGAGTGCCATTTTTGATTAGTTAAAGAACTATAACCTAATTGTTCCCAAAAAAATTTATGATTTTTATTACAACTGTCTCCCAGATTTTGATTATAGAATATTTACTAATAGGCAGTCAATTAAAAAAATACTATTAGTCCTCTAAAAAGAATCTATAAAAGAGCCGTCTGTTTAAAACTTAAAAAGCCGGTCTCACTTATGACAATATGGTCAAGAACTTCAATTCCGAGGATTTCACCAGCTTGAATCAATTTCTTAGTTAATTCTAAATCATCTTCACTTGGTTTTGTCTCTCCGGAAGGATGGTTATGAATGAGAATAATTCCAGCAGCACAATGAACAACTGCTGGTTGAAAAACTTCGCGGGGGTGAACTAAGGAAGCATTTAAAGTACCAATGGAAACAGTTTCCCGGTGGACAAGTTGATTCCGGGCATTTAAATAAAGAGCAATAAAATATTCTTTTTTTCTTCCCAAAAGATAAGCTGCTTGGGCAACCGCATCTTCTGGTTTTTCAATTTTTGGTATTGCTGATTCGGTCTTCCCAAAAATTCTTCTACTTAATTCAAAACCAGCAACTAACCCCGCAGCACGGGTCAAACCAATACCTTTAATCTTTTTCAGTTCAGCAAAAGGAAGAGTAGATAACTTTCCCATTGGATATTTTTTTAAAACCTCTTTGGCTATCTCCAGAACATTTTTCCCTTTGTATCCGGTACGCAAGATGATGGCTAAAAGTTCTGTTTCAGTTAAAGCAGCGGGACCTTTTTTCTCTAATTTTTCTCTTGGTCTTTCTACTTTATAAAGGTCTTTTAATTTCATTTGCAGTGATTACCTCTTTGATTGATAAAAATTCTTTTGTATATTTTTTGATTAATTCTACTGCTGGCTGGTCAAAGGGATTAACGCCAAAAAATTCACCGGCATAAGCAGTGGCTAGTTCAAAAAAATAAAGAACTTGTCCAATTATTCTTGGATTTATTTCCGGTAAAAGAAGAGTACAGTTTGGACACCCTCTCTCCGTTAAAGCATGACGGGTTGCTTCCTCTTCAGCACGGAAAATTTGATTTAAACTTTTACCGGAAAGAAGGGGATAATCAAAATCAGGAAGAAAAATTTTTTTGCCAAAATTTTTTATCGAAAGAAAAGTTATCACTTTATCTTTCGGACCATCTAAATAGAGTTGTAATTGTGAATGCTGGTCAGTTACACCTAAGGCTTTAATCGGCGTTGGACCAACGAAGCGATCGCCTCGTTCTGTCCTTTTCCCAAGACTTTCGGCCCAAAGTTGACGATACCAGTCAGCAATACTATAAAGACGATTACTGTAAGCAAGCATTACCGAAATATTTTTACCTCTCTGATAAAGTAAATACTGAACTGCTGCATATATTCCTGCAGGATTGTCAAAAAGTCCATCCGTGGCACAAATTTTTGCCATTTCCTGTGCACCACAGAGAAGTTCTTCTATATTAATACCAGTAAAAGCAGCCGAAACTAAACCCACTGGTGAAAGAACTGAATATCTCCCGACCAAATTTTCTGGTATTGAATAAGAAAAAATTTTTTCTTCCTGAGCAACTTTGCGCAGATAACTTTTGAGATGATTACCTCTTTTTTCATCAGTAGTAATCGTTATGTGTTCTTGCCACTTGTTCTTTACTTCTTTTTCTAACAAATTGCGAAAAAAAATAAAATTGGCTAAACATTCGGTTGTCTCCCCAGATTTAGAAATGATATTAAAAATTGTCTTTTTCAGGTCAATAATTTTGGTTAAACTAAGAACTTGGTCCGGGTCAATATTATCTAAAACAAAAAGCTTCAGCCAGCCTCGCCGTTTTTCTTGAGGAAGAAAATTCCAGTAAGGATGATTCAAACTCTCCTGCAGGGCACGGTTACCAAGAGCACTGCCACCAATACCAATAACTACAAAATTATCAAAACGAGAACTTTTTTTTATTTTTTGGGCAAATTTTTTTATTTCTTTTGCTTGGGCGAGATTACTGGGAAGTGTAGCAAAGGCGAGATATTCTTTTTTTTGCGATAATTTTTTTTTTAATCGGATAAATTTCTTCTCCAGATTTTTTAATTCTTTAGTTTCAATTCCTTCTTTGCCAATTTTTTCATTAAGACAATTTTGGTAATCAAACTGAATTGTCGATAACATTTAGTCCGTCGGTAATTACTATTTTTTATGATACGCTTCCAAATAAGAATCACAATAAATAAATTTATTAAGAAGCAATTCGGCAGTAATTACTGCTTCCATCAGGTCTTTATCTAAAGGGTCAAGGATTGCTCCGTCTAAACCGTAAGCAAGTGCCATCACTGCATAAGTGCGGTTGACTAAAGAACGGTCAATTGTCTTCTGCGAAACATTACTTAGTCCAAGAAGTGTCTTTGGTGGTGGGTCCGAAAGGAGTTTAATTTGTCTAATTGTTTCTAAAACTAAAGGACACTGGTCTTGCGCAACATTCACCGGTAAAATTAAAGGGTCAAGATAAAGATTTTCTGGACTTATTTCTTCTTCAATTATCCGCGTAAGAATTGCGCAGGCAAGTTCGGTTCTTCCTTCAACCGTTTGCGGTACACCTTTCTCATCCAAGGTTAAACCAATAATTAAAGAATTATATTTTTTTGCTAAAGGTAAAAGAGTGACCATTTTTTCTTTCACTGCCGAGATGGAATTGAGCACGGTCCGATTTCGACAACTTCTAAATCCGACTTCCATCACTTCGGATTTAGTCGTATCAATAGATAAAGGCACATTAGTTACTTCCTGCACGGTCTCCACTAACCAAACCATCGCTTCTACTGGGTCTTCAGCCGCAGGACCAACATTCAAATCTAAAGCATTAGCCCCAGCATTTACTTGTTTCAGCACCAAATCCTGGATTACTAATTTATCCTTTTTTTGTATTGCCTCTCCTACTGATTTGAACATCCCATTAATTCGTTCACCAATAATAAACATTTTTTTCTCCAAATACGATGCAAACAGATAAAAGACTGATTCAAACAAGATAAAGATATCTGTTTAAATCTCGGTTGTTATCTGTCTGAATCGTTTTTTATTCTTCTGCCATTTGGATACATTCCACTGGACAAACTTCCACACATTCACCTTTACCATCACAAAGGTCAGCATGGGTAAGTTTCGCTTTCTCCTCAACTAATTCTAACGCTTTGTTCGGACATTCTTCCACACAAACACCACAACCGGTACATAAATCTTCATCAATTTTTGGCTTCTTCGCCATCTCTTTTCCTCCCCCTTCAGAGAACACTGATTACCACAGATTTTAATCCGTGGACATCTGCGTTTTCTTAATCAGCGGTAATCAGTGTATTTTTTTATCTGTCACCTCTTCGGTGACTCACCGTTGAGGTGGGCGGCAATCTGCGTTTACTTATCCGTGGACATCTGCGTATTTAACCATCAGTTCAGTTATTGCTTTTTTCACATTTTTTAACGACTGCGGATGTCCTAAAACCAAAATATCCGCACCACTTTGTAAATAACCCACCGCACAGGTTGTCTCCCAGGCAATCGCCCGTTTATCTAATACTCCCCATTGCGGTTCGTCATTCTCACTCACTTTCGCTTCTTTATGTTTCCAGGTTTCCTGAGCAACAAGATTAATTATCGGTACTGCCATCATTTTATCCCCTTGCAGTCCAGCAATTCTTGTCCGTTCCATTATTGAATAACAATACTCAAATCCGTAACCAAGTCCACCGGTTGTCGGATGGGCAACGATTCGTTCCGCAGGGAAACCTAAGTCAGAAATTAAGATGTTCAGCTGTTTTTCTAAATTTATATCTAACGGTGTCTCGGCAATGATTGAATGTCCACCATAGGTTGCTGCCGCAACAACCGTTTTATAATTATCTTTCGTTGCCATACCAAGAAGACAATTTTCGCCTTTCGCCATTTCACTTACTTTCAGCAAAATTTCACCATCTTTATCCGGTTGTCCGCAACCAAGAATAATTAAAGGTAAACCTACAGTCTCCAACACCTTTTTTACCTTTTCGGCACATTCTTGAGGTGCTGTGTTACCTTTCTCTGGATGCGCGGAAGCAAGACGGAAACAAATTAAGTCCGCACCCCATTCTTCAACTTTTTTCGCCCAGAGAAAAGGGTCATTAACTATATCTTTCAAGTCATCTAAAATAAAAGTCCATTCTTCAGGTGGAATATCCCAAACTTCTAAAGCAACCGCGGGCAAGTTAGGAATTTCTCCTTCAAAATGAAGAAATGGTAAAGTTGTCTCTCCGCCAACTTTGACGATTTTCGTCCGTGTTCCTCTCACCGCTTTAGCGGGATCTCCGACCTCTCCTTTAGTTGCACCAATTACTACTTCGTTAATTTTGTTTGTCCATTTTTCTAAAATTTTTTCCATTTTTCTTCAAATGCGGATGCCCGCAGATTATAAGTACGGATTACCGCAGACAAATATTAAACACCTCCTATAGTTTTTGTTATTTCTGCTACTACTTGACTAACCGAGCTATCCGTTGATAAAGCAAATAAACTTTTCCCTTGTTCAGTAAGTTGACGAATTTCTTCATCTTCCGGTAGATAAAAAGAAAAAAATAAATTCTTTTTTTTCATCTCTTCAATGATTGAATTTTGTATTTTTTCTTCTTTTGTGAAGTTAAGTATAAAAAAAAAATTCTCAATTTTCAACTTCAACTGTTTTGCGGTCTGATAAATTCTTATTGCTGAATGTACACTTACTAAAGTTGGTTCGCTTAAAATAAAAAGGTAATCCAAATTATCCGTAGTCCGTCGGGATAAATGTTCCATCCCGGCTTCATTGTCCATTACTACCGCATAGTAATTTTTGCTTAGACGACTTAAATAATTTCTTAAAAGTTCGTTCACAAAACAATAACAACCCTGTCCTTCCGGACGACCCATTACTAATAAATCCAACTCTTTACTTTCCACCTTAATCTGCTCAAGACAGTAATCTAAATATTCGGGTTTGGACATTCTGGGGGAGATTTTTTCCTCACGGATTTCTTCCCGGATATCAGCAACGGTTTCTTTATACTCTAACCCCAAAAGTTCATTCAAATTGGAATTCGGGTCAGCATCAATGGCTAAGATTGGTGTTTTCTTCTCTTCAAGCAAATGGTGAATAAGTAAAGCGACAAATGTACTTTTACCCGTGCCACCTTTACCCGCAACTGCAATCCTTATACTCATATGTTCGGTAGTTTCTTTACACTTGGGAACAAGTCAATATTCGTATGTGGTAAAAATAAGGTTGCTGAATATTCATTCATAAATTTTGGATTAACCGAAAGTTCTAAATAAGTTGTTTTTTTAGCAATTTCTTTAATTTTTTCTCTTGCTTCTTCGTAAAGCAAACACATTCTTGCACCTGTAATCGCTGAATTGCCAAGAAAGACAAATTTTTCCTTTTCCAAATCCGGCAGAAGTCCAATCATGATTGCTTTCTCAATATCCAGATAAGTACCGAACATACCGGCAAGATATATTTTCTTTAGGTCACTGAATTTATAACCCATCTCTTCAAGAAGAACACTTGCCCCGAGATAAATTGCTCCTTTAGAACGGATTAAAGTAGAAATATCCCCTTCGGTAAGAACGATATCTTTCTTTTGTATAGTTTCTTCCGCGGGAACAAGTAGAAATTCTTTCCCTTCCTCACTTTCCCGAATGAGGTAATCACCTCTGAGGTAATCACCTCTTAAGGGTAAACTTTCAGAAACAAATTTACCTTCCCGATTAAGATAACCATCTTTAAACAATTCAGCAATTGCAGTTACTAACCCGGAGCCACAAATACCTGTCGGTGGTTTATTCCCAATTGTCACATATTTTACTTTTTTACCATCGGAAGAAACTTGAATATTTTCAATTGCTCCCTCGGTTGCACGGATACCAGATTTTATTCCTACCCCTTCAAATGCCGGTCCTGCGGAACAAGCACTGGAAACGAGAAAATCTTTATTTCCGAGAACAATCTCCCCGTTTGTCCCTAAATCAATCAGTAAAGAAAGTTCCTCTTTTTCATTCATACCGCTGGCTAAAATACCCGCAGTTATATCCCCACCCACATAAGAACTTACATTCGGGCAAAAAGATACAATTGCTCGTGGATGAATTTTCAATCCCAATTCCTTAGCAGTTAAGTTCGGTAAGAAGTTCGCCGTCGGTAAATAAGGCTCTTTACGAATATAGCTCACCGGAAGTGATAAAAAAAGATGATTCATTGTCGTATTCCCAGCAACTACTAAAGTAAGAATATCTTTACTTTCAATTCCCTTTTCTTTAACTAACTCACTAATTAACTGGTTCACTGTCTCTCTCACTGCACGGGTAAGATTTTCTAACCCTTGGGGGTCATTTTCCGAATAAATAATCCGTGAGATTACATCATCACCGAATGCCATCTGCTGGTTATAGGTTGCTTTTGCTTCTAAAACTTCGTTTTTCTTCAGGTCAATTAAAGTGAGTGCAACCGTCGTCGTGCCAATATCTAAAGCCAGTCCATAGAATTTATCAGTAGTATTCCCGGCTTGGTAGTCAATTATTTCTCCACTTTCCGTAAGAGATAAGGTCAACTTCCAGTGGTTACTTCTTAAAAACTGAGCAAGTTTTTGTAATTGCGGAAGAGTAATTTTGAGGTAATCACCTCTCTCCAAAAAATTTTCACCTTTATTTCTCAGTTCGCGAACTATTCTTTCCCAATCGGGAAGATGATCAACTAAGGTCGGCAGAGGTAATTCTAAATATATCTTTCTTACTAAAGGAGAAAATAACCAGTCCCGGAGCGGCTCTTCAGGAGTATAAATACCATCTTTGATTAATTTCCATTTCTTAATACCACTTTCTGGTGGGACGAAAACTTCTAAATTAGTTTCCGCATAAGTCTGGCAGGCTAAAACATAACCTTCTTTTTTTTCTTTTTCGCTAATAAACCTTGAAGGATGAGTTCGGAATTTACCTTTTTTGATGATTACTTCACAGCGCCCACAGTTGCCTTCTCCACCACAACCACTGGTAAGATAAATCCCAGCATTGATTGCCGCATGATAAAGGTCGGTTTCGCTATCAATTTCAATTTCTTTATTTTCCGGAGAAAAAAAAATTTTATACATCTTTCGGTGAGAGGTAATCACTTCAAAAAGTATACTTAAAAAATTAGCAAAAATCAACAAAAAATAAACAAATTGAAAGGAAGAGGAAGTTAAAATTTCAGAGTAAGTGAATACCCTGAATATTATCTTTTTAGGTTTTCAACTAAGCGGTGGGCTAATATCTCTACCGCAGTCTCGGCATCTTTTAATGTGGGACTTCTTTCTTTATCTAAATACTCAACTTCACCTTTCTCCACATTTACTACCCACAGAGTAATAAGATAAGTAGATTCCAATTTACCAATTGTGCCAATTATAGCTTTCTGTGCATTAAGCAGTTTACCAATCTTTAAAGCACATTCCGGGTAAGTGCAACCAGTCTGCTGATAACCCAGTTCAGCCGTTACTTGGTCAACCTTTCCTCTTTCTACTACTCGGAAAGCATTCGTATTTATTACCGCATTTCTTAATAAATCAGAAATAACTATCGCCTCGTAGGTGGAGAGCTCCCGCCCCTTCAAGTCCATTATCGCGATGGTTACTTTTTCTGCCGATGGTTGGGGAACCTCTGCTGGTGGTTGGGGAACCACTGCCGATGGTTGGGGAACTACTGCCGATGGTTGGGGAACCTCTGCTGGTGGAACGACTGGTTTCTCAACTGAGGGTTGTTCAACTGGAATTTCCACTGGTTTCGGTGGAACCAGCGGAATCGGCAGTGACACTGGAGGAACAACAGTCGCTGAAATTGAGACTATGGGATAACTTTTAAACTTCTGAATCCGGTGGTTATTAGTATCCGCAACATAAACATTACTGGAACTATCTACCGCTACAGCGTGAGGAGAATAAAACTGTCCATCACCGGAACCTTTACCTCCCCATTTGGTAAGGAATACGCCCCCAGAAGTAAATTTCTGAATCCGATGGTTATCAGTGTCAGCAACGTAGATATCATCCGAAGAATCTACCGCTACACCATAAGGATATTTGAACTGTCCATCTCCAGAACCTTTACCTCCCCATTTGGTAAGGAATATACCTTCAGAAGTAAACTTCTGAATCCGATGGTTATAGAAATCAGCAACATAAACATTGCCCGAACTATCTACCGCTACACCTGTAGGACAAATAAACTGTCCATCATCAAAACCTTTATCTCCCCATTTGGTAAGGAATATACCTTCAGAAGTAAACTTCTGAATCCGGTAGTTATTCCTATCTGCAAGATAAATATTGCCCGAACTATCTACCGCTACACCACGGGGCCAGTTGAACTGTCCATCTCCAGAACCTTTATCTCCCCATTTGGTAAGGAATATACCCCCAGAAGTAAACTTCTGAATCCGGTAGTTATTCCAATCAGCAACATAGACATTACCCGAAGAATCTATCGCTATACCATAAGAAGAATTAAACTGTCCATCTCCAGAACCTTTATCTCCCCATTTGGTAAGAAAAGTACCAGTTGAAGAAAAAACTTGTATCCGGTGATTTTCGGTATCCACAACATAAATATTACCTAAACTATCTACCGCTACACCTTGAGGGGAACTAAACTGTCCATCTCCAGAGCCAGCCGTTCCCCATTTTGTTTCAAAGAGATAAAGTTCTTCTCCTCTTGAGGGAGAAGTTATCACCATAAACCCGCTGAATAGCACTAAAAGGATAATTTTTTTCTTTCCGTTAGTTTTGCTGAACATTTTTGCTTAACTAAACTGTCCAAGTGGTTTTTAAATATCAATATAGATAAAATATACTCAAAAATCAACAAGGCAAAGTCTGGAAATAAAATCTTTAAGTGCAGTAGCAAGAAGGCAGAAAATAATGAGAAGTGTAGTCACAGCGAAGACAAGCTATTAGTTAAGAACTTTTAAGTTTCATCTCTTTTATCTTTTCTATCAACTGGTTAAAATTGACTGGCTCAGTTATGGTATCACAATCCCACCACAGTGGCGAAGTTGTAGTATCACAACTGCTACTGTGATACCATTGTGGTGGGACAACTGCTACTGTGATACCATTACATAACTGTTTACGCTATTCTGATAGGCTTTAGCGATATTTTCTTCTTGGCTGGAGGTAGCAAGAATAATTACCGGTATTACCTTAAGTAAAGAATCACTTTTTATCTGGCGGAGCACTTCCAGTCCATCTACTTTCGGTTAATAATTGTCCACTTACACGTAATACTAAGTTAATTTTCTTCTTTACTTTTTCAAAATCAAAAGGTTTGGTAATATAACCTATTGCTCCCTCTTTGAAACTTTCCCGTATCGCAGCTAAACTATCTACCGCGGTAATCATAATTATTGGTATTTTTTGTGTTTTTTCATTAATTTTGATTAGACGTTCTACTTCAAAACCATCAATTTCAGGCATTTTTATATCACACATAATTAAGTTGGGAATGATTTTCTCGGCTAATTTTACTCCTTCTTTACCATTAGAAGCAGGGATTACTTCATACCCTTCTTTGGTCAGAACACGTTTCAATACTTTTTGGACATCAAGGTCATCATCTATAATAAGTATTTTTATGGCCATAAATATCTCCTCCCTTAAGTAGAAATTATATTAAGTTTTTTAGACTTTAATAAATGGTTTTATATTCGTAAAATTACTTTCATTAAACATCCAGGGAGATACATCCTGAAGGATTACCTCCTTTTAATCTAAAAGGAAAAGGAAGTTAACTTAAATGTTAAAAACAGACGAAAAGTCCCGCAGGGGACCAATCCCACCCAGCCCCTACGCGTAGGGGCTGGGTGGGACAATTACCTCAATTCTTTAAATTCCCCTTATCAGTGGTAATTACCACTCTTAAACTCTTCTATAAAGAAAACATTTCAATGTGAACATTACTCTATCCCACCACAGAAGCGAAGTTGTGGTGGGACTATTGTGTTCTCCCCAAATCCTTAAGGAAATTAAGTATTTTTTCAACCTCTAAAGGTTTATAAAGACAAGTCTGAATACCGGATAATTGTTTTGCTTCCTCACCTTTTTCTGGGTAACCAGTCATAAAAACAATTTGTAGTTGAGGATTTAATTCTTTCAACTCTTGATACAATTTCATACCATTTGTATCTTTGAGCACAACATCCAAAAAGACAAGGTCAAATTCTTTTTCTTTGACTAACTCCACTGCCTCTTTACTATTCTTTGCCATCTCAAAAGAATATCCCTCTTCTCTTAACAAATCGGAAAAGAAAAGAAGCATATTTTCATCATCGTCTACTACTAAGATGTGTGGTTTAACTCTAAATTTGCTCCTCTGGACATCACTGATTATCTCGTTGACTTGGCTAACATTAAAAGGTTTATAGATTGTATTATGCGCCCCTTCCCTTTTTGCTTGTTTAAGTGTCTCTTCTACCGCATAACCAGTCATCATCACTACCGAGATTTCTTTATCGATTTTCCTTATTCCCCGGTATGTCTCTAAACCGTCCATACCGGGCATTTTTACATCTAAAAAACAAATATCAAAAGTATTCTCCTTCATTAATTCCAGAGCACGATAACCATCCTCTGCCTCAGTTACTTCAAACCCTTGTGCGACTAAAAGACGACGAAAAAAAATACGAATAATTTTCTCATCATCCACAACTAAAACTTTAAGTCCCCTTTCCTTCGTAACCATTAAATTTTTCCTTCTTTAAGTATTCATTCAGGGGTGGAAAATTTTTGCTTTAGCAATTCCCTCTATAATTTCGGCTAACTCCTTGATTTCAAATGGTTTATGTATAAACCGATAAGGATTTAATTTTTTTATTTCTTCTTCTAACAATAACTGTGCACTACTGGACATAATTACTACTGGCAAAGTGGGCTTAATTTCCTTAACCATCTTCAAAGTTTCTGCTCCATTTATCTTGGGCATCACCGTATCAAGAAAGACAAGGTCATAGGTTTCTTTTTTTATTTTTTCAACACCCTCCAATCCGTTTGCTGCCATATCATATTTATACCCATAACGGCTAAGAAAACGGGATAATACAGCGTGAATTAATTCATCATCATCAATGACTAACAATAATAATACTCGGGTACCCATTATAACTGATTTCCGAACCAATCAACCTTTCAAGATTGGTAAGGTAACCACAAATTTTGCACCTTTACCCTTACCTTCACTTTCTACTCTAATACTGCCATTATGTTTCTGGACAATACCCTGACTTACCGAAAGTCCTAAACCAGTCCCTTTACCTACTTCTTTAGTGGTAAAAAATGGTTCAAATATACGGTTCAAATTCTCTTTCTCAATACCCACACCAGTGTCAATAAAAGAAATTTCTATTGAACCCGGCTCTTGATAATCTGTAGCAATCGTTAAGGTGCCTCCTTCGGGCATCGCTTGTTGCGCATTTAAAATTATGTTGAAAAATACTTGTTGAAGATGGGGTAGACTTGCATTTATCAAAGGTAAATTTTTAGCATAATTCTTCACTATTTTCACATTGGTAAGGGAAATTTGATGTTCGCATAACCTCACTGTCTCTTCAACTACTTCACTAACATTAACCGGTTGAAAATCAAACTGATATTGCCGAGAAAAACTTAACAAACTGGTAACAATTTTTTTACATCGTTGAGCAGATTCCTCAATCGTTTTTAGGTCATCTCTCCAAGGACTATCTTCAGGTATTTCGGTCATAAGTATTTGGGCGAAACCTAATACTGCACTTAATGGATTATTTAATTCATGAGCGGCTCCTCCGGCTAACTGTCCAAGAGCAGCCATTTTTTCCGATTGGATAAGTTGTGCTTGTGAGAGTTCAAGATTATGATATGCTTGTTTCAATTCGGCAATTTTTTCTTCTAATTTCTTGTAAAGATGTGCATTTTCTATTGCCTGACTGATTTGGGCAACAAAGACTGAAACCATATTAAGGTCATTTTGACTAAAATTTTCTTTGGTTTGAGTTCTCATCAGGTTGATTAACCCAAGGAGATTACCCTTGCTAATTATTGGAAAGATAATCGCTGAATTTGTGCCATTAGATTTTCTGAACTCGGCAAATTCCGGCTCGCTACTGAATTCTTCTCCCAAAAGTAAAGGCATTCTCGTCTCTTTTATTTTCTTAGCCATAACCTGACCGAGAGTTAACCTTTTTTCCTTCTCAATTTCTCCATCAAATCCATGGGAAGCAACAAGATAAAGTTTTCCTTGCTCGTCATAAAGCATAATTGACACTTCATCAGCACGAAAAGTTTTAGAACTTAAATCTACAATTATTTTTAGCAAGTCATCTAACTTTAGCGAAGAAAAGATGGCTCTACTTGCTTCGTAAAGTGCAAGAGTAAATTTTAATTCCTTTTTTTCCAAAACTTTTTCAATAAGAGTAGTCAATTCATTAATATTGAACGGTTTGGCAATGTAATCATAGGCACCCATTTTCATACATTCTACTGCGGTTTCCACTGTGCCATAACCAGTAGCAACAATTGCTTCTATTGGAGGGTCTATTTTTTTTATTCCCTTTAATGTTTCCGTGCCACTTAACTTAGGCATTTTTAAATCAAGAATAACCAGGTCAAACTTTTCTTTTTTAACTTTTTCTATCCCTTCAATACCATCATTAGCGGTAACAACATGATAGCCGCAGGAGCCCAATTCAAAAGTAAGCAAATCCCTTATTCCTTGCTCATCATCAATCACTAAGATTTTTGCTTTAGTTTCCATAAGCGAAATCTCCTTCTTTATTTTCTCCGGCTTTATTATACGCACTTTTTATAACATTTAATATTTCATCAACATTGACCGGTTTATAAAGACAGGCATAGGCACCAAGTTGTAATGCTTTTTCTTCAAAAACAAAATTAGGGTCTGAACTACTACTGAAGACGACTACAATTTGGTTTGGTTTTATCTGTTTGATAATCTTAAGTGCTTCCGGACCTCTCATTCTTGGCATATGTACATCAAGAAAAACGATATCAAAATTGTCTTTTTTCACCATTTCTATTGCTTCTATCCCATCATTAGCCGTAAATACTTGGAACCCTTGAGGTTCTAACAAGAAACGAAATAAATCTCGTATACCTTTTTCGTCATCAGCAATTAATATCTTTTTCATTTACGATTTATGATTTATTGATTTTTAATTTTTTAATCGTCAATCAACAATCATCAATCACTAAATTGGCAGTCTTATCGTAAAAGTTGTTCCTTTACCAACTTCACTCTCAACTTCAATCGTTCCACTATGTTTTTGAATAATTTCGTAACATAAACTCAAACCTAACCCTGTCCCCATACCCACCTCTTTTGTCGTAAAAAATGGTTCAAATAGATGTTTTTTTGCTTCTTCCGCCATCCCTTTACCGGTATCTTGAATGCGAATTTCCACGAATTTCCCCTCACCTTCCGCCTTCGCTAAAGCTACGGTGGACAGGTTATCCTCTCCCTCCCCGGCCTCGCTCCGCGAAGCGGGGCAGGCAAGGGGAGAGGGGAGGGTGAGGGTGGTGGTTATGGTTATTGTCCCACCTTCAGGCATCGCATCCATTGCATTATTACATAAGTTGACGATTACCTGCTGGATTTGATTTTTATTGATGAGAATTGCTGGTAAGTTATGGTCATAGTTTCAGGTAATCTGTACATTTTTAACTTTTGCTTGTGATTCAACCAGGGATAAGGTCTGCTCAATTAGCTCGTTGATACTAAATATTTCTTTTTCGGTTTTACTCGCCTGGGAAAAGGTGAGTAAATCTCCGACTAACTTCTTACATCTAATCGTTTCCCGTTCTATTGACTTTAATGGCATATACAAAGGGTTATCTTCATTTATCATTTTAACAATACTTTGGGCAAATCCCAAAATCACACCTAAAGGATTATTTAGTTCATGTGCTATCCCACCGGCTAACTGACCAGTTGCAGCCATCTTTTCTGACTGAATAAGTTGTTTATATAACTTTTCTTTTTCTGCTTCCAATTGTTTTCGTTCAGATAATTCTTTTTTCAAAGCTTTGTTTAAATCATGTAAATAACCAACAATTACACCAACTACTATAAGTAGTATTATTCCCGGTCCGCCACCTTCTCGTATTGAAATAAACCAGTTATAATTGGGTAATAAGTTAAAAAGAAGTACATGTAGTAGATTGAATGACAATCCCGCTATTAGGCCACTCCTTACTCCTCCCATCCACGCTAGAATAGCCACAGGCACTAGACTTAAAGCAGCAATACCCGCGCCTGCAATACGAAATAATAAAAAGAACATCAATATATAAAACCCAAGAATGATTACAAATATAATAATCTGTCTTTTAGTCATTTTATTTATAATAACTTACTCCTTGTTCATCATCAATTACTAATATTTTCTTCCCTCATTTTTTATTGATTTATTGGCAGTTTTATAGTAAAAATTGTTCCTTTATCTACTTCCTTTGTGGTAAAAAAAATGGCTCAGATATCTTTCCCCGTAGTTTCATTTTGTTACATATTTCTCCAATAGTTTGTTGATTTTCTCACTTAACTCTTCGGTATCAAACGGTTTAGGAAGATAATCGTCAGCACCACAAGCAAATATCCTTTCTCTATTTTCTGGTGAATCGTAACCGGTAATTGCCAGGATTCTGGTCTGTTTTGTTTTTTCACTTCCTCGGATACTACGACAAACTTGGAAACCATCAATTCCGGGAAGCAATAGGTCAAGTACTATTAAATCCGGTTCAAATTCGGCAAGTGCTTGCCCGGCTTGGAAGCCACCGGTAGCTGAAGTAAACTGATACTTTTCTGGAAATTTCCTTAAGAAACGAGTTATGAAGTTAATAACTGCTTGGTCATCATCAACAATTAAAATTTTTTTTCTACCGTCTTTGGTTAGTTCTTTTGGGATAGGCATATTATACTTTCTAAGAAACTCAAGTAAATCACTCTTTCTAACCCGGCGATGTCCCCCAGGTGTATGAAAAGCTTTCAGTTTACCGGCATCAATCCAATCTGCAACGGTGGTAGGATAGACACCACAAATTTCGCTGATGTCAAAAGTGCTGTATGTTTTCTCAACCATCTTATTACCGTTTTTAAAGTTTTTACGGCTTAATATGATTATACTGTTTTTACTGTTTTTGTCAAGGGGGAGTTTTTTTTCTAAACTGACCAGGTGGTTTTGAGGTATTTGGGGATGCCAGCTGCTTCGCGGGGACCGACTAAAACTTCCCAACCGGAAAGGTCAGCAAGTTTACCGGAAATTACTGCCACATAGCCGGGGATAATGATTTTACGGTGGGAGATAATTGTTTCCAGATTATGTTTTTTCATTGAGTCAACAATTTTTTCGGGGGTAAATTTTTCTGCTGCCCAAGCGGTCATTACTGAAAGTCCTTCTGAATCAACTACTAAGAGCCAAGAGGGTACTTTGGAATTAACAATTTCTGGCTCAACGGAAAAGTAAGTCAATGAGAAATTAGTAGTCACTAAAAGGGGAGATTTACTATTTGTTTCACCGCCAATTGAATAAAGTTTTGCTTCTACGGCTACGGGTTTTTGTGGGTCAGTATAAATATTCTGTCGGAGAGCAGAAAGAGGCAGAAACTGCCAGGGTTCAATTTTCAGGAAAATGATTATGCTTGCATATTTTGTGATATAAGTTCCCGCCTGGAGAACCATTTCAAACCCGCCGTCAGCAAACCCCGTTAGAAAGGGCGGGGCTTTAGTGGCGGGGCTTTCTAACGGGGCAAAGACTAAAACCGGATAACCAAGTGGACGGAAATTCTTTTTCAAGGCGAGCCGCCGTATCTGGGTAAGTTCACTTAAACTTTGTGCTAAATTTATATTCCCTAATCTTAAAACTAAATCTCTTACTCCCAGAGTAACAATTTTACTCGTGAGATGGCTTGCTTTCTCCAAATCGGAAGATTCAACAATTAAACCGGTATTATATTTTTTCGCTAATTCAGCTATTTTTTCGTAGTTGTTTTCGTTTGCTTCGGAAATCAAAGCACGATTATCTTTAAGTACTTTCAATCCTTCTTCAAGGATTTCTAAATTTTTGCTTTCTAAGATTAAAACTGCTTTTGTCTGTTTTTGTATTTCTTCAATTGTGGAAACAAATTTATCCTTAGAGGTGATTACCTCATTCCCGGATTCGTTACGCAGATAAATAAATTCTAATTTTACTTTCTGCCCGACACGTTCCATTTCTAAATAATTAAATTTATCAATTTCTTGTTTCAACTGCTCCGGAGATAAATTGTCACTGAAGATTACCCCGAACCCACAGGGATGATAAAATGTCTTCTCATGACGGAAAAGAACTGTCTCCCCACCAAGTTCAATTTTGTTTTCATCACTACCGAGAACAATTGTCCTTATTGGTGGTTCACTTGCCTGAGCGAGGATTGCTTTTGCCTCTTCCGAGACATAAGGACATTCTTCAAGTGATGCTTTCTTTTGGGCTAAACGCATGGCAAAAGCAAGACAGGTTGGACTACCACATTTGCCACAATTTGTTTTCGGAAGTAATTTGTAAATATCTAAACCAGTCAAAGCTATTCTTAGTCCCCGTTTTACCGTTATCCGTTAACCGTTTACCGTATATTCGTTTACCTTTTACCAATAACTGTACTTTTCAATCGAAAGAGCATACTACAAATTCGTGAACAACTATCTCTTAACAAACTATGTGTCTCTTCCTTAATCAATTTGCGTCTTAAAGCAATTGTAAGCATCGGAATACATTCTCGCGCCGAATCTAAAGATATCTCATAATACCGATTTTTTTCTCTTGGCGACTTCTTACCGCTACCTTCAGCGAGATTATTCAGAATTGATAGAGATGCTCTTCTTAGTTGGTCTCCTAAAGAATACTGCAAATAAGAAGGAAAACTCTCAGTTATTTCAAAAATTTTGTCCACAAACTCAATTCCCAATTGATAAACTTCTAATTTTTCGAAGTCAAACATTTTGCCTTCCGGTTCACGGTAAGCGGTTTACGGTCAACGTTTCTTTTACATAAGCGGTGGTAGAGAAAGTGCTGGGTGGTTAACTTTCTGCAAAAATTCTAAAAGTTGTTCCGGTGTAGTGGCAACCGTTTCATCAGCAATTTTATCAATTAAATCCGGCATCCCAATTTCTTCTACTCTTTTTTTCAACCATTCACCTAACATTTCTTTTAACTCTTTTGGCATCCAAACCAGCCGCGCTAATCCACCTTCGGCAAGAAGAAATTTTTTGCTTACCAAATAAAGTTTACCAACACCAAGGAAACCAGGCATTTGTGCCCCACCACCAACTGTCCCCGCTAAAGTAGTGAAAGTCATCCCACAAGGCGTCATCCCACGAAATCCACGATTTACTACCATCACCCCATTTGCTTCGGGAATCACTACTAAAATACATTCAAAACAGCCGCAGGAGGTCATTGGTGTATCCATTATTGAATAAGCAGAAAACTTTTCAATTGTATTATGTGACGCCTGGTAAACAAATTCATTTATTCCTTTCCATTGCCCTTTAATCAGGTCAATCGTTTCACCTTTTTTTACCGGCTGATTACAACCACGCGGATTAATCTCATATCCCGCTTTCCCATCAAACCAGTTATAAGCACCACATAAACCTAACCTTTCCGGTGAAATTATACAGACATGGTTCGGTGCGTAGGTCTGACAAAGTGTACAGGAGTAGAATGTGTCAACAGTTTCATCAGTCATCCCGGCAATCCGTGCATCACGTTCCGCAAATACTTGCTCAATTTGCGGTAGAACTTTTTCCATTTCTTTCGGGTCAGTATAAATTTTTACCTGTGCTTTATCTACAATTGCTGGATAGTCTTCCAGCAATTTTGCATGCAGAATCGTCCCAAAATGTTTAAGCCTGAACCCTGCCTGATATGCTTCTTTACTTATTCTGATCCAGGTAGTTGTCCTTGAACCCATATGGAAGATACCTTTGGCATGATTAAGAAAAGTATGAATTTGTCTTTCTAAAATCGTTTCAAAATCTTTAGACATTTTTCTACCGGCAACTTCAACTACAATCCCTAAAGGTAAGGAAACACCTTCTGAAATATTTTCGATATCCGCACCAATAATTTCCACTTTCCCATCTTCAACTTCTTCCATACTTTTCATTCCTAAAAATTCAAAAGCGTTAGAATATTTCCCACCAAATTCTACCTGCATATCTTCCCGCCGGACACGTTCACCTTCAAAACCAGCACCAAAAGGCACAGGAATCGGGACTTTGGAAACTTTAATTTTCAATCCGCGGATTTCAATTGCCTTGGAAACCATCTGTTCCCGTGCTACTGGTGAAATTACATGTTCATATTTACAAATTCCAGTTGGCAAAATCTGGTCAATATCCGTATCCGCAACTGCTGGGAAACCAAAATTTATCGCTCCGGCAGCATTAGCATGTTTTTCTTCATCAACCTCACCTAAAGCAAGAACGAAAGCATACACTCTTTCCCGGTTATAAAGAAGAATATCTTTTGCTTTTTTCATATCCCCGGGAGTTACTCCCCCAAAACTCATTGCTGCCCGGGCAGCAAAATTCAAGGCATAGATAGTTGCTGTAATATCCGTTCCGTGTGGGACAAGGAAGACATCCCAACCCATCTGTACGTGCTCTTCAGCTAACTGTTCAGCGATACATATCTTTTTTCCATCCGCACGAGTTGATACTGCGGACATAAAAACAAGAATATTTTTTTCCTGTAATTCAGTAACAATTCTTTTTGCTTCCTCATTTGTCGGGGCACAACCAACAATTGCGGCAAAACCTGGCATTCGTCCGTCAACCAGTTTTATCCCTTGTTCGCGGAGAATCGCATCGGAAGTGAAAGCAACCCAAAAATCATGTGTCGGTGTAGGATTTTCGGTTGCATACTTTAATGCTTCAATAATTTCTTCAGCAAAAAGTGTCGCCATGCCGGCATCAAGAGTATCACCTAAATAAGGTAACCATAATTCTTCTGCTGGCACTTCGGGTAAAAGACTACATACATATTCTAAGATTGGTAAAAGGTCACCCAATTTCTGCACCTTCACACCAGTCATTGCATAAATAAAAGGTAAATAATATGTAGTATCCGGAAAAGCAAGTGGCAATTCTTTCCCATGTTCTTTTAACACTTTTTCTACCATCAATTCTGCCCGAGTAACAATCTGATGTGCCCCTTTTATCGCTTTTGTAGCAATAATTTTTGACATCGTATACCTCTTGATTCAAACAAGATAACGACCAAGATTCAAACAGATTCTATCTGTCTGCATCAGTCTTTTATCTGTTTGCATCGTCTTTCTCATCTGTCTGCATCGTCTTTACTCGTACAGCATCGCTCGCAAATTTAATGCTTTCCTTTTTTTATCTAAATGCTCAATAATCAATTTCGCTGCTTTAAATGGGTCCGGTTCAAAAGCATATTTCCCGCCTACAAGATTCTCTAATTCTTCAGTAATGAATTTATAAACTTTATCACTGCCCGTCACCGGTTGAGGTAAACCAAAAACAGTAAATATCCCTGAAGCGACCGCATAAAAACCAATCGTTATTGCTTTCTCACTCATCCATTCCAGTGCTGCACCGGCTACCGGTAATTCATCAATACTCTTACCTATTCCTCCCTCTTTCACCATCTCACAACAAGCAGTAAGGATTCGTGAATTATCCACACAGGCACCTAAATGTAATACCGGAGGTATACCTACCGCTTTACAGATTTCTTGTAAACCTTTACCCGCATATTCAAATGCTGCCTCTGGCGTCATCAATCCACCTTTCGCACAGGCAAGTGCCGCACAACCGGTCTCTACAATCAAAACATCTTTTTTTAATAGTTCCTTAACTAAGGTTAAATGCGCCCAATCTTGGGTTATCCCGGGATAATTGCAACCAACTACACCCACTACACCACGCAGTCTACCATCCATAATTCCGTTATTTAAAGGACGATAGGTTGCCCGGTATTTACCACCAAGCATATCAAAAATATATTCAGTAGTAAAACCAGCGATAAACTGCGCACTTTCTTTAGTCGGAATATAAACTCTGGTTTTATCACGATTTTTATAATTTTCAATTGCTCGGCGGATAATCTCTTTCGCTACCTCATATGCTTTCTCTTCTTTAAACTGAATATGTTCTGCACCCATAAATTTTGCTTTCTCTGAAGTAGAAAATATTTTTGTATGAAAACACTGGGCAATACTCGGCAAAGTCGGAAGAATACATTGTACATCTACAACCATTACTTCCACCGCACCGGTAATCAGTGCTAATTCCTGATGTAAGAAATTACCGGCTGCTGGGATACCATGCCGCATTAAGATTTCATTTGCGGTGCAACACATACCAGCTAAATTGATTCCTTCCGCACCTTCTTTTTTTGCTAAAGTAACTAATTCTGGATCATCTGCTGCTTGAACAATTAATTCGGCTAATAAAGGTTCGTGCCCGTGAACAATTATATTTACCTCGTTTTCTTTCAAAATTCCTAAATTAACCTGAGCACGGATTGCCCTCGGTGAACGGAAAAGAATATCTGAAATGTCAGTAGCAATCATTGACCCACCCCAACCATCAGCAAGTGCTACCCTTAATCCATGGAGAAGTAAACTTTGATAATCGTTATCTACACCCATATTTGTCCGATGGAGCGCTTCCACAATTTCCCGGTCAATTGCTCGCGGAGCAATATTTAACTTATGCCAGGTATCCTGTTGTTTTTCCGGCGCCCTTTTTAAGAAAACTAATTCACCTTCCAATTTACCAAACTCATCTAAAGTAATCTTTGCTACTTCTTCGGCAATCTTTTCTATACTTTTGAGGTGCTCACCTCTATTTTCTAATTTTATTCCGTATTCAAGAGCAAGTCTACGCAGTTTATTTTCATCAGTAATTTTATATCCTTGAGTTTTACCTAAAGCAGTCAAAAGTAAAGTTTCGGCAATACCTCGTGCATGGTCAGAATGTGCTGCACAACCAGCAGCAATTTTTCTTACCAAATTCCTTGCTACAATCACTTCCGCTGTCGCTCCACAAACACCAGTCATTCCATCACGACGAATCTGACAAGGTCCCATATTACAAATTGTGCAGCAGATTCCGTGTTTCCCATATTTACAGAAAGGTTGCATCGCTTCCCAACGGTCCCAAATCGTGCCAATTTTTTCTTTCTCCGCACGTTCAAGAAGCGCCTGCGCTGCTTTATCTACTGTTTTCTCTTCAATTGTTCTTTTTTCTACCGGCATTTTTGTAGTCCCCTTTAACACGAATTAACACGAATTTTTCATCCACAAACCACCGCCTCAACGGGGTCTCCGATATTCACGAATTTTTACTTTATGTTCATAACAAACTGACACGAAGTGTCATTCTGAATCCACCTTAGGCGGATGAAGAATCTCATCTTGAGACCCTTCTCCTTCGTTCCACTCAGGCTCAGGGTGACACTATTTACTTCAACAACAGTGTCAGTTTATTTTTACAAATTTCAATTTCTTGACGGAACTTTTCTTCATTTACCAAACTTTTATGTTCCTGAAGGAATTTGTGATTATAACTTATGTATCCAAGAATGTCAAGAGAAAAAGAGTTATTTTGGATAAATTTTTTATCTTCCTCAGATTGGATTTTGTTCCCAAGAAGGAAAATATTTTTTATTTTCAATGTTTGTGCTAAATTTCTTATTTTTCCCGCAGTTTCTAAAGCACGTAAATTGGGTTCAACTATAATAATTAAAGCATCAACATTCCCAGCCGTCCCTCGTCCGAAAGGTTCAATCCCAGCAACTAAATCAACAATTACTACCTCCTCGCGGGATAAGATAAGATGTCCAAGTAAAGCACGCAAGAAAGCATTTTCCGGACAGACACAACCTGCACCGGCTTTTTTCACTGTGCCCATTACCAATATTTTTATCCCTTGATATTCAAGAGCAAATTTTTCGGGAATATCGTCAACCTGAGGATTAAGTTTGAAATAACCAGAAGGGGCGGTATCTAAATCCTCAACCCCGGTCCGTTCAGCAATAAGTTTCTTCATCTCAATTAAAGGGACAATTTTCCCCGGCTCAGGATAGCCAAGAGTTGCGGCTAAATTCATATCCGGGTCAGCATCAACGAGGATTACTTTCTTTCCTTCTTCCTTAAAACTCAATCCTAAACCGCAACTAATCGTCGTCTTCCCTACTCCACCTTTACCCGAAACTGCAATTTTCATTGTTTTCCCTTATTCCTTTTCATTCAATTAATCTCTGAGCTAAACGATGCAATTCGGGATTAGCCAAAGCCAAGACCTTTTTCTTCACTGTTCGCGAGAAATACTCCTTTTCCGTCTTGGTTAATTTTTCCCGTTTGAGTTTCTTCAAAAATAACTCTTTCTGTTTAGGTGAAAAAACCTGTGACAATGAATATTCAAGGTCAGATTCTTCTTTCATAGAGAATAAGTTATTAAGCCTTAAAGATGCTTCCCTAAAATAATTATTGAAAGTAGATTTAAATCTCTGGCTGGACATAACTTGTCCCGCAACTTTAAACTCTTCGTTTTTTTTGAATTTTTTAAGAAAGTTATCAAATTCTCTCTTTTTATCAACCGATAGAGTTTTATAGAATTTATCTGCCCAAGAAAACTTCAAATTTAAATTCTTATAAAGAGCCAGTGACACCAACATTAATGAATCCAGAGACAATTTCTCAAAAGGTTTCTTCAGATACCGTTTAACCACATCATAATTAAACAATCCTTTTTCAGCACTGTTTGCTAATACGACCGGGAAACCTTCCCAAAGACGAGGGTCTTTACTTTTTACCACCTCGGCAAGGGTTACATTGGCATCTTGTTGTTCTTCGGTCTCAAATAAAGGGAATCCTAAAGTACTTAATCTTTTAAGAAGATTTTTATTTTTCATCGGTCAATCCTTATTTTCAGAAATTTATCCCAGACACTAATCTGGTCAAACAGACCTTGTTTATCTATCCGATATTCCATACAACTATTTGTATATATTTATACAATTTTATGTATCAAATTATACAACATAGGTTCCACTTTGTCAAGCAAATTTTTTTAGAAAATTTAGACCCTCTCTCTTCAAACTCCCCAAAATGCCAATCCTGATATCGTCTTCCCAAAGTCATTTTAACAAAAAGATAAAGAAAAGACAATTTCTTCTTGGCAACAAAAAAACCGCCGACATCTTTCCATCAGCGGTTAAACTTTCATTCCTCACCGAGCTAAGGGGCTCTTAATAAATCAAGAATTCAGATGATATTTCATTGTGCGCTTTTAAGCAACTTGTAAGTCTTTTCAACTTCTTCTACATTCTCGTAAATCTTTTTTATTGGTCTTACCTCGGTAACGGAGTAGTAGAAAATCATATCTTGAACTAAATCCTCTAATAAGTTTATTGAGAACAAAGTATATCTGGTCTCATCTAAAGGACTTACTTTCAAAGATAACCGATAAGAACCATCTCCTTTGTAGCACATTTTAACCTTTTTAAGTAACTCTCTGATTTTACTAATCACTTGGGTAAGTTCATTTGGTTTCAATTCAATTTTAGAATAGAGAAAATCTATACAATAGGTAATTTTAGATATATCCTCTAATGAAGTATCATCGTTGATATAACTCAGAAGATAAACAAGCCAGAGATTAGCATTTTTTGGAACCTTGTTTAGGTTATCCAAAATGAAACAAACTTTAAAAAAACTGTCTAAATCTTTGGGGATAATTTTTACAATATTGTCTTCATCAATTACACCCTGAAGAAGGTGCGAGAGTTTATCTTTATTTATGTTGATTAATTCATGCTGGAAGTTGAGAATAAAATTTTTGGCATCTATTCTATCGCAAAGCACTTTTAAGGATTTATCAGATTCCAGTAAGTTCTCAAATTTATCTTTAGGAACTCTAAAAGCATAACTCCGCCACGCTTCTACCATTCCATACTCGCCATTCTTCAACACCCATTCAGGTCTAAATATTGCATACTTTAGTAAGGGTTTATGAATATAAACAAAAAATTTGTCTTCAATAGCTTTGCGTTTGCCGTTTTCTTTTTTAGCAATTTTAGATACTTTGAAATCATAAAACTCTAAATCTCCTTTTTCGGCATATTGGAATTCAAATTCTATTTTTTCATTATCTATTTCAGCAATAAAATCAGGGTCTCTTGAGATTCCGCCCTTTCTTAAAAACCATAGAAACTTATCACCACCTGATTTATATACTTTAACCGTTTTATTTGGATGTAACCCTTTTACTTTGCTTTCAAGCCATTCCACCACTTCCAATTCAGCAATTGCTTTTTTCTTCATATCCTTGCGGTATTCCAAATAAGTGCGAGATTTTATGTCGCTGGACTGAGCGTATATTGTTTTCCCGTCTAATTTCATAATTTTCACCTCACCATAGCTTAGTCTGGTAATTTTCAAGATTTTTTACTGCACCAAATGCAATTTCTGGATTTATCTCATAACCTATACCATTGCGTTTTAAATCTGCAGAGGCTAAAAGTGTGGTCCCAGAGCCAACAAAAGGATCAAGAACTGTCTCGCCAATATAACTAAATGCCTTTATTAACCTAAAAGGAAGTTCATAAGGAAATGGTGCGATATGGGTTCGCCTGTCTCCGCTCCCTTGCGGTTTCATCACCCACACATCACTCTTTTTTATAGATAACCAGAATTCTTTATCTAATTTTGATTGTTCTTTTTGTTCTCTCGTTAGATGTCCGTACTTGTTAAATCCTTTCTTTTCAGGTTTATCAAACTCTAAGATAAACTCGTGCATATTATTTATTAGAATTCCACCCGGATAGGGGTAGGTTCCAAAATGAGCCCTCACAGCATTTGTTTTATGCCACACTATATCTCTCTTAAAAATAAATCCCATTTTTTCGCACACTTCTATTGTTCTTCCTACTAAATTTAATGTCCTAAAACTTCCATTTTCAAGTCTTATGGGGAGGTTCATTATATTTATAAATGCTTTTCTTCCGGCTTGCAAAACTCTATAAACCTCTTTCCACACTTCACCTATTTTCTCAAACCATTCATCAATATCGTGAATATTGCCAAGGTCACTCTCAATTGGTTCTCTTGAATACATCTTTGTATCAAAATATGGAGGGGAAGTAATCATTAAATTGATACTCTCGTCAGCCAAATCGTCCATTTTCATTGAATTTTTAACAAGGACTTTTTGAGTTGTTCCATTTATCTCAACAACATTCACTTTGGGAATTTCTATTTTTTTCTTTTGCGGTTTATACTGGAGTGTTTGTTCATACTTCCTTAATTCTCCTAAGGCAAAACGCATCTGCCCACTTGCAGAGATACTTGCTTCAATAACTTGCCTTTGAGTAAGACTGTGAAGTGTTCCAACCGAAATGTTAAGATACTTAGCAGCTTCAATCGCTGAGAGATACGCTCTATTTTTATAATCTTTTGGTTCCGTCTTAATCATCCCTGACGGTTGCTCTTTAACATAACTGGTTGTTACACGAAGTTTGTACATCTTCTCTTTTTTTCTTCTCATATTTAAAATCATATAGAGATAAGTTTATAACTCTACCAAAATTATAACTTTTTTTAACTCTTTATTCAAGAAAAAATGTAGTTGTGTATAATGAACAGAATACTGCCTCCCTACAAAATTCCCCAAATACCAAGATTAGACCATTTTCTTCCTTATTGCTAAATTTCCCGAATTGAATTCAAACCTCACAGGTAGATGGCATTAAGGCCCATCTACACTCTTTTTCCCCTCTTTGTCAAATTCCCCGACCTTACTTTTACTGATAGATTCGTAATTTATCTAAGGTTCACCTTGAAAGGTGTTTGTCAGGACATCAAAAGTTCTATTTATTTTATTCTTATGAGGAATGCAGAGGAATGGGAATGTGGACGGAGGTAATTTTGTAAATTTCAATCCTGAGACCCCTGTTTTTCCAACATATAAAGAAGAATTTGGTTCAACTGGCTACAAAACTTCTCTTTCTCTTCTTCAGTTAACGCTAATCTTGCCAACTTCGCTACATACTCAACATCTCGCTTAGTAATTTTCATCTTTTTTCAAATTCCGAATTATTCTAAAGCAAAAGTGTGCCCGCCCAAATACATTAAAGTTCTACAAATCAAATCGGAATTTCTTATAATACTATTTTTGTTTTCAGCAAATTTTTTTTCAATAACCTCTCTTAATACCTGCACTTCACGATAGAGATATTTTATTTCTTCTATTTTTTCACCCTCGTATTTTCCTAAAATAAAATCCAAAAACTCCATTGCCCGGTTAAGACAATTCAAAGAATATTCTTTTTCCTCTCTTTTTGCCATATTTGTAAGCCGAGAAAATTCTGCTCCTGCCGAAAGAAGTAATTTTTCTGTGGTCATACTACTCCATTTTTCTTCCTTTGCTATTTTGTTCATGGTAGAATTTTATCAACTATCTTTTTAATTTTTTCACAAATTGCACTATCTTTAATTTCAAACGAATAATTTTTGTTTCTTGGTCTGATGTTAATAAGTGCTGAATATTCTATCCTTGCATCTCCTTGCCGACCGGGAAAATAATTTATTCCCCATAGATTTTCTTGTTTAGAACCATTCTCAAGAAGCAAAGATTCGCTATCCGAATGAAATTCTCCGCCCGCGGCAAGAATTTCTTTTTCAATATCAACTACAACTTTAACCATATCACCAAAATATTCATCAGCAAGTTTTTTTACTTCTTCTTTGGCAATTTTTTCAGTAAAAATTTTCACCTTTTATTCTGAACCAAAAATTTTTTTGTATTTTTTCTGGTAGATTCCAAAATCGTAGTCAGAAAAAAGGACAAAGGTTATTTCATCAAGGTCTTCGGCAGGCTCAGACTTAATAAATTTTTTCGTTTCGCTAAGAGCAATCGCTGAAGCAAGTTCAATCGGATAACCGTAGGCACCGGTAGATATTGAAGGGAAAGCGATTGTCTTAATTCCATTTTCAACCGCTAATTGTAGGGAATTTCTATAACAAGAGGCAAGAAGTTTTTCTTCGTTAGAATTTCCTCCATACCAAATTGGACCGACGGTATGAATTACATATTTTGCCGGAAGATTATAACCTTTAGTGATTTTCGCTTCACCGGTTTCACAACCACCGAGTTTCTTGCACTCTTCCAAAAGTTGTGGTCCCGCCGCACGGTGTATTGCCCCGTCAACCCCTCCACCACCTAAAAGTGTCCTGTTCGCCGCATTTACGATTGCCTCAACTTTTAACTTAGTAATATCCCCTTTCACTAAAGTAATTTTTGTCTTCATCTTTTAATTATTTCCTCAACAATCTCTATCAAAGAGAGAATTTCTGCCCATTTCCTTATGTAATCCAGATCAAGTTTCCCGGTTTGCACTTCAAATATTCCTAAAACATCATTATAATGTTTCTGGAGGTCAGACTTTTTATACCAGTCTAATTTTGTAAGAATCACATCTTCGGGACTGGAGATAAAGACCGTTTTTCCTTTTATTTCTTCCTTTCTTCTGCGAGAGAATCTTACCTTGTCAAATTGATTATCTTTAAGGAGCCAGAAATCAACCTTATCCAATGTTTCATTATGAATAATATTAAACATTGATTTTTCTCTAATTGCTTCTTTAACACTTTCTTCATCAATATAGAATAAATCTTTAAACTTACTGTATAGATTCTTAACCTCCTCCCCGGAGATGGTTACAACTAAATCAATATCCTGTGTAGTGCGTGGACGTCCATAAAAACTTACTGCGTAAGCCCCAGTGAGCATGTAATCTATCCCGAGTTGATTCAGAGTTTCACCGACCTCAAGTAAAACATCTAACTGAGTCATTTATAAAGTCTCCTTTTAAGTTCTCGTTTTAGTTCTTCTTTTCCTATCCCGGGATATTGAGAAAGTATTCCTGCTTTTGCTATTTCTTTAACTGTTTCAAATAAGTCCGAAGCAATTTTGACTCTTTCTTCTCCTTTCAGTTTCCTTAATCTTTCAAGATAAATTTTTTCTACTTCCAACTTCATATCCTGCCCGTCCTCTTTACTAATTCTTCAATTCCATTGTCAAATTTCAAGCCCCGACCCTACACCCGTTTTTCTCTTCAAAATTTCCTCAAATGCCAAATATTTATCCCGTACTTTTGTAAAAGTGCGGGACCAAACCTGACACGGTATATAGTATCCTCACAATTTTCATATCTACTTGGGATGCTGAATCGTGATTCGTAATTCATGCAGACTCCACCAAAACCAATAGAGGATTTTTTGCCAGCAACCATTCCAGTTTTCCATGGGTAATTTTATTCCCAAATCCTCGCAGGCCTTTAAAAATTCCTTTTCGGATGAATGGACTGGGAAACCACTACGAATACGCATAATATTCCGCAATCTATCAATCAACTCAAGTGAAAGATTTGGGTATTCTCTTTTAAGAAAACACTCTAATTGGTTTATTGAACCTTTCCGGTTTTTATTTCTCAAATCTTCTTTTTCTTCTGCTGTAAGAAGTGTACTAATTTCTATTTGATTGATAAGGTCACCAACCACGGCAATCTTATGCGTGAATTCTTCTTTTGTGCCGCAATCTCCAGTAAGACCATATAGACCGTGTATACTTGGGTACTAAAGGTCTAATCCCGTATTTTCGTTCAAATAAGATATTCAAAAAGTCTATCTCATCTGTTACACGAGCTGACAAATCAGATGGTATTTTAATTTCAGGTTCAGAAATTTCAAAGGTTTGTCTCCAGCAGTTCTTGTTCTTACCTCCCGGAATACATTGCTCAGCATCGTGGATTAAAGTTCCAGAATAACCACAAATAGCTCTTCCAAGGAATCTTTTATACTGACCTAATGCATGCTGAATTGTCGTTTGCATGTGGGAAAGGTATTCACACCGAATCCTATCGTCCGGTAAAGGGCATTGATTGCATGTTTCTCTTGAGGTGATATCTAGTGTTTCCCTATCAGGCTCAAACGCTATTTGGCAAATTTCACCTGTTGGAGATTTAATTCTAAATTTACATTGTTTTTCTAAAAATGGGCGTTCGGCCGGTTGATTCCCTGAATGCAGTATAATTTCGGGGATATTTTGTCCATCACCTAATGGGAAGGAATCGCTTTCAAGATAAACCTTAACCTTAGGGAGTCCTATGTGAAGTAAATAATCTCTAATAGTCTTTTCTTCTTCCAATTTCCAACAGCTTGCAAGCGTACGTGTCATCCGAATAAAGACCCTCGAAAACGGTTCTTTATCTTTTAGTAACTGAAAAATACACCCTCCAGAACTATCATAGCCACTACCCGTATGCCACTCAACAAATTGTATCTCATAAACTTTCATTTGTTTTGTTCTTCAAAAATTTGATGTTTTTCATAAATTTCGTTCAGTTCGGTTTCAAGGTTATATTCTTCCTTCATTCCCGAGCTGCGCTGTAATACTTCTGCAATCTTTGGTCTAATAAATTTGCTAATTTTTTATAAGGTATGTTCTGTTGTGTATGGAAAAAATCTAATAAAAGCTTCAAAGTCGCGCCTTCTCTGAATATCGCCTTCATAATTCCTTCTTCCCACAGTTTCTCATTTTCTAAAATTTTTCTCCAGTTTCTTAATTCTAAATCTTTGATTTCTTTAAAACTTTCTTGAGGATTAGTATCAAAATTTATCTCAGGTAATTCGGGTAAATTGTCTTTCCATTGTTTCAACCAAGAAAGTATATTATCCCAAATTTCAGAGTGTTTTAAATACTCAAATAATTCTTTTCCATAGAAAAGATAAATTTCAACTCCATAAAAATCTTTAAGTCTTTTTAATTCTTCAAGATAATAATTTTTATTTTTGGAGAGGTCGGGGTCAATGAAATACATAATACCCAACAATTTTGAACCGTGTTTCTTATGTAAGATTTCAAGTTTTTCTTCAAAATTGGATATTTGCCCTCGTTTTTTTGTAGAATCGTGGTCATCTCTTACTTTTTGTTCAGCAAAATAATATATCTTTCCGTCCGTAAAATATTGGTCTAATGATAATTCTTCCCCCTCTTTATTCTTCATACTTTTGGATAAAATCTTAAAGTCAAAAGATTTCATTATTTCTTCTATCGCCTCTTCAAGTGCGTCTCCCATACGGATTTCGTGGGATTGTAGAAGATGTTGTAGAACTTTCGCTCCCGGTCTTGTAGGTCTGAATAGACCTATGAAACGTTCGGAATTCTCAGCAATCCTTCGTAGTAATTCTTTCTTCTCACCTTCAAATATATGTTTATTCAGAATGGCACAAAATTTCTGGTAGTTCATTTATGTATCTCCATTTCTTTTTTTATTTCCATTCTTTCTCTATATTTTTCTATCAATAAGCTTTCAGAAAAAGAAGGTAAATTTTTTTCTTCTATAATTTCAAACTTTATCTGTTTATCACTAAGAATTCTAATCATTGAAAGAGGAATCGGACAATTAACAAAATAAATCTTGTTTATATATGAATAATCAAACTTTATGCTTCTTGCTCTCCATTCAGCCTCCCAAAATGGCATATCGTAAAACTCTGGATTATCCTCATCAATTCCATATTCATATGGATAGACATCATTTTTCTTAAATATGTTATTTGTTTTGAATTCAATCACTACATCACCATAAAATTGAGTATAGTCTGTCAGAATATCTGACAAACTAATTGTGTCCTCATCGTAACCGTTAATTCTTTTTCCTATTGGTGCAAGTATCTTATGAGTGAGTATGTTTTCTAAATTCACCACACTTGTGGCATGGTATAAGTATTTAGGGAGTTTATCTTTCTTAATTTTTCGCCTCATCCAAGTCCCTCCAGTTTCATATAATTATTCATCTGTATTTTATTTGAGAAAGACTTATCACTTATTCTTAATGGGTGTTTAAACCTTCCTTCTATACCCTTTACATACTTTGGGCTAATTTCTATCATAATAAAATCCCTGTTTAATGCTCGTGCAACATATCCTGTTGTTCCAGTCCCAGCTACAGGGTCTAAAACTAAATCGCCCTTTTTAGAAGAAGTTAAAATCACTCTTTTAAGTAATTCTATGGGCTTTTGTGTGGAATGCAATTTCTTGCCTTCTTTATCCTTAAGCCTTTCATACCCCCAGCAAAGTGGCAAAACCCAAACATTGGCACCTACTTTTCCAATACCAATTTTTTTTGCATATTCTTTATCAAAAGTGTATTTTTTAGCCCTTTTGTCTTTAACTGCCCAAATGAGATTTTCAGTAGCATTCGTAAATCTCACACCTAACCAATTGGGCATAGGATTGGTCTTTACCCAAATTACATCATTAAGTACCCAATAACCCAAATCTTGCATAATCTTTCCTATTCTAAAAATGCTATGATATGTAGCGATAACCCATATCGTAGCAGTAGGTTTCATTACTCTTTTCACTTCAGTGAGTAACCTTGTGATAAAATCATCATATTCTTGAAATGAAGCAAATTTATCCCAAGCATCATTCACTCCTTCAACTACAGTTTTCACTGTCCACCGTCTTAATTCTCTTTTGTTTGGCAACTGCAAGAAGTAAGGCGGGTCAATAAATACCGTGTCAATAATTTCACTGTCAAGTTTTTTGATAACTTTAAAAGCATTACCCAAGATAACCTTATTTTTTACTTCTTGAAGTGTATACTTTGGTTTTTCTTCTCTATCTTCCACTACAATTTTTAGATTTTCGTCTTGGGAATCAACAGTCTTAAGTAAACTTTCCTGTTTGCGCTCGATGGTAGTCGTTTCTCTAACTAAAAGACCTTTCTTCATTTTTCAGCTCCTTTGAGTTTCGTTCGAGTAGGTAGATTAGCATTCTCAAACGATTATTAATCATTTTTCTCAAAATTTAAATTCTTTTTTTCAAATTCTTCAAGAATTACCGGTAAATCGTTTTTCTCCGGGTCACTTACACCGACATATTCAGAAACCGCCATAAAAACTTCCATTTCCCGGTCAATGATTTCATCTTTTTTTCTTTTTTGCAAAAATAAAATACTTGTTTTTGCCGTTGTGCCAGCAAATTTGAAAGTTTCTCTGGGGAGAGAAATTACTGCTTTGAGATTGCATTTTCCTAATACCCAATCACGCACATATTGAAGTTGCGTATTTGCCAATATTCCATCGGGGACGATTATAGCAATCCATTTACCCGGACGGGCAAGTTGGATAAACCTTTCTAAGAAGAATATCTCAATTGGTGTTTTCTCAATTTTTTCTTTTTCGTCAAGTTTTAAAACTCGCAACTCGGGTGGGAGACCTTTTAAACTAACATCCCACGACGACATATTACCTGATAGGTCTATCTGCTCAGTAGAAGATAAAAAATCTATTTCATTTTTATGTTTCTTTTCAACTCGTGCTTTTTGCCAGAGTTCATATTTTCGGATTTTTGTCATTAAAGGTATATTTTTCTCTAATTCTTTTATTCCTATACCACCGTAAGGCGGATTACCAACGACTAAGTCAAATCTTCCTGTGTCAAATCCTCCGGCAATTTCTTCTTTGCGTTCAGTAGATACCTTACCATCTATAGTATCAAGTAAGCCGTTTTGACGATAAAATTTTATCTTTCCATGTAATCCTTCTTCTTTTAAACGGGGGATAACATTTTCATCAAGGTCAAGACCATAAATCTTTTCCGGTATGGTAATTTTGTTCTCAAGGGCATATTTAAGAAAAATACCTTCTCCACAGGCAGGGTCAATAATTCGTGGATTGCGTCTATCTTTTGCTGGCATCATCGCCAGAAGCATTTGATACATAAATTCTACGACTGTTGGTGGAGTAAAATATTGTCCAAGTGCGACCTTGCGTGGCTGGACTGGTTTCTCTATAGTCGCAGTTTCCCGCACAAAACTTGCTTTTTTAGTAGTATCTGTATGAATCCATTCTTTATCTGTCTGCATCGTTCTTATATTTTTTGTAAATTTGCGTATTTGACTAAAAGTTTTTTTATTTGTCCGTTAGAAAAACTTACCTTAATTTTAGAATTTTCTCCGGAACCTTCTTTTTGCAGAATTTTACCTACACCAAATTCCGGATGTTTAACCTGTTGCCCAACTTTATATCTCGCTGAGACCACAGAAGAGTCGCCGAGAACGCTGAAAGATTCTTTTTGCGCTCTCCGTGATAGTTCAGCCCCCTCTGCGCTCATCCCTGCTTCATCAAGAAAACGGGAAGGAATATTTTCTCTTGGGTAACCATAAATTTTCCGCATCTTCGTACTGGTTAGATAAAGTAAATCTTTTGCTCGGGTCATTCCGACATAACAGAGCCGTCGCTCTTCTTCTAATTCTTCCTGGGCAAAAATTGACTCACCAAGTGGGAAAAGCCCTTCTTCTAAACCAGTAACAAAAACTACCGGAAATTCTAACCCTTTCGCCAGATGGAGAGTCATCAAAGTAACCGCATCTTTCTGCCCGGTGGTGCTTACCACCTCGTCTGGTCTTTCTAATGTCTCACTGGCAGTAATTAAAGAAATTTGTTCCAAATAAGCAGAAAGTGATTTATCTTCTCCACCCGTGGCGGATTCTTCAAATTCACTAATTGCTGAGATTAATTCTTTTAAATTTGCAATGCGTAAATGTGCCTCATAAGTATCTTCCAGTTCTAATTCTTCCAGATAACCGCTTTTTTCTAAAACTGTTTTGGTTAGTTCTTTAACCGTAACTTTATTTTTCTCTTGAATAAGCATCTGAATTAGAGCTAAAAATTCTTTAATTTTGTTAACTGTTTTTAAAGGTAAAGAAGTCCCCCCGGGGGTGGTTACCCCCTCAATTTTTTCTAAGGCTTGCCAGAGGGAAATATCTTTTTCCTGTGCATATTTTTCAATTTTTGCCAGCGTAATTTTACCAATATTTCGTCTCGGACGGTTAATGATTCTTTTAAAACTTAAATTATCCAGTGGGTTATAGATTAGTTTGAGATAGGCAAGAATATCTTTAATTTCTGCCCGTTCGTAAAACTTGACCGTACCAACAATACGATAAGGTATTTTTTCTTTGCGTAAAATATCTTCAAAAATACGCGACTGGGCATTGGTCCGATAAAAAATAGCAAAATGGGAATATGCATTCCCGGGCAGGGAGTAAGCACTCCCGGGCAGGGAGTAAGCACTCCCGGGCGGAGAGTAAGCACTCCCGGGCGTATCATTCAAACACTTAATTTCGTTGACAACATATTTTGCTTCCTCAATTTCGTCGTTCAGTTCTTGATAAACTACCTCGGCACCGGATGGTCGTCTTGTCCAGAGTTTTTTCTCTTTACGGTATTGGTTATTTTTGACTACCTGCCAGGCAACATCAAGTATTTGTGGTGTAGAACGGTAGTTCCTCTCTAACTTAACCACTTTTGCTTCCGGATAGTCCCGTTCAAATTGAAATAAATTCTCTAAAGTTGCCCCACGCCAGGAATAGATTGCCTGGTCATCATCACCAACAACACAAATATTTTTATGTTTGCCGGCTAAATATTTGGCTAAAAGATACTGTGCCCGATTAGTATCCTGATACTCGTCAATCAAAAGATACTGAAAAAGATTCTGATATTTTTCCAAAAGAATAAGATTATCCCGCAAAATAAACACCATTTTCATAATCAAATCACCAAAATCTAAAGCATTTGCCTGGGATAATTTCTTTTGATATTTCTGATAAACTAAAGCAACAATTTGGCGGAATTGGTCATTATTGGCTAAAGAAAGAATTGCGTAAGAATCCGGGTCAATCAGGTCATCTTTCGCCCGGGAAATAAAGTCAACAAATATCCCCGGACGATATTTTTTCTCTTCTAAATTTAGTTCAAGAAGACATTCTTTAACTAAATCTTTCTGGTCAGTTTCATCGTAGATAACAAAATCAGGATTTATGCCAAGATTAATTGTTTGTTTACTGTATTTTCTTTCCTTTGACCTTGCTTCCAAACGCAAAATTCGTGCACAGAAAGAATGAAATGTAGAAATCCAGACCCGTTTACCTTTACCGGGAACTAAATTTTCTACACGGTTACGCATTTCTTCAGCTGCTTTATTGGTAAAAGTCACCGCCAGAATATTTTCCGGACGTACACCGTTTTCCAAAAGATGCACAATCCGATAAGTGATTACTCGTGTTTTACCGGTGCCGGCACCAGCAAAAACAAGTAAAGGACCTTCAAGATATTCCACCGCTTCACGTTGGTGTTGATTTAAATCTTTAATAAGTAGTTTCTTTGGTGTTGCCACTTTCTCAGCCATTTATACACGACCTTGATTACACAGATACACCCTAAGAATTTAATCTGTGTAATCTTGTCTTTAATCGGTGAAATCACAAATTGTTAGATTTTTCAACAATCATAATTATAGAAAATCTTGACCGTAAAGTAAACCCCGCTCTTCTATGAAGGGCGTGGGTAAACCCCGCTCTTCTATGAAGGGCGTGGGTAAACCCCGCTCTTCTATGAAGGGCGTGGGTAAACCCCGCTCTTCTATGAAGGGCGTGGGTAAACCCCGCTCTTCTATGAAGGGCGTGGGTAAACCCCGCACTTCTATGAAGGGCGTGGGTAAACCCCGCACTTCTATGAAGGGCGTGGGTAAACCCCGCACCTTGCCCCTGAAGCAAGATATTATTGAGAGAAAATGTTGACAGCAATACGAACCTGACATATAATTGGTAATGAAGAATGAAACATTACGAGGGGTGGGGTAAACCCGACATATAATTGATAATGAAGGTAAAACAATGCGGATAAAAATTTTCCCCAAATTTGTTAGCGTGATGATTTTCATCGCGGTTGTTCCCTTAGCGCTAATTGGGCTACGGATGATTGAACTCAACCGGATTAGTTTGGAAGGAGAAATCCTTGAGTTACAGACAAATTTAGTCTCTTCATTAGCGGAAAAGATTGATGATGGTATCGCTAATCTTAACCGTACACTTATCCAAGTGATTAGTTCTTTAGAAATGCGCTTAAGTTGGACCGAAAGACAAACCATCTTACAATCAGTCTTAGACGCAAACCCGGAGATTATCAATATTTCATTTGTTGACCAAGAAGGAAATGAAATACTCAAAGCATATAACCCCGATTTAGAAAAAGAGGCAGAACTAATGAGTCACCGGGGGAAACCCTTATTCCAAAAAGTGAAAGAAGAAAGAAAAACACAAATAAGTTCTCTTTTCTATGAAGGAAATATACCTCGGCTAAAAGTCATTTATCCACTAAGCAAAGAATATTTTCTTCTGGCTAATTTTTCTCTGGAAAAACTGAGACAAAAAATTTTAACCACACGCATTGGGAAAACTGGATACGCTTATTTAGTAGATAAAGAAGGAAATATAATTATCCATCCCGAAAAAGAAAAACTTTTTCTTTCAGCAAGAAATATCCCTCTGGTTAAGGAAGTGGTCAGTTGGCAGGTTCTTGGTAGTCGTGAATTCAAAGATGAAACCGGTGAAGAGATTATTGGTGCTTATTCACCGGTAAAAAATCTTACCTGGGGTGTAATTATTCAACAGAAAAAAAAGGAGGCCTACGCTTCAGTTTCCCAAATGCAAAGGCAAGCACGCTTCTGGATTCTTATTTCCGCGCTTGTGGCCATGTTAGTAGCTTTCCTTTTAGCCAGTAATCTCACTCGTCCAATAATTGTTTTAATTAAGGCGGCAGAAAAAGTTGCTGGCGGCAATTTTGAAACTAAGGTTAAAGTATCCACTCGTGATGAATTACGCCAGTTAGCCGATACTTTCAATTTTATGACCGCTAAATTGAAAGAATATACCGAAATCCAGTTAGATAAAATATTGCTGGAAAAAACAAAAACTGAAACAATTGTTTTTTCTATTGCTGATGGGATTATTCTTACTGACCAACAGGGAAAAATTCTTTTGGTCAATCCAGAAGCGGAAAAAATTTTTCATCTTCCACAAGATAAATGGGAAGAAAAAATGGTCTGGGATTATCTTCCTCCAGTCCTTGGGGAAGAAATACTTGACTTAATTTGCCATCCGGAAAAAAGTTTCCTTAAAGAAGTTGCTATCCCTTTGACTGAAGAACAAAAAAAATATTATGAGGTGAGAGGAACTTTAATTCATACCCCGAAGGGTGAAGAGTTCGGATTACTGACAGTTTTTCATAATATTACTTTAGAAAAAGAAATTGACCAACTGAAAGAAGATTTTGTTAATTCCATTACTCATGATTTACGTAATCCTTTAACTTCAATCCGCACTTTGATAAAATTTTTAAGTGAAGGAACAAGTGGTCCTTTAAGCGAAAAACAAAAAAAGATGTTAAAAACAATGGAAGTTGCTTCTTACCAATTGCTTACTTTAATCAATAATTTCCTTGATGTTGCCAAAATGGAAGCCGGAAGAATGCCTCTTGAATTAGTCAGAGTAAACCTGAGCGACATTGTGGAAAAAGTATTAACCATTCAGGAGCCATTACTGAAAAGAAAAAATCTTCTTGTTGAATTTTCTGCTTCCCAAGAGTTAGAATTAAACGCTGACCCACAACTTTTAGAACGTCTCTTAGCTAATCTTCTTGGTAATGCACTTAAATTCACCCCCGAAAATGGTAAAATCAAAATCACCATTGAAGATTTACCAAAGCAAGTAAAGGTAGAAATTGCGGATACCGGACCGGGGATACCGGAAGAATATTTAGAAAAAATATTTGACAAATTTCAACAGTTACAAAGGACGAGAGGTGGGACTGGATTGGGATTAACCATCTGTAGATATATTGTTGAGGCACATTGTGGCAAAATTTGGGTTGAATCAAAACTTGGTGAAGGGTCAAAATTCAACTTCTTAATCCCGAGAAACTTAACCAAAGATGAAAAAGGACAAATCGTATGTGGAGAAAACGCATAATTTTTTATTTCCTATTTTTCTATACTTTACCTCTATTTCTGAGTGTAGTTTGTTTTAGTGAAGAGATAATTTTCCAAGAAATTATCGTCAAAGATGGACAAACTCTCTGGATGGTAGCAAACGAATATCTGCGCGATCCCCAGCGCTGGCCAGAAATCCTTAAATATAACCGTCTCCCCGTCTCTGACCCACAGGCAGTTCTACCGGGGATGAAATTGAAAGTGCCGGTTCTGTTAATCAAAGAACATTTACGTGCCGCCTATTTAGTCCATCTGGTGAACCGTGTTGATTACCGAAGAAAGGAGGAAACCCTTTGGAAAAAAGCACTCACCAATATAGAACTCTACCAAGGTGACGGGATAAGGACTTTGAAAGCTTCTACTGCAGAAATAAAATTTCCTACCGGTGAACTTTTACGTTTACACGAAAATTCGTTAGCGATTGTCCGTCCAGAAGAAAAGAGAGAAGAAGTGAACCTTTTTGCTGGTGAACTCCGTGCCTCACGAGCAAAAGTAATCACTCTAAGCGCCATTGTTGAACCAAAAATCTCACCTTTAGGAATAAATCCGGAGTTCCGGACAAAAATTAAAGAAGATAAAACAACCTTAGTTGCGGTTTATAAAGGTGAGGTTGAGGTTACTGCCCAAGGCAAAACAGTAACTGTCCCCGCTGGATTTGGTTCAGAAATAAAAGTGCAAACTGCTCCTTCGTTACCAATACCTTTACCTTCTTTAGAAGTAGAACCACAAATAAAAACCGCTCCCCCTACGACAGTTACACAATTACCGACAACTATAGGCAAAGAGGAAATACCATCCCTCTCCCCAGCGATACAAAAATTTAGTTTAGAATTGATTTCCCCAAAAGAAAAGATTGTCCCGGAGGAAAGACCATTTCAATTTTACCAGTACCATCTCCAAATTGCCCAAGATAAAGAATTTAAAAATTTGCTTATTGACGAAACTAGCGAAATAAGTGAAAAAATTGATTTAAAACATGACCTCCCGGATGGAACTTACTTTTGGCGAATTGCCTGGTTTGATCCGCGTGGACTGGAGAGTAAATTTTCTGAGCCACAAAATTTTACTCTTGACACAAAAGCACCAACTTTAGAACTTTTTTATCCCGAAGAAAATGAAGTAATTGCTGGTGAATTTGTCTATCTCAAGGGAAAAACAGAAAAAGAAGCAAAACTTTTACTCAAAGAAAAAATAATTCCTGTAGATGAGGAAGGAATTTTTGAACAAAGTCTACTTTACCCACCAGGAAAATACAGAATAACTCTTACTGCGATTGACCCGGCAGGAAACAAAAATACACTTACCCGCACCATTGAAAAAGTTACCCCGGAGGAAAAAATACGCCGGGGAAACAAACTACTGCCGAAAAAATTTACTTTCACGCCAGCAGTTATCTCGTTAGGTCTTGTTTCTTTATCAATAATTGTTTGTGTCTTAATTATTATTCTAAAATAAGTTATTCCCCTCCCAGATAACTTAAGTAAAGTAATCTCCCCCGACGGTTAAGGTCAAAAACTACCCCTTCAGAAAGTTTTACTTTTTTCCTAATCTCATTAAAATCTTTAACCCCGCTTACTGGTTTACGGTTAATTGATTTAATCAGGTCACCCTCTTCTAAACCGATTTCTTCCGCTTTTGAATCCGGCTCAATTCTAATTATGACTACTCCTTTTTCTTCTTTCGGTAAGTTATATTTTTCAGCAAATTCTGAACTAAAATCGGTCACTTTCATCCCTAACCATTCCTCTTCAGCTGGAGTAGGTGCAACCGCTACTTCTTCAATTTTTGCCGGCGTCTCCCCGACAATTAACTCAAGAGTCTTCCTGCTTTTATCCCGGATAATCTCAACTTTAACTTTTTTATTCGGTGGTATCTGGCTAACTATTTTCTGTAATTCGTAGGGCGTGATTATCTTCTTCTCATCAAATTTCACAATTACATCACCACGGGTTAAACCTGCTTTCTCTGCCGGCGAATCTTTCAAAACATTATTCACTAATGCTCCTTCTTTATCCAGTAAACCAAATTGTTTCTGGATTGCCTCATCAATCTCTTTAATCTCTACACCAAGCCAGCCACGCACAACTTTACCTTTGTGGATTAAATCCTCAAGGATTTCTTTTGCTTGATTTATCGGGATAGCAAAACCAATCCCGGCAAAGACACCAGTTGGGGCATAAATTGCTGTATTTACTCCAATAACTTCACCATGAATATTCACTAAAGGACCACCCGAATTACCACGGTTAATTGCCGCATCGGTCTGGATTAAATCACGGTATTCTCGTCCTTCAATAATTAACCGTTGACGCACTGCCGAAATTATACCCGCAGTAACCGTCTGTTCTAAACCAAAAGGTGAGCCAATTGCTACCGCCCAATCACCAACTCTTACTTTATCCGAATCACCAAGTTTTATCGCCGGCAATTTATTTTTCGGTTTAATTTTTACTATCGCTAAATCGGTACGTTCATCTTTACCAACAACTTTACCAGTATATTTTCCATTTTCTCCCGGAACAGTTACCCGAATTTCGGTTGCTCCCCGGACAACATGTTCGTTGGTTAAAATATAACCTTCCGGGTCAATGATTACACCGCTCCCAGTACCTTCTAAACGACGCCGATATTTCCTTGGAGCTGGTGTTCTTTTTTCTTGTCTCGGAAAACCAAAAAACTCTTCAAAAAACTCTTCAAATGGGTCACCAAAATAAAACTCAATTGGGGGATGTCTTTCTTCAATCAACTGGACAGTAGAAATGTTTACTACTGCAGGTTTAACTAAGGCAGCAATTTGGGCAAATGCCTCTTGCAGATTAACCACTTCTGAAGGAGAAACTACCTCCGCGACAGTAGTGAGGGGGGTGGTTTTCCCTTTATTCCACGAAAAGAAAACTATTTTATTTTCTTTTTTACCCCACCAGAAAAAAAGAACAAAAAACAAAATTAAAATTAAAAACCAATAATGTGTTGAACCTTTTTCCTTTTTTACCATTTTTCTTATCTCCTTTTTTATCTTATTCTTATTGCTGACAAATGGGGAGTGAGTATGCTTTCACTTAAGACCTGTTTTTGTGTTTTCCCAAGCGGGACAAGTAAATCAATAACTTTCATTCCTTCAGAATTTGTTGTCGGCGAGACGGGCACCTCCTTAAAAACACTCACAAGATAACCCCAGTTCATCGGTGTACCATACAATATCTCTTTGGGAATAGCTACTGATAATGTATAAGGGTCAGTTGACACTAAAGGAAATTTTCCTACTTCTTCTGCCGGACTATTTTCTTTTGTTCGGTATAATTTTGCCTCTTTTACCTCTGGAGTATTTATTTCCATAGTTAAACAGTATTCCCAAGCATCTTCAGGAACAGTTAATGCTTTGCGTCCGGGTAAAAGTGTCACTGAGCCAGCACCAACCCGATTATTCAAATCAATGTAGAGGTCAAGAAATATCCGTTCTTTTCTACTTTCTCGTCTATAGACAACTACCCCCCCTGTAGAGGTAATCACCTCCCGTAAAGGGACGAGGTCCCAACGGGACTTTTCGTCCGGACTACTGGGTTTAATTGTATACGAAACTGTATTCCCGGAGATAATCGTCTCGGGAAAGAAAGTTATCTCTGGAGAGGTAATCACTTCAGTAGAAGTTACCACCTCAGTTGAGATAATCACCTTAGAAAAGGTAAAAGAAAAAATTATTTCTTCTTTACCTAAGGAGGTAATCACTTCAGTAACTCTCTCTTGACAACTAAAATTTTTTAAGTCAAAGCGCTCATCAAGACTATCATCAGCTGGCTCAACTATAGAAAATAGTCTCTCATTTTTGTCAATTTCAATCTCGGTTTCCTCTTCCGAAAGTAAACTACCAAGAAAAGAATAACTGGCTAAAGGATGAAATAATTCCCCAGGTATCGGTTGCCCAATAAGGCGGTAAATATTAATTAACCGTAAACGAAAAAGAAGTTCATTTTTTTCGCTCTCTTCATCAGCATATTCACCGAAACAAAGAAAATTATCACCGGATTCACAAATATAAATCTCTTCAAAAATAGTATCTAAAGTTTTAATTTCTGCTTGTCCACTATTCTTATATTTTTCTATTGCCTCCCGTGCCTCGGCTAACAATTCCCAAGCGGCCCTTTTTTCTCTCTTTTCCGTCCAGGCAGAAAAACCATCTTTTCTCCAAGTGAGCAATTTAAACGGCTCAATTTTCTTTGCTGAGCGATTTTTTAGAATATATTTCTCGGCGGTATAAGTAACAAAATCTCCATGCACAATCTGGTCAAAAAGTTGCTCTAAAATTTCATATCCTTTCTCTTGAAGAGAAAAAAACTCAGTTAATCCCTCGAAAGTGACCACGGTCAAAGGATAATTTTTCTCTCCGATTTGGGCAATCCATTCTTCAATTTTTTCTTTCCCGGGGGCAATTTTCAGTGAATATTTTTCAGGAAATGAAAGCTTCTCCCAATATTCGGAAAAGTTATTCTCTCGAAAAAAGAGATAAATTTCCTTACCTTCTTTGGTTAAATATTGAACAAAAGGTAAATACCTTTCTTCCTGAATTTGCTCCCTACCAGTTAAAATCCATTTTATTTCAAATTCACTCAAAAGGTCAAGTGCAGCCGGCGATATTGCTCCACCCGGAGGAACCATACCACTCGGTAAGATGTCAAAAATCTGCTGGTAAAGTTCCCAAGAGGAGGCAATTTGTTCACGGAGATCTATTGGATAAGAAAAACTGACTACTGGATTGTCACCATAAATTAAAGGAAGAATTGGTTCATAAAAAGGAGGAAAAACAATACTAATTTGTTTCTTGCGTTGTAAACTTTTCAATTTTTCTACCAAATCCGGTGCAGCGGTAGACCAAGTTTGTAAAACTGGCGGAGAAAGACTAAAATTTAAACATAATTGTGGATATTTTTCCAGTAGATTAAAAAGATAACGGTAGGTCTCAATTTTTTCTCCTTCTTTTTTATCTGCTAACCAAAAAATTAAGAGGTCATTTCTTGCCTCCAGGGGAAAAGTGAGGAAAAGAATTGAGAAAAAAATTATTCCCCAGAAAAAATGAGAATATTTTTTACTTATCTTCATATTTCTCTAAATAAAGACGAATCCGAAAACCTACTCCTAAGTTTTCAGCAATTTCTCTACATTTATCTAAATTAATCCTCGGCATTGCTACCGCCGTAAGAGTAACTTGCGGGATATATTTCTTACATTGATTAGCAAAATCTAAGACCGCTTGATAGGTTCCTCTACCATATTTAGGCCGACAGAGGAGAAGATATTTTTCTTCATTTTCCGCATTTAAACTGACGGAAATTGCATCAAGTAAACCTTTTATTTCCGGTAAAATATTCCGTCGGTAAATAAGGTTAGCATAGCCAATTGTATCCACACGAACAGTGGCTCTATTTTTTTTTAACCAGCGAGCAACCGTTTTTAGTGTCTCCAAGCGCATAAATGGTTCACCATAACCACAGAAGACTATCTCCTTATATTTTTTCAAGGGAGCTTTTTCTTTTAATGCTTGAATAACTTCCTCAGCCGAGGGTACAGAAGATAGTTTTAAGTTGCACCCACGAAAACGATAACGCCATTTGTATTTTATACAGAAAGTACATCTTGCTGGACAATGATTAGTAAGGTTAATATAAAGGTTATCCTGATAAGGATAAACAATCGAATTTTTCATTTTGAGGAATTACCTCTTTTATTTAACCTTTCCGCGGGAAAAAGTGCCATAGAGGTAGACCCCTTTGCTTTCCAGTGCCTCCTATTAGGACTTTTGCAATTGCTACACCCGGTTTTAATCCACCCCAACTGAAAAGATTTTTCTTTTTTAAGTCAGTTCGTAAAGCATAAAAAATTTTTTCACTTGTTTGCGGCAAAAAGGGAGATAGATATCCTGCCAGAAGCCTAATGGATTCGGTCAAGCCGTAAAGTATACTTTTAAATCGCTCATTTTTTTTCTTAGCCAAATCCCACGGTGCCTCAAAATCAATGTAACGGTTAAGTTGGGCAGTAATTTCCCAAAGAAGAATCAATATTTGTTGAAATTCCAAATTTGTATAGTGTTCATCAATTTTCTTTTTTAACTCCGGGGAAAAAAAATTTTTTATCTTTTCTTCTTCGGTTAAAGGTGCAGGAATTCTCCCCCCAGAATACTTTTCAACCATTGTGAAGACACGAGTTAAGAGATTACCAAAATCGTTAACTAAGTCAGAATTATAGCGTATCCGAAAATTATCAACTGAAAAATCACCGTCATTACCAAAAGGTATTTCTCTTAAAACAAAATAACGGAAAGCATCAACACTATATTCTTCAACAATTTTCTCCGGTTCCACGATATTACCTTTAGATTTAGACATTTTTTCCCCTTCTGCCGTCCACCAACCATGAGCAAAAACTCTTTTCGGTAAGGGTAATCCTAAAGCAAAAAGTATCGCTGGCCAGATTACCGTATGGAAACGAAAAATTTCTTTCCCGACAAAATGCCAGTCTGCTGGCCAAAGGGAATTAAACCGTTCCTCGTCAAGAAGATAGCCCGCAGCACTTATATAGTTTAACAAAGCATCAAACCAAACATAGATTGTATGTTTTTCATCAATAGGTGCCGGTATACCCCAGGAAACCTTTGTCCGGGAGACGGAAAGGTCATAAAGACCTTCCTTGACAAAATTGATAATTTCCTGAGCCCGAAATTTCGGTTGTAAGAATTCAGGATGTTCTTCATAGTATTTAAGTAAGTCATCTTTATATTGAGAAAGTTTTAAAAAATAACTTTCTTCGGATATTTTTTGTAATTCCCGTCGACACTCTGGACATTGGGGTTCACCAGCTGGGTCGTGGATAATTTGTGTCTCAGTCCAGTAACTTTCACAAGGAACACAGTACCAGCCAGTATAAGTCCCTTTATAAATATCACCTTTATCTAAGAGTTTAAGAAAAACTTTCCGGACAACATTTTCGTGACTTTCTTGAGTTGTGCGAATAAAACAATCATAGGAAATATTCAGAAGTTGCCAAAGATTTTTGAATTCTTGAACAATATAGTCCGCCCACTCTTTAGGTTTCTTATTATGTTTGGCTGCCGCTTCCGCAATCTTTTCACCATGTTCGTCAGTCCCGGTCAAAAAAAATATTTTTCCTCCGTTTATCCGAGACCAGCGGGCTAAACAGTCAGCGGCAATTGTTGTATAGGCGTGTCCCAGATGTGGTTTATCATTTACATAATAAAGAGGTGTAGTAATATAGAATATCTTCTTCATTTGGAGTGATTACCTCTTTTTAAGTTCTTCAACCAACATTTTCTTTGTTCTTCCATCAGAAAATTCAACCGTGATTAAACCAGTAAGATAATTTACTTCTTTCACTTTTGCTTCTCCTTCTTCAGTTTTAATCATTGTTTCAACCTGTGGGAAGTTCTTTTTTATTTCCCGGTAAAATGGATGTTCGTAAGCAAGACAACAAACTAACTTCCCACATAACCCAGTAAGTTTAGCAATATTTAAAGGTAAATTTTGTTCTTTAGCAAATTCTACAGTTACTGGCTGAAAATCTTTTAAAAAAACACAACAACAAGCTGTCCGGCCACAGGGACCAAGTCCACCTAACATCCGTGTCTCCTCACGGAGACCAATTTGTACCATCTGAATCCGTGTTTTCAAGAGATGTCCCAGATCTTTAATTAATTCGCGAAAATCAATCCTTTCTTCTGCCGTGTAATAAATAAAGAGTTTGGAACGGTCAAAAGTATAATCTAAAGCAGTAAGTTTCATTTTCAATTCATAATCTTCAATTTTCTGAGCGACAGTTTTCCAGACCTCCCGTACTTTAATTTCATTTTCTTTGAGCCGCTCTTCATCAGCAATGGTCATTTGACGAATAATCTTCCCAGTGGTAGTTAAATTTTTATCACCTTTTTCAAAAAATTTTTCTGGCTCCGAGACCACCCCTACCTCCAGACCATTCTCAGTTTGCAGAACTACTCGCTCACCAAGTTGCAAGTCCAAATCACCAGTATCGCAATAAATTTTATCTTTAGTCCGTCTTAAGGTAACCCCAATAACTATTGGCATATAGATTTTAACTTTAAGAGTAAACAGTCCAGTGCTAATTGACGATTAAGATTACGCTGGAGATAATTTTTTGTCTGATTGATCAACTCAACTGCTTGCCAGTATCCTTTACTTCTTGCCGAAAGTAAAAGCAAGGTTAAGAATTTCTCGGTTTTTTCTTTATCTCTACTATATTCTTCGCTTAAGTTAAACATTTCTGTTTCTCTCAAAGAAGATATATTTTGCCAAATTTTTTCAATTTTTTGGTAAAGAGATGAAAAAAATTCATCAAAAATTACTTCTTGGATTTGTCCAGCAAAAAAAATTTCTTGAGGAAGAACTTCACGTAAATCAGACAAAAGAGAACGATTCAAAATTTCATTAATCGCTTTCTCTGAGAGACCCGAGAAGGGTAACACCCAACAACGGGAAAGAATTGTCGGAAGAAGGGTATCCTTGTTTTCACTAAGGAGAATAAAAAGAACATCTGCAGGTGGTTCTTCTAAAGTTTTCAAAAATGAATTCGCTGCTTCGGCAGTCAATTTTTCGGCCTTTTCAAGGATATAAACTTTGCACTTACCTTCAAATGGTCTCCATTGGACCTCCCGGTTTAATTCACGAATTTGGTCAATACCAAGTGTATCCCGTAGATGAAAATCTTTACGGGATGCATCCTTCTCCGGAGAAATTATTTTTACATCTGGATGGATACCTTTATCAATTTTCCGACAAGAAAGGCATTGATCACAACAATCCCACACGCTGATTGCCATTGATTTTTGGCAATTAAGTATTTTGGCTAACTCAAGAGCAACGGCACTTTTACCAATTCCGGAAGGACCATAAAACAGTAATCCTTGAGGGAAACGCTTACTTACAAAGAGTCTCTTTAAGATTTCAATTACTCTTTCTTGCCCGAGAATGCGTGAGAAACTCATCAACTACTCTCCTTATTTCTTTTTGTGTTTCTCTAATTGAACTTTTGAGGTGATCACCTCTAACTTTGATTATCCGAAACCGTCTTGGTTCTTCTTTTGCTAATTTTAAGTATCCGCGACGAACACGCTGGTGAAAAGATAAAGGTTCATTCTCCAAACGGTCAGTTTTTCCATTTTCCATTCTCCGTTTGTTTACCGGCAAATCAAGAAGAATGGTTAAAGCGGGTTTTATTCCTTGCCGGGCGAGAATATCCAGTTTTTTCAATAATTTAAAATCAAGCCCTCGACCGTAACCCTGGTAAGCAAAAGTGGCATCACTGAATCGCTCACAGATAACAATTACTGGTTTATTTGTTTTCCTTTCTAAAGCGGAACGGATTAACTCTTCAACATGTTGTGCTCTTGCTGCCAGATAAAGGAAAAGTTCAGTTAAAGGTGCAATTTTAATTTTCGGATGAACCCCGCTCTTGCATGCAAGAGCGGGATGAAGAAGAATTTCTCTTAAAGATTCAGCAATAGAAACACCACCCGGCTCACGGGTATGCACTACTTGGTAACCCCTTTTTCTTAAATATTTAGCTAAAAGTTTTGAATGGGTTGACTTCCCGCTTCCATCCACACCTTCAAAAGTAATAAAGATATTTTTGCTCATAAAAATTGGTAAACCCCGTTAGAAAGAGGATTTCATTCATCATCATTCCCACCACATAAAGGCGGGTTTTCTAACGGGGTAAAAGCAGACCTTTTTAGGGTCTGTTTTCTTTTTAAGAATTCTAACAAATTTATTTCTTTTTGTCAAAAATAACGCTTACAGTCCACCTGTCCAGTCAAGTTTTACTTCTTTCCAAGATTTTCTACGTATCGGAACCCAGGAATATCTAATCTGGCTAGCAATCGTCGTGGAGTAATACACAGTAAAAGTGTTAATAGAAGTTTCTCCTTTCACATTGATTGCACCAACCATTTTTGCTCCACCAGCACCAGTTTTTAAATTTCCACCCACATAAAGAAAACCAACCATCCCGCAGCCAGTAACCGTGTAGGGTTGACCTTCGCCTGGGAAAGTTGCCCAAGTAGCTGTCGCATTGGGATGTTTATATTCTTCAGATGCACCCACAGGTATAACTGTCGTATAATTCGTACTCTTTGCATTAAAATCAACATCACCCGTAACGATTAATGCTCTAACATTCAGCCAAGTCCCTGCCTCAAGAATCGCACTACCGTTAACAAAAATTACCGAGGTTGAACTTGTAAACGAATAATCGCCACCATCAGCACCGGGTTTTCTAAACCTGACACTTTCGGTGAAATATCCACTTCCCGGGGGATCAGATGTTGCCGCCGTAACTCCAGTTTTTTTCCTTACCGAAGGAACTACCGAACTCTTGGCCAGCAAGGCATAAGTACCGGAAGTACTCAGATCTACCTCCGCTGGGATACCTAAGCTATCGTCATAAGCCCAATACTCTAAATTATCAGTATCAGGATTTGGCAGACCCGGGTCACATTCCCTACCTTCAATTTTACCTCTAGAATATTTTCTTGGCCAGTAGTCCGATGGACTCTGGTCTATTTCTGTATAGCAGACCACCGGTCCCCAGTGCACTTCTAAATTGGGCTTATATTCCAATTCCCCACCAACATGCATTGAGGCTTCCTTTGGAGTCCTTGTAAAAATTGCTTCAATACATCTTACTTCTCGATTGCTAGCATCTCTACCCCAAGCACGAATCAACACTTCGTTAGCAGTATAACTCGTTATGCTTATCTTATACTCCCCAAGAGGGGTACTTGTGCTTGGAATATCCCGATAGGTTGTGTTGCCATCGTAACCAAGAATATTACCTCCATTGATGATTGTATCCCAATTTTCTGATCTTTCAACCAATTTCCAATATCCGCGGTCAAGTCCCGCTTCGGCTAAATGAAAAGCAATATTAGTCATTCTTTGTTTTTCCGTCCATTTTGCTTCCTGTTGGACATAATATACCAGAGCAGGTATAAAAATTAAGAAAAGAATCATTACTCCCAGAATAATAATCACTACTTGTCCTTTTTCGTTTTTCATTCGTTCATCAAGCGTATTTTTTCTATAGATAACTGTAATGCTTTCGCACCACCAGCATAAGTTGCTCGTTCAAAACAAAGTGAGATTGAAATTATTGTCTCATCGTCAGTTCGTGGGTAAGAAAAAGCTATGTAACGTAACTTTTCTGCTAAACAGGTAGTAAAATATTGGATTGCACCACTTCTTTTTATTTTCTGGTAAAGTTTATCTCTATTCTGATAATAAGAAATTTCGTCACCATCAATATTGGTAAATGAGATTAGTGAGCAAGGCGGATTATTCGCTCCTGCCGTTTCGGTAGATTTGTAAATTGTCACTGAAGTATATTTTGCTTCCCGCAGATTACGACGAATTGAATCTAAGCAAGTCCGCGCATCACGTTGAATTTCGATTCTTGCCTGAGAAAGACGGATAAATTTCCAACCGGTAAGAAGAATATTTGACCCAACAGAAAAAAGTATCCCGAGGATAGTCACCACGAGCATCAGTTCAACCAAAGTAACACCTTTCTCCCCTTTAACTTGCAACTTGCCTGTCCTCCGCAGTCCACCCCAGCGGACGGAGGATGGATAACTTCTAACTTTAAACATTGTTTTAGTTTTAGGGCCAGATGAAATTGACCGTTACTGTTTGTCCAGCGCTTACGTTTGTGGTATCACTTTTACGTGTCGTAGTTACCGTGCCATCTAATTTTGTATACCAGGCATAAACATTGTAGGACACTGCACTACCTCTTACCGGTAATTCGTAACTACCATCGGAAGCACTTACCGTCGCATAGTAATATAGACCACCTTGTAGGCTACTTTGCCGTAAGGCGTGATCTATTATTGGTGGCTCGGAAGAAATTGTTGTCGTTGTAACCATAATGAGAACACCTGTTTTAATCAATTGGTTATTTTCTTTCACTGTCCCAGTAAGTTTACCATAGGCAGAAGTAATCGTAAAAGTAGGAACAAAGACAGTTGAACCCTGAACCACATCTACCGGGACAGGATTTGTGCTATAAGAAACGGTACTAAAAGATTCACCAGCATCAAGTTCCGGTTTAATCTTATAAGTATTCCTGCTGGTCGGCAGTTGAGAAAAACTATATTCACCTAAAGAATCAGAAATTTTTGTTGCCACCTGATAACCATTACGGTCATAAGCAGCAATAATTATATCTGGTAAAGGGTCAAGACCATTAGAGGTAACTTTACCCCAGACTACTCCTGCAGGAGAGAGAAAAATCTCCGGAATCACGCTTATCTGTCCAGGAATAACCTCAACTGTTGCCGTTGTTGAGGAAGTATAGTTTGAATTATAATATTCGCCAGTCGGATTTACAATGACCAGGTAACTACCGGAAGAAAGTTGTAACCAATATCTCTTTGTCGTACCATCAACCGAACAATAAGATATCCCTGCACTTACCCAGAGAGTATCTCCAAGTATACCATTCCCGGTGTTAACTTTACCAGAAATAAAACCATCAGTAGTGGTAGAACTAAGAATTAAACCCGGCCAGTTTGTCAATATCCAAGAAGGTTGAGTTGAACCATTAGGCACCGAGGTGCTCAGGTCAGTACGAATAGTGACATTAGTAACTCCCCGGTAAAAACTGCCAGAAGAAATGGTTATTATCCAACTACCCGTAGCGATATTAGTAAGATACCAGTAGCCAGTAGTGGATGCTATAGTGAGAGAAGACAAACCATCATTACAAGTAATTGTTGCTCCTGCGGCTGGTTTACCACTAATTGGTTCTTCATAAGTAGAAGTGTTCTCCGGATTAAGAACAGAATGTAAAGAAAAATCGGCATTACTATCTGTATCGTAAGCATTACCATATCCAATTTCTATCCCTGAAGGGTAAGAAAAACGTTCCTGACACTGTCCAACGCCGAGGTCAGAAGACCAAATTCCGGTATCAATACTTAAACCATAACCATCTTGAATTGCTACACCAAGATCATTAGTTGCAATTGTTGTGTAATAGGTGGCATTGGCTAAAACACCATTTGGTGTAACAGTTGAACCGTTAATTGAACCTAAGAAAAGAAAATATCGGTTTGGTGGAAGTGTATTATCAATCCAGGAAGGAAGAATCTCATGAACATTATTATTCAAGTCGATTCGTTTAAGTTTCAAAGTTGAACTATTCAGTGTCCAAGTCCAAGTAGTTGGATTATAAAGTTCAATATATTCAAGACCATTCCCCTGTCCAGTATCGGCGGACACTTCCGAGATTACTAAATGGTTATTAAGGTAAACATAGCCGTAAGCATTACCTTTAGTTTTTTCCGTGAGCGTAAAATCCTGTGTTTTTGTTTCCCCTTTACCAATAGTTATTGCGGCGCTTGTTTGTTCCCAGTAACCAGGTTTACTTGCTTTAAGATGCCAAGTGCCGGAACTTACCCATAAAGTATAGGTACCATCGGAATAAGTTTCCCAGTTAGGATTTTCTTCAACATAAATTCTTGCTCCATCAATTGTGCCACCTGTGGCTTTATAAACCGTACCACTAAAAGTTGAATCGGTTGCTTTCCGGTCCGGATTTTCGCGCAAGTTGCTTAAACTTAAAGATTTTCCTTCACCACGTTCAGTCCAGAGCACCGTAACTTTAATTTTTTTCAATCCGGTATCAGTACTTGTGGGACTGACTTCTCCAAGTTTACCATCTATTTTTTCCCGGACTTTGTGGATTACTACCCGACGAGTAAAACTTATCTCACTGACCACAATTGTTTCTGGTGGATAATAGGCATAATCATAACCATAATTGGTGAGGTCATTTTGGGTAGTCACTAACAAACGGGGATAAGAAATACTTTTCAGTGATTCAATTTTTTCCTGGGCTAAAGTGGTAGCGATTGTCCGTGTTTTAGAGATTAAAATACCTCTTCCGATGCCGAGAAAAGCACTAATTGCCGCAAGGAAAAAAATTGATAATACACTTACAGCAACCAGCAATTCCACTAAACTAAACCCCGCACCATCTCTTGCAAAATGGGACATTTTAACGGACACTTTATCTGTGCTACATTCGTCCCCATTCTGAAGGACGAAACATTCCGAACAATGGCGCGGGGTAAACCCGCGAGAATCCCGATATTTAAAAAAAGAAAATTTAGAATTGCCCATCATTTTAAATTATATGCTTGGTAAGTCCTTCTGTCAACCCCGTTAGAAATATCTCGGCGAGATACGCCATTTCTAACGGGGTCAACCCACCCCTCTTAAAAGAAAATTCTAAATTCTAAATAATATCCAATTCCCTAAATTCCAAACTGACATCCTTGTTGTCATTCTGACCCCCAATGTTTGCTTGTGCCCTTAGAAATCACTTCGTGATTTCAAGGACTAAAGTCCCGGAAATACTTTGTATTTCTCGGGGCAAACAAGCAATGGGGGAAAAATCTCATTGAGACCCTTCACCTTCGGCTCAGGGCGACACTGAAGTGTCATTTTGGATTTAGAATTTCGTTTGAGTACTTTCTTACAGTCCTTCAACTCGCGGGTGCAGACTCTTCATCAATTCAGCACTTCTTTCGGCAAGAGAAACCATCAGGCGAGCGATTGTCTCATGGACAATTATTGTATGTTGATTTGCAGTGCGCAAATAATAATTAACTAAACGTTTGCGTAAAGTTGGGTCACCAGTAACATTAATTACTAAGTCAAGTTCTTCGCCAAGATTAACCACATCTTCAATATTAGTGGTAGTAAAAAATTTTTTTTTCCGAGCAATTTTCATCCCTTCCGCATCCGGATCCAAATCACAAACACAAAGAATTTTAATATAAGGAAATTGCAAAAATCCCTTAATTAACGGTACCCCAGTTCTTCCTGCACCAATTATTCCTACTCTGATTATTTCCTCTTTCGTCTCCTCCATTAGTTTTACCTCCCCGAGGTAATTATCTCAAAAAAAATTTCTTCTTTGATTTAATTTTTTTTTGATAAATTTCCCACATTCTTTTTACTTCCTCAGGCGCCGGTCCGCCTAAAGATTTTCTTTGTTTCACCACGAAAGATGGATCTGTAACTTTTCTCATCTCTTCAACCGTTAGACCAATAAAGTGCTTACCTCTTTTTTTAGCAAAAAATTTACGACTAATCTTCTCAATTTCTTTTTGACTAACTTGTGCAAAATTTTTCCCTTGCCGGGAGAGTTCTTTCACTAAGTTGCCGACAAAAAAATGTGCTTCCCGAAAGGTGCTAACCTTCCCAGATTTTTGTAAATATTCGGCTAAATCAACTGCGGTAAGATAACTTTTTTCTAAGATTTCTTCAATTCTTTTTTGGTTAATCTTAAGAGTAAGAAAAATTTTTTGCATAATTTTAATTGAATCTTTGGTAATGTCCACAATTTGCCAGAGGGAAGGTTTCAATTCTTGCAATTCCTGATTGTATCCGGTTTCCAACCCTGAAATAGTGCTATAGAGATGATTAAGCAGTCCAAGAGCAAGATGTGTTTTCCCAAGTAAAAGTTCCAAAACTGAAGGATTTTTTTTCTGGGGCATTGCTGTGGAAATATCAGTAAATTCATCGCTAAGTTCAATCATTCCTGATTCAAAACTTGACCATCCGACTAAGTCTTTCGCCATCCGACTCAAAGGAAGTAAAAGCAAAAGAAAAGCATTTGCTCCCTCAAGAAGAAAATCACGACTGGAAACTGCATCCATACTGTTCTCTATTAAACCATTAAATTGAAGCAATTTGGTTGTATATTTCCGGTCAAGATTGATACTTGTGCCGGCTAAAGCACCCGCCCCAAGCGGATTAAGATTGACTCTTTGATATACTTCTTCTAAGTGGTCAAAGGAACGAAGAAAAATTGCTACATAGGAAAGTAAATAATGGGCATAAGTAGTCACCTGTGCCGGCTGACGATGAGTATAGCCGGGAAAGAGCGTTTCCGAGTGCCGCTTCGCTAAGTTTAAAAGTAATTGAATAAAATCGCTCAGTAACCCCGCAAGTTCTAAAATTTCTTCTCGGAGATAAATTCGTAAATCAGTAACAATTTGGTCATTACGGCTACGACCGAGATTTACTTTCCCACCAATTTTTATCCCACAAGTATCAATCAAATATTGCTCAATAATTGGATGAATATCGGTGAAGGGTAAAAGTCTAGAGGAAAACATCTTTTCCAGTTTATCTTGCCGAAAATCGGTTTTTAGTTTTTTGAGAGCCGAGATAATTCTTTTTAATTCCTTAGCCGAGAGATAACCTTGTTTCTTAAGCATTAGACAATGTGCTTGGATAACCTTAAGGTCAATTTCAAAAATATGTCTATCTTCTCCAAGAGAGGAGAGATATTTCTTTGTTAAGGGATGAATTTCCCTTTCTAACCGTCCACGAAAGAGGTGAGCACCTCCCCCTTTAAAGTAATTACCTCCGCCAAGAACCGCTTTTCCCACCTTTCTTCTCCAAAAGACAGATATCGGTAATTATTGCTTCTCTATCCACTGCTTTCACCATATCGTAGATAGTCAACCCAGCAATGGCTACCGCGGTGAGTGCTTCCATCTCTACACCAGTAACATCTTTTGTCTTCACAGTAGCCAGAATCTTTATTGCATTCGGATTTTTGGTAACAAAATCAATATCGCAATGAGTAATTCTTAACGGATGAGTTAAGGGAATAAGTTCAGCGACTTTCTTTGCCGCTAAAATACCGGCAATTTTTGCTACCCCAAGACAGTCACCTTTAGCAATTTTATTTTTGAGGTAATCACCTCTTTTGATTAAATCAATCGTTTCTTTTTTTAGCCGAATGACCGCCTGCGCTCTGGCTAGGCGTAAAGTTTCATTTTTTTCACTTACATCAACCATTTTCGCTTTTCCTTTTTCATCAAAATGAGTGAGTTTCCCCATTCAACCTCCTATTTTGCTCATTTCTCCAAGAAAGCGAAATCGGTGTTCCTTTGGTTTACTCAAGGTAGCAGCAAGAAATATTTCTTTTATTTTTTCTCTATTTTTCTCGATACGCAATATTTTTTTCAAATCATAAGCAATCGGTGAAGCCAGACAGGGACGCAGTTTACCATCAGCGGTTAAACGTAAACGATTACATTGTCCACAGAAAGGACGACTACGCGGAGTGATAAATCCGACGATTAGCCCCTCTTTGTGCTGATTCTTAACTTGGTAATATCTTGCTGGTCCGGGCGAGTGGGGGGAAAGAGGTGCGGGAAATAAGAGACCATCTTTCCGTAGTTTTTCTTCAATTTCGGTTAAAGAAAAAAAATAATCTCTTCCATTCTTTTGAAAAGGCATATATTCAATAAAACGCAAGATAAAATTTTTTCTTTGGCTAAAAAAAGAAAGAAAATTTTCAATTTCATTTTCGTTTATACCATTCATTACTACCGTATTGATTTTAATCGGAAAAAGACCGGTTTTTTCTGCCGCCTCAATCCCTTGAAGAATATTTCTTAAACCATTTTTCCCGCTAATCCGGGTAAATTTTTTTTCCTCCAATGTATCCAAACTGATATTCAGACTTACTAACCCTACTTCCGATAAAAGACGAGCATATTTTTTCAACAATAGACCATTAGTAGTCAACGAATATTTTATTCGGGCAGTAGATAATTTTTTCAGGAATTCTGGTAATCCCTGCCGTAAGAGAGGTTCTCCCCCGGTAAGGCGAAATTTTTCTATACCTAAACTTAAAGCAATTTTGATAATTTCGAAAATTTCTTCATAGGTAAGGATTTCATCATGAGATAAATCTACCCTAGGCGGACCCTGACGGCAATAAATGCAATGTAAATTGCAACGGTCAGTAATCGAGAGGCGCAAGTAATTGATTTGGCGCTTAAATTGATCAACAAGAAACATTACCTAAAGATTGTAGTAAATAAAAAAATTTATGTCAACTCTTTTTTAGAGTCTCTTCCGAGAGAACAAAAAAGAAAGCTTTTCCCTTTTTACCAAGAAAATAATATTTCCGCTGAGATAAATAAAGTATCCCAGGGAAAGGGAAAGCTTTCCTTTCTAAAAATTTCCCCCGCTAAAGGTAATTACCTCTTTCGGGGACTGGGTATACACGTTCTCGTCTATACCTGCGTAGGTTAGGTTTTTAATCTTTAAGTCTTGGGGATTACTTTGAAATAATTATTTTTTTCTGCCCCGCCGCATTTTTGCACGGGAAATATCACCCTGTTTATCAACAAAATAGAGATACCCTTCTTCTCTTTTCACACCACATTTTGCTACTTTCTCCGGATTGCCACCTCTCTTTCCTTCCCGTTTCATCTTCGCCCGAGAAATATCACCATTTTTGTCCACATAGTAAAGGTAACCCTCGGCTCTTTTTACCCCAACTTTTTTTACTTTCTCAGCCATCGTCTGTTTCACCCCCTTTCCGCTAACAGCGGATATTAGTTTTGAAGAAATTATTTTTTAGTAAAATTCTCTCCCTTATGATTTACGTTTAATGTCGTTACCGATTCAACTCCATTTCTTTCAGGATAAACAAAAACCCGTCCCTGATAATTTTTAAAGATTATTCTTTTTCTTGTGCGCGAAATCACATAATCCACATTGATTGGCACTTTACCTCCGCCACCCGGTGCATCAATAACATAAGTTGGACAAGCAAGACCACTGGTATAACCGCGCAATGCAGACATTATTCTCAACCCAGTAGAAATTGGGGTACGAAAATGTTCGGTACCTACAGCAAGGTCACATTGATAGATATAATAAGGACGCACTCTAATTTTGAGCAGTTCGTGCATCAGTTTCATCATCACTTTTGGTGAATCATTAATTCCTTTAAGTAAAACCGTCTGACTACCAAGCGGAATACCATGGTCAGTGAGTAACTGGCAGGCAAGTTTTGTCTCACGAGAAATTTCTCCCGGATGGTTAAAGTGAATATTCAGATACAAAGGATGGTATTTTTTCAACATCTGACACAAAGTCAAATTAATTCGTTGGGGTAGAGCTACAGGTACACGGGTACCGATACGTAAAATTTCAATATGTTCAATCCGATGCAGGTTCTTCAATACTTCCTCCAATTTTTCATCAGGTAAAAGAAGAGGATCTCCCCCGGAAATTAGCACATCACGGATTTTTTCATTTTTTCTTAAATAATCATAAATCGGTCTCATTTCTTCTTCGCTTAAAGTGTGACTACTCTTTCTGACCAATCGTCTTCTAGTGCAAAACCTACAGTATATGGCACAAATATTAGTAAGAAAAATTACCACCCGGTCCGGATAACGATGGACTAAACCCGGAACAACCATATCTTTATCTTCTCCACAAGGGTCAAGCAAATCATACGCACTAACCCGAAATTCCTCCAAGGAAGGAACAACCTGGCGTCGTAAAGGACACTCAGTGTTATCTTTATCAACCAAGGAAAGAAAATGGGGAGTGATCGCCAAAGGCATTCGTTGAGTAACATAATTTATTGCTCTTTTTTCTTCAACCATTAGATTAAGCCATTTCCCCAAGGCTTCTTGGGTAGTAACACGATTCTTAAATTGGTAACACCAATCTGGTTCACTCATTTTTGTATTATTTCTCCTCCTTCTTTTTTAATTTTTTCTTCCCGAGGAAGAGATTCTTTCTCTTTAAAAAATTCAATTTGTGGTTCCTCTTTTTTGATAATAATCTTTTCTTTAAGCCAGGCGTCAACTACATCTTTGGAAAAGCGGTATTGTCGACCAATCCGCGAGGCAGGAATTTTTTTTTGGCGGATTAAAGCATAAATTTTTGATTTCCCGATTCCTAAATATTGAGCCAGTCCTTTAACATCCATTATCTCTTTAATTTTCTTTTCTTCCACCATCTTTTATCACCTTTTTTTATATTTTGTCATAATTATATAACAAGTGCTAAATTTTGTCAAGTATTTTTGAAAAAAAATTTTTGCTATATTTTCTCTTTTTTTACCAGAAAAGTTTTTCTTTTGCCATCAATTATAGAAACCGCTCAAGGTTCACCTTGATAAGGAGGGTTAAACAATTTTCTATTGGGAAGAGGAGTCAAGGACGATAACGGGCTAAGGCGTAGGAAAGAATTTTGTTAATCATCTGGTTATAGGTGCCCCCAATTTGACGAGCAACAATTGGCCAGATATCCACCGAGGCAAGGGAAGGTAAAGGATTACATTCCAAAAAATAAGGCTGGTTATTTTCGTCAACGCGGAGATCAATCCGTCCAAAATCACGACATTCTAAAACTTGATAACATTGTTTCGCCAGTTCCTGAATTTCTCTATCTAACTGGGGAGAAATTTTTGCTGGACAAATGTATTCCACACCCGTAGCTTCCACCAGAGAATGAATATAAAATTCTTCGCCAAGGTCAAGTTTACCATAAAGTGCAATTTGCACAACGGGTAGTACTTCTGGTTTTTCATTACCAATAATACCAACCGTAAACTCTTTTCCTTTGATAAATTCTTCAATTAATACTGGTTGCTGATAAACTTCTATTGTCCATTGTACACGTTCTTTTAACTTTGGGAAATTATTCACAAGTGCATTTTTATCTAAACCTTTAGATGTTCCCTCGTAACGCAGTTTAACAATCACCGGAAAACGTAAATTAAAATTTCTTAAATCAGAAATTTCATTGACTAAGAAAAAATTTGGTGTGGGTAAATCATGGTAAGCAACAATTTTTTTTGCCATCAGTTTATCCAAAGTAAGCGCTTGCGTTAAAGGGTCACTGCCAACATAAGGTATCTCCAACATATCTAAGATTGCGGGCACCTGTGCTTCCCGAGAACGAAAATTTATTCCTTCGGCAATATTAAAGATGATCTCTACTTTTTCTTTTTTCCCAACCAGAAAATCAAGCAGTTTTTTACCATTACCGATACGCACAACCTCATGTCCACCTTCTTTCAAAGCATTTTCAATTAATAAAATTGTTTCCTCTTTATCAAATTCTGCGTATTTATCCGCTGGGTCACCGGGTCTAAGTTCATAGTCGGTGAGCAAATCATAAGTTAAACCGATACGCAATTTTTTTTTCATTTTTAAATTTTTTTCAATATAAAATATTTCGTAGAAAGATTATAATAAAAAAATTTTTACAAGTCAAAAGAATTTTTTTCAATAGTATCTAGACCCAATGAATAATAAGATACTCGGTAGAATAAAATAGGAGAGCATTGCTCAGTCTTGAAGAGCAAAATTGAAATATTTTATTCTTCAATGCGGAGCATTATGGTTTTTGCTCGAGTGATTAGTAGATGGTCAATTATTTCTACTGCTCGACGGATATTTTTTTCTTTTGCTTTATGGGTGACCATAAGGATAGGAACTCCGTGAGGTTTTGCTTGAGTAGGAACTTTCTGGAGGCAAGAAGCAATGGAGACATTATTCTCTCCAAGGATGCCGGAAATCTTGGAAAGTACACCCGGGCGGTCAACAGTGGTAAAACGTAGATAGTAAGCAGTTTCAATTCCCTCAATTGGCAAGAAAGATAATTTCCTCTCTCTTTGATAAGTAACATAAGGTATCTTCCCGGCAGTTTGATTATAAATATGCCGGGCTAAATAAATAATATCACTGACAACCGCACTGGCAGCGGGCATACCACCTGCACCTTTACCGTAAAACATTACATCACCTACCGCATCGCCCTTAATTAGCACAGCATTGTATTCGTTTTCTACCGGAGCGAAAGGATGTTCTAGGGGGATAAGTGCGGGATGGACACGGACATCAATTTTATTATTTACATTTTTACAGATACCAAGCAGTTTAACCTGATAACCAAATTGTTCAAGAGCAAATTTGATATCTTCGGGATGAATATTAGTTATCCCTTCAGTATAAATATTTTCCATTTTTACCCAGGAACTGTAAGCAATTGAAGAAAGAATCGAAAGTTTATGTGCCACATCAATACCTTCAACATCAAGTTTGGGATTGGCTTCAGCAAAGCCCGCTTTTTGTGTTTCTTTCAAAGCAGTAGAAAAATCAACATTTTCTTTACTCATCCGGGTTAAAATATAATTTGTGGTTGCATTAAAAATACCTAAGATTGAATAGATACGGTTAGCGGATAAACCTTCATTTAATGCCTGAACCACCGGTATACCCGCAGCAACACTTGCTTCAAAATAGACCAAGACACGGTTTTCATTCGCAGTAGTAAAAATTTCATCCCAGTATTTAGCTAAAAGCGCTTTATTTGCCGTAGCGATATGTTTTTTCTTTCTAATTGCGGAAAGAATAATTGTCCTTGCTGGCTCATACCCACCAATCAGTTCAATCACAATATCAATTTCCGGGTCATTAACCACTTCTTCCCAACGGGTGGTCACGGGAATTTTTAAATTCTTCAACTTTTTTTTATCCCGGTCACAAATTTTTTCCAAATTTAGTTTTGTGCCAACTTTACTTTCAATTAAAGATAAATTTGCTTGCAAAATTTTCACTACCTTACTACCTACATTTCCATAGCCAATTAAACCTAGGTTAACCATTTTTTAATACCCCGATACAAACAGATAAAAAACTGATTCAAACACGATGTATCTCGTCTGAATCTTGCAACCATCTGTCTAAATCATTCCTTTTTAAGAAATTTTTTTAGTCGTAAAAGTGCATCGTGGAAACGATTATCATGGGTAACCAATGCCATCCTTACATATCCTTCACCGTAAGTGCCATAACCTATACCAGGTGTTAAAGCAATGCCAGTCTTTTGTATCAGAAGTTCAGCAAATTCTAAAGAACTCAAGTGTTGATAAGGTTCAGGTACCGGTGCCCAGAGATAAAATGTTCCTTTCGGTTTTTCTACCGACCAACCAATTTTGTTTAACCCAGCAACAAACTTATCTCTTCTTCGGCGATACACTTCTACGATTTCTTTAACACAATCCTGACTTGCAGTAAGGGCTAAAACTGCCGAAAGTTGGATAAACATCGGCACACCATAGTCAAGAAAAGACTTAAATTTTTCTAACGGTGCTAAAAGATGACGATCACCGATGGCAAAACCAACTCGCCAACCCGCCATATTATAAGTCTTAGAGAAAGAATAAAATTCTATTCCTACTTCTTTTGCTCCTGCTACTTGAAAAAATGATGGTGCAACATAACCTTCAAAAGTTATCTCACAGTAAGCGTTATCATAGGCGACCAGGATATCATATTTTTTTGCAAATTTTACTACTTCTTTAAGAAAACTTAAATCTTCAATTACTGCCGTAGTAGGGTTGTTCGGATAATTAAGAAAAATTATTTTTGCCCGCTTGAGAATACTATTCGGAATCTTAGTCAAATCAGGTAAATAATTATTTTCTTTAAGTAAAGGTAAATCATAAATTTCACCACCAGCAAGAATTGTGCTGTTAAAATATACCGGATAACCCGGATTAGGCACAAGCGCAACATCACCAGGATTAGAATATGCCATTACCAGATGCCCGACACCTTCCTTTGAACCAATTAAAGCAAGAACTTCGTGTTCCGGGTCAAGTTTTACCCCGAACCGTTTCTCGTACCATTCCACGACGGTTTTTCTAAATTTCGGTATACCTTTTGCTTGCGGATAACGATGCGTTTTTGGATGTTCAGTAACCGTCTCACAAAGTCGTTCAACAATATGTTTGGGTGTAGGTAAATCAGGATTACCCATCCCTAAATCAATTACATCAAGTTTTTTTTCGTATGCCGCTTTTTTGAGAATATTAATTGCACTAAAAAGATATGGTGGTAGACGGCTGAGGTTATCTGAACAATGAACCATTTAAGGATTTCCTCTTTAAAGAAAAAAATAAACATTCCCTTCTTCTAGACACTTTTTTGGGGCAGGCTCTTCTGACGACGAACTTAATAGGACAATTACACTACTAATTGAATTGAAAAAATATAAATTTACTTCAGTGCTCTCTTTAAAGAAACCGCTGGCTTAAAAGATATTCTTTTCCCAGCAGGAATAGTTAAAGTTTCGCCAGTTTTTGGATTACGTCCTTTACGCTCTTTCCGTGCTTTTAGTTTAAATACACCTAACCCGGCAAGCGCAAATTTACCTTTCGTCTGTAACTCGTGACGAGTCGTGCTGACTAATGTTTTCAGTGCCCGACCAATTGCTGCACGGTTTTTAATTTTTGCTTCCGCAGCAATTTTTTCCACTAATTCATTTTGCCGCATTTTTTTCACCTCCTTTCTTTTCTGGTTTGTGTTAAGCTTCTTTGACCATTATGATTACATCTATATTTGGAAAATTGTATCTCCTTACCTCCCGTAAACCCCGTAGATAGTATATCTTTACGGGGCAGGGACTTTTCGTCCCAAAATCTAACAAAAACGATATTTTCTTTCACCGTGGAAATAGTAATAGAGACAGCAAAAATTCCCTCCACACTAACACAAGCCAAGATATTTCCCTTTGGAATAATAAGAAAATCACCATACCAAGTTATTTTGAAGATTATTCACAGAATGCAAAAAAGATTAAACCGGCACCAAAGAGTAAAGCAAAAACAGCACTTAACATTTTCTTTGCCTCCTTCCTTTCCTAATGGGGATACCCTGTAGTCTTGTTTTTTCAATTATATTCTATTTTCTTTTTTTAAGTCAAGAACTAATGTAAAATTATTTGATATTCATCGTGTTTTAAAGAAAGGTCACTTACTAATTCAATCTCTCCACCGATAATATTTTTCAATTCTTCCTGATGAGTTTGTAAATATTTAAGCAGGTTAGGATGCACACGTAGACGGAGTTTACCACTGACAAGAGTATTTTTCAAATCACTGAGTTCTTTCTTTATTTTTAAATAAAGTGTTTCTTGCGAAATAATTCTACCTGAACCAAAACATTCCGGACATTCTTCAGTAAGCAAATTTAAGGTTGATTCGCGTTTTCTTTCCCGAGTTAACTCAACCAGTCCAAAACGGTTAAAAGATAAAATTTCAATTTTTGCTTTATCATTTTTCAGTGCTTCAAATAAAGTATTATAAACTTTACGCCGATTACTTTCTTTTCTTAAACTGATAAAATCAATCACGATTATTCCACCAATATTGCGGAGACGCATTTCCCGAGCAATTTCTTTTGCTGCTTCCAGATTCGTCTGTAAGGCAGTATTCTCTAACGAACTTGCACCCTGCGGAATATTTTTACCTCTGAATTTACCGGTATTTACATCAATCGCACATAAGGATTCGGTCTCCTGAATAATAATGTATCCTCCGGAAGGGAGTTTTACTTTCGGTTGATAGATACGTTTAATTTCTTCTTCCAGTTTATAAGCAGTAAAAATCGGTGTTTTTGCCGAATAATATTGAACCCGTGATTTCAAATATGGAGAAATAATCTGAATATAATTGAGAATATCTTTATAAAAAGGTAAGGAATCAATCAATACAACGGCTACTTCTTCCGAGAATAAATCACGCAAAACTTGGTAAACAATACTTACCTCTTCATAGAGTAATACCGGGGCAGTTTTTTCTTTCCGTTTTATCTGAATATTATCCCAAAGATGGCTTAAGTATTCAAAATCGGTAAAAAGATGTTCCTTTTCCTTGCCTTCCGCTTCAGTACGAATAATTAAACCGCCACCAAGAAGAGAACCACCGATGGCGGACTGAACAACTTTTTTTAACCGCTCCCGTTCTTTCTTTTCTTCTATCTGCCGGGAAAGAAATATTTTCCGTCGCTCAAGAGGCATATAAACGAGATATCTTCCCGGAAGAGAAATTTTCTCACTAACCTTTGCTCCCTTAGTACCAATCGGTTCCTTAACCACTTGGACGATTACTTCTCCTCCTTTTCTTAATCGTCCCTCAATAGAATTTTTACCATCACGTGGCAGAGTTTCATCAAGCGGTAAATAAGCGTTTTTTTTCAAACCAATATTCACAAAGGCAGACTGCAGATTGGGAACAATGTTCACTACTTTACCCAAATAAACATTACCAATAATTTTTTTTAACTTACCTTCACCTACCGGCCTGCCCTGCACTGTCTGGTGCAAGGGTGAACGGTCAATAAAGAACTCCGCCAAGTATCCATCTTCAAGTAAAACAATTCTTGTCTCTTCCAGAGTATGATTAATCAAAATTTCTTTCTTCATTTAAAAAGTAATAACGATTTAAACAGATAGTTGCAGATGCAAACAGATAATAATTCTATCAGTCTGAATCCGTGTAAACCCCGTAAGACCTTTGGTCTCTTACGGGGTAAATCTGTCTGAATCGTAAGTGAAATTTTTTATAAATTAAAGTAGCAAAAATAATTTTCAAAATATCACCCGGGATAAACGGCAAAACACCTAAAAATATCGCTTTCTTTACTGAACAATGTAAAAATGTTGCTAACCAACCTGCACCAAAAAAGTAAATTGCTATACTGCCTAAAATAAATGTAGCGGCGGGATTTATCCCGCCAGTCGGTGCTGACCGACCGCCAGTCGGTGCGTACTGACCACCAATTTTTCTCTCCGAAGTTAACCGACCAACCATCCAGCTAGCAACTATGAAACCAATCAAATATCCACCAGTTGGACCGAACAAAGACTTAAGCCCAAATGCTCCGCTGGCAAAAAGTGGTAACCCTAATCCCCCAATAACCCAATAACCCAATTGACTTAACGCACCTAATTTCCCACCTAAAACTGCTCCACTTAAAAGAACAAAAAACGTTTGCAAAGTGATTGGCACCGGGGTAAACGGTAAAGGTATCCAGACATAAGCACCAAAGGTAGTAAGAATAATAAAACTTGTCACCCCAATAGCCCTTACTAACCACTTACCGCTCACCACCTCCCTGCTAACTAATACATTAACCTGTTCCTGAATTTTCATTTTCCTTCCCCCTCCAATTTTTGTTTAAGAATTTTGTTTACGATTTGCGGGTTAGCACGACCTTGGCTCTTTTTCATCACCGCACCGACTAAAGCACCGAGGGCACGCTCCTTCCCGGCTTTGTATTCTTTTACTATCATTTTATTTTCTTTCAATACTTCTTCAATAATCTTCTCAATTTCTTTTTTGTCACTAATTTGTACTAAACCCTTTTCTTTGACAATTTCTTCTGCTTTTTTGCCGGTTTTATACATCTCCTCAAAAACGGTTTTGGCAATCTTACCGGAAATAGTGCTCTCCTGAACCAGTTTAATCAGTTCGGCTAAGTCCGTAGGTTTAATCGGTGACTCGGAAATACTTTTATTTTCCGCATTCAATTTACCAAGAAGTTCGGTAGTTATCCAATTTGACAGTTGCTTTGCAACAGATGGTAAGCGGGAAGTGGGAAGTGGGAAGTTGTTTAGACAATTCTCAAAATAATCAGCTAACTCTTTTTCTGAAGTCAAAACCTGAGCATCGTATTCGGAAAGTTGATATTCCTGAATAAAGTGTTCTTTCCGTGCCGAGGGTAGTTCAGGTAATTTTTTTCTGATTTCTTCAACAAAATTTTTCTCCAGAACCAAAGGGACTAAATCTGGTTCGGGGAAATAACGGTAATCGTGTGCATACTCTTTACTCCGCATTGATTGCGTAATTCCTCTATCCGCATCCCAGAGTCGTGTCTCCTGGACAATTTTTCCTCCCGATTCCAATACTTCAATCTGCCGATTTATTTCATAAGTCAATGCTTCTTTCAGTGCTTTAAACGAATTCATATTCTTGATTTCCGTCTTCACTCCTAACTTCCTAACTTCCTCACTTTCTAACTTTCTAACTGAAACATTCGCATCACATCTTAAACTTCCTTTCTCCATATCACAGTCGGAGACATCAAGATATTGGAGAATCATTTTTAATGTTTGTAAGTAAATGTATGCTTCCTCCGGTGAATTTATTTCTGGTGCGGAGACAATCTCTAAAAGCGGTATCCCGGTCCGATTAAAATCAACTAAAGAATAATCAAGTTCTTGTGCACCAATAGCGTGTAACAACTTACCCGCATCTTCTTCTAAATGTACCCTCTCAATCCCAACCCGTTTAATGTTTACCGTTGTCCGTTTACCGTGTTCCGTTTTTATTTCAAGGTATCCGTTTTCTGCCAAGGGTAGTTCATACTGTGAAATTTGATAATTTTTTGGCAAATCCGGATAGAAATAATTTTTCCGGGCAAAAATTGAGTGTTGAGCAATTCTACAATTTAGAGCGATTGCGGTACGTATTGTATACTCAATTGCTTTCTTGTTTAAGACAGGCAGAACACCGGGTTGTCCGGTGCATACTGGACAGATATTTGTATTCGGTGAAGCACCAAATTCAGTTGAGCAAGCACAAAATAATTTTGATTTCGTTTTTAACTGGCAATGTACTTCCAAACCGATTACTGGTTGATATTCCATTTTTTAAACACAGATTACACAGATTAACAACCAGATTACACAGATTTATCTGCGGTAATCAGGATTTTTATCTGTGGTAATCCGCGGAAATCATCTATCATTCGTGACATTCGTATAATTCAGTAATTATTTTAGCAAAAAGGAAGGAAAAAGGCAAACCTTAATCGCGAGAGGTGAATTAGAATTTTTAAGTAAGTAAAAAAACGGTGAGTGCTACCTGAATCTCTAAAAGGAATAAGAACATAATCCAAAACAGTTTTTATATCTCTAAAAAATAAGTTAAAAGTCAAAACTTAACGGTTTACAGAACTCTTTTTTAGAGATTCGATTGGACCAAGTCTTTTGTCAACAATAAAATAACTGAAGAATTGGAATTTGATCACCCATATAACACCAGGGATAATTAACAAAATCAACCCGCCAAGTACAATTAATCCGTAAAGGATTGAACGCCACGGCATCACCGGCGGGAATAAAGCGCCAGCGGAATTCCCGTCCATGTGCATGCCGTTGTTATACAATTCATACTTTACGATTTATTTTCCTCCAGTATCCTTCATCTATGTCTTTCTCAATCTGAGACTGCATCTCACTCGTTATCTTTCTGAATATTTCAATCAGTTCATCCCGTTTCTGTTTTGTTTCTTTTGCATCCCATCCTTTTTCACGACCTGTCGATCGGTAATCGTCGAGGCGAAGGTAATAGGTCCCAGCCTCAAAGACTGACTCTTTGAATGTCATCCGAACTGATGGACTTAGGTATAGGTGATTAGAGTTGTACCATTTTTGTATTTTCCCTATCGTGGTATTCCGATCTGCTTCATTGGCATGAATTATACTTTTCAGCTCTTCTGAAAAAAGGTATGCCTCTTGATTAACTTCGAATCTTTTTTCCAATAGTACAAAGAGATACTTGTCCAAACGTTCCTGCCTAAATTGCAGAAAGGATGTCAACCAAGATATCAACCCTCCAAGAAACACACCAGAGAGTACAAATATTCCATTTATCACAGCATCAGACATTTCGAATATCCTCGTGACCGGAATAGATTCATATCTTTTGATACCCTGTATTGTATAACATGTATTATACTGCCTAAATAATCTGACAAATAATTGGTGTCAGGCTTCCTCCACACTACCGGCGGACAGGTGGCTCCGCACTATAGAATACTACGAGAGAGAGTTTCTGTGGTCATTCATTTACTGCATCCGGAACCAATTTTTCTGGACTTATCGGCTACATTTTGTAACTTGTCTATATTTTTATCAAATATTCTTTTGAAAAAAAATTTATCTGTGGTAATCCGCGTTTTTGTCCGGGGGAATCCGTGTTTCAGAACAAAATACTACGAGAGAGAGAGAGAGTTTCTTTGTGGTCATTCATTCCACCTCTCCGTAAGTCATTGATTGTCTTAAAATCTTGCTTACTGGTTCATATTTTAGTAAATACCTAAATTTTTTGTCAACTATTTCAAGAGAAAAAAAATTGTGGCTCTTTATTTGAGTTTTAATCCCAGTGTTTCTAACATCTTACAACAGACTTCTTATTTTTATTTTAGTTTCAGTTGCCACGACAAACTTATTTTGTATTTTTTCTCCGTAGGTACGGATAATTTTTCTTAAAAGTAAAAGTCGCGCTTCGGGAGTATCTATCTCAAGTCGCAGAAGTATAATCCCCCGACTATGTCTTTCTTGTCTATAAATAAGTTCTCCAAAATCTTTATCGTTGGTTACAAGGATTCTTCCTTCTTTGTTCGCTTTTTCCAATACATTCCCGTTTTTAATTCCCGGAGTAGTTTCAATTATAGAAACTACATCAAATCCATCTTTCTTTAATTCTGCTGATACATACAAACCAGTGCTTTCATCAATAAGAAATTTAAACATTTCTTATTTTTCCCCAACTAATAAAGGGAAAATTTCTTCGTGAGCGACAACTTCGGAGCCGTAGAAAAGTGCAGCTTGAATGTCTTCTTTAGTAAGATGTGGATAATCTTTCAAAATTTCATCCTGAGACATTCCTTGAGCAACAAGTTTAATCAGAAGATCTACGGGAATTCTCGTTCCCCGAATAACCGGCTTCCCAACCATAATTTCTGGGTCAATTACAATTCTTTTGAGAAGGTCAGAATTCATCTTCTCCACGACCATCACCTCCGGTATGATTTTCTAAACTTTGTTTTTATATTTTACGGCTTATCTGAATTTTTGTCAAGTTTTACTTGTTTCGTAAAGATAGGCAACTTTCAAAACCGTTTCTTCAGCGAAAGGTTTACCTAAAATTTGCAGACCGATAGGCAGTTTGTCTTTACTATATCTACAGGGAATATTTATTCCCGGTATACCGGCAAGATTTGCGGAAATGGTAAATATATCGGAAAGATACATTTTTAACGGGTCATCAAGTTTTTCACCGAGTTTAAATGCTGGTGTTGGTGCCGTAGGACTGAGAATCACATCCACCTTTTTGAATGCTTCATCGAAATCATTTCTGATTAATGTTCTTACTTTCAATGCTTTCAAATAATAGGCATCGTAATATCCTGCACTTAAAGCATAGGTACCAAGCATAATGCGTCTTTTTACTTCTGCACCAAACCCTTCCCCCCTTGTCCTTTCATATGTCTCAATCAAATTGGATGACTGGGCTTGCCCCGCACCATTTTTTGGTGCGGGGTGAAGGTGACTGGGTGAACGATAGCCATACCTCACTCCATCATACCGGGCAAGATTAGCACTTGCTTCTGAAGGAGCGATAATGTAATAAGTGGCTACCGCATATTCTGTATGCGGTAAAGAAACTTCTACTATTTCTGCACCTAATTTTTCTAAAATTTTTGCTGCCTCTTTGACCGCTTTTTCTACCTCTTGGTCAATCCCTTCAATAAAATATTCCTTCGGTAACCCTACCCTTAACCCTTTTAACCCTTGTAACCCCTGTAACCCTTGACAATAATCCGGCACAGGTAAATCTACACTCGTTGAATCTTTTATATCGTAACCAGAAATAATTTTCAAAAGTAAAGCACAATCATATACATTCCTCACTAAAGGACCAATCTGGTCAAGCGAAGAAGCGAAAGCAACTAACCCGTAACGGGAAACTCGTCCATAAGTTGGTTTCAAGCCAACAATACCACAACAACTGGCGGGTTGACGAATTGAACCACCGGTATCCGAACCTAAAGCAAACGGTGCTTCTTTTGCCGCTACCGCTGAAGCGGAACCACCCGACGAACCACCAGGTATATATTCAAGATTGTGTGGATTAAGCGTGACACCAAAATAGGAAGTTTCCGTAGAAGAACCCATCGCAAATTCATCCATATTTGTTTTCCCAAGAAAAATTGCATCGGCATCTTTCAACTTTTTAATTACTGTCGCATCATAAGGAGCAACATAATTTTCTAAAATTTTAGAACCACAGGTTGTCTTCACTCCTTTAATACATATATTATCCTTAATTGCTATCGGAATACCAGCAAGTTCACCAAGCATTTCTCCATTTTTTATTTTTTCATCAATTCTTTTTGCCTGTTCTAAGGCTTCTTTTTTCGTTAAAGTAATAAAAGAATGTATCTTCTCTTCAACTTGTTCAATTCGTTGATAGTAAGATTTGACTACTTCTTGCACCGAAATTTCTTTTTTTCTAATTTTTTCTTTTAATTCTTTAACCGTCAGTTCGTATAATTCCATTTGTGGTGAAAATCTCTCCAGCCCCCCTCTCCTCTCCGTGGAAAAGGGGTCAGGGTAAGGGGGAAACATTGATAACTATCTCTTCACCAGATTTAACTTTTTTCAACTCCTTAGAGTCACTAACTAATCTACCGACTAAATTTACTGCACTTGCTGGACGAATCTCCTCATCGGTAGAAATTGGTGTTTTACCAAAAAATATACAGAAACAATGTCCTTCTGGCCAGTAGGCAACATCCCCTTTTTTCACTACGGTCACTGCATTTTCTGCTGGTAATTTTAACGGTATTTCAAAGTATATCTCTTCTCCCCAGAGATTAACCTTACCCTTTATCGGCAAACTCTCAAAGATAAGTTTTGCAGTATTTGACTCATTCAATTCAGCACTTAACTCCGCTTTCTCAGTTTTAATTATAATTCTCTTCATTTCTTTCCGAATTTCATAGATAAAGATAAAAAGTCCAAGTTCCAAGCGTAATTGAATATTTTAGGCAAAAACAAGATTGCGTAGGGTTAAAAATCCGCCACCAAAATTTGCCCGTCCGCCGTAAGTCGCCGACGCTCCAAAGCTTTGGCGACGGAGCGTTTACTCTGGAGGGCGGAGCGGATTTACCAAAGCAAGCGTAGTTTTTGCCGACCCCGTAGAGAGCCACAGGCTCTTTTACGGGGGAAAAATATTATTGAAGCGAGGAACTGACTTTTTACTCAAGGTAATTTAATCCAATTTTACTTCTCGCAAAAATTTTGCATTTTCTTCCGGTAAAGAAGTATTGATAAACATTCCTGAACCTAACTCAAAACCCGCTGTCCGGATTAACCGGGGAACAATACTTATATACCAGTGATAATATTCACACTCACCTGTGCCAATTGGTGCACAACGAATTACATAGTTATAATCCGGATTATCTAACCCGTAATAAAATTTGGCTAAAGTCATTTTTAAATTCCGGGCTAAATCCTCAATTTCAGTATTCTTAATTTCCCCAAATGAAGCCATATGTCTTTTCGGCAAAATCCAGGTATGAAATGGTGAAAGACTGGCATAAGGAATAAAACTGACAAAGGAACCGGTATCCAAAATAATTCTTTCTTTTGCTTTTTCTTCTTCGGTTAACATTCGGCAAAAGACACATTCACCATGTTCATCAAAATAGCGCATCGCTTCCTCAATCCGGTAACGAATATGTGACGGTACAACCGGTGTCGCAATTAGTTGCGAATGCGGATGTTCTAAAGAGGTTCCCGCTGACTCTCCGTGGTTACGAAAAATCGTTACCAATTTGATTCTTGAGTCAGCGGAAATAGTAAGATAACGGTTCTTATAAGCAATAAATATATCTCTTACTTCCGCTTCGGATAAAGTAGCGACGGTTTGATTATGCAGTGGTGACTCAACTATTACTTCATGGATACCTACACCGGACATCCAGCGTACTAATCCTTCAATGTGGCGTTCAAAATGTCCGGAACTGGTAAGTGCAGCGAATTTATTCGGGACAACTCGCACTCTCCATTGACCATCTTTTTTCAAAACAAAAGTTTCATAAGGTGTTTTATCTTCGTTTCCCAGACAAAAAGGACAGGTTTCACTCCGAAGAGATGGTTCTTTCTTCACTTTTTCCTTCTTAAATTCTTCAGGTCTTTTTGCTCTTTCCGTAGAGATAATTACCCATTCCTTAGTCGCCAAATTTTGTCTTAATTCTGGCATTTTCTTCCCCCCTCTTTAACACGAATACAAAACCACGAATTAACCCGAATATTCGTGCAAATTCGCGCGAATTATAATTCGTGAATATTCGTGTTATTCTATCACTTTTTTAACTTTAAAATAATTACTTTCTTTCTCTGGAGCATTATCTAAAATTTCTTTTGCTAAATTTGAATTTTTCTCTTCATCTTCCCGCCAAACATTTTTTAATGGTAAAACATGAGTTGTGGGCAAAATATTTGTTGTATCTAATTCATTTAGTTTTTCCATATACACCAAAATTTGGTTTAGCTGATGAGAAAACTTTTCCTTTTCTTCCTCAGTTAAAGCTAACCTAGCTAACTTGACTACATACTCTATATCAGTTTTACTAATGAAGTGATTACCTCTTTTCATTTCATCGCCATCTCCCGAGCTTCGAGTTTTGCTTAAGAATCGGTACCTGACGGAGAGGGTGGGATTCGAACCCACGATACCGCTTTTCAACGGTATAGCGGTTTAGCAAACCGCCGCCCTCGGCCTCTAGGCGACCTCTCCTGCTTAACCATAGGGGATATCCCCTGCTGGCGTTCGTCCATCCCGACACTATGTTAGTCGGGATGTCCTCACTGCCACCCCTTAAGAGGAATATCAAAAACGGCAGTGATTAGTCTATAGTTAATAGTGCAAAAAAACAAACACAAATCCTATAAAAATTTTAGCAAAAAATTAAGGAAAAAGCAAAATTGGAAATCATTTTGCTCTTACCCAAGTTTTGTTTTCTTCTAAAAATAGTATAAATTTTTATTCATTTACATTCTTTCTTTATTGCCTCTTGAAGGTCTTCAAAAATAAACGGTTTTATTCCTGCTTGAGCAAGTCTTCTTTTAATATGGGGAAGGAGAAAAATATATTCTTCTTCAATTTCTAATTTCGGACTGACTTCAATAATTAACTTCTTAAATTTTTGATAATTCTCTTTTGGGCTAAAAGAAAGAACTACTGCCGGCCAGCATTCTACATCAGAAGATAAAAGATTTCTTAAGGCTTCAATTTGCAAATTAAATCCTTCGGGGATAGCACCGGTGAGAAGAGAAAACTCATCAGGGTTTGTTCCTTTAATTGAAACCCTTACTGCTAAATTATGAAATTTTGCCAGTTCCTGAGCAAAATTCTTATCAATCAAAGTACCATTTGTCTCAAGAATAAACTGATAATCAGTTTTATCAATTAACGTTAAAAGTTCAAGTAGATGTTCCTTTGCTAAGGTCGGCTCATTACCGCTTAAACGTATTTGTTTATATCCTTTTCTTTTTGCACAGGCAATTAAAGAGTTAAATATTTCTTCCGGTGAATAAAATCGACCACATTTATCCGGATTATCTCTTGGAAAATTGCTCCAGCAGAAGACACATCTCAAATTGCAGCCACAGACATCAGCGGTAGCAATACCACCATACCAGTTACCTGCACGTACACGACGATAATATCTGCGTTTATTTCCAGCAACAACTTTTGCTCTTATTTCTTCTGCTTTCAAGAGCGGGTCAAACATTTTAATTACTTCTGCCAGTCGGTGCTAACCGACCGCCAGTAGGTGCTGACCTACCCCCAGTAGGTGCTGACCTACCCCCAGTAGGTGCTGACCTACCGCCACCACATTATTTTCTCATTTGCATAAGGTTTTGCTTCTTCAATAAATTTTTCTATTTCTTGAGGAGACATTTCTTTGAATGTTTTTACGATTTTACAAGCAATCTTTACCTCTTCTGGATTACTCAACCCAACAATTGTAGAATCAACATTTAATCCCAAACTATACCTCAAACATTTCTCAAAATCCAATTTACCTCTATATCTACCTGCACCGAAAACTTTCATCCCCACTACCCCTGTGTTATTTTCTCGCAAATAATCAATCAAATCTTCATAGGAACCGAAAATCTTATCTCCAATTCCTGTCGGGATTAAGACATTAGCAAAAGGATAAACTTTCATTGCTTCTTTTAAGACGAGAGGATTATTGTGGTTGGTTATGCCAATAAATTTAAGATAACCTTTCTTTTTTAAATCTATACATGCTTCTAAGGCGCCGTCTTTAGAAGCAATTTTCTGAAGGGTAATTAAGTCATTAACCGAATGTAAATGAACAATGTCTATTGTTTCTAATTTCAATCTTTTCAAACTATTAAAAATTTCTTCAGTCGCTTCTTTTTTTGTCCGCGAAAGAACCTTTGTGGTAATTATTACATCTTTCAGATTATTCCCTCTGAGAAATTCACCAATCCTTGTTTCACTTTGATTATAAGTTGAAGCAGTATCAAAATAATTTATCCCTTCCTCAATTGCGGTTTCAAGGGTTTGGAAAGCATTGGTTCTTGTACCCAAACCAATCTGTGCGGCACCAAAGCCAAGGATACTTACTTTAAAACCTGTCTTCCCAAGATTTCTTAAGGGCAGTAAACTTTTTTCCAAACTATAAGAACGCTCAATTTTTGAAAAAATACCAAAGAAAGCAAAAGAAGAAACAAATTTTAAAAATTCTCTCCGCTTCAATTTCCACTTTTCCATCTGAAACTGAGAAAGTTAAAATTTTTGGTGGCAATGAAAAAGGATTTAGGAGAGTAGGATTTTTGTATAATTTTGTAAGATATTTTCGATATCTTTTTTAGCAAGTTTACCTAAAGGTGTATCGGTCTCAAAAATTCTTTTCGGTAAACGTAGTTTAGTTAAATCAAATAAGGCAGTTGGCTTTCCTTGACGAATTTTAAACTGATACTTTTTCTTAAGAATTTCTTTACCAAGACGATTAAGTTCATCCGAAGTCAAATCTATACCGGCTATTTTTAATGCTTTTACAACTAATTCGGGTTTATATATTCCACGAGCAAAAAAGCATACAACCAAACTGGAAAGTATTTGTCGCCAACTTTCTTCGTTAATCAAGCTCTCAATTATTTCTTGAGTTGACAGTTTTTTGCCACCAAGCATTTCTTGGTCAAGAGCGTAGCCGGCACTATCCAGATGACTGTGTCGGCCACCAGTCAGATAAGTTAAATACGCGCCGATGCCGGTGTGATACCCGGGCATTTCGTTCTTACCAAAAGAAAGAGCATAGTCTAACCCGCCATATTTTTTGGCTACATATTCAACACCCTTGCCTAGACTAAGATAAAATTCGTTAGGCTGTTTAACAATCATTTTTACTGCTCTAATGTATTCTTTGTAATCACCCCATTTCAATCTCACACCTAAGGTTTCCTTTTCACTAATTAACCCTTTCTCCAAAGATTCCGTTGCCCAAGAAAGAGTTACACCCGTGCTCATTGCGTCAAGCCCGACTGTTTCTACTTCATGCATTAACTGCAAAAAACCTTCCGTATCACTAATCCCAAGCATTGTTCCCAGAGAATAAATCGGTTCGTAGTCATAAGAGACCATTGTTGTTTTGTAAAAATACGGTTCATCAGGGTAAGGTTGCCGAAAAGTAGCGATATGGATACATCCAACCGGACAATGGGAACAGGCTAACCGTCTTCCTAAATATTTTTCTGCTAAAGTTTCACCGGAAAGATTATCCGCATTTTCAAATTTTGCCTGTTGAAGATTTCTTGTCGGTAAACCGGAGATTAAATTGAGAAGGGTAACATTTTCTGCGGTACCTAAATCATGATACTTTCTCATTACCGCCGATTCACAACAAATATGATATATTTCCTCATAAATTTTCTTATATTCCTGAGCATTGGAAATAGGTATTGGCCGTTTCCCAGAGATAACTATTCCTTTAAGTTTTTTACTACCAAAAACTGCACCCAAACCAAGACGACCAAAATGACGATAAGTCTCAGTTGTTACACAAGCATAAGTAATAAGTTTTTCTCCCGCTTGACCAATACGCATAATTGTCCTTAACCCAGCACCAGGTTCGGACTCACGGATAATTCGTCCAACAGTAAAGATGTTCGCCATACCCCAGATTGAAGAGGCATCACGAAAGAATACTTCATCGCCATGGATTGCTAAATACGCCGGTATTTCACTTGCACCTTTAATCACAATTGCACCGTAACCTGCTTCGCGAATTGCTACTGCACTCCTCCCTCCGCAATGGCTCTCACCAAGATTGTCGGTATGAGGTGATTTAAACATTGCCACTGTTTTAGAAGCAAGCGGGAAAAGACCACCGAGCGAACCGATAACAAAAATTATCGGATTATCTTTAGATAAAGGGTCAATACCAGGTGGACAATTTTCTTCAAGCAAATGAATACCCACTCCGCTACCACCGAGATATTTATCAAAGAGACCGGATTTCTTTTCTATCCAGAATTTTCTTTCATTCAAGTCAATATAAAGAACTTTATCTAAATTTTCATCAAACATTAGAGGTGACCACCTGTTTTTCTATTTTCAATACACTGTGAGGACAATATTTTGCACAAATGCCACAATGGACACAAATCATTGGTTTATTTATTTCCTCATCCCAGAATATTGCATTAATTAAACATGCTTTCTGACAATAACGGCAACCGATACATTTTTTTGGATTAAGAATTACCCCGCCACCTTTACGCAAACTTAACGCTTTTGTTGGGCAAACTTTAGCACAGGGTGGGTCTTCACATGCACGACAGACAACTACGACAAAACCGCGTTCCATACCACCAACTGACCTTACCTCAATACAGGTTCTGGCTAAACCTGCTTCATTCTGTCTACGAACACAGGCAAACATACAACTCTGACAACCAACACATCTTTCAGTATCAACTACAGCAAGTCTTATTTTCATTTTCGTAGAAAGGGGAATTAATTCATATTTTCAGGGGGCGAGAGAGGTATGGACTATTTCTAATTGCATATCTCCGGAGATAATCTTTCGCTTCTTCGGCGTAAGGGATATTTATCCTTTTTGTGGCAACAATATCTTTCTCGTTAACTTCTTCGCCTTCCATGATAAACAAATTATCACCAAGTAAATCTTCACCATTCAAAGAGCCGTTAATCTTTAATGCTTTACACAATTTTGCTGGACCATTAAGCAGTTTTGTGATATCGTATGCTTTTCTGAGACCCTTCACTGCGTTCAGGGTGACACTGTCACTGAAGTCAACAGTGTCATTTTTTGAACTGGTATTCAGGTTTTGTAGAATTATTTCTATACCCTCTAACGGTTCACCAGCACGAATAAGGACACCTCCTGCCTCACCATCTTCGTGAGCGACCGCATTAAAACAGAACATATTGATATGTACCGGATAAATATACGCATAACCAACTTCACCAAATAAACCAGCGGTCTTCTTTCTCAGTCCATATCTTGACGCATGACAACCTTTATCTTCAGTCCCACCGTAGGCTTCAGTTTCCACAATTTTGGCAATGATAAATTTCCCCTCTATGTTTCGGGTGAGCCATTTACCAAGCAGTTCCTTAGCAACAATTTGTGGTTTCCTCCGATAAAATTCACGCCGAAGTTTAGATTGGAACATTTTGACCGCAAACCAAAACGGAAGGGGAGGGATTCGCCCCGGTATGAACCAGAACGGTTCATACCCCGCACCAGAACGGTGGGGGTGAGATTCGCCCAACACCAAAAATAAGCGGAGAGGGAGGGATTCGAACCCCCGAGGGCCGGTAAAGACCCTAGCGGTTTTCAAGACCGCCCGTTTCAACCACTCACGCACCTCTCCAGATTTGGTGCTGGGTTCAAAGACCGACCCCTTAAACCACTCGGGCACCCCGCCCATTTGGTGCAGTTTTTCCGCCACACTAACCGGCGGACTTCACTTCGTTTCGCAAGACCGCCCGTTTTCCGCCTTCCCTCTGTTTCGGCGGACAGACAACCTTTATCCGCCGTAGCCAAAATACCGCGGAGGCGGAACTCACGCACCCTTTTTCGCTATTTTTAAGGTATTATCGTTATTCACCGGGAAAATCTATGTTTTCTCTTTAGGGGAAGTATATTCCCAGCGAGTACCGGTTTTTTTATAGGTATCCAATTGAAATTTTATACTTTTTACAGTAGGTAAAGCCTTAATTGTTGATTCCAGATTTTTTAATAGATGTATCACTGTAACTGGTGAATCGTATACATTTTTCCCTTGACCAGTAAACTCAAGAGAACCTTTAATTTCTACATTACCTTTGGTCGTGGAAATACGCAACTTGTTTACATCAATCCAGCGTCTGACCAGTTCAGCTTTGACATTTTTGTTTATTTCCCAATCAAGTTTACGACTGTATTCCATTTTTTCAACAGGGATTACAGCGATAAAATCTTTCCTACTTAATTTCTTTAAAACCGCAGTAAGGTTGCAAAACTTCGGGTATCTTTACGGTGCCGTCGGACTGTTGATAATTTTCTAAAATTGCGGCGAAAGTTCTGCCGACTGCCAAACCGGAACCGTTGAGAGTATAAACATATTCGGTTATCCGTTTTCCGTTTTCCGTTTTCCGTCCAAACTTGATATTCATCCGGCGTGCTTGAAAGTCAGTAAAATTAGAACAGGAGGATACTTCACGCCAACGTTTCTCTCCCGGCATCCAGACCTCTAAATCGTAGGTCTTTGCTGAGGCGAAACCTAAATCACCGGTGCAAAGCATCACTACCCGGTAAGGTAATCCTAATTTTTGCAGAACTTTTTCTGCGTCTTGGAGTAATTTTTCTAATTCTTTATCTCCATCTTCCGGTTTAACAAATTTTACTAATTCAATTTTATTAAACTGATGATTACGAATCAGTCCTTTGGTATCTTTACCGTAAGAACCTGCTTCCCGACGGAAACAGGCAGAATAACAGACATAATTTAGCGGTAAATCTTTCTCTTCTAAAATTTCATCCCGATGAAGATTGGTCACCGAAACTTCCGCCGTCGGAATAAGATAGAGTTGGTCATTCTCATTCTCACAAGCGAACATTTCCGAAGCAAATTTCGGTAACTGCCCGGTACCGGTCATTGTCTCACGATTGACTAGATAAGGAGCAAAAATTTCCTGGTAACCATTCTCTTTCGTCTGTAAATCAAGCATAAAATTAATCAATGCTCTTTCTAAAACTGCACCCTGGTTTTTATATAGAAAAAATCTTGTCCCACAAATTTTTGCTGCCCTCTTAAAATCAAGGATATCTAAACTTTCACCAATATCCCAATGTGTCCTTGCTGGAAAATTAAGATTTGGTAACTTGCCTTCCTCGCGGATAACTTTATTTTCTTCCGGGCAGGAACCGACAGGCACTGAAGGGTCAGGTATATTCGAGATACGCAAAAGAAAATCTTCAACCTTTTCTTCCCAGGTACGTGCATCCTGTTCCAAAGTTTTAATTTTTTCTTTTAATGTTTGCATTTCTTCAACTAAGGGATTGACTTCCTTCTTCTTTTGCCGGGCTAAGGCAATCTCATCAGAAATTTTATTTCTCCTTGCCCGTGCAGTCTCAAGTTCAGTTAATATTTTTCTTCTTTCTTTATCCTGGGACAGAAATTCGTCAAGGTCAATCTTCTCTCCACGATTTTTTAACGCCTTTTTTACAACTTCCGGATTTTCCCGAATAAATTTTAAATCAAGCATATTTTTACACCACCGATTACACCGATTTTATAACTGCGATTACACAGATAAACTAATTTGTAATTAGCAAATAGTCCTTGGCGATCATATAGAGACAAAGGGCGAAAAACTTAACTTCTTCTCAGGTAAAAAGCCAAAGTTCGGAGCGCAATTTAATATTTTTAGGCAAAAACAAGACTGCGTAGGGTTAAAAACAAATTAGCCTCACCTTTAATTTGTTTACCGAAGCAGGCGGAGTTTTTGCCGACCCCGTAGAGAGCCACGGGCTCTTTTACGGGGGAAAAATATTATGGAGCAAGGAACTGACTTTTTACCCCTCCAAGCAACAATACTTTATCCTTTAATAACTCCTAAAGGACGCATTTTGGCAACTTTTTTGGAAATACCCGCCTGATGACAAACTTCAACGACCAAGTTTACATCTTTATATGCACCGGGTGCTTCTTCGGCGAGTGTTTTCCACTCCTGCGCCTGAACAATGATTCCCTGATTTTTCAGTTGTTCGGCTAATTCTCTACCGCCTATGCCATGGAGTGCTTTTGTGCGAGACATTGTTCTCCCTGCTCCGTGACAGGTTGAACCCCAGGTCTCCTTCATTGCCTGTTCTGTGCCAACCAAAACATAAGAATTTGTCCCCATTGTGCCGGGAATTAAAACTGGTTGCCCTACTGAACGATAATCTTCCGGGACAACCGGATTACCGGCAGGAAATGCACGGGTTGCACCTTTACGATGGATAACCAGTTTCCTTTTCTTACCTTCAAACTCGTGTTCTTCAATTTTACCAATATTATGAGCAACATCGTAGACTACTTCTAAACCTAATTCTTTTGGTCCTTTACCAAGAACTTTCATTAAACTTTCTCTCGTCCAGTGTGTAATACATTGCCGATTTGCCCAGGCGTAATTTGCTGCGGAAGCCATCGCCGAAAAATAATTCTGCCCTTCAGGTGAAGTTATCGGTGCACAGGCAAGTTGCCGGTCAGGTAAACTAATCCCATATTTTCTTGTCGCTTCACCCAGAATTCTTAAATAATCGTCACAGACCTGATACCCAAGTCCACGGGAGCCGGTATGAATAAGAATTGTAATCTGGTCTTTAAAAAGACCAAAAACCTGTGCTACTTTGGGGTCATAAATTTCTTCAACTACCTGTATTTCTAAAAAATGATTACCGGCACCAAGTGTACCTAACTGTTCCCGTCCTCTTTCCAATGCTCGCTGGCTTACCTTGGTTGCATCAGCGGCGGAGAAACTACCCTGCTCTTCGGTGTGCAACAAATCGTCAGGGATTCCAAAACTGCGGGAAACTGCCCATTTTGCTCCTTGGTTTAAAACTTGCATTACTTCCTGTCTGCTGAGATGAATTTTACCGGTTGAGCCAACACCTGAAGGGATGTTAGCGAAGAGCGAAGAGACAAGAGCAGAGAGTTTACCTTCTATATCCTTTTTAGTTAAATTCGTTCTCAAAAGACGCACCCCACAGTTGGAAACTACAAAGTTATTGGCTATGAAGTTGTGATGATGGTGTTCAACAGTAAAATCGTAAACTTCTTGAACAAAATCAATCTCTTCAATTTCCAAAATCCTCTCCCAGACCATTCCCGAAGTTCCCAATCCAGATGCTTTTCTTTTAACAAATTCATTAAATTCTTCAAAACTAAAAGCAACCCGTGGTAATGTTTTTCGGTTTTCATATATTGACCTTTCAATAAACCGTAAATTAACAAATTCTTTATCTCTTGGTGAAAGGGTAGCAAATATTTTTTTGGCACCCAGACCCTGTGATTTTAAATTCACTGCATATTGTTCTATTTTTTTTCTTTCATTTATAATTTTTTCTTTTTCTAATAAGTAACTGACAGCAAAATTTGCTAAAAACTGTCTTTTCGGATTGTATTCAAAACCAATTTTACGGTAAAGATTTATTAAGTCGGTCGTTTGACTGGAAACAAGTAATCTCAACCTGCAAGTTTTTTTTCTTTCTTCACCTAAGTATTCAACTCTACAAGAAATTTCTTTTGTATTTATCTCAAATTCTTTGAGCAGGTCGGCTATCTCTTCTAAAAGTTTTCTTCCGCTTTCTAAATATTCTTCTTTTTTATTCATGGAAATCGTCGGACAATAAAAATTGTAACCGTGTTTCGTTATTGTTTTTGGTGAAGACATTTCCGCACCGAAAAAAGAAGCAAGGAAAAGTCGTTTCTGCCAAAGAGGAGCAGTAAAAATCCATCTCGGAAGAGTATAATCCTGCGCGGTCTTATTACCCACGGGAACACCAAGTGTGGAAAGAAGAACAGCCAATCCACTGGAACGTACCGCACACCAATTTTCAATTGTTTGGAAACTATATTTCCTATAGTGAGTTTTGATTTTTTTGTTTCTCACTCGCTGATAAACTTTTGAACATTTCCAACCAAGCCGAGAAATATCTTCTTTAACTTTTTCTAAATTTTCTTTTTCACCGTAAAAGGAAACAACTCCTTTCTCATTTCTATTTACAAAATGGATATTCCCATCTCCAAAAATGTATCCCATTATTTTCAAAAGATAAGGAAGTTTTTCATTATTGTATCTCAACGGTAAAACACCTTTTTCTTTTAGAGATTTAACAATCTGTGTCTGAGCGTTTCCCTTTTTTGTTTTGTTTAGACTCAAAAGTTTCTTTTCTATTTCTTTTTCAGTAAGAATAATTTCTTCTGAAGGTTTTTCATAAGGGATTCCTTGGAAAGGATAGACAGCAATCTCATCTCCTAATTTTAATTTTCCAAGCGGTTTCATTCCCTCCGTAGACCAAAAGGGATGGTCCTCGGTAGCGATAATTTCGTTGCCGGTTTCCGTCTTTAACTTAGAAACTTTATTTTTTGGTTTTAATTTGAGAAATCTTTTTATTTTTGTATCTAAGAGTGTGTCTTTGTTGAAATCAAAACAGGCAATATTTTCCTTTTCGTAGATTTTTTCAAAATCCTTAATTTTCAGAGTATAGCCGAATTTATGTAAAATGGAGGTCTCTCCCGAAATGCAGTTAATATCATAACCTATCCCACCGGGAGAAATTACACCGGTTTCATAGTCTAAACCAGCAACACCACCAATTGGGAACCCGTAACCCCAGTGAATATCGGGCATTGCTAAAGATTTACCAACTATACCGGGTAGATAGGCAACATTTGCTACTTGCGTCGGAGTTTTATCTTCCTGAATATGGTGCAGCATCTTCTCCGAAGCATAAATTAACCCTTCAGTGCGCATCCCTGCAGTTTTCGGTAAAAGCCAACGCCAATTATCAATTTTTTTTAGTTCCATTTAATTATACACAGATTGCCACAGATTAACGACCGGATTACCGCAGATTTATCTGTCCGCCATCCCGATTTTACATCGGGACTCTGGCGTGTGAGAATTAAAAGCCAGATTACACCGATTAAATTCTATGGAGAAATAATCTGTGTAATCAATAGTCAGAAAATCGGTGTAATCATTACCTACAAGATTTTATAATAAATTTTCTCTTTTTGCAACCCCGCCCCTTTGTCCAGAAAGTTTTTGCTCCAGCAGAACAACTTTGGGAAATATTGCAAGTATCCTAAACAAAGGGGCGGGGCAAATAAAAAACCGCCAATGTCTTTTGGACATCAGCGGTTAGAAAGATTTTCTGCTTTCTGAGAATGAAGTCTCGCTCCTATTAAGTCAAGAAATTAAGACTAGCACATCTTCATCTCTTTTTTTCTTTTATTTAAAATAATAATGAGCCCCAAACCCGAATACGACTTGGGGTTCGTCTTTATTAGTTTCTGCACTATCTATTTTCTCTTTCCCAAATGAGTAGACCTGTCCAATTTCAAGATAGTAAAGGATGGGCAATTTCTTATAGGTTCCCGTTTCGTATCCAAAAAGACCGCCAAGGGAAATTGTATCGGTAATCTTGTCTTTATTTTGATAGATTTCTTCTTTAACGCGAGTGTACGCCGAATCCAAACCAAAATAGGCCCGGGAGACTTTACCCCGATGTACCCAGTATAATAGCCGACCGCCAACGCTCCCGCCATCGGACGTGAAACCCCCGATGATCTGTGTGCCAAGTTTGCCTCTCCAATTACGAAAACTTAGTCCCAGCGAAATACTTGAGATATGTCCCCCAAAGCCTGTTTTTTGTGGAAGTTCTTCAATTTCGGGCATCTCGTATGCTTCTTTTCCAGGAGTAGATAATCCTTTAACCAATAAATAAGTCCCGGCAAGTGCTAAAAGAGATAATACTCCGAGAAGTGTCGCTTCTCCTTTTTGAGAAAAGAATAACATTACCCCTTACCTCCTTTCAAACATCAAAAATTATTGTAGTCTGGTAACCTTCTTTGTTTTGTTCAATTTTCAGATTATGGTAAGTTGCGGCTTTGATTTCTAAATGACAAAAATGTTTCTTACAATCAATTTTTTGACCTTTAATCCAAGCTAAAAGTTTAGGTAGTTCTCCCTTTTTTTGCGTTCTCTGCGGCAATTCACCTTTTGCGTCCTTTGCGAAAATACTCTTTACTTTAAACTGAGAAAAAAACATTTTTTTTGTTGTGGATAAATAAAGTAGTTCATTTAGCCAGTTGACCAGTAAACTTTCTTTATCGTATCCCTCAACCTGAACCTCAACCTTCTCTTCCGGGTTAACTTTTTCTATGTCAGTTATCTGGGAGAACATACCGTAAGCAGAATTTTCGAAAAGTTCTTCCAAGGTTTTACCGTAAACTTGAATACCAATATCGGCAGTATGCTCTACTACCACGAATTTACGCGAATTTTTATTCACGAATGTTACACCCGAATATCCACGAATGTATACCCCTCAACCGCACCTTCTCCCTCAAGGGGAGAAGGACAAAGGATAAGAGAATTATCTGCGGTTATCCGGACTTTTATCCGCGCTCATCTGTGTTGTTTTCCTCTTCTTTGACAACATGAGCAATTGCGGCGAGTTTATCACCTTCATCAAGACGGAGGAGCCGTACTCCCTGCACATTACGCCCAATAACTGAGACATCTTTCACCGGTAGACGAATGGTCATCCCTTTCTCGGTCATCAACATCAAATCATCTTCATCTTTTGCTTTTTTTATTCCTACCACTATACCGTTTCTTTCGGTAGTTTTAATGTTGATTACACCTTTACCACCTCTTGACTGCAAACGGTATTTACCTACTTCGCTTCTTTTCCCGTAACCATTCTCGGTAGCGGTAAGGAAAGTATCTTCCGGTAAAACTGTCTCCATACCCACAACCTCATCTCCTTTGTTCAGGCGTATCCCCCGCACACCGTGTGCACTGCGTCCCATCAGACGCACTTCTTCTTCCTTAAATCTGATTGCCATACCTTGTTTCGTAGCAATAACCACTTCTTGTTTACCATCAGTAGGTTTGACCCCAATTAGTGAATCGCCAGATTTTAAACCAAGAGCAATAATTCCACCTTTCCGTGGATGAGCGTATTCAGAAAGTGGTGTCTTTTTTACTGTCCCTCGTTTTGTACACATTAAGAGATAGGTTTCTTTTTCTTCTTCAAATGAGCGTATCGGTATCGCCGCGGTAATTTTTTCTTCCATTAAAGAGAGTTGCACTAAATTAATAATCGCTTTACCTTTAGAAATCCGACTTGCTTCAGAAATTTCATAGGTTCTAATCCAGTAAACCCGTCCTTTATTAGTGAAAAGAAGGAAATAGAAATGCGTATTAGTGACAAAAAGGTTTTCTACAAAATCTTCTTCTCTCGTAGTCATCCCGGTGACACCTTTACCACCACGCCGTTGTGCCCGATAAGTAGATAAAGGCATTCTTTTCACATAGCCAGCATAAGAGATGGTTACCACTACTTCTTCCTCAGGAATAAGGTCCTCAATTTCTAACTCCACAATCTGAGCAACAATTTTCGTCCTTCGTTCATCACCGTACTTATTTTTTAACTCTAAAAGTTCTTCTTCAATAATATTCAATACTCTTTTCGGGTCAGCAAGAATCAGTTTCAGTTTTTCAATCGTTTTGATTAAATTAAGGTATTCTTCTTCAATTTTTTTCCTTTCCAAACCAGTTAACTGTTGCAGTTTCATATCCAGGATTGCCTGTGCCTGGATTTTAGTTAAGCCAAAATTATCCATCAATGCTTGTCTTGCCGTATCTACATCTTTTGCTTCCCGAATAATTTTAATCACTTTATTTAAGTTATCTAAAGCAATCTTTAAACCTTCTAAAATATGTGCCCGTTTATCCGCTTTATCTAATTCAAATTGTGTCCTCCGGAAAACAACATTTTTGCGATGATTAAGATACTCAACGAGCATCTCTTTCAAATTAAGCACACGCGGACGACCATTCACCAAGGCAAGCATAATCACACCAAAAGAAATTTCTAACTGCGTATGTTTAAAAAGTTGATTGAGGACAATCTCCGGATTACCGTCCCGTTTGATTTCAATAACTGCACGGATACCTTCACGGTCAGATTCATCACGCAAATCGCTGATATCTTCAATTTTTTTCTGCCGGACTAAATCGGCAATTGTCTCCAAAAGTTGTGCTTTATTCACCTGATAAGGTATTTCTTTAATAATGATTGCCTGACGACCGCCTTTAAGTTCTTCAATTTCGGTCTTTGCCCGAATGCGGAACGAACCCCGACCGGTCGCAAAATAGTCCTTTATTCCCTGACGACCACAGACAATACCGGCAGTGGGGAAATCCGGTCCTTTAATTATTTTTGCCAGTTCGGGAATTTCTATCTCCGGATTATCAATCAGAGCAATTAGACCATCAACAATTTCAGCTAAATTATGGGGAGGGATATTGGTCGCCATACCGACCGCAATACCTGAAGAGCCGTTGACTAAAAGATTAGGGAATTTTGCGGGTAAAACTAAAGGTTCGGTTAAAGAACCATCGTAGTTCGGACCAAAATCTACGGTATTCTTGTCAATATCTATAAGTATCTCTTCAGCAATCTGGTCAAGTCGCACTTCGGAATAACGCATCGCTGCCGGTGGGTCACCATCAACCGAACCGAAGTTACCCTGCCCGTCAATAAGTGTATAGCGTAAAGAAAAATCTTGCACCATTCTTACTAAAGCATCATAGACCGCCATATCCCCATGCGGATGATATTTTCCTAAAACATCTCCAACGACACGAGCAGACTTTTTAAATGGTGTGCGGGGACCTAAACCCATCTCTTTCATTGTGTAAAGGATTCTTCGGTGGACCGGTTTAAGTCCATCACGCACATCAGGAAGCGCCCTTCCTACAATTACGCTCATTGCGTAATCAATGTAGGAGGTCTTCATCTCTTCTTCAATATCACGTGGATAAATTTTCTCTCCACCTGGTAGCGGAATTTTTTCGCTTACTTCAGCCATTTTTCTTTATCCTTTCAGCTATACTTTTCTTTATCTTTTTTTAACTCTTTTAAGTCAACACTCCAATTGTAGACCATTTTTCCTCCTCGTTTTCATCATTTTTGTTTACATAAAAATTTTACTATAAATTTCTCTTTTTTGCAAATAAAAAACCGCTAATTTATTTCTAAATCAGCGGTTAACGAGATTCCCTACATCACATTTTTATGAATTTGTTTTGAGAGTAACTTTCTTATTTCTTTCCAAAAAACTAATAATAGGGTCCTTCATCTTTGCGTGGAACAAGAAAAACTGCCGCCTTCTTTCTCAATTTCTTAACATCAATTTCTTCCATTAAACCCTTAAGAGTTTCATTATAAGCAACAATTTCCTCTCCGACAAAAGCCACCCATTTCCCGGCATATGCATCTAATTTTACCTTTTTGAGAGTGATTTTCTTATGAATAGTAATTGTCGCCATATTTTTGTTTTTTTTTATTTTACCAAATTGAAAATCAAAAATCAAATTTGTGTTGAGTCGTTAGAACCGCTTCGTTTATATAAAATTTTACTATAAATATCTCCTTTTTGCAACCCCGCTCCTTTGTCCAGAAAGTTTTTGCTCCAGCAGAACAACTTTGGGAGGTATCACAAGTATCCCAAACAAAGGGGGCGGGGCAAATAAAAAACCACTCCGATAACACATCGGAGCGGTGAAGAAGATTTTCTGTTTTTCCGAGAATCTATCTTTGCCTTTAATAAGTTAGGAATTCAAGAACGACAACACCTCATTTTACGGAGGGAAGATAAAATTTAAAATCAAGACTGACCCCAACATACACGAGGACTAACTTGTTTCTAGTCAACCATTTAAAAAAGTTTTCTAAGACTATTGACAAAATACTGTTTATTTGATAAGATACTTATATATTAAGTTACTTACTTAAAATACAGGAGACTATTCATATGAAGAAGAGGGAACAATTCATCGAAGAGATTCTATATAGCTTTCACACTTTTCATAAGATAACCAGGGAAAAAGCTGCTAATTTGGGACAGCAAAACCGCATTACTCACTCCCAGTGGTTTGTTTTGACGCTTATCGGACACGCTAAAAAAACAAGCATTAAAGACCTATCGGAAATACTGGGCATGTCTTCAAGCGCAGTAACTCAGTTTGTGGATTGCCTTGTACAAAGCGGCTATGTAATGCGTCAGGAAGACCCCAAGGACCGTCGTTCGACACAACTGAAGCTTTCGCCAAAAGGTAAAAAACACATTGCCGCAATGAAAGAAACGCGAATAACCGAAATGGCAGACTTATTTGACGCATTAACCGATAGTGAACTAAAGGAATTCCTGCGATTACATAAGAAAATCACATCAAGTATTTCAGACAAAAAATCTTAATTCAAGGAGATAAATATAATTAAAGTAAAAAGGGAGGGTAAAGCTATGATGCACGAAAAAATTAAACCAGTAATTATTGGCGTAGTAATTACACATGCAATAATTGCATTTGTTGGTTTATACTTTGGTGTAAGTTGGTTGATTACTCAAATGCCAAGCCATATAGCGATTATGGGCTTAGTAACTATCGCACTTATTGGTTTATATTTTGGCATATACCGGCTGACTAACCTTCACACCCATACACATGACTCCGAATCACCGGCTCAAACCGAAGGACGTCTGATACGCTGGGCGTCATTTTATGACCTATCAGCAAATATCGTGACCCTTGGTCGTGCTCGCCAACTACGCGACCTGACGGTGCGTAATGCCCTACTTCAGCCGGGTGAAAATGTTCTTGATGTCGGCTGCGGCACTGGCGGAGTTACCATTCCAGCCAAATTACAGGTTGGAAAAAATGGAAGAGCAGCAGGCATTGATCCCTCACCGGAGATGATTGCTGTTGCCCGCCGGAAAGCCGGTCGTGCCGGGCTGGAAATCGATTTTCGTGTGGGAGTGATTGAATCCCTTCCATTCCCCGATGGGACTTTCGACGCAGTTACCTCCAGCCTAATGATGCACCATTTGCCTGAACAGTTACAGGTTAAAGGACTGGCTGAAATCAAACGCGTGCTCAAACCGGGTGGGCGATTGTTAATTGCCGATATGATGCGTCCCGACACATCCTTCCGTAAGCGATTTTTTACCCTGCTTGCACCCCATCTTATACTGCATCAATATCTGCGCGGTGTTAAGTTTGGAATTGAAGATACACCAAAATTACTGCAGGAGGCCGGCTTTATGGAAATCAAACAACTGGAGGAGCATTTTCTGACCATTGGGTTTGTACGCGCAACGAAACCTATCGCCTAATTCACCTTTAATTCCACATATCTCTCGTTACATAATATTGAATTTCAGTTTCTTTTTTATATAATTTTTGTCAAAAGATAAAGAGAGGTACAAGCTATGCATCTAACAAAAATCCAACAATGGCAACACCATCACTACTTTAATCAAGAGAAAAAATCTGCTGAACGAAAAACACTTTTTGTTGTTCTTTTAACCTTGTCCACAATGTTAATTGAAATTATCGCTGGTTGGATTTATAATTCCACGGCACTGTTTGCTGATGGATGGCATATGAGTACACATGGGACCGCATTAAGTATTTCTTTATTTACATACATTCTTGCGAGAAAATATACGAATGATAAAAGATTTGCTTTCGGTGCCTGGAAAATTGAAATATTAGGAGCTTATACCAGCGCAATTCTTTTAGGAATAGTTGGTCTATTCGTTTTGGTAATATCCATTGAACGAATTTTCAAACCAATGGAAATCATTTATAATTATGCATTAATAGTGGCGATTGGCGGTTTAATAGTAAATATGGTCAGCGCACTAATACTGCAATATGGAGATGACCGCCACCATAATGACCGAGAACATAACCATCATCATGAAAAGGACCTTAATTTACAATCAGCCTACCTCCATGTTATTGCTGACGTCTTAACATCGGTATTTGCCATTTTAGCACTACTCGGAGCAAAATATTATCATTGGAACTGGCTTGACCCATTCGTAGGAATAATTGGTTCATTTTTAATATTTAGATGGACATTTGTGCTTATTAAAGATACTTCTGGTATTCTATTAGATAGAGAAATGGATTCTCCGATTATTAAGCAAATAACAGAAATAATAGAATCTGATGGTGATAGTAAAATTAGCGATTTACATTTTTGGAGAGTTGCACAAAACAAATATGCCTGTATTTTAAGTATTGTCGCAAAGAATCCCTGCTCAATAATTGCTTATAAAGATAAATTAAAAGGAATTGATGAATTATCTCATATAACTATAGAAACAAATTACTGCAAATGAGAAGCACTCCACCTATACCTAATAAGTGGGTATCTGGCTTCAGTGCTTCGCACCTCCGCCCAAATCTTCGCTACGCTTGAATTTCAGATACCTGCAATTACTATGACCGTAAAATTTGTTGGACACGGTGGACGGTAAATGGGGTTAGGGTCGGGCCTTGATTTTAGATTCTATTTTTAATATTGTCTTCGTAATAACCTAAACGTAATTATAGGTTGCTAATCTAAAGTATAGAATCGAGACTTAACCCAATTTCTTTTTAACACCTTCTCCAAAAAAGTCCAAATTACTTATTCGTGAACATTAGTAAATCTGTGGACATCCGGTCTCTAATCTGTGGTAATCTGTGAATAAAAATATTTGTGTATTTAGATATCTAAATTCTTTACTTCTAAGGCGTGAGTTTCAATAAAGACACGGCGAGGTTCAACCGCATCACCCATCAAGGTGGTAAAAATACGGTCAGCAGCAACTGCATCTTCAAGTTTTACTTGTAGAAGTTTACGCTTTTCCGGGTCCATTGTCGTTTCCCAGAGTTGCTCTGGGTTCATCTCCCCAAGTCCTTTATAGCGCTGGATAGTTGTCCCGCGTAAACCCAAATCTTTAACTTGAGCAGTTAAGTCCAGAAAATCTTTTATTTCTAAAATTTCGTTATCTACACCTAAACGATAAACAATCTTCTCTTTTTCACCAACTCCCACCTCATCGGTGGGCTGCCGACGAGGCATGCCTAAATCAAAACCAATATTGCTTAATCTTTTCACTAATTCCTCTAACTTAGAAAGTTCCCACAAATCTTTCACTTCCGGACCCATTACTTCTTCAGCAGAAGTAATTTCTTCTTTTTCCGGTAAAAGTTCTTTCTTTTTCTTTAAGTATTCGGCTTTAAATTTTTTCCATTCTTTATCGGTATAAATATATTGTGGACCGCTATCGGTATCAATCCGATAAAGAGGCAATTTTCCCGCTTCACCGCGAGGCGAGTCTTTCCGCAATTTAAGATATTCTTCCCAGGTAATGCCTTTTTTCAGAAGTTTTTTGCGTAAATTCTCAATTTCAATGAGCCAAGTGAGAATATTTCTTAATTCTTTATCTTCAAACTCTTTTATCTTTTTACTATTCATCCATTTGCTTAAGTTTACCCCGCTTAAACCTTCTTCCAAGAGATAACGGTCAAGTTGTTCTTCCGTCTCCAGATAAAATTCCTTTTTTCCTTTCTTCACTTTATAAAGTGGTGGACAGGCAATATAAACATAACCATTTTCTACTAAAGGTTGCATCTGCCGATAAAAAAAGGTCAAAAGGAGTGTGCGGATATGCGCACCATCAATATCCGCATCGGTCATAATGATAATTTTATGGTATCTAAGTTTACTTAAATCAAATTCTTCTTGCCCAACTCCCGTACCAACCGCAGTAATCAGAGTACGAATTTCATCATTAGTAAGAACTTTCATCAAGCGTGCCTTTTCTACATTGATAATTTTACCTTTCAAAGGTAAAATTGCCTGAAAACTACGGTCGCGTGCCTGTTTAGCACTACCACCCGCGGATTCACCTTCAACAATATACAATTCTGCTTTTGCCGGGTCGCGCTCAGAACAATCGGCAAGTTTACCTGGCAAAGATGCGGTGTCCAATGCACCTTTACGCCGGGTAAGTTCACGCGCTTTTCGTGCTGCTTCCCGTGCTTCAGCAGCAGTGACTACTTTTTCAACAATTTTATTTGTCACTGACGGATTCTCTTCAAAAAATGCCGAGAGATAATCACCAACAACTGACTTGACAATACCTTCTACTTCCGAGTTGCCCAGTTTTGCTTTGGTTTGCCCTTCAAACTGTGGGTTAGGCAGTTTCACACTGATTACTGTAGTAAGTCCTTCGCGCACATCTTCACCGCTTAAGTCAATTTCTTTACCTTTTAAGAGTTCGTTCTTTTTCACATAATCGTTAACTACGCGGGTCAAAGCTGAACGAAAACCGGATAAATGTGTGCCTCCTTCCGCAGTGTGGATATTATTGGCAAAAGAAAAAACCTGTTCCGCATAAGTGTCATTATATTGGAGGGCAACTTCAGTGATAACTTCATCTTTTTCTTTAGAGAAAAATATCGGTCGTGGATGGATAACGTTTTTATTCGTATTCAAAAATTGGACAAAAGAAACAATTCCTCCCTCGTAAGAGAAAGTATGTTCTTTATCCTCGCGTTCATCAATAAGGGTAATCCGTGTTCCGGCATTAAGGTAGGCGAGTTCGCGTAAACGGTTAGATAAAGTTTCAAAACTGAAATTTATATTTTCAAAAATTTTCTTATCGGGAAGAAAAGTAACTTTTGTCCCCGTATCATCGGTTTTTCCAAGGACTTTCAAACCGGTCAATGGTTTGCCGTATTCGTACCGCTGGGAATAAATTTTACCATCACGATAAACTTCAACCTCTAAAAATTCAGATAGAGCGTTGACTACCGAGATACCTACCCCATGCAGTCCACCTGAGACCTTGTAAACTTTACGGTCAAACTTGCCGCCAGAATGGAGCGTGGTCATCACTACTTCTAAGGCCGGTTTCCCTTTAAGTTTCGGTTTCCCTTTAAGTTTAGGGTCTTTGACATCTCGCATTGGGTCAACGGGTATACCCCGTCCATCATCAAGGACAGTTACCGAATTGTCCGGATGAATAATCACATCAATATTTTTGCAATAGCCAGCGAGTACTTCATCAATAGAATTATCCACTGCTTCATAAACAAGATGGTGTAACCCGCTCGGACCGGTTGTGCCGATATACATTGCTGGTCGGCGTCGGACCGCTTCTAACCCCTCTAAGACCTGAATTTGTGAAGCGTCATAAATTTCAGGCATCTTTTTTCTCTCCAGATGAACCCCGTTAGAAATACTGTGCTTAAACAATTATTTTTTAATATTTCTAACGGGGTGAAAATGTATATCTTTTAGTTTACTCCCACCAATTTTTTTATTTAACCGTTGAATAATTTTTTCTTTTCTTAAAAAAAATTCCTGTAAAGCAGCCGGAGAATCAACTTCTACTTCAAGATATCCCTCTTTCATCCCTAAAAGATGGCTATGTTTAATTAGATTACCAATTTCTGTTCCCCATAATTGATAAATTTTTTGAGTTTTCTCTTCAAGAGCAAATTTGTTTAAGTACCGAGTAAGAACATCCTTCAGCATAACTAGTTTCATTTCATGCACGTCCCTCAAGATAAGTTATTCCCGATAATTCGTAAATTTTTTATTCGTGTGTATTCGTGTTCTCTTCATTCAATCCGCATTGGCATTAGAACATAAAGGTATTCTTCCTTACCTTTATTCACTGGACGGAGTAAACCCGGATTGAGAGGGCCAGTAAATTCACAAAATACTTCTTCGCTATCTATCGCTTTCAATGCATCAAGAATGTAAGCGGGATTGAAAGCAATCTCAAAAGGATTTCCTGTGTACTCAATAGTCATTTTTTCTTCTGCTTCTCCAATACCTGGCGCGATACTACTCACTTTAAGGAGATTATTATTCAAACTGTACTTAACTGAGCCACCTTTTTCAATTACTAAAAGTGAGATGCGTTTAGTCACCTGCAGAAGATCTTTAGTATTAAGTTTTATCCGAATATTACAACTTTTGGGGATAACCTGTTCATAATTTGGGAATGTGCCTTCAATGACCCGGGAAATAAGAACCGTGTCTTTTATTTTAAATCCAACTTGGTTTTCAGTAACGTTGAGGAGGATATTTTCTTCTTTATCTTGAGCGAGAAGGTCACTAAGTTTAATAACTGTTTTTGTCGGGATGATTACTTGGATTGGTTGAGCAACGCTTTCTAAAGAACTCTTAATATAAGCTAAACGGCGTCCATCGGTAGCCACCATTAAGGCAAACGTTTCTTTGGTTCCAGTTTGGACAACAAAAAATACACCATTCAACACATAGCGTGTTTCATCAGTAGAAACCGCAAAAGAAGTTTTCTTAAGCATTTTTTGTAAGATGACTCGTGGGACAGTCAGTGCTTTTTCTTCTTTGAACTCAGGTAATAAGGGATAATCTTCTTTAGATAAACCATTAAGTAAAAAATGGGAATTAGCACAGATAATACTAATACGGTTTGACTCATCAGCTTGAATTTCAACTTTTGCATCCGGCAATTCGTGAATAATTTCAGCAAACTTTTTTGCTGGGATAGTAATTTGACCAGTTTTGATAACTTGCCCGGGAACAAGAGTACGAATGCCAACTTCTAAATCAGTAGAAGTAAACTTAATTATTTCCTTTTCTATCTCAATAAGAAAATTGGAAAGTATTGGTAAAGTAGTCTTTGTCGATACACCCAGTTGAATGATTTCAACTCCTTGAAGTAATTCAGTCTTGGAACAGACAATTTTCATTTTTTGAGTCTCCTCCTCTTTCTAAATTTAATAAAAAGTTAAAGTTAATATAAATTATTTATTATAAGATTATTCTTATTCTCTCCTGTGGAAATGTTAATAAAAAATTTACAATAAAGATTTACTTTTATTTTTCAATAGAAAAGATGAATATCTTAAAGAAAAATATAATGAAGAAAACTATTTAGACTTTTCCACAAATCCGTAAAGAAAATTCACCTAACCGGGCTTCTCTTATTTTTCCACAATTATTAAAGTAGTTTCCTACCAAATGCGCTGTCCAATTTTTATTTAAGTAGATTTAATTTCCTCTAAAATTTTATTAATAAAAGCAGAAAAATATGGGTCACTGGATACTTTTGCTTTAACTTTCTCACAAGCATGCATTACCGTTGTATGGTCTCGTCCACCAAAGGCCTCCCCAATTTCAGTTGTTGATTGCTCAGTGAGAGTACGGGCTAAATACATTGCAATTTGCCGTGGAAAAGCAACCGCATCGGTACGTTTTTTTGAGACCATTTCTTTAGAATGAAGATGAAAATGTTTGGCAACAACTTTCTGTATTTTTTCAATCGTAATCGGTTGGGTGACTTCCTTTTTTACGATAATATCCCGCAGAACTTCTTTTGCTTTGTCAATACTTATTTCGGTACCTAAAAGTGAAGCAAAAGCGACCACCCGGATTAATGCACCTTCTAACTGGCGTATATTTGTCTGGATTTGTTCAGCGATAAAAGCAATTACATCATCAGGAACATAAAGTTTTTCCTTTTCTGCTTTTTTTCGTAAGATAGCAATTCGTGTTTCCAAATCCGGTGGTTTAATATCGGCAACCACACCCCATTCAAAACGACTAATTAACCGTTCTTGGAGAGCAGGGATTTCTTGTGGTGGACGATCACTGGTAACCACAATTTGTCTTCTTGAATCATATAAGGCATTAAAAGTATAAAAAAATTCTTCTTCGGAGCGCTGTTTACCGATCAAGAACTGGATATCATCAATTAGTAGACAATCCGGACCACGATATTTATTCCGGAAATCGTTTAATCTCTCGTAGCGTAAAGAATCAATAAACTCGTTAATAAATTTTTCGCTAGTTACATAAACAATTTTAATTTGGGGATACGCTTCTCTCGTCTGATGTCCAATTGCATGGAGTAGATGTGTTTTTCCTAAACCAACACCACCATAGATGAATAACGGGTTAAAGGCTTTACCCGGTTCATTAGCCACCCGGTATGCAGCCGCTTGGGCGAAACGATTTGTCGGACCGACGATAAAATTCTCAAAAGTATAGCGCGGGTCAAATTCATTGGCTGGTGGAAGGACCTCTTCTTTTTGAGTTAAGATAACTATTTCTTCTTCTTTTTTTTCTTTTTCCGGAGTTAAACTTTCCAAAGTTAAATAATTGAGTTTAATTTCTCCACCTAATTTTTGGCCAAATAGTGTTTCAATCTTTTTTCCATAGTTTGTTTTCACCCAATCCGAGAAGAACTTATTCGGACATTGTAAAGTAAGAATATTGTTTTCTAAAGAAATAGGTTTTAAAGGACGAAACCAAAGTTCAAAAGATTCCTCCCGCATTTCCTGTTTTACTTCGTGGAGTATTGTTTCCCATAATTCTTGAAGTGTTGGCATTGTTTCATTCATTGGCGAGTACCTCCTTATCCCCAGCTTATCCACATTTGTGGATAACTTATGTTTATAATTCTTTTTACTTTCCTAAATTGAGAGTGAAAAGATAATTCTTGCTAGAATTCCACAGAGAAAAGCAAGAGAATAATTAACTCCCAGCTCTTGAACCGAGAGGGTGTTCTCTTGTGGATTAGAAAGAAAAAGTTTTCTTACTATCAAGTGTAAGGGCAGAAAAATGAGCCCAATTAACCACCATTTGCCCGGAGGAAGAAAGCTGAACACAATCAGTAAACGCTCACTTAAAGAATAATGTTTTTCCGGGGTATAGACCTTAATTTTATTATTCTTTTTTGATAATTTTTCAAAATAATAAAGAAAAATATTCGTAAAATGGGTAGCAAAAATAACCAGGCAACCGATAATTACCCATTTTTCGATTATCCCAATTGAAGAAGTAAAAAGATATATTGCACCTAAATGTAATATTTGGTCAAGGAGAAAAAGATATAAATTGTCAGTATTTGTCCCACCCCGGTCGATTACTTGTATTCTGCCGTTATCAAGAAAAAAATGGATTATACTCAATATAAAAAGACAAACCCAACCCGGAAGAACTAAACCACTTTTTGTTGACCAAAATTTGGTTAAATCACCGAGAGTAAGCACTGACCCAATAATGAAGAAAATCAGAACATGTGCGCTTAAACCTATGATTTTTTCTCTTTTCCATTTTACTAATTGTTCAGTCTGCAAAGTGAAATCACATAAAAGATGTCCAAAATATATCCGCCAGAAAATGTTCATCCTTCAATTCCTCACGATGACCCTTCAGGGTGCCTTCAGCCCTGAGGCTTCAGGCCGAAGGGAACTTTCAGGTTGAACCCTGAGCTTGCCGAAGGGTCATATTATTCTCTCTCTTGCCCGGGCTAATCTTTCGCGTGCTTTTTCTTCCTCACGGTAGCGGGCAATTTGTATCGCCGGGATTACTTGGCTCCCTACTGCCAAAAGGAGTTGGAAATCTTCCTTGCGAAAAATATTTCGTTCTTTAAAATTAAGAAGAACAATTAAACCGAAAAGTCTATCTTTCTCGGCTAAGGGAAGAGCAAGGATTGACTGAATCCCATAGTCCCTGAAAATGGAGCGGGAAAGAACTTGCTCGGAAAGTGTGGTAAAATCTTCATTCAGCCAGGGGGGAGAAGTTCTTATCCGCCTAAGAAAATAAGCAATTAAGGGTTCTTCGGGTGAAAGTGGTTGAGTTAACTCTTGAGGTAATCCTGGGAGAGCAATAATTTCATATTCATTAGTGTATTCATTCTCTAAAGCAAAAAAGCCCGTTTCACTTTGGGGAATACCTTCAAGTAAGCGTTCCAAAAGCAAAATACACATTTCCTTTAAACTTTTACCCGCACCGATAATCCTTCCCGTTTCAAAAAGTAAGGTTAGTTCTTGAGAAGTATGTCTTAACCGTGCACTTAATTGGTTATTTAAGGCAAAAAGAAAAGTTCCGGCAATTTCTGGTTCAGAATGAAGTAAAGTTTGGAATTCTTTTCTTGCTAAACGCAAAAGAACCACCGCACTTTTGGCGATTGCTGAAGCGGAGCGTGGTTTATCTTCAAGAAGCGACATTTCACCAAAAAAGTCACCTTTACTTAGTAAGGCTAAAGGTTTTGTTTCACCAGTTTTTTTATTAATAATTTTTGTAATTAATACTTCACCGGAAAAAATAATGTATAAAGCCTCACCAACACTCCCTTCAGGAAAAATTTCTGTTCCTTCTGGATATTTTACTTCTTCCAAAATTTTGCTTAAGCGGGTTGGGATCCTTTTTTCTTGTTCTTTGAAAAGAGATAATTGAGTTAATTTTTCTAGGTCAATATTGGTCAGAGATAATCACCTCTAAATTTGAGTATAGGTTGTTTTTCCGGAACGGACTGCTTCTGGATTATGTGCTTTTGCTACCGCATCTTCAAGACGGACAATACCTTCTTTTACTAACTCCGCAAGCGCTTTATCTAAAGGAATCATTCCGAACTTTGCTCCCGTTTCAATAGCGTTATAAATCATATGTGTTTTCCCTTCCCGAATCAGATTTGCAATTGCTGGGGTAACAATCATTATTTCTTGGGCAGCAACCCGTCCTCGACCATCAATCCGGGGAAGGAGAACCTGAGAGACGACTGCTTTTAAGCAGTTAGAAAGTTGTATTCGTACTTGTTGTTGTTGGGAAGGTGGAAAAACATCAATAATCCGGTCAACTGTTTGTGCCGCATCGGTTGTATGTAAAGTAGCGAAACATAAATGTCCGGTCTCGGCAGCAGTAATTGCTAAAGCAATTGTTTCTAAATCACGCATTTCACCAACAAGGATTACATCCGGATCTTGCCTTAAGGCATGTTTTAACGCTTCGGCAAAAGAATGAGTTTGGCTACCCACTTCCCTTTGGCGGACAATACAATTTTTCGGTTCGTAAACAAATTCAATTGGGTCTTCAATAGTTAAGATATGTTCATGCCTTTTCTGATTGATAATATTTAAGAGACAGGCTAAAGTAGTTGATTTACCACATCCGGTCGGACCAGTAACTAAGACGAACCCACGGGGTAAATCGGCTAACTGAGTAATCGCTGGTGGGAAACGCAATTCTTCGGGTGTCGGGATAAAGGAAGAAATTATTCTCAAGACTGCTTCTGCACCGTCTTTTTCCGAGAGTACATTAACCCGGAATCGCGCTAAATTTGGCACAGCAACGGAACAGTCTAATTCCAATTTTTCTTCAAATACCTGTTTTTGGTCATTGGAAAGAATAGAATAAATTAACCGTTTTGAATCTGCAGCGCTCAGTTCCGCTAAACCCGCTATTGGTACGAGTTCACCCTTAACCCTTATCATTGGCGGTTTACCAATCACAATATGAATATCACTTGCTTTTTTTTCTACTGCTGCCTTTAGAATCTCAGACATTTCAATCATTTAAAGTGTTCTCCTCATTCGCTAGCCCCTTCTAAGTAAAGCTTAACTATTTTCGGGTCAAATTTTGTCCCACTAAATCTTTCTACTTCTTCGGGAGTAAGATTATTTTCTTCTACTGTTTCTAAAAGAGCAATGATTCTTGCCCCTAAAGGTATATTTTCACCTTTCAGATTATCTGGATAACCGCTACCATCATAATGTTCATGATGGCTACGGATTATTGGTGACGCACCAGCAAGAAAATTTATCCCCCGTACCATTTCCACACCGACTATAGGATGGTGCAAATCTCTTACTGTGCGGTCACCAGGAGCAAGATAACCAATATCGTGTAATAAAGCCGCATAGTAGAGATTTTGGTATTCCCGTTCATCAAAAGTCAGTTGCCGGGCCATCAATAATGCCTGTTGAGCAATCCGGCGTGTATGTCCGGCAAGTCGTGGTTCACGTGCTTCGCTTGCACTGGCTAAAATTTCAATAATATTAGTAAAGAAATTACGTTGTGTTTCGGCAAATTTAGCATTAGTAATATAGATTACTGCCAGATGAGATAAACTCTGAAGAACTTCTTGGTCTTCAAGAGTAAAGCGGACACCATTTTTTTTGTTCAGCACTTCGGCTACACCAATCAACTCATTATGTAAAATCAGAGGAACACAAAGGATTGACTTGGTAACAAAACCGGTTGCTTGGTCAAAACTTTTTGCAAAACGAGAATCTTTAGTGACATCTTGCACAATTAACGGTTTTCTTTCTTTGGCTACCCAACCAGCACAACCTTGACCAACTTTCACTTTCATTTTCTTTATTAGTCCACCTTTTTCTCCGCCCACAGTTTTAAAGTAGAGATGTTCTTTATCTTCATCAAGGAGAAGAATAGAGGATGCTTCGGCTTGAGTAAGTTTTTCTGCCGCTTGACCTATTTTTTTTAATAAAGTATCTAAATCTAAAGTGCCACTTAACTCTCGCGCTAACTGATAAAATTGTTCTAAGAGTTCCTTCTCCATCTTCATATATTAACTATCAACTGACTTTATTGACAGACTCGGAAAACTTCTTCAAAGGTAGTATATCCTTTAGCCACTTTAAGCATCCCATCTTCCCAGAGAGTACGCATACCCTGTTTTTTCGCCAGGTCACGGATTGGTCCAGAAGCGACTTCTTTAAGGAATAGGGACATCATCTCTTCGCTTACTACTAAAAGTTCATGGATACCCATTCGTCCTTTATACCCGGAACCTTTGCAAGTATTACATCCTTTCCCATGGTAAATGGTTGCTGTTTTCGGGTCAATTCCTGTTGCTTGCAGTGATTTAACTATTTCCGGTCTTGGGCTAATTTGTTCTTTACAATCGGGACATACCCGCCGGACTAATCTTTGGGCAAGGACACAATCTAAAGTAGAAGCAATAAGAAAGGTATGCACACCCATCTCGGAAAGGCGTGCTACTGCTAACGGCGCATCGTTAGTATGTATTGTAGAAAGAACTAAATGTCCAGTCATTGCTGCTTCCATCGCAATTATCCCGGTTTCTTTATCCCGGATTTCGCCAACCATAATGATATCCGGGTCTTGGCGTAAGAAAGCACGCATTGCACTGGCAAAATCAAAACCAATTTCCTGGTTGATGTTTACTTGGATAATACCTTCTAAATTATACTCTACCGGATTTTCGGCAGTGAGAATCTTTACTTCCGGTTTGTTAATCTTATTCAATGCCGCATACAAAGTTGTTGACTTACCACTACCGGTAGGACCGGAAACTAAAACTAAACCGTAAGGTTTGTTTAAACTTCTTTCAAACTTTTCTAATGTATCTGGAAGAAAACCTAATTTGGCTAACTCTACACGGATTGACCCGCGGTCTAAAATCCGCATCACACAGGATTCCCCAAAAACTGTGGGGATAATGTTTACGCGGAATTCTAAAGGACGATTTCCAACGGTGATTAAGATTCTTCCATCTTGTGGACGACGCCGTTCGGTAATATCCATTGAATGGGTCATAATTTTAATTTTGGCGATAATCGCTTGGCGATAATTATAGGGAATAGCAAACGGTGCATCCCTTAAGAGACCATCGGCACGGTAACGAGTATAAAGTTTACCTTCAAAAGGTTCAATATGAATATCGGAGGCTCCTTGTTCAACAGCACCAAGAATAATTGCATTGACTAATTTTTCTATTTCCGGTGTGTTTATATCAATTTCGGTAATATCCACTCTTTCTTCGGAAGTTTCTTCTTCCTGAGTAACCGTAAGTTCATCCCCGCCTTTCACCTGAGAAAGAATTTTACTTAAGACATCGCTACCATAAACTTTATTTAATGCATCTAATATATCTTTTGGCAAAGCAAGGTAAGGTTTAACTTCAAATCCAGTGCGCAAGCGAATGTCTTCAAGAACAAAAAAATCTTTCGGATTGACCAAAGCTACAGAAAGTATTTTTTCGTCTTTAGCAAAAGGTAAAAGTAACTGTCTACGGGCAGTAACTTCAGGAATAATTTTTACTATATCCGGGTCAAGTTCAATTTCCTCTAAATTAACCGTTTGCACATTCCATTCTTTCGCAAGGACAGCGAGAACTTCATTTTTCTTAGTCAGACCTAATTCAACTACTACCTGGGGCAATGGCTGTCCGCTTTTTTTTGCTTCCTTGACCGCTTGCTCAAGTTGTTTTTCATTGAGTATTTTACTTTCCAGAAAAATCTCGTTAATTGTTTTTTTCTTAGTTATTTTTACCATCACTATCTCACCGGTTCATCTACTCATTTTTCTGCTCCGTTTTTTTCACCGAGCACTTCGTAAATTTCTACTGCCTCTTCTTTACCTTTGACACTTGTTTTACCTAAAGGTCGGAGAGCGAAAAAATCTTTCACTTCTTTGTAGGTGTCCTCACCGATGAGGATATGGGTAGAAAACTGTTTATTCAAAGTTTCCAGACGGGCGGCTAAATTTACTGCATCGCCAATTACCGTGTAGTCCATACGCCTTTGCGAACCCATATTGCCAACAACTACATCACCGGTATTGATTCCGATACCGATATCAATAATTTCTTTTTTCCCTTGTTTAATCCATTCTTCCTGCAATTTTTTTAATTCCTTAAGCATTTCTAAACCACAAAGGACAGCTTTTTTTGCATGTCCATTAATAGCAATTGGTGCTCCCCAGAAAGCCATAATTGCATCACCGATAAATTTGTCCACTGTTCCACCAAAACGAAAAACTACTTCGGTCATTCGGGTCAAATATTCATTAAGTATACTTACTGTTCCCTCAGGAGGAAGTCTTTCACTTAAACCGGTGAATCCACGAATATCACTGAAAAGAATCGTTAGATTCTTTTTTACTCCACCTACTAGAGCGATCGCTTGCGGGTTGGACAATATTTCTTCCAATACTTGTGGTGAAACATACTGCCCAAAAGTTTTCCGGATTTGTCGTTTTTCTTTTTCTTCGCTTACTAAACGATAAAGAAGTAGTGGTCCGTAAGTTGCCGGGACTACTAATGCTGGTCCAACGAAGTCTAAATATAAATTATAATACCGAAATAGCCAGTATGTCAAAAGAAAAAAGAACAAAAAAATTCCACCCGCTAGGCCGGTTGCTACTAAAGGAGTAAAATGTGCTATCGCAAACCCAAGCAGAAGAGTAAAAAGAAAAATTAACCCTGCCGGAATAAATTTCGGCACCAGGGAAAGATAATTCTTTTGCAAAAAATTGTCAATTGCATTTGCTTGGATTTCTACACCGGGAAAAGAATGGAACATTGGTGTCGGATAACGGTCACCAACACCGGTAAAGGTTACTCCGATAAGCACAATTTTATCTTTAAAAAATTCTTTTTTTACTTCTTCAAAAAAGACTTTGTAATATGGCACATAAGGGAAAGTTTTGTAACCTCCAGCATAATTTATTGAGAGTTCACCATTTTCATCTAAAGGTAGTCCTTCAATCAGTTTCTGCCAGGGGATGCCTAAGTAAGTAGCACTTGCCGCGACCGAAAGATGGGGATAATTTTCTTCACCAAATTGCCAGGAAACTGGCACTTTCCTTACCACACCGTCAAGTTCCGGGAGCACATTCGCATAACCCAATCCAGCGGCTGATTTCGCCAATCCGCTGAGCGGGAAGAATACCCCTATTCCTTGGGGAGTATTTTCAAAGAAAAAGTTATGCACAACCCGTCCGGAATTTTTGCTCATCTGAATTAAGAATTCATCACTTTCTGGCTCCTTTTTATCCGGGTCAACAAAAAGCAGATCAAAGACAATTGTCTTCGCCCCAGCACGGGTTAAATAATCAATCAAATAACCATGTATTTTTCTTGGCCAAGCCCAACGCCCAATTTTCTGGATAGAATCTTCATCAATGTCAATGATGACAATCTTGTCCGAGATTTGCCTTTTTCCACGTAAATTGAACCACAAGTCAAGAATTTTATACTCCCAAATCAAAAAATAACCAAGATAATATAATCCGCAAATAAGAATACCTACCACCAGAGCAAAAAGTAGGTTACCAAATTTTTTCTTTTTCATTTTGGGAATTCGTTTAATATTTTATCTTAATTTCTCTTCTTTGTCAAATTATCCTGAATGGGTTGCTTATAGGTGTTTGACAGAAGAGATGAAATTATTTAAAATAAAAAATCTAATGAGAAAAACAAAGAAAGTTTTTTTGCTTTTTCTTGCATTAATTTCATTTCTTTTATTTTTTTCCTTCCTTTCGGTAAACTCAAGGTCTGAACTTGCTGAAGACCTTTTTCCGGAGGAAGAATTCCCGGTTAAAGAGGTGCTTGATGGCGATACAATTGAGCTTTCTAACGGTAAAATTGTGCGCTATCTGGGTATTGATACACCGGAACTACGCTGGCGCAAAGGTGATGCTTGGGTATATCATCCACAACTTTTTGCTCAAGAAGCAAAAGAACTGAATTCATTACTTGTCCAAGGTAAAAAAGTTAAACTGGAATACGATGTAGAAAAGAGAGATAAATTTAACCGTCTCCTTGCTTATGTTTATGTTAATGGTTTAATGGTTAATGGAGAGATTCTTCGTCAAGGTTATGCTTTACTTGATGTAAGAATGCCTAATATTAAACATACCAATTTCTTATTGAAAATGTTTAAAGAAGCAAAAGAAAATAAACGTGGTTTTTGGTCCTTAGCCGGGGTGCAAATAATCTCTCCTCAAGAAGTAAGAAAATATTCCGGAAAAATAAAAATAATTGAAGGTAAAATCACAAAAATTGAAGATAAAGGTAAACTTTTCCGTTTAACTTTGAATGGTGAAGGGCAAGAGAAAACGTGGATTATCATTTACAAAAATAATCTTCCAATTTTTGAGAAAAAAGGAATTTCTTTAGAGAGAGATTACTTACATAAAAAAGTGCGTATAAGTGGACTGATTTGTGAGTATAAGCAAGCATATGAAATTGTTGTCCATCATCCGGCTGAAATTGAAATTATAGAGTGAATACTTAACACTCTTGATTACAGCGATTTCTAAAAAAACGATTACAACGATTATTGACGGACTTTATCTCCGTAATCTGCACTTTTATCGCCGTAGTCGGGGATTATTGGGATTTTTTCAATAATCTCAGAATGAGGTAAAAATTATGTTTAAGATTGTTAACAGAACTGAATTAGCTGCAAGTATTAAAAAAATAGAAATTGAAGCTAAAGAGATTGCTGGGAAAGCAGTACCGGGACAGTTTGTAATGGTAAGGGTTAATGAAACAGGTGAACGTATTCCTTTAACCATTGTGGATAAGAATCCACAGAAAGGAACAATTACTTTAATTTTTCAGGAAATCGGGCAAACAACGAAAAAATTTGGTGCTTTAAAAGTCGGAGAGAGGATTTTGGATATTGCCGGTCCTTTGGGACATCCAACCGAAATTAAAAAATACGGCACTATCATTGCGATTGGAGGTGGAGTAGGTTGTGCAGAACTTCTTCCCATAGTCAAAGTATACCGGGAAGTAGGAAATAAAGTAATCGGGATTATTGGCGCACGAACAAAAGAATTGCTCATCTTAGAGAAAGAATTGAGTGAAACCACTGATGAACTATATATTACTACTGATGATGGAACCTATGGGGAGAAAGGTTTTGTCTCCGATATTCTTAAAAGAATCTTAACTGCCCGCCCGCTTACCCGCACACCTGCTTACCCTGACTTAGTTTATGCTATCGGTCCAGTGCCAATGATGAAATTAGTTTCTGAAATTACGCGTCCTTACCAGATAAAGACCGTTGTTTCTTTAAATGCGATAATGGTTGATGGGACCGGTATGTGTGGTTCCTGCCGATTAGAGGTTGGTGGGAAGACAAAACTTTGTTGTGTTGATGGTCCGGAATTTGATGGACATTTAGTTAATTGGGATTTGTTTCTCCTCCGAAATAAAAGATTTCTCGAAGAAGAAAAAATTGCTCTTACATGAATGGACACGAATAAATAGATTAACGAATATTCGCGAATAAAAAATTCGTGCTAATTCGTGTAAATTCGTGATTCAAAATGGCAAAAAAAAGAATTCAACCGAAAAAAACACCGATGCCACGGCAGGCAGCAGAAATACGAAAAAAAAATTTTGAGGAAGTTGCTCTTGGCTACACTGAAGAACAGGCACTTGTCGAAGCAAACCGTTGTCTGCAATGCAAAAATCCTATCTGTATTCCCGGTTGTCCGGTAGAGATTGACATCCCGGCATTTATCAAAAAAATTCAAGAAAAAGATTGTCTTGGGGCAATAAGAAAAATTAAAGAAAAAAACAATTTGCCGGCAATCTGTGGTCGTGTTTGTCCACAAGAAGAACAGTGTGAGAAAGTCTGTGTTTTAGCGAAGAAATACGAACCAGTAGCAATTGGTCGTTTAGAACGCTTTGTTGCTGACTATGAACTTCAAGTGTTAGGTGAAAGGTGTGAGGTGTCAGGCAAAGAATCTCTTCCTGAAACTTTACACTTTACACTTAACACGAAGCAACCGAAGGTTGCGGTAATTGGTAGTGGTCCCGCTGGGCTGACCTGTGCTGGTGATTTAGCGAAAATGGGCTATCCGGTGACCATCTTTGAGGCATTACATAAACCTGGTGGAGTTCTCGTTTACGGTATACCTGAATTTCGTTTACCAAAAAAAATTGTTGAGCAAGAAGTTGCTTATGTTCAAAGTCTTGGTGTAGAACTTAAACTTAATTATGTGATTGGCAAAACCTTAACTCTTGATGACCTTTTTTGTCAAGGGTATGAAGCAATTTTTATTGGTATTGGCGCCGGTGCACCAAAATTTATGGGTATACCGGGTGAAAATTTTAACGGCGTATATTCAGCAAATGAATTTCTTACCCGGGTGAATCTGATGAAAGCATATTTGTTTCCGGAATATGATACACCGATAAGGGTTGGTAAAAGGGTAGCGGTAATTGGTGGTGGCAATGTAGCGATGGATTCAGCGCGGACTGCCTTACGGCTCGGTGCAGAAGAAGTTTATCTTATTTATCGTCGTTCAAGGAAAGAAATGCCGGCAAGAGAAGAAGAAATTGAAAATGCTTTAGAAGAAGGAATAAAAATTGAACTCTTAACTAATCCGGTAAGAATTATTGGTGATGAGGGAGGTAATCACCTCCCCGGATGGGTGAAAAAAATTGAATGTATCCGGATGAGCCTCGGTGAACCCGATGCCTCCGGACGGCCGCGACCAGTAGAAATTCTTGGGTCAAATTTTTATTTTGCTTGCGAGACCGTAATTATGGCGCTTGGTACGGAGGCTAACCCCTTATTCCCTAAATCTACACCGGGATTAGCACTCAATAAATGGGGCTACATAATTACTGATGAACAAACTGGTAAAACTTCCTTAGAAGGTGTTTACGCTGGTGGTGATATTGTTACTGGTTCAGCAACAGTCATCTCGGCAATGGGTGCGGCTAAACGTTCTGCACGCGCAATTAATGAATACTTAGGGAGCAAAAAAAGGTAATCACCTCAAATGAAAGTACTTTGGGCACCGTGGAGAATAAAATTTATTAAAGAATGGCGGAAGAAAAAACCAAACTGTATCTTTTGTGAAAAAAGTAAACAAAAAAATGACCGAAAAAATTTACTTCTTTATCGGGGTAAGAAAAGTTTTATTCTGCTTAATCTTTATCCTTATACTAACGGACATTTGATGGTTGCCCCGTATCGGCATAAACCTGATTTTAACCGACTGACTAAAGAAGAATTGGCTGATCTTCTTCAAACGGTACGCTTAAGTGTTAACCTACTTAAAAAAACACTTAACCCGGATGGATTTAATATTGGGATTAATCTCGGGAAAGTTGCCGGGGCGGGTATTGAAGAACATTTACATATCCATATTGTTCCTCGCTGGACTGCAGATACAAATTTTATGCCCATAATCGCCGAAACAAAGATTATCCCGGAGGCATTAAATGTAACTTATCGTCAACTGAAAAGAGTAATCTCTACAATCAAAAGGAGATAAAAAAAATTAAACTGGCTGGACATCTTGGTGCATCTTTTTCACTTGGGGCAATAATTTTTGCCTTAAGCGAAAATTATTCTCTTGTTTTAAGTTCATTTCTTGCCGGGATGGTGATTGATTTAGACCATTTTTTTGATTATTTTAAAAGCGAAGGAATTAAATTAGACCTTCACGATTTTTTTTACCGTTGCGAAAATTTTGGGATAAAAAAAATTTATTTGTTACTTCATTCTTACGAATTGTTATTTTTTCTTCTATTGTATATATATCTTACACCTTCTTATCCTCTCACCTTGGGGATTCTGCTTGGTTTTTCGCAACATTTACTTCTTGACCAGATTTTTAATGGTGCAAAACCTTTGGGTTATTTTCTTATTTATCGTTGGTGGAAGGGTTTTTCGGGTGAAGATGTCTTTAATTGGAATAATTTGCCTTAATGCTTTTTGTGGTTTCAAGTTAGAAAAGAAATTGTGTTACTTTTTTTAAAAAAGTGCTACTAAAATTTGGACAAATTGCTTTCAAGTGAAAGGGCTAATTTTATCTGCTGGTAAAGGTAAAAGATTAAGTAATCTTACTCGCAAATTTACTCTTCCTAAAGCCTTGCTTCCTATCTTAGGAAGAGCAATGATTGAATATGAGTTAGACAATTTTCAAAAAACTAAAATTAAAGAAATTGGTATTGTTATTCCGCCGGGGACAGAGGAAAAATTTATCACTCAGTTAAAAAATTACCCTTTTAATTTCACTTATCTCGTTCAGGAAAAACCAGAAGGTACCGGGAAAGCAGTAGAATTAGCCAGAGATTTTATCAAAAATGATATTTTTCTTCTTGCTTATTGTGACTTGTTTACATTTTATGATTTCAATAAACTTATTTGTAAACATGAAAAGTATCAGCCACTTGCTACTATCTTGGTAAACAAAGAAGATGACCCGCGGGTAACTGGTTTGGTCAAATGGGAAGGAGAATATGTTATCCGGATTGTAGAAAAACCGAAAGAAAAATTTTCCGACTACGGTTCAGCAGGACTAATGGTCTTAGAATCAATAATTTTTACCGTTTTAGATAAAATTAAACCAACTGCCGAGAATGAATACCATATTGGTGATGCTTTACAATATTTAATTGACCGCGGATACAAAGTGCGTTATAAAATTATTGACACTTGGCGAATGAATCTGAATACACCTGAGGAGATTAGAAAAGCGGAAAAATTAATTGGAGAATATCAGTTCAATAGTGAAGTCCAACCTTCTGGTGAAAAATGATCACCTAATAAAAAACTTGTATGCCCATGTTTCCCTGCTTCAAGAATTATCCGTTTTAACCCAATAAAATAATTATTTATTTCACTAAACCGATAAGTAAGTCCAAGAACTAAAACTGCGATAAGAACAATCCAGAAAAATGACAAAAAAAGTGAATAATAAGTTTTAAGTTTGCCTTTCCGAAGGAAGAAAAGACAAAGAAAAAAATATATCGGAAGAAGGATTCATCCCCGAATAACCATTCCTGTCCTTCACGCCAGGAATAATGTTCTAAAGGTATTTTTGCTTTTAAAAAGAGAATCGGTATCCCAGCGAGCAATTTTACCAAGGGAGGATGTTCTTTATTTATTCGGTAATCACCAGTTTTTAAGTAGGAATAGCCAGCAGAAAGATGGGCGATTTCATCACAGGTGAGCGATTTTTCTGGAATACTGAAAATTAACTGAAGAAAAAGATGGTTAAGAAGAGAAGAATAAATAGCCAGATGTATATTTTCTTCTTGTTCATTAAGAAAGCATTCTAACAAAAAGATTGAAAAAAAACAAGAGAAACTGTATAATATAATCCAGTTCTTTTAGGAGAAACAAGAAATGGAAAAAGTTAAGGAAAAAGAAAAAAGTTTTCGCTTCGGCGATTCCGGACCAAAATATTTATTTCGTGGACCAAAGTATGAATGGGGAATAATTGTTTTTAAACCCGGACAGACCTTAGGTAAACATTACCATCAGGAAGTTGAGGAAACATTCTATTTCCTTGAAGGTAAACCCCAGATGATTATCGAAGAAAAGAGTTACCGTGTGGAGCCCGGTGATGCTTATCGTATTGAAGCAAAAGAAAAACATGATATTATCAATGATACGCAAGAAAATATCCGGGCAATTTTTATCAAATGTCCTTATCTACCTGAAGATAAGGTAAGTTGCTAAAATGAAAAAAATCATTATCAAATCGGTTTCTTTATTATTTTTTAGCTTGGCTTTCAACATCTACACTCTTGCCGAAGAAAAGAGTGCTTTTCCTTTGGGGGAGAAACTCAAAATTTCAGCAGATTTTGTTGGTACTTATAGAGGAAGTCTTATCGGTCAACAGGGTAGTTTGCCATATCATATGTGCTATTTCTCAAAATTTTATCTTATTGGAAATATTTCTCCAAATCTCTATACAAAGCTGACTTTATTTGCAAAAAATGACTCTTTGTGTGGAGATTATTACGAATATGGAAAATTATTGTACCGTTTTTACGGAGAATATAGGAGCGTAAAGAAAAATTCGTTCCAATGGAAAATTGGTTTTGGTGACTTGGGAAGGATTACTCTTGGTCAAGGACTTACTTTTGATGAAATAGAATTCGAAGGAACAAAGGTCCAACTCCTCTTTAAAAAAATTATTGTTACCTTAATTGGTCTACCCGCAGGATTAACTGGAGACGAAGATATCGGTATCATTAGGCTGAGTAATTCTAATGAATATTTTGGTTTAACATTCGTGGATACACTTTTTCATTTTTCGGGTAACTACGATGACAAACAGTGGTTGGCTTCAATTGATTGTAGAATTCCATTTTTTAAATATTTCACTCTCTATGGCGAAGTATCGGGAGTAAAAAATGTAACCGTCAATATTCCAAAAAGTGAAGGTTTAGGATTTCTTGCCGGATTAAATTTAATCTATCAAGACAATAAACAAAGTTTAAAATTATTAACTGAACTCCGTAAGTACGAGAGTGATTTCAATAATTTCTATGTGGGTAGACTCGGGAGTATTTATCAAGGCCAAGATACTGAAGATAAAAAAATCAACAACTGGCGGAACTATCTTCTATTCACCGGTGATGTGTATGGAAAGTGTTTCCAATTCGTTTTAACCAAAAGAGTATATAAGAACCTTTCTTGGCTAAGCGAAATTGAATATTTGGATATTATTCATGATAACGGGACAAAGAATTTCAGTTTCTACAAACTTGGTTTTGTATTCAGTTTAGTTCCTGAGAAGTTAGATTTTTATTTCCTTGTGTCTAATAAATCAATTAACAATCCCAGATATGGAACTAATGATTGGTTACATCAAGATTTTATGTTTACTGAACATAAACATTATTTAATCCAAGCAAGAGCGAAATTCTAATAATGAAAAAATTACTTTTTGTCACATTTCCCATTTTATTATGTTTTGTTTCTTCTAAAATATTTGCTCTTTCTAATTTTCATCAGGTTAGTCCTTCTCTTTTTCGGGGCGCACGACCGGAAGAGAAAGATTTTTATACATTCGTTCAAAAAGGGATTAAGACGGTTATCAGTTTAGAAGGAAAATTTTCGGTAAAAGAAAGAAATTTAGCCGAAAAATACGGTCTTGTATATATCTGGATACCTTTGCATCCAATTTTTACACCGAAGAAAGATGACCTTGACGAAATTATCAATATTCTGAAAAATCCGGTTTACCAACCAGTATTTATCCATTGTAAAAAAGGGAAAGTTCGCACTGGTTTAGTTATTGCTGCCTATCGGATAAAAGTTGAAAACTGGACATTTGAAGAAGCATATAAAGAAATGAAAAAATACGGATTTAAAAGTTGTCTTTTCTGGTGGAAAAAATTCTTGCGTAAATACACCCAAAAGAAAGATGAAAACTCAGGAGGTAATCACCTTAAATGAAAAAAATTTTTTATTTTTTCCTCTTCTTTTTTTTTGCCAAACTTTGGGCAGTTGAAAAAATTAAACTTCCGGAACCAAATTTTAAAGGACTAATTTTTGAAGAAGCATTAAGAAAAAGACGCTCGGTACGTACCTATTCAAAAGAAGCATTAAATTTAGATGAAATTTCGCAACTTTTATTTTCGGCACAAGGTATTACTGCAACTTATTATGGTCAGCGTTTAAGAACCGCTCCTTCTGCTGGTGCTCTTTATCCATTTGAAATTTACTTAATCGTCAATTGGGGAGAAAAAATTAAACCGGGGATTTATCATTATCTTGTTGAAGACCACAGTTTAGAGCTGCTCAAAGAAGGCGATTTTCGTCAGAGAATAAAAAATGCTGCCTTAGGTCAGGAACCGGGTGCCGAAGCAAGTGTAGTTTTTATTCTCACTGCAGTCTTTGAACGAACTACCAGAAAATACGGTGAACGTGGGTATCGTTATATCTCCATTGAAGCCGGACATATTGGACAAAATATTCTTTTACAAGCAACTTCTTTAGGTTTAGGTGCAGTACCTATTGGTGCATTTTTTGATGAAGAAGTGAATCGTCTTCTCGGTCTTAATGGTAAACAACAATCAACAATTTACCTAATTTCAGTCGGGAAAAAATAAACGAAACTTACTAAGAAAAGAAAGAAAAAAGTGGTTAAATGAAACAACTACGCTTAGCGTTTGGTATTTTCATATTTGGTATACTTGCTATTTCTAAATTAAGTTTCTCAGGAGAATTTGAAAAAGCAAGTGAATTATATTTCCAAGGAAAGGGTGAGCAGGCAATTTCTCAGTATCAAGAATTATTGAAAAAAAAGCCGGGAAATCTGGAAGGATGGGTTAATCTTGCTTTAATGGCTCGGGACGCAGGATTATACGAACAAGCAATTTCCTATCTTAAACATGCTTTATCTATTTACCCACAAAAACCATCCCTCTCAAAAGAGGTAATCACCTCAGAGGTAATCACCTCAAATGAAATTCTTAATCTTCTTGCCTGGATATATTTTTACACTATTGACTTTAACTCGGCAGAAAATATTTTCCGAAAAATCTTAAGTTCGGAACCAAGATTTCTTAGCGCACTTTTTGGTTTAGGAAGAGTAAATATTGAGAAGAAAAATTGGACCGGGGCAGAGAAAACTTTTAAAAAAATAATTGCTCATAATCCCGATTTTGCCCTTGGTTACTATTTTCTTGGTTTTACTTACGAGAATTTAAACCGTTTTGAAGAAGCGGTTCAAATGTATCAGCAAACTTTGAAAACCGATTCTAACTTAGTAGAAATTTATTCCTCACTTGGACAAGTTTACAAAAAACAAAGAAATTATGAAGAGAGTTATAAACAATACCGGAAAATTTTGGATATTGATCCGCTTCACTCAGAAGCAAAAAGGAAAAGAGAAGAAATTGTGCCTCTTTTAGCCCGTCCTCCGGAAGAGATAACTCCCAAAAAGAAAATCACTCTTTTTAGTTCAATCAAGCCAACGAAAGAAAAAGCAAAGATTCCAATTTTAAGAATCGGCACTGGCAGTGACGAGAAAAGTGCTCCTTATCCAACCGAAAAGATGGTTCTTAAATTAGGTAGTAACTTCTTACTGGTCAGAAAGAAAAATGGGAAGGTAATCTTCCAAGGTAAAGTTCAATCTTCAACTGGGGCAGTGAATATCCTGCAAATCCAGATGAAAAAACCACGGAAAATGGAAATTTTTGATGCCGGAGGAAAAAGTCTTGGTAAATACAAAGAAGCAATGATTGTCCGTCTGGAAAATCCGGAGAAGGGAACAATTGTTGTTGAAGAAGTCCCTTATGGTAAAGGATTTGCATGGGCAAGCATGGAAGACCGTGAATACCGCGGGGAAATAGAAATCATCCCGGACAAGAGATATGGTCTAATTTCGGTAAACATAATTAATTTGGAGGAATACTTATACAGTGTTTTACCTTCCGAAATGTATTCTTCTGCACCTCAAGAAGCACTAAAAGCACAAGCTGTTGTCGCTCGAACTGTAGCTCTTTTTAAACAGAAATATCGTAAACTACATGAAAATTTTGGGTACGACCTCTGTGACGAACAACATTGTCAAGTATACCGTGGAGTAAAAAAGGAAACCGAAAAAGCAAGACAGGCCGTAGATGAAACACGTGGTGAAATTCTCACCGACAGAGATAAGATGATCAACGCACTTTATTCCGCAAATTGCGGGGGACATACGCAATCGGCAAAAGAACTTAAAGGCTGGAGTGACGAACCTTACTTGACTGGTGTTTTTGATGGAGAAACAAGCACTCCATCTTTGCGTTCACCCTATGAGTTGGAAAAATGGATTAAGAGCAGACCCCAAGTTTACTGTAATTACCAAGCGGAAAATTTTCAACCGACAAAATTTCGTTGGCTAAGAATTACCCCAGCAAACGAGATAGAAGAACGTCTCAATCATCAATATCCACTTGGCAAGATAAAAAGAATTGTCCCTTTAGCCCGTAGTAAATCCGGACATTTGCGTGAAGTAAGAATCGTGGGTGAAAAAGGGGAAGTCATCCTGGATAAAGAGTATGAAATAAGGAAATTTTTAGGTCTCGGTTTTTTGCGCTCGGCACTTTTCATCTTGGAAACAAAATTTAACACGCAAGGTTCACCCGAAGAATTTATTTTTTGGGGTGGCGGTTGGGGACACGGAGTGGGAATGTGTCAGTTTGGTGCCTGTGGTATGGCGGAGAAAGGGTACGGGTATAAAGAAATTCTTAAACATTATTATCGGGGAACTGAAATCCATAAATTAGAATACTGAGTAACGAAAACTTGACGACAAAACGATAACGGTCTGAAATAAAAAATATGCGTTACTCCAAATTCTTTTTTCTTTTTCTTCATCTTTTTCTTACTAGCGGGTTAATTTCCTCTTTGCAAGGTAGCGAAGTTAAACTACATTTTTTGGAAATTGATGGAATAATCAATCCGGTAGTCGCAGATTATATTGCAGAAAAAATAAAAAAAGTGGGTAAAGGAGAAACCGTAATTGTTCGTTTAAATACACCCGGTGGATTGATGGATTCAATGCAGAAAATTGTCCAGACGATTCTTAATGCACCTAATCCCGTAGTTGTCTGGGTTGGTCCTTTAGGTGCACGCGCTGCTTCTGCTGGTGTTTTTATCACCTTAGCTGCTGATATTGCTTCAATGGCTCCGGGAACAAATATCGGTGCCGCCCATCCGGTACAAATCAGTAGTCCGCTCCTGCCTGAAGAAAAAGGAACTAAGGAAAAGGATATTTTAGAAGAAAAAGCAACCCAAGATGCGGTCGCTTATATCCGGGCAATTGCTAAAGAAAAAAATCGTAACTGGCAATGGGCTGAAGAAGCAGTAAGAAAAAGTTCATCAATAACCTTTCAAGAAGCACTGGAAAAAGGAGTGATTGAGTACATTTTTGTAAACCTTGAAGAATTGCGGAACAAATTGGATGACAAAAAAATTAAGAAATTAGGCCGTGAATTTGTCCTTCGGACAAAAAAAGTTGAATTAGTGAAACATGAAATGAAACCTTTCCGTAAATTTCTTAACTTTATTGCTCATCCGAATATTGCTTTCATTTTACTTAGTCTCGGTGTGCTTGGTTTAATTTACGAATTTTCTTCCCCTGGTGTTGGTGTCGGCGGAATCGTCGGTGGTATTTTTCTAATTCTTGCCTTTTTCTCTTTACAATTACTTCCCGTAAATATTGCTGGTGTTTTACTGACTGTTTTAGGTATAATCCTGATGGCTTTAGAGGTCTTCACTCCTGGTTTTGGTCTGCTGGCGATTGGTGGCACGGTTGCTTTTATTTTCGGTGCATTAATGCTTTTTGATTTTCCAGAAAAAACATTACGGGTATCTCTTGCTTTAATTCTTCCTACTGCCGGAGCAGTTGTTTCTTTTGTCCTTCTTGCTCTTGGGGCAACGGTAAAAACCTATCGGAAAAAACCAGTTACCGGTCCCGCTGGACTGGTGGGTGAGAAAGCAGTAGCAAAATCGGAATTTAATTCTCCAAATCAACGGGGAACGGTTTTTGTCCACGGTGAATATTGGAATGCCGAATTAGTTAATTTTTCGGCAGGAGGTGAGATAAAACGAGAAGAAGAAGTAGAAATTATTACCGTAGAAGGTAATCTATTTAAAATAAAGAAAATTAAATAGTCGATAGTTTCTGGTCTATGGTTGATAGCCGTAAACTGTAAACCATAAACTAATCTTTTCAAGAGAAAAGAGGAGGTAAAAAAATGTTTTACATCAGCCCGTTATTTATTCTTGTTGTTTTCGGGATTATTCTCATCAGCAGTGCGGTGAAAATAGTCAATGAATACGAACGCGGTGTAATTTTTCGTTTAGGACGACTGGTGGGTGCGAAAGGACCGGGACTTTTCTTTATTGTCCCCTTTATTGATAAAATGCTTAAAGTAAGTTTACGCACCACGGTTTTAGATGTGCCGGTGCAGGAAGTGATTACTAAGGATAATATCCCGGCGAAAGTAAATGCGGTCTGTTATTTCCGTGTTCTTGACCCAGCAAAAGCAGTAGTAGAAATTGAAAATTATATTTACGCTACTTCACAGATTTCGCAGACCACTCTAAGAAGTGTAGTTGGACAAGCCGAACTTGATGAACTGCTTAGTGAACGGGAAAAAATTAATCTTCGTCTTCAACAAATTGTTGACCAGGCAACTGACCCCTGGGGCATAAAAGTTACTACCGTAGAAATTAAAGATGTGCAAATACCCGAAAATATGCAGAGAGCAATTGCTTCTCAAGCCGAAGCGGAAAGAAACCGTAGAGCAAAAATTATCAGTGCCGAAGGTGAATTTCAAGCCGCGGAAAAACTTTCGCAAGCGGCAGAAATTATGAGTAAAAATCCTGCTGCTTTACAGTTGCGTTATCTGCAAACCGCAGCTGAAATGGCTACGGAAAAAAATTCTACTATGATTTTTCCTATCCCGATAGAACTTTTCCGTGCCTTTTTTCCGCAAAGGGGAAAAGAATGAACCAGGGATGTTTTACATATCAAGCAAAACGGTATTCAAATCTGCAGAGAGAGGAGGTGAGAAAAAAGTTAGCAAAATTTTAAATAAAGGAGATGATATAATAAAAATCAAGAGGTGGCAATAACTCTGGATGAAAAAGTAAAATATAACATCTGGAGTAGATAGGTAATAGGTTGAATTTTTATTTGGGGCGGAGACCCCGAGAAGGAGATTAATCAGGCCTATTACCGAATGGTCACCATAGGGCATAAGACCCTGAATAGGACGAAAAGTCCCGTTGGGACCTCGTCCCTTTACGGGAGGATGGTGAGTCACCAGTAGAGAATCTACTCCGAAAGAAAGGGAGGTAGTGTAAAATGAGTCATGTAGGGGTAGATTTACACAAGAACCAGTTTAGTGTGTACTGGAAGACCGGGGAAGGGAAAGGGATATTCAAGGAATATCCGATGACCGCCAGAGGAATAACGGAGTTCAAGAAGGGATTAGACAAAGAGACAGAAGTAGCAATAGAGGCAACAGGCAACAGCAAGTTTTTCTATGACAGCATAGTTGAGGAAGCAAAGAGAGTTCGGGTAATAAATCCGTTACAGTTCAAGGTAATCAGTGAGAGTGTGAAGAAGACTGACCGGCGGGACGCAGAAGTAATCGCGGAATATTTAAGCAAAGGGTTATTACCGGAAGTAAGAGTGATGAATAAAGAGACCAGGGAATTAAAGAGTTTGATTCAGACTAGGGATAAACCAGTAAAGTTACGCAGTGCCTTAAAGAATAAGATACACGGTATATTGATGGAACACGGGATAACGAGTCGCAGGGAGATGTTTTCAAGTGAGCAGGCATTAGATAAAGTAAAGAATGCGGAGGTAAGTGAGACGAGTAAGTTTGAGATAGGAATAATTGTTGACCAGATAAAGGGGTTAACGGAGAGTATAAAAAAGATAGAGGATAAGATAAAAGAAAAAGGGGAAGGATTAAAGGGACAGAAGAATCTGCAGAGCATAACCGGGATAGGTAAACTAAGTTCAACGATAATCCTGAGCAATATTGGTGACATTAATGATTTTGATGATTCCAAAAAGTTATGTGCTTATGCCGGACTGGTACCCCGTGTATATGATTCAAATGAAAGTATAAGGCATGGACAAATAACCAAACGGGGCGATAAGATATTGCGAACTACCCTTGTACAAGTAGTCTTGATAGCGATAAAATATAGTCCGTATTTAAGGAATTTTTACGAGCGGCTGAAGCATAAGAAAGGCAGTGGCAAAGCAATAATCGCTACCGCTCGTAAAATGTTGAGCATAATATATGACACTTTAAAGAATGATTGGGTATTTGAGGACTTCAACAACTTTGTATTACAAAACTAAAAATACAAAAAACAAGATGAGTAGATTTTCTACTTAAATCTTGATTTTTATCATAGGAGGGGAAAATGAAATGAAAAAATTATTGATAGCGATACTGTTTTTAGCAGTACTTTTGCCGGTAACCTACTCACAGGAAGCAGCAAAACCTGAAGAGGTCCCGCTTATTTCTGCCTACAAAGAACTTTATGACTTAGAAAGATTTAAACAGATTGACACTAATAACGATGGTCTTCTGAGCCGAGAAGAACTGAAATCTGACCAAAAATGGTTTGAAAACTATAAAGCCGAAGCAAGATTTAAACATGCCGACACTAATGCTGACGAGATGATTAGTTTGGAAGAAGCGAAAGCACACCGGCAATGGGAACTGGAGAATTTAGAAGAATGGTTAGCCGAACATCCACGGATTGCTGAATTTATTGAGAGACATCCTGGGTTAATAGACGAACTGGCTAAACATCCGCGCGCCGCAGAATATTTAGCCCAACATCCGCAAGTTGTTGATTGGATGGAAAAATATCCTAATGCGGCAAGATTTTTAATTAAACATCCGAATGCAGCAAGATTCTTGCACAACCATCCAAACATTGAGAAATTCTTAGCCAAGCATCCGGATGCACGGAAAAAGTTACACCATGCATACCACCGCTGGGAGAAAGCAACCCCGGAAGAAAGAGAAAGATTCCGGCAAAAGGTTGGTAAACGAATAGAGCGTCGCGGTGAAATGTTGGAAAGAAAAGGTGAACAGATGCAAAGACGCGGGGAAAGAATGCAACCGCGGGAAGAACATCGGCAAAAGAAGTAAAATGAACTACTTTACAGACGAGAATCTCAATAATTCTGTTTTTCTTCACCTTTACCCCGTTAGAAATCACAATTGAATTAACTTTGGTATAAAAGGTTCCAAAGATACGGAAGTCCTCAAGGAATTTCTAACGGGGTTTAATCTCTTCCCTCGGGGTAGAAGGGTCGCTGTGCGACGGGCAAAGCCCGGGAGGAGTGAGGGCTATTTTTATAGTTTGTAAAATGTGCAAGTTCAAAAGTGTGATTCTCTTCGTACTTTTATTGCTCTTGCTAAAAACTGGATATAGTAAAATTGAATTTTCAATGAACGAGAGCATAACCTCCAGTGAAACACAATTAAGTAACTATTTATCGTTTGGATTCAGAGAAAAGCCTTTATCATTTAGCGCAGGATATTATTTCTCCCGAGTCAAAGGGACTACGGATACGATTAAATCTGTTGACCTTAGAAGTGAAATAGAATTATCTAAAAATGTAAGTCTCAATCTCGGACTTTCTAACTACCCTGAAGCAAATAACTATAAGTCCAACACCTTGACCTTCGGGATAAATACAGATTTTCTGGTCATTACTAATTATCCACACACTGAGTTCGGGGTTAATTATTCAATCACTACGCATTCACAAAAATTCCCAACAAAAAGATATGAATGGCGTAATTTAAAACAAAAAAGTTATACTTTGTTTATCGCCCAAGATTTACCACTCAACTTTTATGTATCTATAGATTACACTGCTTATCAATATGACCGAGATATAGGGAAGTTAGAAGAGATAACCTCCTACTATCGGATGACCAGCCTTTACGGTCTGCTCACCAGTTTTCCGGATAAAACTTATAGTTTCAATATTGCCAAGAGTATAACCTCATTTTTTGACCTATCTTTCTCCGGAGCACGATTGTATTATGTAATTGACGGTGACTATACTAATTCCCTTGCAGTTAATTTAGACTTGTATTTAGGTAAGTTAACCTTAGGTTGCGGGGTTAATCTCCAGTATTTGAGTTCAGATACAAGTTCAACAAGTAAATATATAAACTTCTCTGCAGGATATAAGTTTTAGTATTTCTAACCAATTCTTAACTTTTTGTTTCACCCCGTAAGAAATTTTGGAGTATAAACAATCATGTTGAAAATATTTCAATTTGAGGTGATTACCTCTCGTAAAGAGACGAGGTCTGCCCCGTAAAGATTTTCATCTACGGGCTCTCCCCGAGACTTTTCGTCTTGAGGTGATTACCTCTTACTTCTACAATTTCCGTTACCGGCTAAAAGATTTGGAATTTCTAACGGTGTTTCACGTGAAACATTGCATTTATCTAATTGTTTTTTGTAGTTTTTTTATCTTTCTCAAGGGCAGCGGTGCAGAGGAACACTATCTAATTAGAATTGAACAACTGGACGAAAGTCTTCAAAAAAGAATAGATTTACATTTCCGGGGTAAAGATTTTTTTCTGGTAAGTTTGTCTTCAGGAACACTCAGCAAAATAGAGGTCAAATATGAACTCTTGGATAAAATAACCGTTGGCGACATTTACGCACTTGTCTTGGTAAGAAAACCCGAAGATTTGGAAAAACTTAAAGAAGAGGTAACCACCTCACGGATAAGTATTCTTGATTTTTTTGACCATACTGCACTGGTTAAAGGTAAATTTGAAGAAATTATCAAACTTACTGAAAAAGGATTCAAAATTAAACTTTTACCGGAAAAAATTCCCTGGTCAGAACAAGTTAAATATTTTGCTCCTTCTATTCCTTTCAAAAGTTTAGCCGAAGAAACCGCTGATACTCAAATCATCAATGAGATTCTTCAGAATTTTACTACTACCCAATATGCGGGGTATATTCAATATTTACAGGACCTTGGAACTCGTTATTCCTATAGTCTAAAAAGTATAGAGACAAAAGATTATTTAGTGAACAAATTTCAGGAATTCGCTGGTTTGACCGTTTCCACCCATTCTTTTTTTTACGGAGTTACGGGTAATACTACCCATTATAATGTTATTGCTACCTTGCCCGGAAAAAATACCGAGGTTGATAAAAAGGTCTATATTCTCTGTGCCCATTACGATTCAATTAGTAACGACCCTTATAATAACGCTCCCGGTGCCGATGATAACGCCAGCGGTGTTGCCGCTTTATTATTAGCCGCAGAACATATGTCAAGTGAAGAATTCAACGCAACAATAAGGTTTATTGCTTTTGCTGCTGAAGAACAAGGACTTATCGGTAGCCAACGATACGCGCAAGAAATGTTCGGTAAGAACGAACAAATCTTGGCAGTAATCAATTTAGATATGATTGCCTGGTGGGAACAGGGCGTAAAATACGACTTGAACATAACCGCTAATGCTAATTCGCAATGGCTAAGTGATTATTTAGATTGGGTAAATACAAAATATGTAAACATGCCATTGGACCGGAGAACTAATGATTCTGCTTGGTGGGGTGACCATTCTTCATTCTGGGATTACGGTTACCCAGCGGTTGATGCTTTTGAAGCATATAATTGGTACTCAGAAGATTTTAATCCTGATTATCACACCACCAAGGATACTTTGGATAAACTTAACCTTGACTTCGCTTTAAAAAATACTAAACTTTGTATTGCCACGGTTTGCGAACTTGCTGACCCCTATCCGACAAAACTTACTTTACTTGAACCTGACGGCAGAAATGATACGGTCAGTGCGGGGCGGGAGTATAAGATTCTCTGGACGGGAACGACAAATCAGGTCTTACTCTATTACGCAAAGGAAATTGGTGGAGAAAAGAAATTAATTGCTACAATTGATGGTTCTGCAAGAGAATATTCTTGGGACACAACTGGAATTTGGCAAGGGCAATATTATATTTATGCTGAAACCCAAAATAGTGATTCGGATTGGAGTTCTGGTCCTCTAACCGTTTTATCTACTGAACTAAAGGTCTATGTTCACCCGAACCCTTTTTATTGGGCTAAAGATTATCAAATAACCTTCGTTGGCTTACCCGAATATGCTGAATTAAAGATTTATACTCTCTCCGGTGAACTTGTCTTTGAACAAGAAACTCGTAATCAACGGTGCTGGCCTTGGCGAGTTAAAGATATTGCTGAAAAACCTGCCTCAGGAATATACCTTTTTGTAATTAAAGACGCTACAGGCAAAAAATCTCAAGGTAAAATTGCCATAATTAAATAAAGGGGTAAATATAGAGACGAATATCCGAACTTGTTCGGATATAAACAAGTTATGCGTCATGCACGGCGGCATCTGACATCGGTTCCAACGAGAATTAGACAATGAACCACATTTCATTTCTAATCGGCTCAGGATTTTCCGTCCCGGCGGGATATCCAACTACAACAAAGTTGAATGAACGACTACACAGAATCGACCAATCTGAGATTTGCGTACATACGAGCCGTGAGGCGTGGTTCCTTAACGGGCAACCGGACCCAAACGCTCATTGGATGGGAGTTGAGGAACGCCATCTCGTCCAAGGACTCTTGGAGTTCTACAACTCTACAGTCTTAAAGTCTGGTGAGACTTTCCACTACGAAACGTTCTACGATTACTACATCACACCATATCTAACCAACTCCTTTCCAGACAACTTTCGTGAGTTCCTTGAGAATTTCAAACGTCAGCACAAGGCGATCTCAGATATACATCACCTCTTGATGTCTTTTAACGACATTTTCTCTCAACTCCTGGCCCAGCTTCTTACGAAGCCGATCGAGCGTGTCCACTTATGCAAACCGTATCACCCGAACTATCGCGCCTTTCTTTTGCTAATTGAAGAGCTCTCACGGAATTCCAAGACTCACATCCATACGCTTAATCACGACACATACTTGGAGAGTCTTTCTTTCACTGACAGTATTCAAGGCCATCTCGCAGATGGTTTCGATGAGCTTGGCTCACGCATCTATGCGAAAAAGTATGAGAAGTACGCCAGCTATATGGTCAGACTGCGGCGATTCACGAACAAATACGATGAACCCTTTTGCTTGTACAAGCTACACGGAAGTATTGATAACTATTGGGCGTCTTTCGAGGACGGAGCTGATCTCGTAAAGGTTCCTTGGGGTGTTTCTCCCCACGAGATACACAAGGAAATTACTCGGAATGGACACATCGAGTATGCACACTCTCCAGCGGACGTTGTCGCCGATTTTCTTTCGGGAACGACTCACAAGACGGAGCGGTACGCAAAAGGGTCATACTACCCCATCGTTCTCAATCACTTTCAATCAAATCTCAAGCAATCCGTTGTTCTTGTGGTCATTGGTTACGGTTTTCGTGATACACGGATAAACCAATATTTGGAAGAGTCTTTTGTGAACGATCCATCAAAACAAATGTTTATCGTCGATGTCGTTCAACCAATAACTCCATTCCTTGATCGACCCAATGTTCACTTTGTTGAGGGTGGAGTCTCCGATATGAACTACAAGTTTATTGTAGAGCAATCAACAGTTTCACAATAGCCGCCGTGCACGAACGCATAACAGGCGGCACTACGACGTTCGCTCATTTGATATGACAAAATCACAGCTGTGTGAAAAAATTATAGTGCTCACTCAATGCCCAAACATTCCACTGGCGTTTCATTTTTTGGGCACTGCGTAGTGCCGCCGGAACGTTAGGCGAAAAAGCGCTCTAATATGGATGCAAAAATGACACCACTAAATAAAGAAAAATTAACTATTGGAAAGGTTTTATTAGCAATCATTGGTGGCTTTATTACCATCGAAGTATTTAGGTATGCAATGTCCATTGCCCTTCAATCAAAATACGGTATTGATACAGATGTTTATTACATGGGCAAAGTTCGGTTTTCTTTTATAATTATATTAACGATAGCAATTAGTTCCTTCGTGGGGGGCTTTTTTGCTGGAAGTATTACAAAAAAGAAGGGCTGGCTGTTTGGAAGCTTGGTTGTTATAATTCCCGCTTCGATAGTAACCACTTTCATATTCCTAAGTTTAGTTGGAAAATCACTTACACCTTCTGGTTATGTCTGGTTAAAACAGAGTATTTTTGATAGCGGGATTTGGTTAGCAATCCAATTATTGCCTTGTTTGCTTGGAGGAATTATTGGAGAAAAAATGGTGAAGAGTGAATATATGGAGATGTCATATCAAGAGGAATATATAGACAACAAAAATAGTGAAGAGATTGGTATATTGAATTTCTATTTTGCGCCAAAATGGCGATTGTTTTTTACTATTCCTTTCTTAGCTTTATGTCTCTATTTATTTGTCTATTATGTTGGCGATGCTTCTTTACTTTTTAGATGGGCAACAATCGGATCAATATATATTTTGATCCATCCCAGTCTTTGGTTGTTTTGGTATATATTTCCAATTTGGGAATTCCTTTTTGGCTTATTATTTACCGCAATTATACTCCCATTATATGCGCCACAATGGGCTTATGAAATAGCAAATAGACAGATATCACAAGGTAAAAAAGTTTTTCAGTTAATTGCACTGGTTTTGGCAATTGTATTAGGAACATCCCTGGCTAGCTGGTTAGGACATAAACCTATTATATGGTCTCTAAATAGCGTCACATCGAGAGGGGTTAGCGTTTGGCCCATCTTACTTGATAAAGAAACAGCTCCAGTGACTTATCACAGGCTTGCTGTTTTCCATAAAGAAATGGGCCAAAAAGAAAAGTCTGCAAAAGAATTTGAGAAAGCCTATGTGGCATATTGTAATCTTGGTGAATACCTTATTAGGAGAAAGTCTTATTTTGGCGCGGTTGAAGCTTATATCCGGGCCATTGGTATTTATCCTGAGAAAAGCGAAACTCATTACAAATTAGGGATTGCTTATTATATAAAAGGTGAATATGAGTTAGCTATAAGTGAATATATTAAAATTTTAATCAACCACCCTAACAGTTTCGCTATCAACGTTAATCTTGCCTTAGCCTATGAAAGGACAAATAAAGATAAAGCAATTGAACAATGGAAGAAATCTTTAGATATAGCAGAATCTTCATTGGTTCCAGAGGAAATCAGATTTTGGATTTATGATTATATATATAACCCAGATAAAGTTGGATTAACACCACAAATGGAATCGTATTTCAATAAACTTAAATTGGAAGATTGATGTTATTAGAAGAAGGAGCGCTTCTTCGCCTAACACAGCATATACGGCTCACTTCGTTCACCCAAATTTCAGCTTCGCCGAAACTTCGCATATGCTGGAAACGTTATCTGCAGTTGTGCTTTCGTCTAAGATAAAGAAATAAAAGGAGGGCTTTAACCAATGGAAGAAATTAAAAGTTACGAAAATTATCCGTTTTGGTTTGTGCTCATCGGTAATCTTTTATCCTTATCAATTTATGGTCTGGGAATTTTCATCATCGCTCAGATAGGTTTAATCTGGGTATTTTTCTATTTGCTCTTTATCCTTCTTATTGAGTATAGATTATTAAAACATAGTTGCAAGTATTGTTATTATTACGGTAAATATTGTGCTTTTGGTAAAGGTAAACTCTGCGCTTTGTTCTTCAAAAAAGGCGACCCGCAAATATTTATTAATACCGAGATTACCTGGAAGTCCTTTATTCCCGATTTCTTAGTTTTTTTAATTCCTCTGATTAGCGGGATTGTGCTTCTGATAGTTAAATTCAAATGGGGACTTCTCTTGATTTTAGGATTACTTTTTCTTCTTGGTTTTATGGGGAATGCAATTATTAGAGGCAATTTAGCCTGTAAGTATTGTAAACAAAAAGAAATCGGCTGCCCAGCAGTCCAATTCTTCAGTAAAACCCGGTAAGACCTCTTTTATCCGCAAACCGTTAGGTGAAAATTGCTCGTCGCTGATTTTCTTTCTAATGAGGTTGATAAGAAGGGGTAAGACATCTGGTGCTAACTTGGGAAGACAAAATTGTTTCATGTGAAACATTTGCCCTTTAATACTTGTTAAAACTGGAGATTTCTTCTAAGGATTTGCGTAATTTTTTATGTGCTGGTTTTGCCGGATAACCTACTGCAGCCATTACATCAATTTTTTTTTCTTTCGGAATAGATAAAACTTTCTTTGCTTCTTTTTCATTAAACCAACCAATCCAGCAAGTCCCTAATCCTAGTTCAGTCGCTTGCAAGATAAAATGTTCTACTGCAATACCAATATCTATCAAATAATACCTCGTATCTCTTAGGAAACTACCTACCCGAGAAAGAAATGTCCCTTTCTCCGAGATCACTACTACTAATACCGGTACTTTCTTCACAAATTTATTTGTCGCATAAGCACTAGTAAAAATTTTATCACATAAAGTATTTTTCAGTTCAATATCGTCAATCACGATAAATTTCCACGGTTGTGCATTACAGGCGGATGGAGCGAGCCGCGCTGCTTCCAAACAGAGATTTATCTTTTCTCTTTCTACCGGTCTATCTAAAAAACTTCTTACACTATACCGCCTATTCACTAAATCAAGAAAACTTAGTTTCTCCGAATTATTCATCTCCATATTAGCATTGTTCTCACCTTTCAAGGTGAACCTTACTCCGCTTCCTTGGTGGGGGATATTTCATTTCAAAACTGCCTTTTATTTTTTTTGAAGGGAATAAACATTCTAACACCAAAAGTAAACAAAAAATCAATAAAAGTACATCTATCCTTTGCAAATTCATGTTAAAACTAATTTGGTGAACTTTTTGACCTCGCTCAGGGGTGAATCTTTCAAAGGCGTTACTCTTCTTTCTTTTCTTGCGATGGTTCTATCGGTATGATTATCCATCCAATTAGATAAGTAACAAGGAAAGGTACTATTCCCGTAACCAAACCGATAAAAACAAGAATAAGCCTTAGCAATGTGGAATCAATTGAGAACATTTCACTAACTCCACCGCAAATACCGGCGATTTTTTTGTCTTTTTGTGAACGATAAAGTTTTTTCATCTTTCTCCTCCATTTTTACCTTGGATGAAGCCTGAGATTTTGCGGATAAAAAAAGTTGCCGGGGGGTTAGATTTCAATCCCAAATTTTTTCAGTTCTTCTTCACCTTGTTTAGTAACATAATATTTGGCATTTCTTCCTTTACCTTCTTGAATTAACCATCCTTGTTTGACACAATTAAACTTTGTCAAATTCATCTTGTTCTTCGTGACAGTTTGAAAGGGAAAAAGGGGACAGACTACTTTTTTGCCCCCCAAACATATTATAAGAATTTCATTCTCAGTGTATTAAAAATATTCTCCTCATCGTTAGCAATATCTAAGAGTAGTTTTCTTGCTTCATTGGAGTTTTCTTTCCTTGATGGCATTTCTTTAATTAGTCTCGCAACTCTTGTCCACTTCTCCCCAATTTTGAAGTAGCGATTCCCTAATTCTATTAAGTCTTTCTGCTGTAGAATTTCACCGGTTTCTTTAAGAAATCCGGCATACAAATATCTAAAGGCACCACCTCCTGTGCCATCTTCTTCAAGCATAATATAACATACTTCATAGTACTGTGAAAATTTATTTGACGGGTATTCGTTTGGCCATTTGACAATTTCGTCGGCAAGAAGTTTTATACCCTTTATACCAAAATTTTTTATCGGTGGATTCAACATAATCTTTACTGTCTTACAAATCGCATTTCGTATTGCCTCATCAACTGGTGTAAGTTTTTCAGGAAATTCAAAACTATACCACTTATTATGCGGTGGGAATGGCTGAAATCTGGATGCTCTTGCTTCTTCAAGTTCCTTTAAAGTTGCAACCTGTAGATTTTCAAAAGAAGTATCGGCTATATAACAAATGCCTTCCCCTTCATCAATGCCTGCTACAATAACCGCATGACCACCAAAATGTGCTGTTTCTGGTAAATTCCAATATTTTAAGGGCGGCATATCTACATTTATCATCACTGGAATATCTCTTTCAATCATATCTCTTAATGCATTGTAAGCTTTTTTCCTGCTGGATGTTTTGTTAACTTTCCTTGCAACACCCATATTTTCACCGAAACTTTCACCTAAATCTTTAACTCCTCTTCCTCCAACAAATGGGAAGGGTATAAATTTCATCTTCCAGTAAACAAAACCTATCCCACTGCCAAGTCCAAAAATCATAGGTTCAGAGAAATTGAAACCGTGGAATTCAAAAATATCCCTTAAGGCGGTAGATTCGCAATGTACTCCTGGACGATGGACAAAATTCTTGATAATTTTTAATGTCATATTTTCGCTATTTTTTGGCTCTTTTTTTATTGCCTTTTTACCATTAGAAAATCAACAAAAGTTTGTGGAAAATATTCAAGCATTGCCGCTACACCTGACATGTAACCAATTCTATATTTACTTTTCGGTTTTTTCGCACATAATGCTTTATAAACGACTTTTGCAACTTCCCCAGGTTCAGTTCGTTTTTCATCAAACTTATGAAGTTCTTCTTGCTCTTTCATTAGAACTCTGGAATAAAGGTCAAGTTTTTCTTTAGGCCATTGTTTGAATGATTCTTCAAGCTCTTTATTTGTTTTCTCAGGAGCTGCAGTTTTAATTCCTCCGCAACGAATCATAATTACCGGTATATCCCAAGGTTTTAACTCAAGCTTAAGTGTTCTCACAATACAATTTACTGCAAAATCACATATATGTATACTTGAAACGAAAGGAATAGGAATTAAAGCTGGAGTTACTATCCAGAGAATTCTACCATTGACTCTGCGAATCATAGGAAGAAATGCTTGCAATAGTCCAATTGGACCTACAAGTCTAGTTTCAAGTTCTATACGAAATTTGTTCAAATCCATAAGTTCTATTGGAGCAATAGAACCTCCACCGGCGTTATTGACGATAGCATATAATCCTTCTTTACCTCGTTTTTTTAATTCATTTAATACAATATTAACTACATTGGGAATGTGTTCTGGTTTTGTAAGATCTAATGGGTAAGTGGGAATAAGATTGGGTTCATTTAAATTATATAAGTTTTCTGCATCGGATTCTTTACGCACTGTAGCAAATACTGTGAAGCCATTTTGGGCAAGGTGAATAGCAATGGCACGACCAATGCCTGTCGAACATCCGGTGACAAGGACTCCTTCTTCATTAAGAGATTTGTTTAAAAAATTATTTTTTTCATTCTTTTCTTTCATAAGATCTTCTCCCCAGTGATTTCAAACCCCATAAGCGTTTTCGTAATTGTGGCCTTTTTCAATTTTGTTTTATGGAGTATGGACCGTATTTCTTCTAAGGTATAAGCTGCATTGCTCGATGATATTAGGTCTGGTCGAATCTCTTTAGGTTTTGTCATCAAGTACATAAACCATTTTACAAATGGGCTAATATTCCTCCGTAAATCACTTATGAAGTATTTGCCTCATCATGCTGTTTTCCCTTTCAATACCTCGGTTGGCTTCAATCCGGAGATTTTCCGACTGGGTAAATAACTTACAATGGTTACGGTAAAGAGAACAATCAATACTGTCTCTAATGAAAAGTAGAAGGGGAAAGATAAACTTCCGGCTAATTTTTTTCCTCATTTTATTCTTTACCCCGTCCTTGCGTGCAAGAGCGGAGTTTACTCGCAATACCAGAGAAAAATAAATTGAACATATCCTTAATCAATTCCGATTCTATTCAGAAAGTAAATAATTTATTTTTTCTGAGAATTTGCCAGTTTAGTTTTGAAGAAATAGGTTCGGAAGAGATTATTGAAGAATTTCCAATTTGGGAATGATAAAGTGTATAATAATTTGGACTTTTCGTATATTCGCGGTAGGCATAAAGAGTATTGCCGTCAGTAAAAATACAAGTAAGCGAAGAATATTTATTCTTTTTTTTAATCTGTGCAACCGAATTTTTGAAAGTTTGTTCTATATCTGAAGAGAGAGAATTCATTAAGTATCGGAAATATACTTCCGAGTCAAGAACATTCGGAGATGGTTCATTCTTGGGTGTAATGTTTTTGAGTAATTTTTTGTAATCATAGATTGTGCCATTATGAGCAAAAAGAATATTTTTATATTGAAAAGGGTGGGAATTCTCCGGACTATTTGTGTTTTCCCAGGCAGATTTGCGGAAATGAACAATTAAAACTTTTGAAGATTTAATGTTTTTAATTGTCTTAAAAAAAACATCTCTTTCTTTAATCACCGACTTATCACTTCTCCACACTACCGCTTTACCACTTTCATAGCAACCTATTCCCCAACCGTCAGTATGTCCTTTAGTATCACCCTTCAGCGTTTTACCAATTTCCGCGAGTTGAAAAAAATTCTCTACTAATTCTTTATGCTTACGATAATCAAAATTTTTTATCCCCAGTATCCGACACATATAATATTTATTTTCGCTGAGAGCGCAGAATATACTCCGCGGATTCCGCAGAATGAAATTTTTGCGTAATCTGCGAATTAAAAAATCAGTTTTACAATAATTATCGCAATAATTATACCGACGACATCAGAGATTACACAGACCGGAATAAGATATTTTGTTTTTTTAATCCCGAGCGCACCTAAATATACCGCTAAAATATAAAATGTTGTTTCTGCACTGCCCATAATTACTGCTGAAATCCTGCTGGCTAAAGAGTCCGGACCAGTGGTCTTCACAATTTCAGTAAAAACTCCCAGCGAGGCACTTCCAGATAAAGGTTTGATAATAGAAATAGAAATTACTTCCACTGGTATATTTAATAGTTGAAAAATACTGGCAAATATATTTTTAAGAAAATCAAACGCACCTGATGCTTGGAATGATTTCACCGCAATAAAGATTGCCAAAATGTAGGGAAAAATTTTGAGGACAATATTTACACTATCTTTTGCACCCGAAATAAAAGAGTCATAAACTCTTATCTTTTTAATAAAACCATATAAGATAACAAAAAGAATAAAAAGTGGAATAATAAGTTGCGAAATGTAATAAATGACTTTCATTTATGTATCTTCACATAAGTTCAGTTCTTCAGCAAGTTCAGAATTGATACCGTCTGTAATCACTGTAATCTTTTTTTTATAATCGCTGTAATCATCCTGATATTCATCGGGACATTTCATGAAACTACTTAAGGAATCTTCTGAATATATATAAATTCGTAACTGCGAAAATAGTGGAGAGCACGGTCGCCAGAATTATCGGTAAAACAACCGCGGTCGGATTTTGTGAGCCGAAATCAGAAAGAATACCAATCACGGTAAATGGAATAATCTGTATACTTGCAGTATTAATCACAATAAACAACATCATCTCAAAAGTTATTGTCTCCGGCTCTTTATTTAATGATTGCAAATCTTGCATCGCTTTAATCCCAAGTGGTGTTGCCGCATTACCGATACCAAAAATATTGGCTAAAAAATTAAGCGTAATAGAAGTTATAGATGGATGGTCAGGGGGGATATTTTTGAATAAGCGGGAAATGAGAGGTTTGAAAAATTTAGAAAGCCGGTGAATCAGTCCGGAATCTTCAATAATTTTAGTTATCCCTAACCAGAGAGCAATTATCCCGAGTAAAAATAAGGAAATTTCTACGGCTGATTTCGCTGCATCAAAAATCGCCTTAGTAAATTCTTCCAGTTTACCGTTTGCTATAGAAAAAATAACACTGATACTGATTAAAAAAAACCAAATTGTGTTCATCTAAGATAAACCCTTATTTGCGGATGCACACGGATTTAAGTGGATTCATACGGATTTATCCTACTCCTGCACGCAGGGGCGGGATTTACTCCTCACAATACGCATATACTCTAATTTTGGTGTCCCGAAATTTACCAATAAACCAACTTCATATGGCGCTGCTTTCAACTGCGAAATTAGTTGTTCACGATAAACTTTGGGGATTTTCTCTACTGCTTTTAATTCTAAGATCACTTTATTATCAATTGTCAAATCTAAACGGAAACGACCTATTTCTTTACCCTCATATTTAACTTTAAATTCTTTTTCGGTTTCATAAGGAATATTTTCTTTTTTTAATTCCATTTCTATCGCTTGCCGATAAACTTTTTCCGGGAAACCACAGCCGAGAGTTTTGTGTACTTTGTATAATATCCCGATAATTTTATAGGTTAATTGTCTGTAAAGTAATCTATCCGTTTGCATCTGTTTTTTTCTCCGTCTGAATCCGCTTTAATCCGTTTGAATCTTAAGAAATTTTTTGTATGTATTTAATTCTACTTTTGCACCTACAGGTAAGGTAATTTTATTCTTGGTATGTCCGATATACGGGCATTGCACAACCGGGAAATTAATCTTCATCTGTTCAGTGATAATTTTATAGACATCTTTCGTCTTAAATCTGTGGAAATTACCGAGAATAAGTCCTTTGAAGTGATTACCTCTTATTTTTTCAAATTTCCCTCTGAGGTAATTACCTCTGAGTATCCATTGAGTAAGACAGCGGTCTATCCCGTGCAGTTTTTCTTCTACTTCTTCAAAAAATAGAATTGCTTCATCGGTATTAATCTCCCAATCCGTGCCAAGTAAGGCAGTGAGCGTGATGAGATTACCTCCTTTGAGGATACCTCTGGCTATTCCCTGCCGATAAACATTTACTGGAGCGCATTCAAAAAGATTTTTCTGTGGGAAATTATTTACCGCATTGAGAAACGACTTCTCAGTAAATTTTGTTGCTCCAGAAAAATTAAGCACCATCGGCGAATGTAGAGTGACCAAACCAGTTTTTTCATAAATTAAATTCAACAAAGTACTCACATCGCTAAACCCAGCAAATATTTTTGGATTTTTTTTCAGCAAATTAAAATCTAAATACGGAAGAAGTTTCATTGAACCGTATCCACCCCGTTGCGCAAGGATTAACTCAACATCTTTATTCAAAAACGCATTATGGATCTGTTTGACTTTTTCTTTTATGGATGGTATTTTTTTTAGTTTTCCAATAGAATTTTTATTGATAATCTCAAATCCTAACTTCTCCAGAGTTTTTAAACCGCTTAGGTATTCACTTTTTTTCTTAATAACCCAACTCGGTGTAATTATATAAACTTTCAAATGAACCCTCCTTATACCTCTCCCCTTTTCCCTAAAAGGATATGACCTAATTATAATGAAAAAATTCTGCTCAATCAAATACAATAAAAAACTGCCCTGAGCCTGCCGAAGGGCGGTTAATTTTCTACTTTCTGATACTGGGGTCAAAGTTTATAGACAAATTAAATATTTAGCAGCAATTTTTTACCTTCCGAATTTTAAAAACAAAACCCCCTCTGAATTACCGGTGTTTCAGAGGGGTAAACCCCGTAGAACCTATGGTCTCTTACGGGGTAAAGGGGTTTACTTTTTTCACTTAGTGTTTCTTCCCACCACCTGGTCTACCGGGATGTTCACCACTCATCCCGCGATGTTCTTTATGTTCCATTTTCTCCCGTGGTTCCCGTTCTTTAGGGTGTTCTTCTTTTCTTTCCTGTTTCATTTCCCTCTTCTCTTCATGTTTTTTTCTTTGTTCTGCCATTTTCATTTGATGACGATATTCAATCTTTTTATGAATCTCTTCGGCTAATGCCTTTCCGCGTAATCCTTTCTTTAAAAGTTCCTGCACATCCTTCCCCAAGTTTTCCGGATGGACTTTCTCCTGGCGTTCAATTATTGCATTAGTAACATTATCAATTTCTTCGCTTTTAAGTCCCTGCCCGATTGAAACATTAATAACTTCTTTTGCATGTTTCACCGGGATACCTTCCTTCACTAAACGTTCAAGAGCCATACCGGCTTGTTCTCTCTCTTTTGCATTCAATCCTTTTTTCTCGCCAGCACTTTTTATTTCATTGTGTGCTTTTTCTAATTCCGCTTTTTCTTCCGGAGAAAGTGCCGGTTTTGTGGGGACTGCTGGCTGAGCAGGAGTTGCCGGTGTTACCCCGGGTTCAGCTGGTTTTGCTGGCTGTGCTGGGATTGCTGGTTCAGCCTGAGCAAAAAGAAAATTAGCCAAGAATAACGAACCACAAACGATGAACAAGAAAAAAAATCTTTTCATTAGTTGGTTTACCTCCTCCTTTACTGAAATTTTGAATACTCTTTTTATATTATATCCAAGTATAACAAAATGTCAATCTGATTTTTCTTACAAAAAGACAATAATTAAGTTGTGCCTACTCACAATTTCAAGAGAAAAAAATAAAAAAAAGTTTTAGAAATTTCAGCCGGTAGGGTTTAGCGGAAACGTATTGTGGTCTTGGGCCAGATATGCACTCCCCCGCCCTTTTCAAAAAAGAGCGGGGTCGTGCAATCTTCCCCCGCCCCGCACCTTTGCTCAGAATAGTTGCAGTATTTACGAGAACTGTTCCGGGAAACCCAGACACTCTTGAATAAAGGTGCGGGGTGAAGACAGCCCTTTTTACAAAAGGGCTGGGTCGTATCGGATCGGTTTTAGGCATATCTGAGTCCAGCCCTTTCTAAAGAAAGGGCGGGATTCCGATACGATAAAATAATTTCAGGAAGTTATATACGAAGGATTATAAAAAAATCAAAACTATTTAAGTTTAAAAAGTTAAGACCAACTCAAAGGAACCTTATTTCAGGGTTTCGTAAACTTTAACTCTTGTTTTACTCTTTGGGCAAGATAAACTTTCATTAGTGATTGATAAGGGATACCTATCTTGTTCGCCAGCATTTTTAATTCTTCCATCAGGTAAACTGGCAACCTTAAAGAAGTTGTTTTTTCAGTTGGTTTTAATCTTGAAAAAATAACTCTTTTACCTTTGGATATGTTAACATAATCGGTTAAATCGTGAGTTGACCAGAACTCAAATTCCTCATCTTCGCTCTTGAATTTAGGAACCTTTTTCAATTTTTTCATCGTAAGCCCTCCTTTCTTTACGACTCATATCTCTTGCTGAAATTACTCGTAGTTTGTTTTTTCTTAAAGTAAATATTATGGTGAGTTTCCTTTGTTTATCCGTAATACCAAGTGCATAGAATCGTTGCTCCTGTTCCTTCCTAATCAATGGTATTGCTTCAACTATCGGTTTATTGAAAAAGACTTGTTCGCATTCCTGCCAAGTTACCTTGTGCTTGAGAAGATTTTTCTCAATGTTCCATTTATCCCAATCAAATAATAAAGTCCGGGAAAGAATTTCCCTTATCTTCATATATAACTATTATATACAAATTTAAAATCTTGTCAAGTCTTTTCTAATTGACCAGAATTCCTCAGTTGACCCCGCTCTTTCTCAAGGTCTTTTCAGAAAGGGCGGGGTTGAGGAATTCGTCCGTAGGACAGCCCCGCCCTTTCAGATATTCAACAAAGTTTAACTTTAGCGATGCCCCCAAAATAGTATATTAAAAAGAGTGGGGCTGGGTTAACCCCGCACCTTTTATCGTTCAAATGATGAAGTTACCTTGCACTTTTTTGTGCTGTTAGTAACAAAAACATTTTTAGTCACAAAAAGGTGCGACCCGAACCTGCCCCGCACCATTTGACAGGTTGTGTGGGTTAGTATTGCAAAAATTATCAGTTTTATATGAACTCATCTTGCCAAATGGTGCGGGGTGAAGGTAAATTTCTCAGTGAACTGAGAAATTTGGGTTGATACTGTCAACGCAGAAGTTAAAGAGGTAAATTCTGACCTGAACTGTTGATATTTAAATCAGTCCGGCTTGGGAGAGGATGGCGGGGACTTTGTCGTTCCAGCCGAGAGGCATAAGATGGACCCCTTGACAGTAAGGTTTGAGTTCTTTAATTAAGCGAGCAGCAATTTCTATACCGGTTTGCCCGGATTTGGTCTTTTCTTTATCTTTTTTTAGTTCTTCAATCAGATTATCCGGCACATAGACCCCAGCAACATTTTCATTCATATATTTTGCCATACCGATGGATTTAAGAATTACAATACCGGCCATAATCGGTACACCAAAATTTTTTACTTTCTCCATAAATTTGATAAATTTATCCACTTCGTAGACCGCCTGGGTTTGAAAAAATTCAGCACCGGCTTTGATTTTTTTCTCCATTTTAAAAAGTTGTGGTTCAAGTGGCTCAGCACAAGGTGAAACCACTGCACCGAGACAGAATTTTGGTGGTTCACCTTCCAATTTATTTCCAGCAAGGTCATAGCCATCTTCAAGTTTTTTTACCGTATGAATTAAAGAGACCGAATCTAAATCAAAGACCGGTTTTGCTTGCGGATGGTCACCCAATAGAGGGTGGTCACCGGTTAAGAGAAGCAGATTTTCTATTCCAAAAGCGGCAGCATTTAAAATATCTGATTGTAAAGCTAAGCGATTACGGTCACGGCAGGTAATCTGAAATACCGGTTCAAAACCGCGCTCCTTAAGAAAATGGCACATCCCTAATGAACCGAAACGCATCACTGAGGATTGATTATCCGTAACATTAATGGCATCAACTTTACCCCGAATAATTTCTGCTTCTTCAAGTGTTTTTTCAATCTGCCAACCTTTCGGTGGACCGACTTCCGAAGTAACAACAAATTTTTTCTTTTCAAACAATTCTTTTAGTTTCATTTAATATCCTCTCCAATGGTAACCATTTTCGGCTAATTCTTACTTCTGGCGGTAGAGAATGATGTGCTAACCAGTAATCTTGCAAAAATTTTGCTGTCCGCTGGTTAGGGTAACCACTGATATAATCTATCCCAACATTTTGGCAGATATTTTCCATTTCTCTATCACGGTTAATTTTCGCTAAAATTGACGCTGTGGCAACCGGCAAATATTTTTTGTCCGCTTTTTTTTCATAAACTATGCTTTTCGGTGAAATATTACTTTTTAAAATTTCGTTTAGATAAAAAATAAGGTTTTCTTTCTTTAGTTGTCCGACCATTCCGATATATATTTTTTCTGCTTTTTTCCAATTTAAAGTATTCAATATCTCAGCAATTCTGTCTACGATTAAATTGACTAAATTCTTTTCATCAAGTTCCTTTGCTGAAACCAACTCGCAGTGGTAGCCACTAATTTGCTGAGAAATTTTCTTCCAGACATTTGTTCTTTTTTCACGAGCTGAAAGACCCTCCCCAAATTCTTTACTATCTTTCACTCCTGACTTTTTCAATTTAGACAAAACTGACTTCTCAACTTTTATCCCAGCGATAACCAAGGGACCGATCACCGGTCCCCAACCCGCTTCGTCAATACCAATGAAGTATTTCATGTTAAATCAAACTATAAGTTTTTGCAAAGTCAATAACGGACTAACAAGATGACGATTTAACCCAAGTTGTTTTGGTGTAAATCCAAAAGCAAGCCCTAAAACCTGTGTAAAGTAGAGTATCGGAATTTGCAATTTTTCGTGAAATTTTTTTTCCATTTCCGCTTGTCTTCCATCTAAGTTCAGGTGGCACATCGGACAAGCGACCACAATTGCTTCAACACCGACCTCTTTAGCATCTTTTATTATTCGGTAACTTAAATCAATTACTACATCTTTTTTGTTCATTGAAAAACCAGCACCACAACAGTCAACTTTATAAGACCAATCAAGACAGTTAGCACCACAAATCTTGAGAAGGTTGTCCATAGCGGTAGGATATTCATATTCTTTTACTCCGAGCACTTGTGGAGGTCTTGTTAGTAAACATCCGTAATAGGAAACCAATTTCAAACCTTTTAGAGGATTGGTCACTTTCTCCCCGATTGAACTTAAATATTTCTCATTGAGTATCTCCAGGGGATGACTTACACCTATTTCGGGTTCTTTTTCGTTTTCCAGAACCCTAATTATATCATTTTTGCTATTTCCTTTATATTCGTGCAGGGCATTTTTGATACTGTAATAACAGACGGCACAAGGGATAAGCATCTGATTAATCCCGATTTGTTCAGCTCTGAACAGATTTTCTATCTGGACGGCATAGGTAAAAAGGTCGGAAGGAAAGTGCATTGCTCCACAGCAAACCCAGTTTGGCACTTCAGTTAATTCTATACCCAGCCTGCTACAAACAAGTCTAAATGAAATATCGTAATCTTTTGCGTAAGAATGGAGAGCACAACCCGGATAATAAGCGAACTTCATCAATTTTCCTCAATCTCAACTGCTTTTTTATACAGTTTTTTTATCTTATCTAAATCTTTCACTTTGGTCGGGGAAAGGGGCAACTTCCCTTTCCAAAGCATTTTTGCTCCCAGAATAAGGTCACTAAATAATTGAAAAGTTTTCAATTTGAATTGGATTACCAAACCTAAATCGAATATTCTGCCGAATCTAATAACCTGACTTAAAAATAAATTCCCAAGCAGAGGATGATAGATTGTTTTTTCATCAGTAAACTTTCTTTTTCTAATCACTCGCAGTCTCAATGCTCTAATTACCTTTGCTATGTCTATGTCAAACGGGCAACGCGCAGTGCAAGTATGACACTGAGCACAATACCAAAGAGAATTGCTGTTTAACATAAGGTCACTTTCACCTAATTGCATTGCTCTAACTAACCGATGCGGAGGGAAATCCATTAAGTAAGAAGTTGGACATCCTGAAGAGCATATTTTACATTGGTAACAAAGGTAAACATTTTCCCGACTTATTCGTTTTACTTCTTTACCTAAACCAGTATCAATTTCTGAAAATTCATCCCTATCTTTCATAGTTGAACCTCTTGAATAACCAGTTTCCGCGCACCACCGTAATGGGAAATAGACCAATTCTTAGCGGGTTGTATAACTTTTAAAAAATTGAGTTTTCCTTGATTTTTCAAACGCTCATAAATTAGTTGCCAACCACATTCAATTTCAGGGCTCACTTCACACTTACCATTTTTTGTCCCACCGCAAGGACCATTGAGCAATCCTTTTGAACAACAGGTTAGCGGACAAATCCCAGCAAAATCACCTAATACACAACTTCCACAACCTACACATTTTTCTCTAAATTCCCCCGGCTTTTCCAATTCAGCCATACCAGTGGTATTAAGTGCCGGATAGACCAATTTCGCAGGGTATCTCTCGGCGATGGTTTGTACCCCTACACCACAAGCTAACGAAAGAATTAGGTCCACTTTTTCAATTTTTTCTTTAATACCATCTACAAACTCTGGTTCACATTGACGAAGGATAGTCACTTCATCTATCTCTGTACCCCGGCCTTCCGATTTACTTGATATTCTCAATTCCGAAGCTAAAATTGCTACTTCTTTTTCTCCACCGGTATGACATATGCTCACACAAGAACCACAACCTACAAGGAGAATACTACTTTTTTCCTTCACCATCCCTTTTATCTCATCAAACGGTTTTCTTTTGGCGACAATCATTTCCCTTCCTCCTTTAAAATTGGACCAAGTTTCTTTATCCTTTCAGTTATTTCAGTTGCTATTTCAGCAAATTCTTTCCCCATCGCTGAAGAAAGAAAATACATACCTACCCTCTCTTCTTCTATACGGAGTTCTTTCAGTATTTCCTTTACCCGTGCTACTCTTTTCGCTGCCTGAAGATTCCCGGTTCGATAATGACAAGTGCCCTCAAGGCAACCGGCAACAATACCACCGTCAGCACCTGCTTCAAAAGCTTTTAACATATAGATTATTTCAAATTTGCCTGCACAGGGAAGAAGCACTATTTTGAGATTAGGTGGGTAATCTAAACGCATTGAACCCGCTAAGTCAGCAGCGGCATATGAACAACGTTCACAACAGAAGGCAACTATCTGTGGCTCAAAAGAGGTGAACGCCTCGCTCATTTTATTTCCTTATTTCCTGAAAAAGGACTTCAATCTCGGGGATGATTTGTTTATCTTCGTAATGTTTCAACCTTATCGCTTTTGCTGGACACGCTCCCACACAAATCCCGCAACCGTAACAGTTTGCTACCTCGATCTGGGCAACACCTTTTTCATTTATCACAGGCACCTGGAACGGACAAACTCTTACACAAGTAAGGCAAGCAATACATTTTTCTTGGTCAACAACTGCAACTGAACCACCAACTAAAAGTTCTTTCTGTGAAAGAATAATACCCGCTTTCCCGGCTACAGCATTAGCCTGGCTTATTACTTCACTAATGTATCTTGGCGTATGCGCTAATCCACACAGAAATAGACCTTCAGTAGCGAACTCAACAGGTCTTAGTTTCGGATGCGCTTCTTCGTAGAAACCTTGTTTTGTAAGCGGTATTTTCAAAATTTGTGACAGTTTTTCATTGTTCATGGAAGGAACAATACCTTTACTTAATACAAGCAAATCAGTAAGCACCAAAAACTTACTTCTCGTTTCTACATCAATAATTTTTATTTCTATTTTTCCTTGCTTCCCACTTCCGATCTCTGGTATACTATCATCGTCATAACGAATAAATAGAACTCCCTTTTCTCGCGCTCCCGTGTAATACTTTTCCAAAAAACCATAAGTCATTATGTCCTTATAAAGGATAATTATTCCCAGTGAAGGATTTTTTTCTTTTAACCAAAGAGCATTCTTGATTGCTTCTCCACAACATACCCGACTGCAATAAGGTCTTTCCTTTGTCCGGGTCCCAACACACTGAATCATCACCACCCTTTCTAATCTTTTAAAATTAATCCCATCTTTAATTAATTTTTCTTCTAACTCCAATTGACTAATCACATTGCCAATTTTCCCGTAACCATAATCATTCCCTTGGTATTCCTGCCCACCGGTAGCTACCACTATTACCCCATGTTCAACAATAATTTCTTTCACCTCACTGTTTTTGGTTTCTTGTTTGATTTTAGATTTGAAATTACCTACACAACCTGATGTCTCAATAAGTTCGGCATTGGTTAAAAGATTTATCTTTGTATTTCCTTTTACTTTGATTGTCAATTCGTTAACAAATTCTACAGGTCTTTTTTCCCATAAATCATAATGTATTTTTTTCGCTAACCCTCCCGGTTCATTTTCTTTCTCAACCAAGACAATCTCGTATCCTTGGTCACTGAGGTTTAGCGCTGCGGTCATACCTGCAACCCCGGCACCCAAAATAAGTGCACGCTTAGTAAGCGGGAGAGAAACTACGGAAAGTGGCTCCAAATTAGATGACCTGGCTACACTCATTCCAATTAAAATTTTAGATTTTTCGGTCGCTTTGTCTTTTTCTTTAGAGTGTACCCAACTACATTGGTTTCTTATGTTCGCCATCGTAAATAAAAATTGGTTCAATCCAGATTTCCTCATACTCTCCCTGAATAACGGTTCATGCGTCCGGGGACTACAGGCAGCAACAACTATACGGTTTAACTTATTTTCTTTAATCATTTGAATTATCTTTTCCAGTCCATCCTGAGCACAGGCATATTTTAAATCTACAGCCAAGACCACATTGTCCAATTTCTCTGCATATTCTCTTAGCGATTTAATATCAACAACCCCAGCAATATTATTCCCGCAATGACAGATAAATACACCAACACGTGGTTCTTCTAAACTGACATCTATTTCTGGCGGATAAACTTTTTCTTTGACTAAGGTACCTCTCCCTGAATGTAAGAGAGCACCTGCTAAACCAGCTGCCGCACTACCTTGTGTGACTGACTCGGCAACATCTTTGGGTTCGGAAGAAAACCCGGAGATATATACCCCTTTTCTACTTGTTTCTATTGGTGAATATCGGTCCGTCTTAAAGAAACCGTATTCGTTTAACTCAATTCCCAATATTCCTGCTAATTCAGAAAAATTACTTGCCGGCTTCATCCCCACGGAAAGAACAACTAAATCAAACTCTTCAGTTTTAATTACTCCATCTTCGCCACTAAAAGTAAGCAACAAATTTTTAGTTTTTGGGTCTTCTTTAATCGCTGAAGGACGGGAACGCACATATTTTATTCCATACTTATCTCTTGCCCGGTGATAATATTCTTCAAATTCTTTTCCATAAACTCGCATATCAATAAAATAGATGGTCACTTCAACATCGGGAAAATGTTCCTTTATAATCATCGCTTCTTTAGTTGCATACGTACAGCAAACTGCTGAACAGTAATTCTTTTCTTTATTTCGTGAACCGATACACTGGAGAAAAGCAATATTTTTTGGTTTCTTCTCGTCCGATAACCTTTGAAGGTGTCCCAGAAAGGGACCTGAAGAATTTATTATCCTTTCAAATTGAAGCGCAGTTACAACATTCGGATATCTTCCATAACCAAACTCTTTAAAATCCTCAGGGTTAATTTGCTCAAATCCGGTAGATAAGATTATTGCCCCGGTGTTAATTTCAACTATTTCTTCCTTCTCCTCAAAATTAATGGCATCAGCAGGACAGATTTTTTGACAGGCAGCACATTTCTTCGCAATCAAATACCGACAATTGGTTGCATCTATAACCGGAGCATTGGGGACAGCCTGGGGTGAGTAACTATAAATTGCTTTTCGGAAGGAAAGACCTAAATCAAATTCGTTGGATAACTTTACCGGACAAACCTTTTCACATTGTTCACAAGCGGTACATTTACTTAAATCTACATACCTTGGTTTTTTTCTAATTCTAATTTGAAAATTGCCTTCCTCACCACTAATCCCAGCGATTTCGCAAAGGGTTAATAATTCAATATTGGGATGTCTACCACATTCAACTAATTTAGGTGCAAGAATGCAGGTAGCACAGTCGTTGGTAGGAAAAGTCTTATCCAATTGCATCATCTTTCCACCAATCGCTGGACTTTTTTCTACCAAATAGACCTTGTATCCGCTGTCAGCTAAGTCTAAAGAACACTGAATACCTGCCACGCCACCACCAATTACTATTACTACACCTATCCTATTAGTCATTTGAATTTTACTCCCACCAAAACTAAAGGACCAAGAACCGGTCCCCAACCCGCTTCGTCTATCCCAATAATTGACTTCATAATTCAATAAATCTGTTTAGTCCGTTTTGTCGGTTTAGTCGGTTAACGGTTTAAACAGTTCTAACGGAAATAACGGTCTTAGCGATTGTTTAGAAGAGTCCTTTGACTTTGCCGGTATTTACATCAACATCAACCCGCCGATATGCCGGGTCAGAACTCGTCCCGGGCATCAAACTGATTGTTCCGGTCATCGGACAGAGGAATTTCGCTCCGGCGAAGACCAAAATATCGCGCACCGGAAGAATCCATCCTTTTGGTACCCCTTTAACCGTTGGGTCAGAAGTTAAACTCAGATGTGTTTTCACCATCATAGTCGTAAAATCTTTCATTGCCGGATTCGCTTCAAATTTTTTTGCTTTCGCTTCGGCATCGGCAGTCCAGGAAACACCATCCGCACCGTAGATTTCTTTAGCAATTGTTTCTACTCTTTTTCTCAGCGGCATATCTAAAGGATAAAGGAACTTAAAATCAACCTTATCATTACAAGCATCAATCACTGCATCTGCCAGTTCCAAAGCACCATCTCCGCCTTTCAACCAGTGATAAGAAACCGCACAGCGAACACCTGCCTGCTCAACCTGCCTGCGGAGCAAGGCAATCTCATCCTTTGTATCCGTGTAAAAAGGATTGATACAAACAACCGGATTAACACCCGACTTTTTGACATTATTGACATGATGGAGCAGGTTTGCTATGCCCTTCTCCAAAAGTTCTAAATTTTCCTGTTTATACTCCTCAGGAATTGGTCTCCCGGGTGCCACCCTTGGTCCACCGCCGTGCATTTTGAGCGCTCTTATTGTCGCTACGATTACGGCTACATTAGGAACAAGACCGGACAACCGACATTTCACATTCCAGAATTTTTCAAAACCAATATCCGCACCGAAACCGCTCTCCGTTACATGATAGTCAAACATTTTTAGACCAATACGGTCAGCAATGATTGATGACTGTCCGACGGCAATATTGGCAAAAGGACCAGCGTGCACCATACAGGGCTGATATTCTACGGTGGACATCAGGGTGGGATTAATCGTATTCCGCATCCAGGCACACATCGCCCCGGCTACCTCTAAATCGGAAGTGGTAACTGGATTGCCTTTCTTATCATGGGCAACGATAATGTTACCTAACCTTTCTCTGAGGTCTTTCAAATCACGGACGATAGAAAGGATTGCCATCAATTCCGAACTTACCGCAATACCGAACTTAGAAGCCATCATATACCCATCCTGTTTCCCGCCGAGCCCAATAACAATATTGCGTAAACTCTGGGCACAGAAATCAATTATCCAACCCATTTCTATGGCCGTAGGGTCAATGTCTAACCGTTTTAATTTACGCTGGGCAAGTTCCGCATCGTCGTAATTCCGTTCATGCTGCAGACGGGCAGTTAAAGCGACCATTGCTAAGTTGTGTGCATTCATAATATCGTTAATATCACCGGTTAATCCAAGAGAAAATTCAGTCATCGGAATCAGTAATGCAATACCACCACCCGCCGCCGTGCCTTTAATATTCATCGTCGGACCACCGGAGGGCTGACGAATACATCCACCTACATTTTTCCCTCTCTTCCCCAGTCCTTCAATCAACCCCATTGTCGTAGTAGTCTTCCCTTCACCAAGCGGAGTAGGCGTAATTGCGGTAACATCAATATATTTCCCATCAGGTCTATTTTTAAGTCGCTCAATTATCTTCATAAAATCTAATCTACATATTTTCCCGTGGGAAATAATTTCATCTTTTTTAAGCCCTAACTTATCCTGCCATTCTTCTGGCGTAGGCATATGCTTTTCTGCCTCTTCAGCAATTTGCCAATCCGACAGTTTAGTTGGGTCGTATGGCATTTTTTACCTCCTTTATTAACCATAGGGGATATCCCCTGCTGGCGTTCGTCCCCCGCACCAATATCGGTGCGGGGTCCTCACTGCTACCCCTTAAGAGGTATTTCTCAATTAGTCGGAATTTGCTCCCTGTCCCCCTCTTAAGAGGAATTTTCTCACTTTTTTGTTTTACCCAATAACCCTAAAATCTTTTTACCTCATTTTTACGAAAAATTTCTGGATGAAGATGATATCCCTCCTTTTAAAGATTTAACTAAAATCCAACAGATTTCGTTTAAAGGTGTGGGTTGACCTATTTTTCTCCCTTCACGCACAATCGCACCATTTATGAAATCAATTTCTGTCCGTTTACCGTTGAGAACATCCTGAAGCATAGAATTGACATTTTTCGCCGTTGCTTGACAGGATTCAACAACTTTTTTTTCTGGATTGGGATACAGCAATTTTATTCCTTTTGCTTGGGCAATTTTACTTGTCTCTTGAGCAACCGCACAAAGTAAATTTTTTAATTTTTTTTCTTTTATAAGTTCACCATTTTTGCGTCGGCTAAGTGCAGCTAAGGGATTAATTGCCGAATTTAAAACCAATTTTGACCAGATGGCACTTTCTAAATTATCAGTAATTTTCGTCTCTATCCCTGCACGATTAAAAATCTCACTAATTTCTTCACTCTTCGCTCGGAGTTTATCCCGCTCTTGCACGCAAGGGCGGGACTCTTTGCTCATTGCTCCGATGATTGTCTCCCCTCTACCGGCATGAAAAACTTCACCCGGACCTAAATAAGTCACCCCTTGCCCAGTAGTGCCACCAAGAATTTTTTCTTTGTCAAAGAACTTGCTTAAAGTTTCAAGATTATTTAAACCATTCTGCAAAGTAAGAAGATAAGTATCTCTGCCGACTACCGGTTTAATTTTTTTTGCTACTTCTTCAGTATCGTATGCTTTAACAAAAATAATTACTAAATCGGCAACACCAATTTCTTTAGGTTCACTTGTGACCTGAAACCTGCGACCTGTAACCTGTAACCGTGAAACACCGGTTACTTTTATTCCTTTTCGTTCAATGATTTTTACGCGTTGTGGGTGTTTATCCAGGAGGATAACTTCATCAGGCAGGAAGGTTTTCTCTCTAGTACGGGATGCACCAGAATAACTTATCTTCTTGGCTAAGAAGGCAGTAAAAAGTGTACCCATTGCACCGGCACCAACGATAACAATTTTCATCTCTCACATTTTATAAATTATTTAGAGACAAAAAATTCTCTCCGCTGCATAAAACCGTGAGAGAGAAATTTTTTAAATTTTTAAAGTTGGTAATATATACAAAATTTATTTCTTTTTGTCAAGAGAGAAATATAAAAAAAATTTTTTTCTTATTCAGGTGCGCGTAAAATTTTTGTGGGGATAGCGAAGTCCTTACCGGTAAGATGGAGTAAGGGTTTGGCTTGGTCGCAAAGGAAAATTTCTTCATAAAATTCATCCTTTATTTCAGCAACTAAGATTTCACCAACAATTATTTGATGGTCACCAGCAAGATATTCAGTTGAAAATTTGCATTCTATCCAGCCAAGACATTCAGCAATCCGTGGTGCTTGAACTTTTTTTGCTTTTAGTTCAGTTAATTTTGCTTCTTTAATTTCACTTACTCCTTTGGGGAAAGGTTTACTACAAATCATTACTTGATTAATTAATTCCTCTTGTGGTAGATTCAAAACAAAATCTTTCATCTCGCGGATATTGGCTAATGTATGTCTTTCCGGACGAAGCGCAATCATTACTAAAGGTGGCTGGGCAGAGAGTGGGGAAACAAAAGATACCGGTGCAGCATTAGAGATACCATTTTTATCAATTGTAGAAACTAAGACCGTTACCCGGGGACCTAAAATCCGATACCACTGTGATAGTTTAAGTTCCATTTTTTATTCCTCCTCATTTGTGATTTTCCTATTTTTTATTTATCTTCTCGTAAGCAACAAGAATACGCTCGTAAGTTTCCGATATAAGTTGTGAAGAGATGATAAAATCAGCTGAGGCACGATTGCAAGCAATCGGAATATTCCAGACCACCGCTATTCTCAGTAGTGCCTTGACATCCGGGTCATGCGGATGCGGTTCAAGCGGGTCCCAGAAAAAAATTAAAAAATCAATTGTTCCATCAGCAATTTTTGCACCGATTTGCTGGTCTCCACCTAAGGGACCACTTTGAAATGTCTTCACTTCCAGCCCAAGTTCTTTAGAGAGCATCAACCCGGTTGATTTCGTAGCAAAGAGAGAATGTTTTTTTAAAAGTCCTTTATTAAATCTTGCCCATTCTAATAAATCCTGTTTCCGGTTATCATGAGCAATGAGAGCAATGTTTTTCTTTATACCCATTTGAATTTTTTTCTCCGTCACAGATTTCTCCTCCTTTTTATTTTTGTAGTTTCATTATTACTACACAGGAACGAAGTTTCCTCAGACAAACACGTCCAATTTTTGCTTTGATTTCTTCTGGTGCATCGTTAGTAATTTCAAAACCGAACTTTGCAAAATATTCCGGCATATCCGTAGTTATCCATACTTCCTTAGTTGGAAATTCAAAAATTAACTTTTTTACGATTTGTTCACCGATACCTTGATTCCGATATTCTTCTAAAACACCGACACATCCTAACTCATAACAATTTCTATAAGGTTTAATCCGACCGAAACCAGCCAACTTACCTTTTTTCTCAGCAATAACGAATTGTTCCGGTGATAAACTCTCATCATCTAAGCGGAAATGTTCAATATACTTTTTGATTAGAGACATATCTTCTTCTGTTGCTTTTCTAAATCTTATTTTTTCTTCCACTTTTTATCCTTTTACATTTATTTCAGATTTGATTATAATAATTCTCAGTATAAAAAACAAGAAGAGGAAGGAGGAATGATGATGGAAAAAAGGGCGAAGATAAAATTTATTTTGGAAAACTGGCAAGATGAAAAACAAACCGCTTATTTCTATCGCTGGATGGCAAAGCAAGAAAAGATAAAAGAGAAGAGAGAAAAGTATTTAGAATTAGCCGAAACCGAAGAAACCCATGCTTCAATCTGGGAAAAGGAAATGGAAAAATTGGGACTAAAAATTCCGCAATTTCGTTTAACTCTGAGAGGACGAATACTTTTATTTTTTGCCTCAATTTTAGGTTATCGCTCACTTATTCCAATCTTAGAAAATGGTGAAGATAATGCAGTCTTAGGTTATACTCAAGGCTACAGAGAATCCGATGACGAAAAATTAAAAGAATCACTTAAAGAGATAATCCCTGATGAACGCCGGCATTCTCTACAAATGCAAGAATATTCCGGTATAATCACCAAAGAACCAAAAAAAGAACGCTGGCATCGGGGTGGAGAATCTATTGGTGATATAATTTTCGGGGTGAATGATGGACTCCTTTCTACTTTCAGTTTAGTGATGGGTGTAAGTGGTGCGGTTACCAATAATTCTTATATTCTTCTTTCCGGACTTGCCGGAGCAATTGCCGGAGCAATTTCTATGGCTGCCGGGGCATATATCTCCACAAAGTCAACACTTGAAGTTTATCATAAACATCTGAAGACAGAAAAAATGGAAATGGAAATGTTCCCTGAAGAAGAAAAAAGAGAACTTGTTGCGCATTACCTCACTAAAGGTATACCGGAAACACAGGCAAATATTCTTGCTGAACATCTATTTAAAGATAAAAAAACCGCACTTGAGAGTATGACCAAAGAAGAATTAGGTTTTGCAGTAAACATATTACCTAATCCTTATAAGGCAGCTTTAAGTGAAGGAATTGCTTTCGTTTGTGGTGCAGCTTTACCGATTTTACCTTATTTATTAATCCCCGGCTATTGGGCAACAAAGGTCTGTATCATACTTTCTTTAAGTGGATTCTTTATTGCCGGTGCAGGAAGAATAATTGTTACCGGGAGGAATCCCCTCATCAGTGGGTTGGAAATGTTTTTCCTTGGTGCAGGAGCAGCACTGATAACCTATTTTATTGGTTCTCTAATTGGAGTATCGCTATAGAACTTTCTTAATGTCGGTTAAGAGTTTACTTTTTTTGGTTGGATTATTGAGGTAAGTTTTGACCTTTTTCCATACTTGTGGGCAATCGTCAGTTTTGAATTTCTTTTTCAGGAGAGAATCTAATTTTTTCTTGTTTTCTTTACTTGGTTCAGTTCCGGCTTCTTTAAAAAGTTTTTCTAAATGACGAGTATAACAACTTATTCTTTTATGTCTCCTTTGATTACAACGATACCTGCCCGCCGCTTCGCTTTGGCAGGCGGGAAGACACCGATGTCGGCGATAAGTCCTTTTAGATAAAATCGCTGTAATCGGTCTTAATAATCGTCGTAATCATACCCGTTAAAGACTTTTTTCAAACGGGTTTAGTAGCGGGGACAGGTCGGACAGGAAGGACCACAGGTTGGCGGTGGAGTTGAACTTTCCCGTTTACTACTGATGACATTGACCTTGCCCAGAACTTGGGTTACTTTCCCACTCTTACATTTTGGGCAGGATGGTTTCTTCCCGGAGTCCTTCTCCACAAGCGTCATCCCAATTTCAAATTTCTCCTTACAATTGTTACAAATATATTCATAAGTAGGCATCTTTCCTACCTCTCTTTCTATTCAGCCGGAATTCTTTTTTTCTTAAGATAGATGTTCAAACCAATCAAGATAAAAGATAGCGCGGATAAAATCGCCGCTAAATTAAGTCGTGAACGGTTTACCGGATGATAAATTTCGTGTCCAGTTTTAAAAATTTCTATTTTCTCAGCATGGATATCCAAATCACCACCGTGCTGGGGACAGGCACGATTTAACACACCAGTAACTTCTACCCGCTCACCTCTATACTTATAACTTCCACCAAATTTTATCTCCTTAACCAAACTGACTGCAGACCAAATACCAATCGCATTTAAACCATCATTAACATTAATCCAAACAAAACTACCACGCTTCATCACTTCACCAACAACTTCCCCCCGATAACTAACAATTTGCTGGTCGTATTCTTTAGATTTTTCAATCAACTCTACGCTGGAAAGAGCATAAGCAGAACCACTAATAATGTTAATCATTACCAAAATTAAAAAAAATTTACCCAAAATCTTCCTCAATTTACTTACCTCTAAAAATTGCAGTAATAAAACCGAGCAGAGCAAAAACTGACATAAATTCTAACCGTCCGCTCCACATTTCAAAAATATATACTAATTTCAGCCCAAGATGCATATCCGCCGAAGTCACCCCGCAACTCAGTCCGGTATTACTACCGGCAGAAACTGACTCAAACAATGCTTCGGAGAAAGAATAACCATAAAGCATACCCGCGACTGTACCCAAAAGATAAAGCAAAATATAAGTAAGAACAATAAGCATTGCCGAACGGATATGTTTATCTTCTAAAATTACATCTTTAATATGATGGAATTTTTGAAGGAGAACCTGTGTCTCCGGTGAAACTAAACGCTTAATATCGTGAAACATTGCTTTAGTGATAATTCCCATACGCAGATTTTTGAATCCACCACCAGTAGAACAAGCACTCGCACCGATTGCCATAGCGATAGAAGTTCCTAACATTGCTACCGATCCCCATTCGCGGATAAATTGGCGGGCATAAATGGTCATATTACCGGTTGTAGTATGCCCGGAAATAACCTGATAAAAACTCTTACGAAAAAATGCCATTACCGTAGGGTACACCCCTAAACGCATTAACCCAACTACAGTCAAAATAAAAGTTATACTTATAGTAATAGCAAACGAAATAACCTCAATATTTTTGTAGATTTCCCGGCGATTACCAGTCCAGATGGCATAATGTAAAGCAAAATTGAGTGAACCTAAAACAAAAATAATTAGGGTAAGCAATTCAATAATCAAACTATGATAATAAAGAATATTTTGTGACTGCGGAGCAAAACCGCCAGTACTCCAGGCACCCATAAATAACCATAACCCATGGAATAAAGCCCTTACTACCGACATTCCTTGAAACATCCCGGCACCCCAAAGAGCAATTGTGCCAATAAAAAGGTAAATCAAACTGATTGTCCAGATTGTCCGAGCAGTTTCAATGACATTAGGTAGAAGACGCTCTTCCTTAGCTTCACCAGCGTACATTTTGTAAGCACCGGCACTACCTCGTACTAAAAAGGTGAGAGCTACCACGACCATTCCCTGTCCACCAATAAAGGTCAACTCATGACGCCACATATTTAATCCCATAGGAACATGGTCTAAATCCTGTAATAAAAATAGACCAGTAGTAGTAGACCCACTCATCAAGTCAAAACAAGCATCAATATAATACTTAAAATGTCCACTTAACCAATATGGAATTGCCCCTAAGAGCATCGCTAAAATCCAAGAAAAAGAAGCAACCACCATCCCCTGTGCCCAGTTCAAGTCCTTCTGCGTATAACAAGTCAACAGAAAAACATATCCCACAATTAAACAAGAAGAAATACCAATCAGAAAATCAATACAAGTATTCCATTCGGCAAAAAGAAGAGAAGTAAACAAAGGGAGCATCATTAACCAGCCAATACCGATAATTACTTTGCCGGTGTAATAACCAATTATTTTATAATCATCTATCTGCGGATGAACAAGCATTTTAATGTCACCGGAAGACAAGGAAAGAAATTACCAAAGCAATAAGGAGAAAAACTATTGGTAAGGAAATTTCTACAAGGATACCCACCAGAGCATTAGTAATTTTTTCTCTAAGTTTCCGTGCCATTTTTATCTCTCTTCTCGGTAGACCCCGTAGACGAAAAGTCTCGTGGAGACCTCGTCTCTTTACGAGATGAAAATCTTTACGGGGTAGACCATGACCTATCGGAGAGTGAACCTCTTATGTTTCAATCTTACCGGCTAAAAGGTCAAGCACTTCCCGTTCTTTTTCAATTGTGGTTAAAGCAATTACATCATCTTTCTCCCGAAGCACAGTCTCACCTTTAGGAATAATCACATGTTCGCCCCTCACCAAGGAAACCAGCACCGCATCTTCGGGTAGTTTTACCTCTTTCACCGCTTTCCCAACCACCGGAGAATTTTCTGACAAATCTATCCGCACAATCGCTAATTTGCCACGTTTAAAGGTTAAAAGAGTGACAAAATCTTCCATTGAAGCTTCCTCTTCAATAATTTTAGCAATGATTGAGGTGCTGTTCACTGGCACATCTACACCTAATTCGCTAAATGTATTTTCATTCTTCGGATTATTTACCCGGGCTACAGTGCGGGGTACTTGGAAATATTCTTTACCTAACTGGCAAATTATCAGATTATCAGCGTCTTCACCGGTTACTGCCGCTAAAACATCCGCTCTTTTTATTCCTGCCTCCTCTAAATATTTCAAATCACAGCCATCACCGTTAATCACTAAGACATCTTCTAACTCTTCAGCAATCTCTTTACATTTCTTGGCATCTTCTTCAATCAAAGCAATAGTATGTTTATTTGCTACAAGTGCCTTGGCTAAATGATAGCCCACCTTACCTCCACCGACAATAACAACATACATAAACTCTCCTCCTCCCGATAGGTCATGGTCTACCGATTATTCCTAAACCGGAAATAGTTATATACCGAGTTTGCTTTTTACCTTTTCTAAACTTGCTATTTTTACCACTCCAAATACGGTATCACCCTTCTTCACCACTGTGTCTAAAGCGGCAATAGTCAATTTTCTATTTTTTCTTAAGCCCGAAACTACAAAATCCTCGTTAAGATTAATTTCTTTTATTTTCTTACCCGTCAGTTTTTCGTTGATTTCCACTTCTAAAACACCTAATTCCCCTGAACCCTCAACTAAAAAACTGGTGAGTTGTCTATCAATAATCTTTGCTCTAGACATTCTTGCGACCAGAGTAGTTCCACTTAATACATCTAAACCTAATTCTTCAAAAGAGCGTGCCCTTAGAGGGTCGTAAGTGCGTACTACTACTCTTGGCACTTTGTAAATCTTCTTGGCAATCAATGCGGACATCGCATTAGCACTATCTTCATTGGTTACCGCAGCGAAAGCATCGGTTCTCTCTATTCCTGCTTCTTCTAATATTTTCCGGTTGAAACCATTGCCGGTAATCGTGATCCCATTGAAAGCAGGTCCAAGACGGCTAAAAGCACGACTGTCCTGGTCAATTACTACCACATTATGCCCTTCCAAGGAAAGGATAGTTGCCAGTTCCGCACCCACCCTCCCACAACCGACAACAATTATATACATTCCTCTCACCTCTTTACCCCGCGCCTTTTATACCCAATTCGGACTTTTTTTTGATTCGTCTCTTAAGTTGTTCGTAGGCCTTACCAAACATAAAATATCAGGGCAGGGAAGTGCGGGGTTTAGATAGAATACTAAAAAAAGGGGTCTTTGTCAAATGGTTGAGGATGATTTTCTTTTTATTTGCCAACACGGAGAATGTCCCAGTAGGCACCTTTATAACCTTTTTTAATTGCCTTGATTAAAACCTGGTTTTGATTATAATTGTAGTTTTGACTATCTTTTTTTGTAGAAAAGAAAAATCGTTCATCTTTACCAATCAAATTAGAGATATATTCATCAATTGAGGTGATTACCTCATTTTCACCTAACGCTGGAGAAAGATAAAATGTTGGTGACAAAAAGTCATTACCTTTGTCACCATATAACCCCTTCGGGTTGAACTCGGTTCGGCTGAGCTCACCGAAGCTAGGGTTGAAACCTTTCACCTTATCTTTTACTATATGGGCTAACCTCGTCCCCGGATAAACTCTTACCCCTAACATTACTCCTACCCGGTCAGGCGAAATTTTTTTCATCAACTCAATTGTCTCTTTAATCGTCTCTCTTGTCTCACCCGGTCCACCCAGTAAAAGGTCATCCATAAAAGTTATCCTATATTTATGGCAAAGTTGAGCCGTATTTTTTATTTCCTCAATACCAAAATTCCGTCCTAATCTCTTCAACATTTCCGGACTGCCGGAATCTACACCAAAATCAATACCCGCGCAACCCGCCTTTTTCATTAATTTAGCTAACTCTTCACTGAAAGGAGCCGGTGAACAGTAGGTATACCATTTCACCTTAGTGGTGACTTTTTGACGAATTATTTCTTCACAGACCGCTTTTGCATGCTCTTCCGGAAGATTGAATTCACTGTCACAAGTATGTAAACAGTCTATCCCCCACTCTAATAATCTTTTTATTTCTTCAACCACTTTTTTCGGTGAACGGAGACGGATTTTTCTACCCTTGGCAACCGGGTCAGCACAATAGATACATTTCTGATTACAACCACGCTTGGTCTCAATGTTACCTTGTCCGCCTTCCTTAAAATAGCGCTGATTATCAATAAAATTACGTTCCAGTAAGGGCACTTCATCTAAATTAAAATATTGCCTTCGGTGAGTAATAAATTTACCGTTCCTCCGCCAGATTAAACCGGGTAAACTAAAATAATCTTCCTTACGGATTATACGTTTAACTAATTCCGGGAAAATTAACTCTCCATCTCCAGAAATACCTAAATTAACCTTACAATAGGAAAGAATTGCCCCGGGCATAATAGAAAACCCTACTCCGCCCATTACTAATAGTGCATTAGTTCTTAGTTTTAAGTGATTGGTAATTTGTTTTATTTTCGGTAAGAAAAAGTCGCTAGTTTGCAAATAACAATCATCGGTGTTCCTTATCGTAACACCAATAACCACCGGAGAATGGTATCTAAAATATTCATCTATTACCCTGCAAAAATCATTAACAAAACATAAATCCAACAAATCTACCTGATAACCCTGTGTTTTTAACGCACTGGCAAGATAGTCCAACCCAATTGGTGCAATCGGTGGTTTCATTAAGTTAGTATTAACTAAAAGCACACTTACCATATTTTTTTGAGATTGCTGAAAAAACCTTATTGTGTCATTCTGAGTCTCCGCCCTGAGCGGAGCGAAGGGGAAACGAAGAATCTGACCCGAAGGGTCATGTTGAGGAAAGCGAAACATCTCATTGAGACCCTTCATGGAGTTTACCCTGAGTTCCTTCACTTCGTTTAGGACCGAAGGGTTCAGGGTGAGACTGTTAGAAAAACTTCAACAGTCTCATTTTAGCAAATTTTTTCTTTCCCTAGCAACCTACCTACTTGACTTCAATCTCTACATCTTGTATAAATAAGGGAAATGAAATTTTCTAAAATAACTCTTTTATTTGCTTTATTTATTATTCTTTCCACAGCAGTAATGAGACAGGTGCTCAATTTCCTTTACCAAAACTTAGGCGCAAAACGACTTGAATTACTGGTTGGGGTTATTTTTCTCTTAAGTGGATTAATTTTTTTCTCTAAGATGGGGGTTTCTTACAACCTAAAAACAGTACTCAATCCTTCGGTTCCTCAGGATGGTGAGCTTGCCGAACCATTTATGTATCATTGGGATGGGTTTTTTTCTTCCCTGGCAAATCAAAATTATTGAAGAAAGGGTTCATTTTCTGGAATATGGACTATTAGGATGGTTAGTAACAGAGATAGCATTAAAAAGTTTAAGAGTTCAAGAGTTCATGAGTTCATTAGTTATTCCTTCCTTTTTATCCTGGCTATCGGAATTTTGGACGAACTTTTCCAATGGTGGTTACCAACAAGAGTAGGCGATCTTCGGGATGTATTTTTTAATACTTTAGGTGGGATTTGGGGAATAACCTTAAAAATTATAAATCTGAAGGAGAAAAAGTAATGAGAAAAGTTAAAATCAGTATTTTAATTTTCTTTTTCTTTATTTCTTTTATTTTTGCTCAAGAGACAGGTAAATATCTGACAGGTGAGCACCTGTTAGAAATACATTTTCTTGATGTTGGTGAAGGGGATGCTATTCTTCTTCGGAGCGGGAAAGAAAATATTCTCATTGATGCAGGAAATTTAATCTCAGGATATAAAGTAGCAAAATATTTAGAAAAAATGAAAATTAAGAAACTTGACTATTTGATTATCACTCATCCTCATCCGGACCATTTTGGAGGAGTGTTTTTTATTTTACAGATGTTCAATGTGGATAAACTTTATGATAACGGACAAGAATTTTCTCCGGAGGAGACCCCTGATTTTTACCGTTGGTATGAAGAACTATTCCGTCAGAAAGAAAATTATAAAATTTTGAAAGCAGGCGATATTCTATCCGTCGGTGAATGGGAATTAGAAATTCTCTGGCCCCCGGAACCACCGGAATTCTTTCCGGATTTTAATATTTCTTCTTTAATGATAAAAGTAAAACCAACAATAACTACGGTGAATGGAAGTTTCTCCTGTTTACTTGCTGGTGATTTGATTACACCGGCCGAGAATGAACTTTTGCGTCGAGGAAAAGACTTAAGAAGTGATGTTTTAAAAGTCGGACATCACGGTTCAGATGATGCTACTTCAAATAAATTTTTGCAAGCAGTTTCACCGGAAATTGCGATTATTAGCGTGAACAAGGACAATATCCGTGGTTACCCAGCCAAAGAAACTATTGAAAAGTTAGAAAAAGCAAAAATAAAAATTTACCGCACCGATATTAACGGGAATATAATCCTGCGGAAAGACAAAAAAGGGTTCACCATTCTCACCGAAAAATGACCTTTAAAATCCGGAAGGAATACTGTAGCCAGTATCTTTGAGGAGAGTGAAAAGCATACCTCTTTTTTCGGCATAGGTGGGAGTGAAAAGGTCAGGACAAAGCATTACACTCTTGCCTTCATTAATCAGTTTTACGGCAAAGGCTAAACAGGTTTCTTCAGCACATTTTTTGCAATTTGTCTGGGGCAGAAATTTGTATACATCTAAAGGCAAAAGTTGTTGTTGTCGTTCATAAAGAGGTTCAATTTTATCTTTGTTTTTATAACATTTGTTAACTAAATCCTTAAGCCAGTTTAAAATGCGATGTGCGGATTCAATATTTTCTATCTGTCCACCGGCGACCATCCTCGGATAGAGGGTAATCAACCCAGTTTCTTTCTTAAAAGTAAGAGTCAAAGATTTATGGTTATATATTGCTCCTTTCATTATCCGGTTAAGATACGGCATTAGTGGACTGACATCAGCAGATAATTCAGCATGAAACCTAATCTTGCCCGGGACAACACAGGGAAGAATATTGGTAATGATTATACTTTCTAAGAATTCTTGCATGTTTTACTTAGATAATTTCATAAAAATAATTAAGCAATTTTTGTCTCGGGAACCCTCTCTTCACTTTATGATTTTTTGACCAGAATCAAGGAGCGTCAAAAACTCTGATGTCGTTCAGAGAGGGACCCCTCAACAAATTGCTTGACTAGTGCCTTGTTAATCAATAAATGATATATTTTATACTTGACATTTTGCTATTTATTTGATATCCTTCTTTCTATAAAGAAAGGGGGATAAAATGAGCATATATGTTCGTTCTTTGACAGCAAAA
>Ga0315312_1000070_pt1 | contig 187941 bp, 173 predicted proteins | sample TDP7_MG_FD_203629 | JGI IMG/M metagenome (GOLD analysis project Ga0315312, IMG submission 203629) | Freshwater sediment microbial communities from Lake Towuti, South Sulawesi, Indonesia - TDP7 | ecosystem: Environmental > Aquatic > Freshwater > Lake > Sediment | place: Indonesia: South...
AACAAACCGGTTAAGATTGGTCTCGTTCTCCTTACGGCCAAGCAAAGTGGCAAACTCAGGTTCCTGAGTCCACTCAGGGTTCCCGAGCGCTTTGCGGAAAGCCCGCCACTGCCTGTCGTTAAAGACAGCGATAACACACCAGCTGTCCTCCCCTTTACATCGGAACGCCCCGTGGGGTGCAGCATGGCGGCAACAATTCCCCGACCTTCTTTCCTCTCTTTTATTGACGGTGTACTCAAGAAGGACGGGGGCTAAGAACTGAAGACTGGCTTCGAATTGTGAAAGGTCAAGGCACTGGCCTCTCCCCGTTTTGCTGCGGTAGATGAGAGCGGCGAGCAGTGCGCTAGCCGCAAAGCGGGGAGCAATTAGGTCAGTGTAAGCACCCCAAGGCTGCTGAGGACTTAGGTCTGGCCAACCAGTAAGGTTAGTGAACCCGGAAAGACCGACTAGCTGAAATCCGAAGCTAGGATGTTGAGCATGAGGCCCGGTTTGCCCCTGAGCGGAGCAGCGGAGCATGATAATGTCTGGCTTGATATTTCTCAGCTCCTTATAACCCAGACCTAGCCTTTCCATCGTTCCCGGGGTAAAGCTCTCCACGACTACATCAGCCCAGGCTATGAGCCTCTTGGCTACTTTTGTTGCTTCGGGATTGGTTAGGTCTAGGGCAAGGCTATACTTATTAGAGTTAAAAAAGGCATAGTAACCGCTCCGATTTATCCCCGGAACGCTATCTTTGTAGGGTGCTGATAATCTCATAGGGCAGGGTCTCTTAGACGATTCAACTCGTACTACCAGAGCACCATGGTCGGCAAAATATTTGGTGGTCAAAGGCCCTGCTGCTGCCCAGGTAAAGTCAACTATCTTTAGTCCGTGTAACGCTTCTTCCTTCATCTCTCATCCAGACCTTAGGTCAAATGACACCGGCTTGCTTTAGCCTGACAAGCTCCTCTCTGGATAGGCCAAGCTCGCCCTCATATATTTCTAGGTTATGCTCACCTATGAGGGGGGCTCGATGCTTGGGCTTGCAATTAACCTCAGAAGCCTTAACAAAGGCTCCGGGATAAGTGATTGCCGTACCTAACTGGGGGTGCTCCAGGCTCACCCAAAAGTCCCTGGCTTCAAGTTGACGGCTTTCAACTATTTCCTTGGGGGTAGAAACGGGATAGAGCATGATTCCTCTCTCTACTGCTCCTTCATGAAGCTCCTCTACGGAGTGGGCACGGAGAAAACGGGATATTGCCTCCTCTATTCGATTGATGCCCTGCTGGTCTACCTTTGCCATGTCCCAGTTTTCCCAATCAATCTCTTCCAAGAATTGGTTAGCCATCCCCTCTTCGGTCATCCACTCCACAAGTTTGCGATTAGTCCGCGCCCCGGTCATGCCACCAAACAGGGTGAAGCTGACGAAACCATCACGACAGGGCCAGGTCTGTCTCAATTTTGCATCTGAGCTTATCCCGGTGCGGAATGGTCCTTCTCTTCGCAGAATCTTTTGATTTAGCTGCCAAAAGGCAGGGGCATTGAATCCGGTCCAGATAAGGCTTTGTTGTATGGAGACGTCAATATACTGACCTATCCCTGTCTGCTCCCGATAGTATAGGGCAACAAGGGAAGCCACCGCCGCCTCGGCTCCGGCGTGAAGGTAAGCCTGGGGGAAACTAACGCGGACGGGTGGGTGGTCAGGATCACCACAAAGATACATCCAACCGCTCATAGCATTAAGAACAATGTCTGAAGCTTTCAAGTGCTTATAAGGGCCCGTTTGCCCAAAAGGGGTGATAGAGGTCATAATTATCCCCGGGTTAATTTCACACAAAGTGGAGTAGCCCAAGCCCAGTCTATTCATATACTCCGGAGGGGAGGATTCAATTACAAAATCGGCAGTCTTAGCCAGTCTTTTGAAGCTCTCTTTGCCATCAGCGCTCTCAATGTCTAGGGTTACACTTCGCTTGTTGGTATTAAAGGCAAACCAGTAGAGGCTGTTCTCGGGGTATGGAATGTCATGGTAAAACGGGCCATGGCACCTTGCTGGGTCTCCACCAGGCCTTTCAATCTTGATTACATCGGCTCCCAAGTCAGCCAAAATCTTGCCACAAAGCCAGCCTTTGTCATCGGTCAAATCTAGGGCGCGATAGGAGCTGAGCATCAATCTGTATCCCCCTTACTTTAACCTCTCGGCTTGCCTTGAAAGGTGCTAGGCTTTCTTAAGACTGCTTTTCATTATTCGCAAGGCTTTGTCTGGAGCAATTTCGCTTAGAAGTCCGCCTGCATAAAGAACATAAAGTCCATCTATCAGTAGCTCCGGCGCCTTAGGCCTAAGTGAGAAAGGGTCTTTCTTATCATACTTGGCTGCTTCTAAGATCTGCCGTGCTCCTTGTCCATAGGCAAATATGCCGCCAGTACCAATTATATACTTGACGTCCGTCAGGTCTTTGCCGCGTTGAACGTAAACAGTGCTAGCTGGAGTTTGCACTGCTTCAATAGTCCCGCAATGCCTTTCCATAGCTATAGCGGTTGCGGTACAAGCCAAGGCAATGTCGATTAGGAAATCGTCTTCAGTCTGTGGAATGGTGTCAATATGCTCGGCTAGATATTTCACCGCCTTCTCTAGGTCTATTCGCTGTGCCCGAGCTTCATCGTGTGTAATCATACTCTTGGTCACTCGCTTCTTTCCTGCCAGTTCCAGAAGAAGGGGGGCATTATAACGTATGCCAAGATCCCCTTCCACAGTTCTCTTCGCATAGGCTTCTGGTAAGCTCTTCAGTATTACACCTGGTTGGAGCGGTCTTCCTTCACAGATGGAGTCTACATCGGTAGTTGCACCTCCAACGTCTATAACTATGAGGTCACCCAGTCCGCTCTCTTCCGCCGTACCCTCAGCCAACAACGTTGCCCCTTTTAGCACAGCCATTGGAGTGGGCATAAGAATACCACCTGTCATGTTCTGAGCTTTATCTAGACCCTTGCCCTGCACGATTCGACTGATAAATATTTCCCTAATTACTGAGCGAGATGACTCCACATTTAGCTCCCCAACCTCTGGCATCACATTGTCAGCCCGTCTCACATACTTTTCTGAGGCTTGGAGGATAGATTCTATCTCTTCGGCTACCGTCTTGTTGCCAGCTACAACTATGGGACAGGCTAACTTGGAAGATGCTAAACATCTGGCATTGTGTAGAATTACATCTCTATTTCCCCCATTGGTACCTCCAGCTAACAAGATAATATCAGGAGACAACTCCTCTATTTGCCGCTGCTCGCCAGAGGTAAGTTCATAGGAATAAACACCTACTACTTTTGCTCCAGAACTCAGTGCTGCTTGCTTGGCTGCTTCAACGGTAAGCCTGGGAATCAATCCAATCGCCACCATCCGCAACCCTCCAGCAGCGCTACTGCAAGCGAGCTTCTTTTCGATCTTCAGTTCGCTAGTCCCAACCTGCCTAAGAAGCTTATCATATGCCCTTTGGAACCCGATGGTCATATCTGTAGCCACGGTACTGGGTTCTTGGCTTCTGCCGACCACCTCCCCCTTCTCCAGATCTACCGCTGTAATCTTCGTATAGGTACTACCGAAATCTATGAGCAAAGTAAGCGTCATCTCACCCTGTCCCTTGCTATTCCCAATTGTTATGAGCAGGTCTTTGCAGCTAATGCCCACCTCCCGAAGTCTTACCTTGAAAAGCTTACCACAACCCTATGCGAAAAGAACTGTGGAGGGGGATCTTGGCATACGTTATAATGCCCCCCTTCTTCTGGAGCTGGCGGGGAAGAAGCGAGTGACCAAGAGTATGATTACACACGAGATGCCGAGGCTGAGGCCAAGTCCTTCCTCAAGTCCTCAATAGCGTCAGCTAGGTCCACATCAGGCGGATAGACCCGGTCTATCCCTAACTTTTTAAGTCCCTTCTCTATGCTTTCCCAATCCTGCTTACCAACCTTCAGATTCCCACCTATATAAATCAAAATGTCCTTTAACCCAGCCTCCACGCATTTTTCCCTCAATCCTTCACAATCCAAAGGCGCATGTCCATATGAGGAGGATATTAATATAGCGCCGGCGTCTGACTCTTTAGCCGCATCAATAAACTCCTGCTGAGACACCATCACTCCCAGATCGACTACCTTAAACCCCGCCTTCTCTAAATAACGGCCCAAGATATAGTGACCCATATTGTGACAGTCACCACCAATAACACCGGTTACTACTGTGTTTTTCATCTCTTCCCTCCTTTGCTAAATAGAAATTAAACATTATTTCAGGCTCACCGCATTTCATAAAATTTCTGCAAGCTTGTACTAACGATACCTCCCTGCTACCTCTGAGCCAATGGTGCGAAGATCCTCGATCAGCACATCCAAGTCTAACTTTCTTCCTTCGGCCTTCTCTCTTTGAGCAAGCTTCCGGCGGTTAAACTCGATTACTTCCTTGGGAAGCGGAACATTGCCACTCTCAAGATAGCGTATGGCACCACCGCCGTCCCTTATCGTGAGCACCTTGCGTTTACCAAGGGTCCATGAAGGATAAGGCGTATCTATCACCCCCGCCGCTACTGCCTTTACCTCCCCGATGACTGGGTCGCCGTTCCCTAGCTCCAGGACTCTGTCCATTATCGCCTTTATCTCCAATCTCAGCATCTCCATCTCTTCTTTAAGCTCCTTACTTTCGGGGAGTTTTTGCTTTCGCACCCAGGCAGTCACTTCCTTAACCATCTTCAATGCCAGCACATTCGACTCCCTGGTAGGGATTCCAACCGCTTCCATAGGGGACTTTATCATAAGCCAATCCAGGCCTCCCAGATTACCTGTAGCCGCTAACCAGCTACACCAGCCACACCCTGCCTCTTCATCACGGGGCCACTGCCCACTCCACTGGAAGCAAGTAGTGCTCACGTCCACATCATGATAGCCAAATTGGTGCAAATAGTGTCCTATCATTTCCGGTATCACCCTACACTGGGCAACATCCTGGAGTAAATTGCCTTGCAACTCTGCTACAGGAGATAGCCACTTAACACCCTGTTCAGCAGCAGTTAAAGACTCTAAGATTTCTATTACTATTCCCATGCCTGGAGGGCACCATGGTATAACAGTTCCAAACGGGTACAGCGAGATAGGAGCCCCCCGCTCGGTGTAGTAACCGGCTAGCTTGCAGACGTATTGGTTATTCATTATCCTTTTGTCAAGAGGGTAGTTCTTGCAATGCGTTACCAGGTCGCGAAGGTCATTCAAAAGATTATTAGTAGCACCAGCGGCAAGCCCTATCTCTGCCAGCAGCATCGGCCTTTCATCGTTGTTGCCATTAACACAACTGCACTGATTAATACTCTCTGTAACCCGCCTTGAACCCTTGACCCCATGGTTGATCCAGGGAAAGCCGTTAATCACAGACCTGCCAGCCTTTTTGCTCCTTTCTATGCCCTGCTCTACCTCTTCTAACATGAGTTTTCTGGTATAGGCATCACTTAGGAAATGGAACATATCAGGGGCGCCTTCCCTCTCGATAAACTGGACATCTTCTATTGTTTCCTCAATAGTAGCTTTTCCTACCGTAACCATGAAGAGGGGTTTCCCTTCCTTTTTTGCCCTTGCCAGCCTTTTGGGCCAGACCTTTTGCTCCGGCAGCTTTTTGTGATATTCTATGGCTTCGTTAAGGTCTACCTCTTTTCCTGTGGGCCATCGGCCAAGTACCTCCTTGCGCTGCTCCAGAAACTCCTCATCCGTCCATCTCCGGTGCTTAAGTTCCATAATCTCCTTCCTTTCTTAGTGTCATTTACGTTTGATTTCTCTACTTATCTTGGGTGGTTATGTGAGGCATTACTACGCGATTGGTTACCTCCGCCTTTGCCTTCCCTAGTTTGTGGACTTCAGACAGTTTACATACTTTAAATAAGAAGCTCCTTTCATAGTGATGTGTTTTGCGTTTGGTAGCATATCAAAAGGGTGAGGTGAGATTGTCTAGCAGTTTTCTTATTTTATCACATTGCCACACTCTGTCAAGGGGACAATTGCCTAACTATAGCTAATCCTTCGCTTTACCCCGTAGAGGGGATACCAAAGCTATGGCGGGCAACCATTAGCTTGTGAATTAGTGGCGACCCTCCATACTCAGTAAGTTCGGCAACATCGCGGAAATACCGCTCTAAAGGGAAATCCTTGCCAAAACCGTAGGCACCGTGGATCTGGATGGCGTTAGTTGCTGTCCGGGTAGCTACATCTGAAGCAAGGTATCGAGCCATTGCTAGCTGCTTGCTGAATGGTTGCCCCTTACTCTTGAGGTCTGCCACGTGATAGGTTAGAAGCCTAGCCGCTTCAGTGCCGACAATCATGTCAGCAATTGTCTCTTGTATCATATCAAATTTGCTTATCGCTCGGCCGAATGCCTGTCGTTCTTCAGCATACTTGATACTGGCATCAATACAAGCCTGGGCAGCACCGACACAGCCGGCAGCAATGGCAAAATGTACGCCTTTTAACAGACTTTCAACTATTTTGTTGTCATTATCAATAGTCCCCAGCACATTTTCCTGAGCTACTTGGCAGTCCTGGAAGTAAACATTGGCTATATTACAGGCACGTAATCCGTTTTTACCCTGTATGTCCTGACTGGAGAACCCGGCTATATCACGACTAACCAAGAAGGCACCGATGCCTGGCTCCTGCCCACCCTTACTAGCCTTGGCAATCGTCAAAACCAGGCTTGATACACCTCCGTTGATGACAAAAACCTTCTCCCCGTTGAGGACCCAACCCGCCTGACTAAGTTCAGCCTTAGTGTTCATGTGGCGCACATCTATTCCAGCAGCTGATTCACTTAAGGCGTAACTGCTAAATAGCTCACCGGTACACATAGGGCGGAGGTACTTTTGTTTTTGCTCTTCATTACCCCATGTGATAAGCATTTCCTCGACAACGGAGTGACCGCCAAAGACACTCATAGCTAAGGACAAGGAACTCCGTGCCACCTCTTCGATAACAATGGCATGGCTAATGTAGTCAAGACCCAAGCCGCCATATTCCTGAGGAACTAACGAGCCCAGAAGTCCTAAAGGTCCCAGCTGCTTAACAATCTCCCAGGGGAAGTGCTCCTCTTGGTCATGCTCCTTGGCAACGGGTTCAATGTGACGCTGGGCAAATTCCCGTGCCATATTCCGAAACATCACCTGCTCATCGGTCAGACTGAATTCCATCAGACCCCCTCCTTCAAGATCTCACTTATGTAGAAACTCGCGGCACTTTTGGATAAATGCAGGTAATACCTCCTTATAGTCCCCCACGACCCCGTAGTTGGCTACCTTGAATATACTCGCCTCAGGGTCTCTGTTTATGGCTACGATATTCTTGGAGCCAAGACAACTAACAATGTGTTGCGCCGCCCCGGAGATAGCCACCGCGATATAAAGATTTGGAGCTATGACCTTGCCTGTTTGCCCAATTTGAAGGCTTGATGGTACCCACCCCTCCTCACAGGGCGTCCTTGTTGCCCCTACGGCAGCATTAAGTAAGTTAGCCAGCTCCCAGATGATGTTAAAATTCTCTTTACTGCCAATACCTCGCCCACCAGCTACCACAACCTCAGCATCTTCCAGTTTTATTCCCGCTGCTTCTTCCTTTATCCGCTCAACCACCCTATACCTCATTACTGAAGCGTCTATCCCTGCCTCCATAGTGATAATTTCACCTTGCCGTGAATCATCAGCCTCTGGTTGAGGCATCGACTTTGGTCTAATAGTAGCTATTTGGGGGCGGGCTGATTTAGAGACCATAACCGCATTGGCATTCCCGCCATAAACGTAGCGAGTTTGTACTAGTAATTTGGTCTCCGGATTAATCCCTAGTTCCACGCAATCCATGGCAAGTGTACCCCCCAACCTTGTTGCCAGTCGAGGAGCGAGGTCACGACCCATACTGGTTTGCCCCAGGAGCAAGATCGAAGGGGTTACCTGCTGACAAACCCGAGCTACAACCGTAGTGTAGGCATCACTATGATAATCAGCCAGTAACGGGTCATTTACAATATACACTTTATCGCTGCCAAAGGCGATAGCCTCTCTTCCAATATTGTCCAGCTCGTTTCCAAGAATAAGGGCACTCAACTCCTTACCTAGCTCGTCAGCTAATTTCCTACCAACTCCCAATAACTCGCGCGTGGTGATACTAGTAGCCTTGTCTTCCACCTCGCCAACAATTAGTACCCCCTTATATTCAGCCACAAGACTTCACCTCCCCAAATTTAGATTACCCCATCTTGTCTGAGCTTCATAGCTAGATTAGCCGCAGCTTCAGCCACACTCTCGCCACTCATAATCTCACACTTCCTCTCCCGAACTGGAATAAATAGCTTGAGTAAATCACTACGGGAGCTAGCCGCACCAACCAGTGAAGCCTCAATTTGAAGGTCACGAGCATTCCAGGTTGGAATCTGTTTCCTGGCTGCAGCTATGATTCCCCATCCTGAAGGAATGCGGGGCTGCCCCAGCTCGTTGCTGACCGTGACCACGGCTGGTGCTGGCAGCTCAACTACCTCGTAACCTCCCGTCACCACTCGCTTAATCCTCAGTCTCTTATCAGCAACGTCCACCTTTGCCGCCAGGGTTACAATAGGTATCCCCAAGTTTTCACCGATGAGAGAGCCCACCGCCCCTACATCCCAATCTGCAGCCTCTCGGCCACACAGGATTAGGTCATATTCCCCAATCTTCTCTATGGCTCTAGTCAGAATATAGGCAGTAGCAAAGCTATCAGAACCCTCAAATGCCGGGTCACTAACAATAATCCCCTCGTCAATCCCCATTGACAATACGCCCCTCACCACATCCGCAGCCGTACCGCTCCCCATAGTTAGTGCTGTTATCTTACCCCCATGTTGGTCTTTAATTCGTAGCGCAGCCTCCGCTGCCTGGGCATCAAAAGGATTGATAACTGGAGGTATCCCCTCCGGGGGAATAACCTTATTTGTTTTCGGGTCAATCCTAAATTTGCTCAATGGTATTTCTGGGTCGGGCACTTGCTTAACACAAACAATCATGTTCATGACATCCTCACCTCTTAACTAGATAAAGACTGCTGAATAAGGTATTGGCTCGGCTCGGGCTAGTTTGCTAATGCCGATTACAGTCTCTGCCCGGTCGGTCCTTCTTATCTAAGTAGTTGTCCACCGATAATAAGCCTCAGTATATTTCGGGTTCCCTCGGTGATGGGGAAGGCACGTGAATCATTAAGATACCTTCGTAGTGAAACATCCCGCGGAAAGCTGAAACAGCCATAGATTTCCATCGCTGTCTCAGCTGCCTTTACTGCTGCCTCGCAAGCAAAGTACTTAGCTGTCGGGACGTCAATCGGAGTTTCGGTACCCCTATCCTTATTGGCGGCAGCCTGATAAACCAGCATCCTTGCTGCTTCATGCTCAACATGCATCTCAGCAATTTTGCTTTGCAACATCTGGTAATTCTCAATATCTCGCCCACGTCCCTTAACATAGTTAATACAGTCTTCTAAACAAGCTCCATGAACACCCACAGCTCTGGCGGCAGCGCAAAGCCGGGTATTTGCCAGCAAGTCCATCAAATAGCCATAGCCAGCGCCTAGCTTTCCGAATAGATTTTCCTTTGGTATTTTAACATTATTAAATGCTATCTCTCCTACCGCGTCACAAGCTAGCCCCAGCATCCCTATGTCACTAGTATAAATTCCAGGGGTATCTTTCAGGTCGATAATGAAGCACGAGATTCCACCCCTCGTCCCCTTTTCCTTATCAGTCCACGCCCAGAAGAGACCCATATCAGCTTCGGTAGCACCTGTTGCCCATGTCTTGCTTCCATTCAAGATGAAACTGCCGTCTTTCTCAACAGCCGTCGTCTTCATCAGGCTAAGGTCGGAACCGGCATCGGGCTCGGTAGAGACAAACGAGCCCAAAATATCACCATTGGTTAATCTGGGGACATATTTGTCCTTCTGCTCCTTTGTTCCCTCTCTTAACAGTGCCAAACCCGGCCCAACAGTCTGATTCGCTGGCAGCATGCAGTAGGAAGCGCTTATCCGGGCAATCTCCTCTACAACTAGTATGGTGCTCAAAAAACCAGCCTCGGTTCCCCCGTACTCTTTGGGGATTACACCACCAAAGAATCCCAGCCTACCCATTTCGCTGACAATTTCTTTAGTGTGGAATTCCCCAGTCTTTTCCCCCTCCTCCTGCACTGGCGCTATTCGCTTTTCCGCATACTCTCTAGCTTTTTCCCTTATCGCCTTCTGTTCATCTGTCAATTCAAAGAACAACCGTATCACCCCCTAGTGGTTTATTATCCATATTCATAGCATATCCCAAAGCCACCCCGAGGTAGATTCCATTCAATGGCTCCCAGGTTGCATACAATTCGGCAACTCCCACATTCTAGGCAGCCTTCGTAGGAGAAGGTAACTCGCTTGCCCGTGAGCTTGTAACAGTCAGCGGGACAAACATACAAACAATATTGACCGTGGCACGACTTACAGATAGCCTCGTTTACTGTGATGTGGACGTCTTGGTCTACATCATACTTATTAACCGCCAGTTTATCTTCAACGCTGATAGGATTCATGTGGCTCCCCTCACCTTCATTAGGTCACAAGCTATCTGCGATAACGAAGTCTTGCCCTTCATTGCCTCAGTTAACAGTTGCCAGCTCTTCTTCCTTGGTTTTCCATCGTTTGTGAAAATCTTCTCAGCCAGCTCACAGGCTAACTCGGGGTAGACACTGTAGATTCGCGGGTTTTCCAGAAAATGGGGTGCCTTTTTGAAGGTTTTCAAGTCTTTAAGGACAAAACTTTGTTCTAATAGCTTCTGATAGTGAGCCAGGGACTTCGCCGAAAAATCTGCCTTCTGTTTAGCCAAGGTTACCGTCTCGGCGGCAGCTACACCCGAGGCAATAGCGAAGTTGGCTCCCTCCAGGATTAATCCAGTGCCAAGAACAAGAGCCGCCGCATCGCCAGCGACAAGAATGCCATCGGCATAGAGATGGGGGAGCATCGCTATCCCGGAAACAGGTATGAGATGTGCCGAGTATTCCACAAGTGTCCCCCCGGCTAGTAGGTTTTTTACCACTGGATGTTGCTTGAAGTCTTCGAGTAGGTCGTTAGCCTTGATCCTCTTGTTGGCGATGGCGTTCAATTGAACCACAATTCCTACTGATAGGCTCTCCTTATTAGTATAGATGAAAGCGCCACCTGGCAGACCTCTTGTGCATGAACCAACGAATTCCCAGGCGATACCCTCATCCCCAACTAAGTTGAAGCGTTGCTCCAGTAACTCGCGGGGAAATTGAAGCACCTCTTTTACTCCTTGCTTTACGTTCCGGGGTTGAAGCTCCCGGCTAAGTCCAGCCTTCTGGGCTAGGGTAGAATTCACGCCGTCACAGGCAATAACCACGTTAGCTGGCAATTCATCGCCGCCAGCCATTATCCCCGCCACCTGATTTCCATCCCAGAGGAGGTCATCAGCCTGAAGCCCGGCAGCAACGATTGCTCCTGCCTCCTGAACCTTCCCGGCAAACCATCGGTCGAACTTAGACCGTAAAAGTGTGAAGCCATTATATGGAGGCTGACTGAACTTGGGGGTGGTGAATTCAATAGATAAACTATCCTCATCACCCAGTAAAGAAAACCGATGGCGAGCAACATACCTCTCTATCGGTGCTTGTTCCCAGAAATCAGGCAATAATTGAGCCAGAGTTGGTCCAAAGAATGCCCCACCCCACATATTCTTTGCCCCGGCAAACTTCCCCCTCTCCACCACCAAAACCTCTAACCCTGCCTGTGCCAACTTATAACCACAGGCACAACCTGTTGGACCTGCCCCAACGACTATGGCATCAAACTTTTGCCTCATAGTTATGTCTTTGCGGCTAATTAGCGATTACTTAATCCCGTATTTATCCCAGTTCTTACGTACCATATTCATGGTATCTTCGTCAGGGTAAGCCACTAAAGCGAATCTTCCACCATCATACTCATCGACTCGGGGTTTAAGTATTGATTTTGTGGCGTCAATCAGCATCCTGGTGCCTGCATTTCCACCGGCACCAAGCCTATCCTTAATATGGACAATTGGGTCAAGGGCATGGATCATGCCTGGATATAGAATGATGTCCGTTTTGGGGTCAACCCGGTAGGCAAGAGCCCAGAATACCCGGTTCAAATCCCATATATCCACGTCCGTGTCGCATACTATAATATTCTTGCCAACATCAAGGGTAAACTTTGACCCCCATATATTAGCCGCTACCTGTTGAACCTGCCCATAGTAGCTATTATCTATCTGGACAATAGTGTTGGTATAAGCGGTGCTGGGGTCACAGTTAACCCCGGTAATCCCGACCATTCTCTCCTCCAGCATGTTCCACATCAGAGCACTATGGCTCACTGAGCAGATGGTATGGTCTTCATTGATGGGCAGCCCCTCCAGTGTCCCCTGAAAGATAGGGTCGTTTCTGAAGGTAATACAGTTTATCTTAAGCACTGGTCTCATACTGGGTAACCCATAATGGCCGGTAAACTCCCCAAACGGCCCATCATTCTTAAATGTCTTTACGTCAGTTATAAGTTCGCCTTCGAGAACAATCTCCGATGATGCTGGGACACGGATGTCTACCGTTTCACACTTCACCAATTCAACTGGTTCCTGTCTTAGGGCACCCATTATATCCCACTCATCAACACCATCAGGGACTGGGGCGGCTGAGACCGCTGGCATAATCTGGTCCCAGCCGATAGTTATTGCCATAGGCATATTTCGCCCCTTCGGGCGGTACTTCCGCCAGTGCATCCAAATATGCTGACCCTGGGCAACAGACATGCTGGTACTGTTCTTGTCATGGATTACCTGACGATACATACCCATATTCTCCCAGCCGGTATCCGGGTCTTTGCTTATGGCACCGTGAAAGGTGCCAATATATCTGCCACCATCACGCTTCTGCCAATGGGGAACAGGGAACTGAAACAAATCGACATCATCCCCTTTTAAGATATTCTCCTTGCAAGGACCGGTATCAACCGTCACTGGTTTTATCGGCTTCTTTGATCTTTCTCGCCAGACCTGAATGAGCTCTTTATAGGGTGTATCCTTGGGCAAGCCCATCATCAATGCCACTCTGGGGAAGGTAGCTAGTGAGCCACAAAAAACTTTAGCGCCAAGTGTTTTCTTATAATCCTTGATGTTTTCAAAAAGCAGTGCCGGACCTTTGCGCTCCATGGTCTCACGTAGTATCCCTCCAATTTCCAGGTCCCAGTTCACCTCCGTTTTAACCCTGGCTAATTCCCCCTCCTTCTCTAAGGTATCTATCCATTCCCTCAAATCCTTAAATGCCATCGTGTTCTCCTTTCCTCTTGTTTCAAGCTGCTCTAAATTATTTTATATGGGAAAGCTCCTCTTCTAGATATACGCCACACTGGAAATCTTTGGTCATCACACATTACCCGCCAGATGTCCACGCTGTTGCTGACCAAACTCTTAAAAGTATAGATTATTCCCAACATCAAGTCAATGTTCATACCTTGTAAATACCATCCCCCTTTCTCTCTTCTTATGAGAGGTGGCTAGATACCTACTCGCATAAGCTGTTGATTTGCTGTTGCCGATGGTTTATACTACCCACTAGGTATTATCCTGCCGAACAAGCTCGTTACCACCGTAGGTGTATTACAGTATGACCAAGGGATCAGTCTATAATCCAGCGCCCATTTATCCGGGAAAGGAGGTTCAGAGCCAATGAAGCTGGAGGATGTGAAAAAGGTTGGTATTATTGGTTGCGGGGTCATGGGACCGACAATAGCAGCGACAGTGGCACTAAAATATCCAGTGGTCGTTAAGGAAGTAAATAAGAAATTAGCTGATAAGGGGTTGCAGAGTATCTCCCAGTGCTTTCCTGCCTTGGTGAAGAGAAACGTAATCACCGAGGTACAAAAGGAGGTAGCACTTTCTCAGGTCACCATGACCACCGAACTAGCCGACCTTAAGGGTTGTCAAGTAATAATTGATGCCGTGCCCGACATCTTGGAGTTAAAGATTGCCAACTTTACTGAGCTAAACAAGATTTGCCCCCAAGACACTGTTTTTACTACTACTTCTTCTCTGGTTTCGATCACTGCCCTGGCTGCTGGTTCAGGACGACCAGACCGGGTAATCGGGACCCACTTTAACAACCCTGCCCATCTTATGAACCTGGTAGAGGTGGCCCCTGCGGTTCAAACGAGTGAGGAGACTACGGGTTTCGTGATGAGTTTCATAAAGGATGGCTTGGGCAAGACCCCGGTTAAGTGTAAGGATTCGCCCGGTTATATTGTGAACTACATATTCTTCCCATTCCTGGTTCATGCCATTGACGCTTTGGAGCTAGGCTTAGGCACCGTTGAGGATATTGACACCGCGATACGGCTGGGTCTAGGTCATCGGATGGGACCATTTGAACTCATGGACATGTTTGGTATAGATGCTATGGTAAGTGGTCTCCAGGCAATCTATGAGCAACTTCATGATGAAAGGTATGCCCCCAATTACCGTCTTGTCAAATTAGTCGAGGCTGGTCATCTGGGGAGGAAGACGGGCAAGGGTTGGTATACCTATGATGACCGTGGCAACAAGACTGGTGTTACCAAGATGTTTTAGCCAGATTTCCGGAGGGAGGGACCGATGGGTAACCAAAATCTACTTATTGAGGTGAGAGATAATACTGAGATTATAACGCTCAATCGTCCCAAGGTGCTAAATTCGTTAAACGGGCAGCTTATGGCTGAGTTGGGGGAGGCTTTTGCTGACATCGAGGCTAAAGATAATGTCAAGGCGATAGTTATCACCGGCAGTGGGAGGGCTTTTGCTGCTGGCAAGGATATCCCTGAGTTCCTAGACAAAGGTGGAGAAGGAATGGCGGCGATATCTAGGGGTGACCATCAAATCTTATCTAAAATCCGGAACTCAACCAAGCCAGTAATTGCGGCAATAAATGGTATAGCGTTGGGGGGAGGCTTGGAGCTAGCTATGTCGTGTCATATAAGGGTTGCCTCGGAGCTAGCTATTCTGGGGCAACCAGAGATCTTGTTAGGCGCTATCCCTGGTGCCGGTGGGACGCAACTGCTACCTCGCTTAATCGGCAGGGGAGCGGCACTATATTATCTCCTTACCGGGGAGAATATCAATGCTCAAGAAGCATATCGTCTTGGTTTGGTGGACAAGGTAGTCCCTGAGGATAAGCTAATGGTGACTGCGCTGGCAATCGCTAGAGTAATGGGGCAGAAGGCACCAATAGCGGCAAAGCTAATATTAGAGGCAGTTAACAGGGGTATGGAACTTGGCTTAGACAAAGGTTTGGAATTAGAAGAGGAGCTATGGAGAAAGTGTGGAGAAACCGAAGACTTTAATGAAGCAATTAAGGCTTTTCTGGGGAAAAGACCAGTAATATTTAAGGGACGGTAAAGCTGGTTGGACAAGGGGGTTAGTATGGAGTTCCAAGATATTCTTTATGAGAAGAAGGGTGGGGTGGCTAAGATAACCATCAATCGCCCCAAGGTTTATAATGCATTTACCACAAACACCCTGAAGGAGATGGCGCAGGCTTTAACTGATGCCGAGCTTGATTCTGATGTTGGGGTAATAGTGCTTACGGGTGCTGGTGATAAGGCATTCTGCACCGGTGGCGATATAAAAGAAGCAGCGCAGCCGGGGGGCTACAATAGGGAGATGGATTACTGGCATAGCGCTGTGCATCGGATGATAAGGAATATACCCAAACCGGTGATTGCCGCTGTCAATGGCTATGCCATTGGTGGCGGCAATATACTTCATGTGATCTGTGACCTGACTATAGCTTCAGAGAATGCCAAGTTTGGTCAAGCAGGACCTAGAGTGGGCAGTTTTGATGCCGGTTTTGGTGTCTCGTATTTAGCGCGGGTGGTCGGAGAGAAAAAAGCTAGAGAAATTTGGTACTTATGCCGCCAGTACACAGCTCAGGAGGCACTGGAGATGGGCTTAGTAAACAAGGTAGTACCTCCTGACAAGCTTGAGGAAGAGGTAGATAAATGGTGCCAGGAAATCCTCTCTCTATCACCAACTGCCCTCAAGTTCTGTAAGCTTGCCTTTAATGCTGAGACCGATCACCAGTATGGCTTTGAGGGGTGGAGTATGGCGGCGGTTCGGATGTTCTGGGCTACCGAGGAGGCAAGCGAAGCCAAAAAAGCATTCGCTGAGAAGCGCAAGGCAGACTTTTCCCGGTTCAGATAATGCTATATTACTTACGGGGCGTTGATACCAGACACCGCAGGAATCCAGATTTCTTTTAGAAGCTCGTCTGGGTTTCCGTACTTAGAGGCAACCTCTCTTACCCTTGGGTCATCCAGGGCTAGGAGATGGCCGTTTCCCACAACCATGCCTTTGTCTGTCTCAAGAGTATTGAAGTAGGTATCCATGTGCCGGATAACCTTGTAGGTTGCAGAAACCATGCCCTCTCCAACAGATGTGTGGAACACGCCGGAGCGCCGATGCCCGAAAGTCCAGGCACAGACCCGTGCTGAGCCTGCCAGTTCATCAAAGAAGGGTGAACGTCGCGCCGAGGGATTGGTGCATATTCCGATGGTGGTGACCCAGTTGATTCCCGGGCCGGGGCAACTCTTTCCCTGCAGTCCGGAGTATCTCTCAAAGCTTTCTCTCAGCCTATCGCCGAACTTCCCCCCACCTTCGACTTTCACCACCCTTCCCTTTTCTACAAGCATCTTGGTCCTGGGAACCGGGCCGCCAAAGGTAATGCTGCTCGTAGCGAAGACGCCGTTCATGCTGGCGCAGGGCGCTGGTAGCATGAGATGGCCGTGCTGGTAAGGTCTACCGCTTCTTTTCATTCTTCTCTCGGTAGCCCGTCGCCATTCTTCAGCAGTGGGGTTGATGGTGAGGTCAGTGCCTTCAAGGTCGGTCCATTTTGCCTTGGAGCAGTTGAACAGCTTCTCCCACGCCACTTCGTCAATGGTGTCCCTCAACTCTGACGGATAGCTCTCGTATTCGGAGACCATTAAATCGGCGGTCATCTCCAGGTTGTCGAGCACCGGATTACGCGACAATTCAGGTATGGGGGCATGGGCATCCTTCATAAAAGCCGCTAGCAGCACAATGTCCGCCTCGTTCGCCGCTTCCCACACCCACTTGGGGTACCAGTTGTTGGAAAACATGTTGTCCAGCAGGTCCACCGGCTCCTTCAAACCGACAAAACCTTCTAGGTTTATGGTAGTGATATGAGCTCCTTGTTCTTTCATGGCGGTGGAGAGGGCTTCTACCATAAGCTGGTCAGCCGTGGTATCGTTGACGAGCAGGACTTTTTGCCCGGCCTTTACCACCACCCCTTCGTACATGTGAGCGCGCTTTTTGCTCACCATCTCTCGTGCCATTGGTAGGAGCTGCTCGACATTAGTGATTCTGGCTACTTTAGGCATCCTGGGTCTTGGAGCTTTCCCCTTAACCATTCGCTTTCCCTCCTTTCGTGTAGGGGTTCAGTCGTTTTCAGACAAATTGATGGTGGCAAAATGATACAGCCCCGATTTGGTTTTGTCAATTCTTGATTTGGTGGTCAAGTATGATATAAGATAGCGAGGAAACTGATGAGAGGAGGTTGATAGCCAATGACAAGCGAAACAGCCCCGCCAGATGCAGGCTATACTGAAGTGACTCCCTACGAAAGATGGATGGAGGCAGAAGGTATACCGGTAGTAAAGGGCTACTCGGTAGAAGATCTAAGGACTGTGCCTTTAGCACCATGGCCACGCAAGAGGGGTTCGGGTGCTTTTGTTAACCTCGAGGGTAGTGAACAAGCTGCTGGTGCTTACATCTGCGAGATACCACCTGGTGCCAGCCTTGAGCCACAGAGACATCTGTATGAGGAGATGATTCTCATCCTCAGCGGTCGGGGTGCCACCACTATATGGAACCCAGGGGGTCCCAAGCAGACCTTTGAGTGGCAAGAATGGAGCTTATTTTCCCCTCCATTAAACACCTGGCATCAGCACTTCAACGGCCAGGGGGATAAGCCGGTTAGATACTTCGCCGTGACCAGCGCCCCTCTGGTCATGAATCTGTTTCACAACATGGGCTTTGTCTTAAATAACGACTTCGTCTTCAGAGACAGATACGATGCCAAGGAGGGTTATTTCAGCAGCGAGGGGAAGCTTCTGTCGTATAAGGTGAGGAGGGTATGGGAGAGTAACTTTATCCCTGATGTCCGAAGTATTAAGCTACATGAATGGAAGGCAAGGGGTGCCGGTGGCAGCAATATCATGTTTGAGCTGGCGGATAATAGTATGGCTGCCCACATTTCTGAGTTCCCAGTGGGAACCTACAAGAAGGCACACCGCCATGGGCCAGCAGCCAACGTCATCATACTGAGTGGAAAGGGATACTCTTTAATGTGGCCTGAGGGGAAGCCCTGGATGAAGATAGATTGGCATGTGGGCAGCCTTTTTATCCCCCCTGATAGATGGTTTCATCAGCACTTCAACGCTGGCAAGGAACCAGCCCGATATTTAGCTCTCCGCTGGCACAGTAGAAGGCATCCTATGGGTAGGGCGTTTAGGGTTGATGAGAGCGTGAAGGTAGGAGGAGACCAGATAGAATATGAGGATGAGAACCCAGAGGTGAGAAGGTTATTCGAAGGGGAACTGGCCAAAGAGGGGTTAGAGGTAAAGATGCCTCCTGTAGCTAGGAGGTAATGCTTCAACTGGGGTGAAGCATTACCAACCAAAAAGATAGCTTCCGGGATTTTCAGATATGAACGATGTAGAATTTCATGGTCATGAGCATGAAGATATTGCTAGGATGCCCACCGCGGGGGAACATCCCGTATGGGCAGAGGAAAGAATCGAGCTAAAAAGTGTTGGCATCGATATCGGCTCAAGCACCTCTCACCTCATGTTTTCCCGAATAGTGCTTCGGAGGCGAGGGTTGTTGTTATCCAGCCAGTACCAAGTGGTTAGTCGGGAAGTAACCTATAAGTCGGGGATACTATTGACCCCCTTTATCGCTGGTACCACCATCGCCACTGAGCCCCTATCCTCTTTCATCTCCCAAGCTTACAACGAGGCTAGGGTCGATCCTAAGGGTATAGATACTGGTGCCGTTATCATTACCGGGGATGCTGCCAGAAGAGAGAATGCCGAGGCGATTGCAGCCCTTTTCTCAAAAGAGGCAGGGAAATTCGTCTGTGCCACAGCCGGTCCCAACCTCGAAGCCAGGATGGCAGCCTATGGCTCAGGGGCAGTGGACAGGAGTAGGGGAGGGGTTACCGTTATGAATGTCGATGTCGGTGGGGGCACAAGCAAGATAGCAATTGTCAGAGATGGGTCTGTTATCGAGACCGCAGCTATCAATGTCGGAGCCCGCCTAATTGTAGTGGATGAGGCCAGGCGCCTTGTCCGCATAGAAGAGGCAGCGAGGCTAGTTCTGGACGATATCAAGCTCAATTTGAGGGTTGGGGATCAGATTCAACCCAGAGAGGAGCATGAAATAGCAAAGGTCCTAGCCAGCTCTCTGTTTGAGGTCTTGGAGAGGAAGCCCTTATCCCCCCTCTGCCAGAAACTGATGATTACCCCTCCTCTATCCAGTACGGGCAAGATAGACGTGGTGATGTTTTCCGGAGGCGTCTCTGAATATATCTATGGGAATGAGGATAAGGATTATGGTGACCTAGGGAATATCTTAGCCTTGGAAATTAGGCAGAGGGCATCCCACCCTGAATTCGGTATCTCCATGGAGAAGCCAGCGGAGAGGATAAGGGCTACAGTAATTGGAGCCTCTCAGTACACGGTTCAGGTTAGCGGTAGCACCATTTTCATCTCCAAGGATGGGATCCTGCCCCTGCGGAATCTGCAAGTGGTCAGTCCCAGAATCGAAGATAGTGAAATTAGTCCGGAGTCGGTTGAATCCGCTATTGAGGCATCCTTTCACCACTTTGATATGGGTGTTGGTGAGAAGCCAGTTGCCCTTGCTCTTCATTGGCCCTTGGGCCCTTCATACCATTTGTTGAAAGCCCTGGCTTTAGGCATAGCCTCGGCATTGAAGAAGGCTATAGAGAACAAGAAGCCCCTGGTTCTGGTATTTGACACTGACGTCGGAAGACTAGTAGGGAACATACTGGCTGAGGAGCTGTTGGTAGGGTGCGACATAGTCTCCATCGACGGTATTGAGCTTCAAGATTTTGATTACATTGAAATTGGGCAGGAGTTGCCCAATGTATCAGCAGTCCCGGTGGTAATAAAGTCGCTGATTTTCGCCACTCGGAAGGGTGCGAGGGACTAGAGGGGGATAACCACAAAGACCTACGGTCATCCCCTAAAGAACTGCAACAGAAACGGCTCAGGCCAGACTATATGGATAATCATGTCAAAGAGACCCCAGCAGAGGACGTATGCCACGGCGGCTAGCACCAGGGCGGTAAGCCAGCGGGAACCGTGTACTTTAGCATAGGCAAAAGAGAAGACAACAACGGCAGCCTGGAAACCGATAAGCCAGATGCCCAGGATAAGCCCAGCAAGCCACGCCCAGATATCTATTGTCCGGCGTTTGACCTCAGCCGCGCTCATGCTTTCATCAGACTCAATGTCCATGCCCGATTTAGCCTTCTTATCAGAAGCGCCAGGACGAGTCTCCGTATACAACAGGATCGCGCCGACGATGAGTCCTATTGCCCCAAGTACCAGAACGAGTATGGACGCCCGTAGTGGCCACTGCATAGCTGTTATCCACGCCGCAAGGATAACGCCGACGACGATTACGGTGAGGATACTAGCAGGTCTGAATTTCACGCACGACTCCTTTCATAGTCTCCTCTTCTTTAGGGCTTCCTCCCCTTCCTTCCTCTTTTTCCTCTGCCGTCGTTCCCACATAGGTGTAACCACAGCGGTAACTACAATCAGGCAGAAGATTACTATAACCCAGGGGCGTATCAGCCATGCTGCCCCAAAGTGAGCCGTAGAAAGCCATAGGTACTTCTCACTTATAGGTCCGAGCACTGCCCCCAATAGCAATGGTGCTCGGGGCCATCCCAGTCGTCTCATAAAGAAACCAAGGCTTGAAAAGACCAAAAGCAAAACGAGGTCTTCCATTTGGTAATTGGCGGAAAAAGTACCAAGTATACAGAGCACTATAATCGGGGGTACCATCACATGAAACGGCCAAAAAGCCACCCTAGCTATAGGTCTGGCAAGGGCCAGGCACGCTGCCCCGGCAATAATATTGGTGATGACAAGGCACCAGATTACCGCGAAGGTAAGATTAAGCTGACCTCTCAGCATTTCCGGTCCTGGCAGCATACCGGTCGCCATGAAAGCAATGAGCATGATGGCGCAACTCGTGCTACCGGGTATGCCAAAGACAAGAGTCGGAATCATGGTGCCACCTTCCACAGAATTGTTGCAAGCCTCGGGCGCGATGACGCCCCGAATGTCACCCCTGCCCCAGTCCCCCTTACCCCTGGAACTCTGCATCGCATCCCCAAGGGCTACCCACGAAGCGACCGGCCCACCAATTCCAGGTATAAAACCAACCCAGACTCCAATGACGGATGAGCGGAGGACGAGGAACCAGTGGCGGAAAGTATCCTTTATCCCTTCCAACATTCCTGAGCCATAGGCTATTTCCCTCGCAATACTTCCTCCACTCACCGCCATGTTGATGACCTCGGGAATGGCGAAAGTCCCCAAGGCAGGCAGGATAATGTCAATCCTTTCCCACAGGTAAATCTGCCCGAAGACCCATCTTTCTGTGCCGGACTTGAGGTCAAGCCCCACCATCATGATGAACATGCCTAAGATGGCAGCAAGAACACCTTTGAGAGGTGCTCTTCCACTCAGCATTACTACCATGCTTATGCCCCACATCGTAAACATGAAGAACTCTGGCGAGCCCATGTTCGTAATCAGCGGCTTGAATATCGGCAATGAGGCGGTAAGCGCTATTGCGCCAAGGAGCCCGCCTACTATTGAAGCCATCAATCCCGCGCCAACAGCCCTGGCTCCCAAGCCTCTCTTGGTCATGGGAAATCCCTCCACCACCGTAGCTATGGAAGCGGAACTCCCGGGAATGCCGGTAAGCACGGAGGTGATGGTACAGCCGGTATTGGCAATGGAGTGAATTCCCATCATAAGCGCGATAGCCCCATAAGGGCTCATGACCATAGCAAAAGGCAGGCACATCGTGAGTAACGCTGTGGTACCGATGCCCGGCAAAATAGAGACTAATGTCCCCAGTATAACCGCTAGCATCATGATGGCAAATATGTCTGGGCGAAGGATACCCACCAGGCCACTCAGGGATGCCTCCCACATTAGCGTGACCTCCGTCTAAGGATTTTTGAACATCGACGTGAATTCAGGGAAAAACCCATCCACTAACCCCTTGAGAGAGCTATTTTGCTATTATTCCTGCCTTGAGCTGGAGTGTTTTCATGTAATCCTGAACTTCAGGAGTAACTGACAGTAAGCCGTTGATGATATTGGTTGTCTCCTGCCCAATACAGACAGAATAGCTTTCGCTTACCTGCTTTTTCATCATCTGGTCAAACTCAGGGTCCTGGGACATCTGGGAGAAGGCTTCAACCAGTATGGCGACTATATCGTCTGGAGTCCCCGGGGGTGCTGACAGGTACTTATCAGCCAGGTCCGGTCCCTGCCAGGCTAGGTAGGCCTGCCAGGGCAGCCCCGTTGGCTTCTTATTGCCCAGTAGTTCTTCAAAGGTAGGAAGGTCGGGGAAGTCTGGGCGCGGGCTATCGCAACATAGAACTTCCGCCCCACCTTCTTCTAACATCCGCCTGATGATAAAAGCATCGGAAGTAGCCATCATCTCAACCTCCCCGGGACGGAGGAAAGCCATCTCTATCTCACTGGTCCCGCCGTATCCGGGCACGATCTTCACATTCCATCCCAGGAATTCCTTCCCCCACAGTATCATACCCATCCACGTCTCTGAACCTTCCTTACAGCCAACCATGATAGGTTTGGCAGACGGGTTGGTGAGGCGTGCTCTCTGCCCCTTTTTTATCATCAGTACCGACTGGCTACGGATGACGTTGCCGATATGTTTGTATTTTGTTATATCATATCCAGCAGCGCTTGCACCCTGCTTCATTTGCATAGAGATGGATGACGTGGAACTCTGGAGCAACGTCAAGCCATCAGGATTGGTGTTATAAGTAAAGACCTTATGCGCAATCTGTCCCCCTCCTCCCGGCTGGTTTGTGACCATGATGGTGGGATTGCCGGGAATATATTTGCCCAGGAATGAAGCTGTAATACGGGCTACCATATCAGTCCCACCGCCCGCCGCAGACGAAGCCACTATTTCTATCGTTTTTCCCTGGTAATAAGGGGCTTCGGTAGGGGCGGCACCAGGTGCACAGGCGACAAGCCCACCTGATACCAAAATAATAGACAATAACCCATATAGCAGTTTTTTCATTTTTTCACTCCCTTCTCTTGAATATGAATATCCCGAAGAATATAATCGCAGCAAAGAGATTCCTCTTGGAAGCATATCAGATCTTCTCCATATCTGTCAATAGTTAGATAGTGTAGGTTTTGTTGGTGACTTGACAGAAATCGGGGGTGGGTTGTATCATTTTGGCAACATCGATTTGTCCGAAAACAACTGAAGTACTGCCGGCGAGTTGTGGGGTGAGTTTTCCTCAACAAATTGATACAATCCTGAGGTTAAACATCTTGGCATTTTTAGGGGGTGATATGCTATCGGCTCAAGTCGATGCCGGGAGGCAATCGCCCCCCTTTAATTTGGAGGAAGGTCAATTCTTTGAGATACTACCAAGCAAGGAGGTAAACAAGCATGGTCTATGAGCAATTAACATCCCAGGAGTTGTCACGGAAGCACCGCCAACTGGTGCGGGAAATGGGCCGGATTGAAGAGGAACTGAACCGGCGCCGGGCACAGGACCGACACGTGGTGAGAGCAGAGGAAATACAATGGGAGGACCTTGGCGAGAGCGTAGGGATGAAGCCCAAGAAGCAAGGTATCCAGAGGGCATCGCTGGTGAGTCCTGAGCTGGGATTTAACGTGCACAATTTCCATGTTTTCCTCGCTGAGTTTCCCCCTGGCAGTGATGAGGGGGCTTATCACATGCATGGTGAGGCGGCGAAGTACTATCTCAGCGGCCAGGGTATCGAGATTGTCGGCGATAAGCAATATCAGGTAAAGGCGGGGGATACCGTGTTCATCCCGGCTCACACCTGGCACGGTACCCAGAACCCAGGGCCGGAACCATTGCGTTTCCTGGCTGTAGCCCATTCGGGACTCGGGGTTCCCATCTGCGTGTGGCCCATCTTCAAGGTGCGTGAGGATTTGCGCAAAGAACCCTAGTGTGAAATATCATAAATAGGTTTAATTATCGTCCAGCCTTTATCAGGACTTGCTCTGCCGGCAAATCTCATAGGAGGCATAGAAATGGAGTATTATCGGGACCTCAGGCAATATATTGATGCTTTGGAGGCAAGCGGCAAGTTGGTACGGCTGAAAAGAGAAATAAACAAGGACACAGAACTCCATCCGCTGGTAAGGTGGCAATTTCGTGGACTCCCCGAGGATGAGAGGAAGGCGTTCCTATTCGAGAATGTAACTGATGTCAAGGGGCGCAAGTACAATAGCCCGGTCTTGGTAGCGTCGCATGCGGCATCGAGAGACGTCTACGCTTTAGCAATGATGTGTAAGCCGGAAGAAATTATGAAAAAGTGGGAAGAGGCTGAGCTTCATCCGATTGAGCCGAAAATAGTTGAAAGTGGCCCAGTTCAGGAAGAGATACACATGGGTAGTAGCCTCTTAGAGCATGGGGGGTTGGAGGAGTTCCCTATCCCGATATCTACCCCGGGTTTTGACAATGCTCCTTATATAACTGCCGGCAATTGGGTGACCAAGGACCCAGACACCGGAATAAGAAATGTTGGCAACTACCGTGGGATGGTGAAAAGCAGGACAAAGCTGGGATGTCAGTCCCATTTACCCAAGCATCTGCGTATTCACCGGGAGAAATGTAAGAAGAAGGGCATTCCTGTAATGCCGGCAGCGGTGGTGGTAGGGGCTAGCCCGAACATAGGACTCACTGCCGTGACCCGTATTCCATATGGCGTAGATGAGTATGCCATTGCTGGAGGTATTGCCGGTCGGCCGGTGGAACTGGTCAAGTGTAAGACAGTAGACATTGAAGTGCCGGCTACAGCTGAGATAGTGATAGAGGGAGAAATCCCCACCGACTATCTGGAACGCGAAGGGCCATTTGGTGAGTTTACCGGATATATGGCGGTGGGAATCGCAGGTGTCTTTCTTGACGTTACCTGTATTACCCATCGCAGGAAACCTATATGGAATGCCTTTATTAGCCAATTTCCACCTAGCGAGAGTAGTACCATCCGAGAGCCTGGCTTGGCTGCTACCTACTACAAACTCTTGAAGCACGACTTGGGTCTTTACAATCTGATAGATGTAGCCTCCCACAGAGAGAGCGGGTCTGCCATGTTCATTGCCATCAGCCTGGAAGCACCCAGCCATGGCGACGTGTGGAAAGCACTGAATGGAGCCGCTGCCCTTGAGCCACGGTCGGGCAAGCTCATAGTAGTAGTCGACAGTGACATCGATGTCAGGGACATAGATTCGGTCATCTGGGCTATGTGCTTCCGGATGCAACCCATTCGGGACATCCGGGTAACACCCGGGAAAATCCCTGATTTAGACCCCTCCACCAATCCTCCTGAGGCTAGGAAAGAACTCGGGCAACATTATGGGTCGGTAATCTTGATTGATGCTACCAGGAAATGGGACTACCCGCCAACGGCTCTACCTGGAAGGGAGTTTATGGAGCAGGCCAGGAAGATCTGGGAGGAAGAAGGTCTACCTCAGCTAAGGCCTAAGGTTCCCTGGTTTGGCTATTCGCTAGGCTACTGGACAGAAGAGTTTAAGGAAGAAGCTGAACTCGCCCTCAAGGGAGAGCACTATCAAACGGGCGAGAAGCTAGCCCGAAATAAAATAAAAGGCTAAGTCATATAGCAACAACATAACCTGACTTAAGGATTAACCAATGAGCCAAACCAGATTTTCCCCGGGACTTGTTGCCGCAATAATAGTTGCTCTATTCTTCGGTGTTGCCCTCTATCTCCGAATCGTTCTCCCCCATGACCAGGTCTTCAGTGGTGAGTGGATAAAGTTTACCGGCGTTGATGCCTGGTATCACATGCGTATCGTTGATAACCTTGTCTATAACTTCCCTCACCTCAATTCGTTTGACCCCTATATGCTTTATCCCTACGGCTCAAGCCTGGTTGGTATCCCTCCCTTCTTTGACTACCTCCTTGCTGGTATTATCTGGCTCGTCGGTTTAGGCTCACCAACCCAGCATACCATTGATGTCGTCGGTGCCTACTTCCCAGCCATTTTAGCTGCCATAACTGTTATCCCGGTCTATTTCATTGGCAAAGAGCTATTTAACCGCTGGGCTGGTGTTATCTCGGCTGGCTTAATAGCCATTCTGCCCGGTGAATTTCTAGGCAGGTCAATACTCGGCTTCACCGACCACCATGTTGCTGAGACTCTATTTAGTGCTGTGGCCATGCTGTTCCTGATTCTAGCGGTGAAGGCTGCCAGGCAAAGGCAGCTTTCTTTCAACAGTATAAGGCATGGAAACTGGGCAATAATTACTAAACCCCTTGTTTATAGCCTGCTTGCCGGGCTTTTTCTGGGAATCTATCTCCTCACCTGGGCGGGTGCTCTGCTCTTTGTCTTCATCATCTTTATCTATCTCATAATCCAGTTCATCATTGACCACCTAAGGGGCAGGTCTACTGACTACCTCTGCCTTAGTGGTACTATTACCTTCACCATTGCCCTGCTGATATTTTTGCCCTCGTCGCCGAGCCAGTTATCTTTGGCTTCTCTGATTATTGCTATCTTTATCCCCATAGTTCTAGCCGGGCTTTCCCATCTTCTAGCCGACCGTGGCATAAGACCAGTCTTTTATCTGGTTGTCCTCGGTGGGCTTGGTCTAGCCAGCCTAGCAATTTTTTACATTATTGACCCTGACCTTCTCAAAAGAATGGTGGGGCATCTCAGTATGCTCTATGCTTGGCCCATAGAGACAACCGTTCTTGAGATGCAGCCTCTTCTCTTGCCTGGGGGCAACTTCACTTTTGAGCTTGCCTGGGGTAATTTCACCACTGGCTGTTTCCTCGGTTTCATCTCGTTGGTTATACTCATTTACCTCGTTGTCAGGCGAGGCGAGACTGACAAGACACTATTTGTTGTCTGGAGCCTGGTAATGCTAGCTGCAACCTTAGCCATGCGCCGTTTCGCTTACTACTTTGTTGTCAACGTGGCACTGCTCACCGGTTACCTGTCGTGGCAAATCCTTGCCTTCACCGGCTTTAAGAGATTGGCAGCCAAATCTGCTGGAGGGGGTAAGGGGACTGCCAGCTATGTTTATATGGCTTTTGGGGTAATAGTTGTCTTCTTTCTCAGCTTCTTCCCTAATATCAGCCCGGCAGTAGCTACCGCCAGTCAGCCGCAATTTGCCCCCAGTGACGGCTGGTGTGAGGCACTTTCCTGGCTAAGGGATAATACCCCTGAGCCCTTTGGTGACCCTGCTTTCTATTATCAGCTCTATGAGCCACCTCTACCGGGGAAAGCCTATATTTATCCTAAAACTGCCTATGGCGTAACTGTCTGGTGGGACTGTGGTTACTGGATAAGCCGCCTTGGTCACCGCATACCTACCGCTAACCCTGGTACTGGCCATCAGTGGGAAGCTTACATTTTTACTGCCCAGGATGAAGCCTCAGCCAGCGATATAATGAATAAATATATGGCAGGTTCAAGGTATGTAATTGTTGACTATACCACCGCCATGGTGACTGGCAAGTTTGGCGCTGTGGCAACAACCCTTAGTGGTAGCAGCGAAGAGAAGTTTTATGATACCTACTACCTGCCACAAGCGGGCAAGCTTAAGATGGTTATATTACTCTATCCTGAATACTACCGTTCATTGCTTATCAGGCTATATAACTTCGACGGCAGAGAGGTGATTCCCAAAGGCTCCACGGTGATTTCCTATCAGGAAAAGGTGAGCGGTGGCGGTACGCCCTATAAGGAGATTACGGGCTCAAAATCCTTCTCCAGCTACGAAGAGGCGGAAGCCTATATCTCAAGTCAGAAGTCAGGCAATTATAGAATAGTCAGCACTCACCTTGTTTCCATTGATGACATAGCTTTCATAACTGACCCATTTATTAGCCCGGTGCCTTTAGAGGCGTTAAAGCATTATAGGCTGATTCATAGCTCAGAAAGCTCCTTTAAGCAACCGGGTGGTGGTGGCATTCCCGAGGTAAAGATTTTTGAGTATGTTGCCGATTAACTTATTAATAGATGCTTTTTAATGGCATAAAACACATCTTGAGGCTTATCTATTTCGTAATCAAGGTTCACGGTTAGGAGAAGGGTGTTTTCATGGTGGTCCCCCTTCAATGTCCCCTGCTCGGTCTCCTTGGGCAATGTTTGTATCTTGGCTTCGCCAAAGGAGCAAAATCCATGGTCTGAGATTACAATCAGCCGGTTGTCCTTGCTCGTTAAAAAGCCAGTATCAAATATGATTTGCCCGATTTTATCGTCTAGCTTCTTATACCATTCCACAACACAGTCCTCACCCCAGTGGAAGTGCTGGATTCTATCCAAGAGGGTATAAACTGAGACTAGCAAATCTGGCTTTTGTGCTAGCAACTCTTTTGTCTTCTCGGTTATTCCTTCCAGTTCCTCTTGCCATTCCCTTTCATTAGTGGGAAGCCCAAAGCCTATAGGTCTAAAATTGACCTTGAAGCAGTAGGGAGGCACAACGAAGGGCACATTCAACGCCCTAGCCGTTTTCCCTTCCCGATGCATAATATCCCAGATAAAGTCCACTTTTATATCTTCCCGCTTGACAATATTCCCATTGACGACGTAACTTTCATGTCCGTGCTCGGGCAAGGTCTTTCCACAAAACATGCCACACCACACCGAGGCAGATATTGGCTTCTCAGTGAGAATAAGCTCTTTGCTTTGACCAATATTACAAAGTCTACTGAAACTTCGAAGTTTATCCAGGTTTGGTCTTATAACTGTCCAGGTGGCAGCATCCAAGCCCAAGACGAAAATCATCCATGTGCCTCCAGAACTACACCAGCGCCGATATTTTTATCTCTTACCAGGACAAACCGGCCCAGCTCGGGGATATCAGAGAATTTCTCCACCACCAACGGTTCGGTGGCAAAAAGAATAGTGGCTGCCTCGGGCTCGCTTATGGAGTCAGGGTGTCTAGCCATCACCTCGCCCGTCTCCGAGTTTATCTTTTCCCGTATTTCTTTTATCTTGCATCTTACCCTTCGAGTGCCGCATCGTAGTTCTACTGTTTCTCCCTTCCTGAGGCTGCTATCAAGCAAAACAGCCTCGCCCAGGAACTCCCTTACGGGTATAGGGGGATTTTTCATCAGCCCGCAGACGTCTCCTCGCTTGGGCTCGCAGCTAGCGATGATGCCTACACAATCCCCGGTTTCAGCATTATCCAGCTCACCCTGAAATGTCCTTATTTTTTCTATTCTACCCTTGACCCCGGAGGGATGGAAGACTACCTTGTCGCCCTTACGCAAGGTGCCAGATTCGACCCTGCCCACGATGACCTTATCAGAGTCAACCTGATATGTGTCCTGGACGACAAATCTGAGCGGCTTAGCCTGTTTATCTAGCTTAATTCCATCAAGCGCTTCTATTAGAGTGGGACCGTGGTACCACCCCATTCGCTCTGAGCGTTTGTAAATGTTGTCTCCCTCCATGGCTGAACCAGGAATGAAACTCACATCATGGTAGCCCAGCGAAGCCAGGAGTTGAATCACCTCTTTCCTGACATTCTGGAAGACCTCCTCTCTATAATCAACGGCGTCCATCTTATTTACCACGACCAAGAGCTGCTTTATGCCCAGCATATTTATCAGGAAGGCGTGTCTTCCCGTCTGTTCCTGGATGCCTTCCTCAGCGGCGACAACCAGGACAGCGACATCAGCGTGAGAAGCACCGGTGAGCATGTTCTTTATGAATTCCCTGTGACCGGGCACATCGGTTACGGTGTATAAATTCTTACCCTTGAACATCACCCCGGTGGTATCTATAGTCCTCTCTTCCTTTAGCTCATCATCAAAGGAATCAAGAAAATAGGCAAACTCAAACCGCTTCTTATACTCCTCAGCCAGCCTTTGTATCTCCTCCACCCGCCCTTCGGTTATGCTATCGGAGTCATAGAGGAGCCTGCCTATCAGGGTTGACTTGCCATGGTCAACATGGCCGATGACAACTATATTCATAGTATCGGTACCCCTACTGCTTTCAGTAAGGTTCTGGCATTATACAAGCCAACTATGATACCTGTTATTATACCCAGGATTCTGGGGGGTAACCTTTTTGTAACCCAGGCGGCGAAGGGAGCCATAATAACCCCGCCCAGGGCTATCATGCCTATTGAAGGCCAATTATAGTTCTTTGAGCCAAGGATTATGAAGAAGGTTGCTGCCTCGGCTACGGTTACAAAGAACTCGGCGAAGTTAACCGTACCGATTACCTTCCTTGGCTCCTCATTCTCCGTCAGCACCAACCCAGGGGTGGCAATTGGACCCCAACCCCCTCCTCCTATGGCATCAAAACATCCGGCAATCAAACCCATACCTACTAACCTTTTGGCTGAGGTTTTCTTTGCCCCGGTAAACATAACTTTACGGAAGGCAAACCGATATATCATTACTAAACCCATAGTAAGGAGCATCCCGGCCACATAGGGTTTCATGGCACTACCCGGTAGGTTAGACAAGACTGCCGCCCCTATAATGCCGCCTAAAACACCGGCTATGGTTAAAGGAATTAACCAGTGTTTATTCACATTTCCAAACCTAAAGTGAAATCCACCGGAAGCAAAGGTTGTTGCTATTTCTGCGGTGTGGATGCTGGCACTGGCGAGAGCAGGCGCTATGCCCAAACCGACTAATATAGAGGTAGATATAACACCAAATCCCATCCCCAGAGCGCCATCAATGAGTTGGGCGAACAAGCCAGCGATTAGAAAGAACCATAAAGCCATTTATTCTCCTTTACATATACCCCAATGCTCTCAGTTTCTGCATGGTGAATGCCTTTTCCTTGTCCTGTGCCCTGCCTGCCCTCTCCGCTATCTTGGTGATTTTTAGCTCCTCCACTATCTCGTCTATAGTTTTGGCGTTAGAATCAATGGTAAAGGTGCATGGCTCACACCCAAGGCTGCGGTACCTTTTGCCGTCCTTGGCGAAGTACATCGGATTCACCGGGAGGTTCTCCTGCCTTACGTATTCCCAGACATTCAGTTCCCTCCAGTGGAGGATGGGATGAACCCGGGTGTGGGTCTTATCCTCGGTTATGCTCTGATACTGGTCCCACATCTCCAGCGGCTGGTCCTTGTAGTTCCACCTAAAATCCTCGTCCCGTGGGGAGAAATACCTCTCCTTAGCCCGAATCCCGTGCTCATCCCTTCTTATGGCCAAAATTAAGGCATCAAAACCATGTTCATCAAGGCATTTCATCAGAGCCTGCGTCTTTAGCTTGGTGCAGCACTCAAATTTACCATCCTTGGGGCTAACCCCTTCTTTAATCGCCCCTTCGTTTCTGGCTACTATCAGGTTCATTCCCCACCCCTTAGCCAGGTTGTCCCTGAAGGCGTACATCTGCTTGAACTTATAGGTAGTATCGATATGGATTACCGGGAACGGGATTTTGCCAAAGAATGCCTTCTTGCAAAGCCAGAGGGTGGCGGTACTGTCCTTCCCCGTGCTCCACAGCACCGCCGGTCTCTTGAATTCGGCGTAAGCCTCCCTAAGTATATATATGCTTCTGTTTTCTAAATCTTTCAGTTCTAACATCTAGTCTCTCTTTTTAATCTATGTACCCCAGTGCCCTGAGCCTATCCTTGACCCTTTTTTCATCCTCCTTGGTAAACGGCTCGGCCTCGTCCTCTTCCTCGGAGACAACCTCCCTCAGCACATAGGTAACATAGCTTGATACTGAGGTAAAGCCTGTCCCCTTTATCCGCTCCTCAATCTTCTTGAATAGCGGCGTTGGGATAGACACCGTAGTAAATTTTTTCTCTTCCTCGCCCATGGCATCTCCTCCATCAAAGGCTAATTATATGTAATTAATAATTATATATAATTAAGAAGGAGTTGTCAATACCTTTACATGGGTTGAAGTTTAATACTATAATTAAGCCCCATGCTTGAACCTTTAAGCGACTCTCTGAAGAAGGTAGCCCGTGGCACTGGTATCGCCACGGTGGGAATATTCCTCGGGCTATTGCTCCAGTTTATCGTCAGGCTTATCATTGCCAGGTACGGCTTAGAGGCTAATTACGGCGTCTTCTCGCTGGCGCTGGTAGTATTGACCTTCGGCATGGTGTTAGCCTCCCTTGGTCTACAGGAGGGGGCTACCAGGTATATCGCCTATTTCCGGGGCAAAAGAGAAACGTTTAAAGTCCGCGGGGCGATATCTGTTTCACTCCAGCTGGCTACTGCTGCTAGCATCATTATTTCGGTAGCCCTTTTCTTTAGCGCCGAGGCTATTGCCTTAAATATCTTTCATACCCCCGATTTAGCCCCAGCGCTCAGGATATTCGCCATCGGGATACCCCTTTTTACCCTGATAAATGTCCTTGTTGCCATCTTTCGTGGCTTTGACCGGGTGGAACCCCAGGCCTATTTTCAGTTCACCCTGCTAAACCTTCTGTTTGTATTACTCCTGGTAGGAGTAATACTACTTAACCTCCCTTTCGTCGCTGTCTTTTACGCTTATCTGGTATCTCTTGCTCTCACCTTTATTGCCTTAGTCGCCTACACCGTAAAAAGATTGCCACAACCGATAACCTTCACTGATAGACAGGCTGGTGTTGCTACCGGGAAGACACTTATTTCTTTCTCCCTGCCGCTTTTGGGCACAGCCCTGCTTTACATGATAATGCTCTGGATGGACACCTTAATGCTGGGCTACTTCAAGACACCAGAGATGGTAGGCCTGTACAACGCTGCCTATCCCTTGACTCGATTTATCTCTCAGCCTCTGGCTATGCTACTGCTAATATATACTCCGGTGGCTACCGGCCTTTACTCCCAAAATTTGATGACCGAGCTGAGGCGAAGTTATGTTGTTTTAACCAAATGGATTGTCTCTCTGACCCTGCCTATCTTTTTAGTCTTGTGCTTATTCCCAGAGGCCGTGCTTAACCTTCTCTTCGGCTCGGCTTATATTACTGCCGCCCCCGCCTTGCGTATCCTGTCCATTGGTTTTATCATCAACAATCTGCTCGGTACCAACGGGAGTGTGCTGCTAGCCATGGGCAAGTCGAGGTTCATAATGTGGTCTACTATGGCTGCCGCCATCGTGAATATTGCCCTGAATATTGTCCTCATCCCACCCCTTGGTATAGTTGGTGCTGCCATTGCCTCAGCGGCATCACTAATCCTGGTCAATATTATCTCAGTGGCGAAGGTCTATTCTCTATGCGGGGCTCAGCCGCTAAGCAAAAACCTGCTCAAGCCACTCGTAGCTTCTATCGCCCTAGCGTTTCTTTTCCAGTTTATAATTAGTGGGCTTACTACTATTAATTGGTGGATGCTGATACTACTATTTATCTCGTACTACGCGGTATATGCCATAGCTACAGTGTTCACCAGGAGCTTTGACCGGGAGGATATCGCCCTACTTTTAGAGGTGGAGAAGAGGAGCAACATAAACGCTGCTCCCATAAAGAAGATACTGAGGAGGTTTATCTAGCGTCAGTTGATGGCGCTAACCTTTTTCTGAGGCACAAAGGAACTGCCCGGTATAAGGTGTCCTTTGGCACAGTAGGTAAACCGCCAACCCACGGATGAGCCTGGTTACTTGCCCAACCTCAGAGACCATCTCTAAGCATTGCCTCCGCTCATCCATGGCGTAAATCTTAAAACCGTGGCTTTTGAGCTTGTTGAAATAGCTAGCCGGTGTAGAGCCACATCTCTCAAGGTAAGCTGGGCAAAATTCGGTAATTATCTTCAGCTCAGGATTTTGGCGGATTACATTGTTCATCCCCTCAATGGCTCTCATCTCGGCACCTTCGATGTCCATCTTAATCACATCAACCGGGGTGATGTTTTGCCCTAAGAATTTATCCAGGGTTATAGAGTCAACCGCTATGACCCCGCGAGCGTGCTCCTGAGCAATCCGACCGAGGCTGTGACCAGACGGGTCATCAGCCAGGGATAGCTTAATGCTACCGGTCCGGTCGCTGACTGCTTTTCTGGCTGGTACTACATTGCCGTAGCCGTTTGCCTCTATGTTCTTAACCAGTAAGGCGTAATTCGATGGCTCTGGCTCGAAGGCGAATACTTTACCCTTGTCTCCAACGAGCCTAGCCGCCAGCAGGGTGTAGTAGCCAATGTTAGCCCCGCAGTCAATTACCACCATCCCCTCCCCAACAACCTCTTTGAACAAGTCCGTCTCAAACTTCTCGTAAGCCTTGCCCAATAGCAAGGACGTGGCAAATGTGTGTTCTCGGGGTCTCAGGTACATTTTTGACCCCTCAACCTCCATTAAGACCAGGTCTTCAGCTATCACTAATCGTCTCAGCCATTCAAAGGTTTTGCCAAGCGGTCGGCATCGCAGCCCGATACCGGTGCCCAGTAAGGGCTTGGCTATAGTTCGAAAGACATAAAATAAAGGCCTTCTGGTGAAGTTAATCAAAGCACGCAGCATAACGGCTTGCCTTATACCGCCTTGGCGATGACGGTGATATTCCAGACATTTTCATCTGCTTTTCCGTTTAAGTCCAGAAAGGGGCAGATTCGTAGCGTTTCAAATCCGGCATCCTCAAGATAGTGAGTCATCTCTTGGGGGAAATAATATCTAATAATATGCGTCTCCTTAATTTCATCAACTAGGGTGTTGTTTTTCGTAATCAGCATATGGTAATTGACCTGGCAGATATGGTTAATGGCATCAAGCTCTGGTCGGGCAGTCCTGACGATCTTCAGTCCTTTGTCCTCAACCGATTTTACCCTTACCTCGGGTAAAATCCTTAATACTGCCAGTCCATTCCAGAAGTCAAAAACGAAGAGGGAGGTGTCTTCTAGATGTTTCCTTACATTTCTCAGGGTTGATAGCATATCCTTAGTATCGGTCACATAGCCCATCACGGCAAACATACTAATGCAGGCGTCGAAGGTTCTCCCAAGGTTGAAGCGACGTAAGTCCATCACCTGAAAGTCCAAACTCAAGTTAGCACCTTTAGCCTTTTTCCTTGCCTCGGCAATCATAGCCTCTGATATATCAATCCCGGAAACCTTGTAGCCTTTTTGGGCTAAGGGAATAGCATGACCCCCTGTGCCGCAGCCAAGCTCTAAGATTGTGCTTATTTGGCCCTGGGAATATTTCTGAAAAATTTGCTCAACAAAATCACACTCAGCCTTATAGTCTTTATCACTATAGATTAGGTCGTAATATTGAGCATAACCCTTCTGGTAAGCTTTTTGCATTGTTTTAAATTCACCTTGGCAGCCAAGAATATCTTTTTATGGTTTGGTCGCGATAAATATGGCATCGCCCTGATATGAGCGGCCACCGGTAAGGAAGGCAATTGTGAATTTTAGCGCTTCCTTTAACCCATCCTGCTGCCTTATTTTACAAGCCTTTCTGAAATTCTTTTTGAACTCGCTTACCCTATTTCCAGAGGTGGTAGTAACTTCCAAATCCAGAACATCATGCCAGCTATCTACTATCCTGAAGCTGAAGCTTTCAAGCAGTCTTCTAACCTGTTTAAAGGAGAAGGAACTAAGCTCGGCGGGGCTCTCAAGGCCTAATCTCCGATGAATATTCTTAATCAGGTTAGTGGTTTGACTATATGTATTCACGGTGAGAAACAAAAATCCGCCAGCCTTTAAAACCCTCTTTATCTCCTTCAGGATTCTGTTTGGATTCTCAGTGTGGTCTAGGGTATCGGTGGCAATCACAATATTGAACTTTTTGTCCTTAAAAGGCAGGTCTTCGCCAAATCCTTTCACCCAATTTACTTCCTTCGGCATATCAAAATTTGATAAATAGTAATCCATTAATGGGTCTAGGCCATATCTTTCCCCTATGGTGATGAAGTTAATCATCCCGCATGGCCCGCAGCCAATATCTAAAATCTTATCACTCGGTTTCAGGTCAGCCTGTGCTTTCAAGATGTCGATATAACGGTTCCATGTTTTCTTTGCTTGCTGCTGTCTTCCCCGTTTATCCTTCCACTGCTCATCCCAGTACCTCTTTTGATACACCTGGGCACGCTTAAATTTGTCCGTTAATTTCCCCCTTTTCATGCTTCACACCCCACAGCGCTCAAGCCTTCTTCAGTTTAGGCATTGATTTAACCGCTTCACCGACATACTCTAATTGCTTATCGGTCAAGCCGATGCCGCTTGGCAGATATAACCCTCTTCTCCCCAGTTCTTCAGCCACCGGGCACCTGTCCTTTTTATCCTTGAACAAGCCCAGTTTGTGGAAGGCTGGCTGTTGGTTCATGGGGATGAACATCGTCCTGGTCTCAATGCCCTTTTCCAGTAATCCGGCCATCAGCTCGTCCCTGCTTATACCAAATTCGTCCTCAACCACGATACAATACATCCAGTAAACATTCTTTGCCCATGGTTTTTCAACGGGCAGGGTTAGCCCTGGTATGTCCTTGAGCATTGAGTTATAGAAGCTGGCGATGTATCTTTTCTTTTGTATAAACTCGTCTACTCTCCCCAGTTGCGCCACACCGATGGCGGCTTCTACATTGGTCATCCGGTAGTTATAGCCAAGATAATCATGTAGAAACCGCCGTTTGCTATCAAAGGCAAGGTTCCTCAATAGCTTTGCCCGTTCATTTATCTTGGCGCTATCGGTTATCAGCATGCCGCCTTCGCCGGTGCTTATTATCTTGTTACCATAGAAGCTGAAACAACCTATATCGCCGATACCCCCTACCTTCTTCCCCTTATATTCAGCACCATGCGCTTCAGCGGCATCCTCAACGATATATAAACTATATTTCTTGGCTATTTCCATTATTGGGTCCATGTCACAGGGATGGCCATAGATATGGACCGGCATAATAGCTTTAGTTTTTTTGGTTATCTTTGCCTCTATCTTGGTTGCATCTATGTTCCAGGTCTCTCTCTCCGAGTCCACTACTACCGGTGTGGCTCCACAGTGAACGATGGCAAGCGCCGAGGCTATATTGGTAAAGGTTGAGACTATGACCTCGTCACCCGGTCCTATCTCTAATGATGCTATTGCCAGGTGTAACGCCGTGGTTCCACTGGAGGTAGCTATACCGTATCGTCTGCCACAATATGAACTGAATTTCCTCTCGAATTCGGCGATATAGTCTCCGGCAGTCCCGGAAATCATCTTTGATTTCATGCATTTAGTGACATTTTTAAGCTCTTCTTCGCCAATCTCGGGTTCGCAGACCGGTATCACTCCTTTACCTCCAGAAACTGCTTATCCTCTTCAATACTAAGATAAGGACCCTGCTTTACCTTAATACCCTTAAATGTTTCCAGTGCCCTGATAGCATGTCCACCGTTCATAAGCAGGGCCACATCGCCTTCATTGAGGACAGCTCTATCTATTCTCTCCCCTTTTTCGCTGTAAAAATTGACTTCTACCTTGCCATATTCTATGTGCAATGATTCTACGACGTCATGAACGAGCTTTTCCGAGCGTCTATGAATGTGGGGTTGTTCTGCGTACCCCTTCTCATGCTTTATGACACCGAGTTGCAGTGAGGTATCCTTTGAAGTGTAGAAGGTAGTGGCTTCCGGGTCTAACCCTTTACGTAGAATCAAGGCAAAGACTTTGCCCCCGTGCTCTATCTTTTCTATCATTGCCTTACCTATCTAACCCTAGCACTCGGGACAATATCCTATTTTCACTGGGGTAATTTGGGGCATCCCAGGGGAATCTTTCCCCCTTCTGCCACCTCTGCCAGCGGTTCATATCTTCTCTAACCATTATCTCTACCAATTGGTCAAACCTTGTCTTGGGTTCCCAGCCTAGCCTTTGCTTTGCCTTTGAGTAATCCCCCTGCAAGAAATTGACGTCTAAAGGCCTGAAGAATCTCTCGTCAACTTTGACGTATTTCTTCCAATCCAGGTCAGCAATGGCAAAAGCCTTTTGGGCAAACTCTTCAACCGAATGCGCCTCTTTACTGGCAATCACATAATCATCAGGTTCATCTTGCTGGAGCATAAGCCACATTGACTCAACATACTCTGGGGCGTAGCCCCAGTCCCTCTTTGCCTCTAGGTTACCGAGTTTCAGGTCCTTCTCCAGACCTAAGGCAATCTTCGCCACGGCGTTGGAAATCTTCCGGGTAACAAATTCCAGCCCTCGCAACGGTGACTCATGGTTAAACAGGATGCCATTGCAGGCAAACATCCCGTAACCGTCTCGGTAGATTCTGGTCACCCAGTAACCATATAGCTTGGCCGCGGCATACGGGCTTGCTGCTTGGAACGGTGTATCTTCTGCCTGTAATTCGGAACTGCCATTACCGTAAATCTCGCTGCTTGAGGCTTGGTAGAACTTTATCTTAGGGTTTATTTCTCTGATTGCTTCTAAAATCCTGGTTACCCCTAGCCCAGTGATTTCTCCAGAGCCAACCGGTTGCTCAAAGGATGTGCCAACAAAGCTCTGGGCAGCTAGGTGATATATCTCATCAGGCTTGGCTATTTTGATGGCTTCAACGATTGAGGATGAATCTACCAGGTCAGCGGGAATGAGATTAATTTTTTCAAAGATGTCCAGATATTGCAGTCTCCAAAAGTTAGGTGTGGATAACCTTCTATAAGTGCCAAATACCTCATAGTCTTTACCGATGAGGAATTTTGCCAGGTAAGCGCCATCCTGCCCGGTTATTCCAGTAATAAGTGCCCGCTTTGCCATTTCTATCCTCTTATATGCTGCACTCCCGCTGGCTACTCATTAGCCAGCATTGTTGACCAATTCTAGCATAGCGTGTTCTCTAGGGCAATCTATCCACCTTAATCACAAGACCACTTCAATAATGGCACCGAAATCTTTCCAGCCCTCATGTCTCCAGCCCTTATGAGTCCAGATTTCTTCTGGTAGCTTAACGATGGAAATACTTCCCTTGGGGGCAAGTTGGCTCAACAAGGCCATATAGTCCCTCTTCCAGAATCCAAGGTGATAGTCCCCGAGCGGACTTGATTGCTTAGCGTTAAAGCTATGCCATTCCAATAGGACAATAGCTCTGCGGGCGACGCGCAACATCTCAGCTATAACCCTTTTAATCTTGTCCGGGCCAACCACTACCAGGGTAGAACATGTAAAGACAACATCAAAGCTTTTGTCTTGAAACTGCTTTAGGTCATCAGCCTTACCTACACTTAATGTAACGTTGGTTATCCCTTCTTCCTTAAACCACTCGTTCCCCTTTGTCACAGCTTCAGGATTGATGTCAATTCCGGTTAACTTGACGCCAGGAAGCAATTTAGCCAGCAGGTACAGGTTTGGTCCGCTTGCGGCGCCCACCTCAAGAATACTACTGGGTGAAAGTGCCGCTAGCCGTTCTATTAAATATTCCCGGTGAGGGTAATCTCGAGAGCTCCAGTATTCCTTAGCAATCTCCCGCACCGCCCATTCTCTCTCCCTGAGTTTTGTGCCAAGCAGGAGTTCTGCGAGGTATCTCAAAGCGTGAAAAATACTCCTTACTGGGCGAAGGATTATGGGATATTTCCGCAAAAAACGATGCAATGCCAAAGGGCTATCAGGATGAGGGGAAAACATCTGATAAAGCAGTTCCCGCCAGCGGTTTTTGCGCATAAACTAATTATACATCTGAGTGGATAGGTTGAAAAGCGCTACCTGATACAGTAGAATGCTTGATGCAGTAGTGCTTATCAAGGACTGAGGGCAAAGATGAAGGTAGTCCTGACATGTAATGGCACTCGTCGCTACTATGGTGCCGCTAAATATTTCTATTTTCTAGCCGAATACCTGGTTAAAGAGGGCATCGACGTTGAGGTGATTGTTGATTCAGTTAAAGGAAAGGGAAAGCTAGCTGAGATTTGTCGCCATGTTAAAAGCACGGTTATCGGCCCAGCCACCGCTGGTAGGATGAACACCCTGACAAGCGCACTCTACAGTCTCAATCTGGCTCGATACCTTAAAGATAGTAGTTTTGACATCCTGCACACTTACTCAACAATGCCCCTTTTTTATCTCGCTTTATCAAACCGAGCTCCCACGGTATTCCAGGTGTTTGGCAATGAGGGATTCACTGAACCAGAGGCGCTAAAAGCACGCAGCTTAAGCAAAATCTATTATCATTTTTTGGTCCAGCCAGCCTGGAGATATTGCGCCGCTCGTGCCGATGCCGTCGCTGCTGAAGGTGAGTTTCAGATTGAAGAAATAGCAAAGACGTGCCGGGTTAGTCGAGACAAGATAGTTGTTCTCCCGATAGGCGTTTACTCGGCTTTCATAAAGGAAAGACTTAAAGCTAAGAGGATAACTCGGAAGCAATTGGGGCTAACTGAAAATGACTTCGTGTTGTTATCGGTGAGTAATCTCTATGCCATAAAAGGCATTAGCTACTTGATTGATGCCTTTCGCCTGGTCAGGCAGAAGCTGGCTGAGGCGAGGTTGATAATCATTGGCGCCGGCCCTGAAGAGCAAAGTATGTACAGCCAGATAAGGGCTTACCGGTTAACCGATAGCATTATCCATCTGAAGAATGTGCCCGAGGGAGCACTATATGATTATTATGCCCTGTCTGACCTGTATGTCTCACCGATACTTCAGCGGGATTTCATCATGGGAATACTTGAGGCTGAGGTCTGTGGCTTACCCATAGTGAGCACCGGTCAGGAATGGCTTATCAGGCAAGGTGAGAGTGGTTATGTCGTACCGCCAAGAGACCCTGCGGCAATGGCCAAGGCTATTCTCAAGGTATATAGTAAAGATAGAAAGGCAATGGGCATATTATCTAAGAAAATAGCCCAGGATTATGATTTTGAGCTGACGACTAAGGAAACTATCAAGCTGTATCAAAACTTGCTTGATAAATAAAAGGGCTACTTTAGCCTGCCCGAAGCCTTTAGCTGGCTTATCCGGCTCTTTATCCCTTCTCTGAGCTTTTCGTAGGTCACCGCTCTTTTTGCCGGCTCAGAACCCGACTTGAAAATCTCGGTCAGCACCCGTCCGTCCATATCCTTGGAGATAGGTAAGCCCAGAAGGTGCAGGATAGTTGGGGTTATATCGTATATTCTTGAACCAGTAAGCCGTAGCCCTTCGCTCCTAATATCAGGTCCGTAGGCCATCAATACACCTTGGCGAGTATGTATCCCTGGAACAACTGGCTCACTCCATTGTGACTTCCCCATATGGCTTACCGGGTAGTATTTATTCCAAACAATCAGGATATCAGGTGCTAGGTTAACATGCTGTCCGTGATATATGTCCTCCTTCTTGAAAATCTGAAAGCCTAAAGGCTCGCCCGTTTCTGGATTGACCACCTTGCCTAGCTTCTCAATAATCTCGTCTCTAACCCTCTCGTACTCCCTTCCCGACTGGACTATGCCGTCTGGTTCTCTTCCCTTTAAACTTATAAAAATCCCACTTGCCTCGCCGAGCCCATAAGCCTTCGTTTGAGACCAGTCTAGTTTTCGATACACCTCTGACTCCAGCATCTTGTCCCTTTCCACGTTAGACAACCTGTTGGCGAGACTCGGTGGAATTACCGTGGTCACGAGACGAAGCACCCTCGAATTCAACCGGGATAAGATAAAATCTATGATTCTATTAAGACCAGCGTTTATCACCCCTTTACTGCCATCCTTGAACTTTAAAAAACCGTTTTCTTGCAGCCATTTATTTAGCGAAAAGCTTCCGTACGCTGGGCCAAATCCATGGTCGGAGACTACCAATATATTCACATCTTCAGGAATCTGGCTAATTAAAACGCCTACAGCCTCGTCTATGCGCTTATAGAAATGCTTTATCGCATCCTTATATTTACTATCATCAACGTGCCTGGGATGACTGGCATCCATGTGGTGCCAGAAGTAATGCTGCGCCAGATCTGATACCAGAAACACACAGACAAAGAGTTCCCAAGGAAGATTGTTTATGAGATAGCTTGCCGTTTTCCCCCTTTTGTCCAATAGCTCATTAAATAGTTTCAGATACTCTTTCTCCCGGCGATAGCGGGTTAGTATTACCGGAGGAAATACTTCATAACCTCCGACGAGCTTATCTAGGGTTTTCTTTAGTTCGGGGGGATAAGTGTAATCTGCCCTTTGTGGCGTACCAAGACCGCAGACCATAAAGCTGTTTATTTTATGCGGCGGGAAGGTCATGGGGACGTTGAGAAGGCCTACCTCTTTACCGTAGTCATTCAGAATCTTCCATAGAGATGAACTGTGGTAATCCCTTGAATTGAAAACCTCAAAACCGTGTTCTCCCCTGAATTGAGAACGCAAGAAACCATACATCCCGAGCTTGCCCGGATTCTTCCCGGTAAACATACATGGCCAGGCGGGACAGGTCACCGGTGGAATGGTAGATTCGAGTTCCCCAAACACACCGCCTTCCATAAAACGCCTGAGATTGGGTAGCTCTTCCTTCCACTGCTCTATTAGCTTGAGAGAGCCACCGTCTATTCCAAAAACGATAAGCTTGCTCACCGCCTATTCCTTCGCCTTCTCCGTTTCTGGCAGTGTCAGCACTTGAGCACCACCGTTATTATAGATTCTATTTCCACTCTCCATTACATATGTTACCGCAGGCAAATCATTAAAGGGGATACTCTGTCTTGCTGCATAAGTCGTAGCGAAGGTCAGCACCCTCTTTTGGGTATTCCAAGCCCTCAAATAGAGAAAAGAAGGGAAGTAAACCTCCCCCGTATCATAAGGAAATACCGACCGTATGCCTGGAAAGTTAACTCGTTCTATAAGCAGCTGAAAGCCATGATGGTCGGCATACACCGTGCAATCTTCTTCAACTGTGCTGGAGAGCCAGTCAGCGGCGGTAACATCCTGTGTGGTGGAAACAGAGCTCAAGTCCAGACGGTAGCTGGACAGGGCAATAGAATAGGGCATATCAATATAGTAGGTAGTCTGGCTTCGGCTAAGCTCGAAAATAATTCCACTGTTGAAGATAAAATAGGGTATCAGTATAACCAGAACCAAAAAACCTAAGGGCGCACGGCTAGATGAGACAAAACCCCTCTTGAACCCCCGGGCAAGCCTCATTATCCCGTATCCAATGGCTTCGCCGCCGAGGAGGAACAAAGGAGCCATAAGGAGTAAAGCGATACCAAAAATCCGAGGACAACCCAGACCCCAGCCCTGATTGGGAAGGACATAGATGCCCAGTAAAATCAGGATGCTTATTATAGTCAGGGAAATATATTCGGCTTTGAACTTAAATCCCGGTGCTCTGGGACGGAAAATAAGCCTGAAGAAGCCGACGATGAGACACAGTTCAACCAGGTATTGAAAGATACGCCATACCTTCCCTCCAGCAGAGGCAAGGGTGAAATCAAGCCCCAGGGCAGCCTGAGCTAAAGGCTCTCTAGTTAAGGGGTCTAAAAATGGAAACCTGGAGACCATTTTTTGAATAGGAGCTGGCAACTCTACTCTTGGTGGCGTGGTAATAACTCTTGGTGGTGCGGTAATACCCTGAACCACTTGCTCGCCGGTGCTTTGGGCAATGTCAGCCGCTATCCCAAACCCCCCAAGACCTACCCCTGAAGCAACGACTCCATAGTAGGCAATGGCGAAGATCAGGCTTGCGCCAACAATAATGGCTAAGACTTTCTTATTAAAAGCCCCGGCGTTGGTCAAATCTGGAGGTAAAGAATGGGACTTTCCTATTAGCCACTGCCATAGGGTTCGGCCCGGGCGACTTCTAATAAAAATAAGCACCAAGGCACCAAAAGTCAGATAACCGATAACATAGCCGGTACCCATCCCATAATGGGACACGATTACGCCAAAACCAAAGATAAGGGCTAAAGTGGTTCTCTGCGGCAGCGTTAGCTTACGGTCTACCATCAGTAGTAACACCAAGACGAAGAAAAGTTCGGAGATTTGCTGTCTAGCCAGCTGAGTCAGGTCCATGAAGAACATTGGCATGGCAATAAAGAAAAAGGTGGCGAGGAAGGCGTAACGGGAGCCAATCTGGGGGTGGAAGACCTGAAAAAGGGCTAGGGGCAACAGGGAAAAGAAAAGGGGGTAGATTATCTTGAACAGCCAGGCAACATCCATATTAAGCAGGAGTGAGTAGACCGGCGCCAGCATTACAATGCTTAGGCATGAGTTTATACTCCAGGGGATAGTGGCGTCCCAGTAGCCATTTTCTGCTACCAGCCTTCCCCAGTAATACTCCTGGTGGATATCGCTGCCCACCAGATAGTCGGATACAAGGGTAGTCTGATATAGGAGGGTAATAGCCATCATGACTATCATAAAAGGGTAAACCCGTGGGGGGATGAATTTATTGAAGGCGACAAGCCCGATGAGAATGGCAATAACAAAGGTAAGGGCTAGAAGAAGGTAGTTGTTTTGATAGGAATTGAGCAGGCTGGTTCCCAGGATAGCAAGGAGAGGCAGCAGGATAGCTAGTAAGACTGGTTTGAGTGTAGAGGCTGGCTTTGCCTTCTTCTCACTCTCCTCGGGTGGAGGATTGGTCAGGCGGAAGCTCTTATCACGTACATAAGCTAGGAAACATAATATCAGGAGAAGGACGGTGAAGGTGGCTGCCAGCGGCGCTAGGGTAATAGGCTGGGGAATCCCCAAAGGCGGCAGGGCAAAGTTTGTAATTACGCCTGCTGCCATAACGAAGGCGAGGCTCAAGCCCGCGGCATAGAGCAGGCTCTCTATTAAGCCTATATTATGAATCCTGAGGATTCTGAGGATAAGTATGCCTGGGACGAAGGTCAGAAAAAGGAAGCTGACCATCTGGCTCAAGATAGGGATACCAAGCCCGATTAGCCCGAGCATAGCCAGTAACAGTCCCAAGCAAAGGGCTAAACACCTTTTTATTTGCCAGTCGTTAGGTGGAATCAATGATTACTCACTTTCAAAGTATTTGAATCCTATTATAGCATATTAGGTGTAATCGCCAACGTCAGCGCTGCTTGGCAGGACTTGGAAAGGCAAATAAGGCGAATATACTGTGAGTTAGTGTTGATTTTTTATATTGTGTGTTATAATTTTAGCATAGGCTTAGCTATGTGTTCTTCTTTATTGACAGAAAAGCTGCCTTCAGAAGGAGAATGTAAAGATGGTCAATGTTGGTGTGATTGGTTACGGCTATTGGGGCCCAAATTTAGTCCGGAATCTCTTTGAGACTGAAGGTGCTAATATGGCCATCTGTTGTGACCTCAGTGTTGAAAGACTAGCTTCGGCTCAGCGCCGATTTCCTACCCTCAAAACTGTGACTGACCATCGAGATATCATTGAATCCCCTGACGTAGATGCCGTTGTTATTGCTACCCCCATCTCCACCCACTTTGCCCTAGCCAAGGAAGCCCTGTCAAATGGCAAGCATGTGTTAGTGGAAAAGCCAATGACATCAAGCTCTACAGAGGCAGAGGAGCTCGTCAAACTGTCACAGAGAAAGGCGAAGGTCTTGATGGTTGACCATACCTTCATATATACCGGTGCCGTGCAGAAGATTAAGGAACTCATCACCAGTGGTGAACTGGGTGAGGTTTATTATTATGACTCAGTTAGGGTCAATCTCGGGCTTTTTCAGAGCGATACCAACGTGGTTTGGGACCTGGCGGCCCATGATATATCGATTATGGATTATCTCATCAATGAAAAACCCAGGGGTGTTTCCGCAGTGGGGGTCTGCCATATTGGCAATGACCTGGAAAATATCGCCTACATTACTGTGCGGTACGCTAATAGTCTGATTGGCCATATTCACGTCAACTGGCTAGCGCCAGTGAAGATACGAAGGACGTTGATTGCCGGCAGCAAAAAGATGGTCGTCTATGACGACCTGGAGCCCAGCGAGAAGGTCAAGGTTTATGACCAGGGAGTCAATATCAGGAATGAGCCTGATGGAGTATATAGAGCATTGGTTGACTATAGAATGGGCGACATGTATGCCCCCAAGGTTGACCGCACTGAAGCCCTAAAGAAGGTCTGTCAACATTTTATTGACTGTATACAAAAAGATAGTAAACCGATAACTGATGGTGTCGCCGGGTTAAACGTGGTTAGAATTCTCGAGGCTTCACAAAGGTCAATGAAGAACAGAGGACAAGAGGTTGGGCTATGACGTTTCAAAAAATTAGGGATGTAAAACGAGGCGCTAATGTTATAATCCACGATTTCGTAAACCTATATGGCTGTGAGATAGGAGACAATTCTAAGATAGGAGCCTTCGTTGAGATCCAAAAGGGGGTCACTATAGGAAGGAACGTGAAGATTTCCACCCACACCTTCATCTGTGAGGGTGTTACTATAGAGGATAATGTGTTCATTGGACATAATGTCTCTTTTATTAACGACAAGTACCCTAAGGCATCTAAGGATGGAAGACTCCTGGAAGAAAAGGACTGGAAGGTCGTTCCGACTCTGGTGAAGGAGGGGGCTTCTATTGGCACCAGCGCTACCATACTATGTGGAGTTGTGATTGGGAAGAAGGCAGTGGTGGGCGCCGGTAGCGTTGTCACCCGCGATGTCCCCGACAATACCGTGGTGGTTGGTAATCCAGCCAAGATTCTGCGCAATACCAATAATGAATAATATACCATTTTTGGACCTAACCTCCCAATATGCCTCGATAAAAAACGAGATAAGAGCCGCCCTAGATAAGGTTCTGGAGAGTCAGTCTTTTATTCTCGGTGAGGGGGTAGAGCTTTTTGAGAAAGAATTTGCCCAATATTGCCAGGCAAGATTCTGCGTGGCGGTGAATTCGGGCACATCAGCGCTGCACCTGGCTCTGCTGGCTCATGGTATCGGACCGGGTGATGAGGTTATCACCGTACCTAATACCTTTATCGCTACTGCCGAGGCAATCTCGTATACCGGTGCCACACCGGTGTTTGTTGATATTGACCCGCAGACCTACAATATGGATGCAACAAAAATCGAGGCAGCCATCACCAGCAAAACGAAGGCTATCTTGCCTGTCCACCTGTTCGGACAGCCAGCGGATATGGATGCTATCTTGAGGATTGCCCAAAGCCATGGGCTTATCATCATTGAAGACGCCTGCCAGGCTCATGGCGCTGAGTATAAGGGCAGGAAAACGGGGTCGCTGGGCAACGGCGGATGCTTTAGCTTCTATCCCAGCAAGGTCATGGGAGCCTACGGTGAGGGTGGGGCTATAGTTTGCCATGATGAGGCTGTTTATCAAAAGGTCAGGGCATGGCGAGACCATGGGCAGGCGGGGAAGCACCATCACCAGGTTATAGGCTACAACTACCGGATGGAGGCTATCCAGGGTGCAGTTTTACGAATAAAGCTGAGGCATATTGACCGGTGGATAGAAGCTCGCCGGCAGAAGGCAAATCTCTATAGCCAATTACTTAACGGGTCACCGTTTACTGTCCCACATGAACCGGATTACGCCCGCGGCGTCTATTACGTTTACGTAATCAGGACCAAGTCCAGGGACAAGGTTCAGGCATATCTGTCCCAAAATGGCATTCAAACTGCGGTTCACTATCCGATACCCATTCACCTGCAGGAAGCCTATAAATACCTGGGTCTTAAGGAGGGGCGCTTCCCTATTGCTGAGGCGTATGCGAGAGAAATATTGAGTTTGCCCCTGTACCCTGAGTTAACGGAGGGAAATATCCGCTACATCACGGATGTCTTGAAGGCAATACCATGGTAAGAAACATCGTCTTGATATCCATAGATGACCTGCGCTTTGATGCCATAAGTTGCGAAACCAACAAGACCTATCTGAAGAAATATGGCCTAGAGGGGTTCCCTCATACCCCAAACATAGATGCTTTCGCTGAGAGGGGGGCGAGATTCTCCCAGGCGATAACTGTTTCCTCCTTCACGCCCCCGTCTCAGGCGAGCCTGCTAACCGGTCTATACCCCCCAAAACACACCATAAGAGCCTTTCTACAGAATAGTCTTCCCTCCGGAATCCTGACCGTGAGCGAGATTCTGAAATCTCATGGATACAGGACGGTCTCAGCTATTGATTTTCAGGAGCTTTTCAATGTACTCGGGCTTAATAGAGACTACGACTATTCCGTTAAAGCCTCTGATAAAGAGTTTTTCCGCTTCCTGGGTGAACATAAAGGGGAGAAGCTCTTCTTGTTTGCCCACTTTATTGACGTCCACCCCCCTTACGGACTCTCACCCTGTCCCCCCTACGAGGGTTATAATGACGATATCTACCGGGATAAAGAATCCCTAGCCAAAAGGTTGGGCATCAAGTTTGAGCTCAGGGACGAAAGCGGCGAGGTCACCCATGAAAGGGTGATAGAGTTGAGCAACAGGATTCGCCTCTATTGCGAGGAGAGGGCAATAGCCGATGTGATTCAGTTCCCCAGATATTTGCGCGGGGTAAATAAGTTTGATGGGGGCAGATTTAGCTATTTCTTGGATAACCTGAAGGGATTGGGGATATTAGAGGATTGCCTTCTCATAATCACCTCGGACCATGGTCAGGCGCCCATACCGCAATCAAGGATGGCAAACCCCAGGATTCGGCAGAAATTTGACCACGGAGAAACAGTCTACGACGAGCTGATAAGGATTCCTGTGATAGTCTATTGCCCCACGCTGATACCTGGTGGTAGGAAGATTGATTCCCAGGTCAGCATGGTGGATATAGCCCCTACTATCCTGGACTACGCTGGCATTCCACCTCGGGACTATCATATGCAAGGACGCAGTCTGCGACCATTGATTGAAGGGGCAATAGAAGAAGGCTCTGAAGGCTACAGTGAGGTTTGGTATCACGACCGTGCCGAACTGAGCCGGTATCTTAAGCAATGCGCCAAGGAAGGCAAACTTCTACCCTCCAGCTACGATACATTCTTGTACCAAAAGAGCCTCAGAACTCCTAAATACAAGTATGTGGAGACGGGCGGGGGGCTTACCGAGGAGGACCTATCTGCCCCTGATACAGAATTTGTAAGGGCTTTATATCGAAAAGCCCTGGCGCAGGTCGAGGATAGTGATAGGGTAGAGGTGCTAGTTTCCCGGCTGAAGGAAGGTAGCGTCAGCCGGGAGGAGCTGGCTAATAGCTTTAGCAGTCAAAACTATAATAGGGTCGCTTTGTATGACCTGGAGAATGACCCCTTTGAGACAGTCAATCTGTTAACCCTTGGGATAGCAATGGAGCTGGTTTCAGGTCAAAACAGCTTTCCCCAGATAGCCTTGGAGCTAAAGAGAAGGATGGACAATATTTTGCAAGATGTGGCAGGAGAAATTATTATTGAGAGGAAGCAGGATAAAGCCGATATGGAAGAGATAAAAGGCAGGCTCCGCGCCCTGGGCTATATTGACTGAGAGACACCTATGGAGATAAAGAATAAAAGGATAATGGTTACTGGTGGGGCTGGCTTCATTGGGAGCCACCTTGTAGATGAGTTGGCGAAGGAAAATGAGGTCTTGGTGGTGGATGATTTCTCCACAGGAGAAATGAAAAACCTCTCCCAATGCGAGGACAAGGTAACCATAACCAGAGCCAATATCCGTGACAAGGACAGAATGCTTAAGCTGACGAAAGGGATAGATATCATCTACCACCTGGCGGCTCAGTGTTTGAGGCTGTCCCTTGGCAATCCAGAGCTTGTTTATGAGGTCAACTCAACGGGGACATTATATCTTTGCCTGTCAGCCTTGCAGAATGAGGTGGGGAGGTTTATCTATGTTTCATCGTCTGAGGTTTACGGGACAGCTAAATCTGTCCCCATGACGGAGGCACACCCCTGTGAGCCAACTACCGTCTATGGTGCCAGCAAGCTGGCTGGTGAAGCCTACTCAAGGGCGTTTCATAAGACCTACGGTCTGCCAGTAGTGATAGTGAGGCCATTTAACACCTACGGTCCCAGGTCGCATCTTAAGGGCGTCTACGGTGAGGTTATACCCAGATTTGTCGCTAGGGTTCTAAACGGTTTGCCTCCGGTCATCTTCGGCGATGGAGAGCAGACGAGGGATTTCACCTACATTAGCGATATAGTAAGGGGGATAGTCCTGAGTTCTGCTTGTGACGAGCTGGTAGGTGATACTATTAACATTGCCCATGGCCAGGCGGTAAGCATAAAGGAAATCGCCAATATAATCATTGACATCTTAGGCGCTACTAATTTGAAGCCTTCCTTCGGTAGGTCACGACCTGGAGATGTCATGAGACACTGTGCTGACATAACTATGGCAAAGCAGAAACTGGGGTTTAAACCTGAGGTGAATATCAGGGAAGGAATACAGAGCTACATTCAATGGTTTAAGGCAAATTATAAGAATCTTGAAGAGTGCCTCCAAGAGGAGGATATCTATAATTGGGAGCTGACACGGGGATGATTGTTGAGTAAGGATGTTGCTAAACAGCGAATGATGAGCATACCCTTGACCAAGCCCCTTCTTTCCGTTGAGGAGAGCCAGGCTGCTACTGAGGTCATTCACTCTGGCTGGGTCTCGCAGGGACCTAAGGTGGCTGAATTCGAGAAGATGGTGGCTGATTACGTTGGTGCCAGATATGCTGTAGCTACATCTAGCTGCACCACTGCCTTGCACATAGCACTGCTCTGCCTTGGGATTGGAGGCGGTGACGAGGTAATTGTCCCGTCATTCACCTTCGTTGCCAGCGCCAATTCTATCCTGCACGCTGGTGCCACCCCCATCCTCGTGGACATTGACCCCAGAACCTATAACCTTGATGTTACCAAGATTGAGCCACTTATCACCCCCAGAACCAAAGCCATCATGCCTGTACATCAGATTGGCTTGCCCGCCGATATGGACTCAATTCTACATCTGGCTCAAAGGCATAACCGCTACATTGTTGAGGATGCTGCCTGCGCCCTGGGAGCAACATATAAAGGGAGAAAGGTTGGCTGCCTCAGTGAGCTTAGCTGTTTCAGCTTCCACCCCCGGAAGGTGATTACCACCGGCGAGGGTGGTATGATAACCACCGACAGCGAGGCGTTAGCCGAGCGGGCTAGACTCTTCCGCTCCCACGGCGCTTCTGTCTCTGACCTAGCCCGGCACAAGGCTGGAGGGACTATTTATGAGCAGTATGTGGCAGTGGGATATAACTACCGGATGACTGATATCCAGGCGGCTTTAGGGGTTGAGCAGATGAAGAAGCTGGACTTCATTCTAAAGAGAAGGGCTGAGCTGGCTAAGCGATATGACGATGCCCTCTCCGAGATAGAAGGAATAGGGGTGCCCTATGTCCCAGGGTACGCTACCCATACCTACCAGTCCTATCTCATCCGCCTGAGTTTCAAGGGTCGTATTTCTCGGGACGGGCTTCTGCGAAAGATGATCGAGCAGGGGATTTCCTGCCGGCGAGGCATACCGCCGGTCCACCTCGAGCCCTACTGGCAGGCAAGGTTCGGCCAGAGCCGTCTGCCCGTAACCGAGCAGGCATCAGAAACAACGCTCTTCCTGCCGATATACCCTGGTATGACTGAAGAAGAGCAAGAATATGTTATAGATACCCTCAAACGATTTCTAAAGGGGGAGTAGGGTGAGACAGCGGACAAATCTTTTTTCAGTAGTAGTACCGGTATTCAATGAAGAGGAAAATCTCGTTGAGTTTCACCGTCGCCTATCCCACGCCGTAGAGAAACAGAAAGGCAAGTGGGAATTTATCTTCATTGATGATGGCAGTGACGACCAGTCCTTCGAAACGATACACAAGCTCAACAAGCTTGACCCGAGGGTGAAAGCACTTAAATTTTCACGGAATTTTGGCAGCCATGTAGCTATAGCTGCCGGGCTTGATTATTGCCATGGCGATGCCACTATCGTTATGAGTGCCGATTTGCAGGACCCACCGGAGGTAATCCCCGCTTTTCTAAAAAAATGGAGAGGGGGGTATCAGGTGGTATGGGGAGCCAGAGAAAGCAGGAGGGATACCTGGGCAAGAAGGGTATTGGCTGGGGTATTCTATGGGATTATTCGGAGAATAGCCTTACCCAATTATCCCAAAGGAGGCACTGGCAGCTTCTGTATGATGGATAGGAGGGTTGTTGATTCCTTCCGACAATGCCAGGAAAGGAATAGGGTAACCTTTGGGCTGGTCTCCTGGGCGGGATTCAAGCAGACAGAGGTCCCCTATCAAAGAGCAACCAGACTGGCGGGAAAATCCAAATGGACCTTAGGCAAAATGGTAAAGAGCGCCATCGATTCCATTGTTTCTTTCTCCTATTTACCTATCAGACTTATTTCCTATCTTGGTATTGTTGTCTCCCTCGCTGGCTTCCTGGCTATAATCTATCTGATTGTGGCTCGGCTCTTCTGGGGACAGGGCATTGTGGGGTGGACTTCCCTAATGGTTATGGTACTGTTTTTGGGAGGCGTGCAACTGATTGTCCTTGGCGTAATCGGCGAGTATCTATGGCGGATTCATGAGGAGGTCAAGCAGCGCCCCCTGTATATTGTCAGTAAGGAGATCGGGCTCCCAACCAGGTAAAAGGGACTTAGTAATGCGGAGTGAAATAGGAAATTCCCTCAATGAATTCTGGAAGATTTCACCTCTTGGAGGTCTCAGCTACCTCTCCAAGCCTGCCGGCAGTGACGCTCGGCTATTCGTAGATGACCGGCGGCTAGCCCGGGAAAATGTCCGAGTCAGGCTGCGATTGGGTAAAGAGATAGGCACTTCATGGTTGGATGGTGAGGTAGCGATTTATTTCCCTAGAATATATGAGAACCGGAGCCAGGGTGATGTCCTTGCCTACTTTGTGGAGCCATCAGGCGAGACCCCGGCTATCGTCAGGAACGAAAGCGGCGTTGTTTTCAACTTTGACCCGGAGGATACGGCGAGGAGCCTTTTGTTGACAAAGGCTTTTACTAAGCGCCCCTATTATACCTATATGCCTTTTCACTACCACCGAGTGCCGAGTAAGGTGCGGCTGCTGTTAGCCAAGCTCGTGCGTCTCGGGGGTAAGATAGGGGAGGCAAATAGCCCATTTCCTGCTTGGCCTATAGAACCTTCCCTTGAGGCGATAAGATGGATTTATCTTAATTCCTTGAGACTGCTAGATAAAGAAATTAGACCCTCCCCATTCTGGCCGAAAAACAAGAGATATGCCCTGGTGTTGACCCACGATATTGATACCGAGCAGGGCTTACAGAATGTCCCCAGATTTGTAGAGATTGAAGAGGAGTTCGGTCTTCATTCCTGTTGGTATGTTGTGGGCAAGCATTACAGGCTGGACTTTTCTCTTCTTGATGGGCTGCTTAAGCGGGGGTTTGAAATAGGCCTTCACGGGTATAACCATGATAACAAATTACCATTTCTCGCTGGCACAGAGATTGAGGCAAAGCTCAAAGAGTGCCTGCCTCTGATTAGGAAACTCGATATGAAGGGTTTCAGGTCCCCATCGCTCTTGAGGACAAAGAGGCTGATGGAAAGGGTATCTAACCTCTTTCAATACGATAGCAGCTTCCCTGATACCGGGCTTTTCCCTACCAGGGGCAATGGCTGTTGTAGCATATTCCCCTTTCTCGTTGAAAAGCTGGTGGTATTGCCGGTAACGCTCCCCCCTGATGGAACACTTCTATCTCTGGGATTTAGTCCTGAGCGGATTTTAGATATGTGGCTCAGGAAGCTGGACTGGATTAAAAAGGTCGGCGGAATGGCACTACTGCTAACCCATCCCGAGCCACAACTTAGTGGCAACCGGGCAATGCTTGAAATATATCGCCGGTTTCTGAGGGAGATTTCCCGCGATAAAGGGGCTTGGCTGGCTTTGCCCTGGCAGGTAGCAAGCCATTGGCGGGAAAGGGCAAAAAACTACGCTGAATAGGAGATCCCGAATGAAAATTTTGTTGATTGCTGGTTCGATTGCCGGGGAAGAGAGATATGGGCAGTTCGAGGAGATGGGGTCTTACCTACCGCCCTATGGGTTGCTTTGCATCGCCGCCGTTTTAGAGCAGAACGGCTTTGAGGTCAAAATCTTAGATACAGAAAAAGTGGAAATGACCTTTGAGCAGCTATCGCAGGTAATCACTGAATATAGCCCCGACCTTATCGGGATGACGGTATATTCTATCGGCTCAAAACAGGTGATAGCCACGGCAGAGGCCATAAAAAAGAAGTTCAAGATTCCCATTGTTGCTGGCGGACCCCATGCAATGATATATCCTGATGACCTGGCACAGTACCAGTGCTTTGACTATCTGGTTACCGGTGAAGGGGAATATACTATGCTTGAATTAGCTCAGACGCTGGAAAGCAAGGGCGACTTGAGGAAGGTGCCGGGCATTATATTTGGAAAAAATGGGCAGATAGTCCGAACCCCTGATAGGCCGTATATAGATAATCTTGATGAGTTACCCTTTCCTGCCTTCCACCTTCTGGAGGGTCGGAATGATTACGCCCCCTCTGCCCTAATATACAAGAAAAAGCCTTTGTTTGCCCTGATAACAAGTCGAGGTTGCCCCTATCGCTGCATCTTTTGTCGCTCGATATGGTCAAGACACTGGAGGGCTAACTCGGCAAAATATGTGGTTGATATGGTCGAATATGTCATAAACAATTTTGGTGTCAAGGAGATCACATTTCTTGAAGATGTATTCACCCTTAACAAAAAGAGAGTCCTGGAGATTTGCTCACTGATTAAGAAAAGGCAGCTAAAATTTAGTTGGAGTTGCTCGGCAGTGGTGAGAACACTGGATAAAGAGCTCATGAAGGTCATGAAAGATAGTGGCTGCTGGATGATATCCTGTGGCATCGAGTCAGGCAATGACGAGGTGCTTAAGTTCATAAGGAAGCCTCTAACAACCGACATGGTCAGGCGGGCAATTTCTGATATGGATGAGGTAGGGATACGTCCTAGGGGCTATTTCATGATAGGGCACCTGGTGGACACCAAGGAAACAATAAGGCAAACAATCGATTTTGCCAAGTCACTGCCCTTTTACTCGGTTAACTTTAATATAATGCATCTTTCTCCCGGTTCAGAAGCTAGAGAGATTGCCCATAAATATGGCAAGGTGAATATGGACCTTTCCTTATGCAGCGGCTATTGTGGCAAGGGTCTCAGCTTTGTGGCTCACGGACTCACTGCGGAATGGCTCTACGATACTCAAAAGAGAGCCTTCAGAGAGTTTTTCCTGAGACCCATACAAATCTGGCGACTGCTAAAGACAATTAGTGGCATAGAAGATGTTAAAAGATATTGGGTATCGTTTAAGGCATTTGTGAAGCTTTACCTAATTCATGCCTTGGTCAGGCGCCCTTCAAACAGGTAAAAAGGATGATGCTGAAGTCCAGAATATTGAATTTGCTAGCGTGCCCTTATTGCAAATCAAAGATTCAAAAAGGTAGTCAGGCTCTGTTGACCTGCACTGGCTGCGGAAGAGGGTTCAAGATAGTGAATGGCATTCCCATAATGATTTCGCCAGAGGATTACCAACCTTATGCTCAACAGGAAAAGCAATGGCTAGAAAAGCTGAAAGCCCTTTTAAAAAGAAAGCCTTTGTTGTATTCCCTGCTTATAGACTGGTGCAGCCCTATCCTCCATACCAAGAAGGAGAGGAGCATTTTATCACTGCTTGCTGATAAACCGGTAGTGTTAAACTTGGGTTGTGGCACCAGGAGGTTAGCACCACAGGTAATCAACCTAGATATTCTCCCACTTAAGGAGGTAGATGTTGTCTGCGATATATCCAGGCTCCCTTTTAAGGATGGCTCTGTTGATGGCACTATCTGTGAGATGGTTCTGGAACACACTAAAAATCCACAATCCATACTCAGTGAGATGAAGCGAGTCTTAAAAAAGGACGGCCTGGTCTATGTTGCTGTTCCATTCTTACAAGGTTATCATTCCTCCCCTCAAGATTATTACCGCTGGACATGCCAGGGGATTGAGGAGAGCTTGAACTCGTTTCAAAAGATTGAAGTCGGCATAAGGGGTGGACCAACCTCGGCACTATGCTGGGTCTTACAAGAGTGGTTGGCTCTGATATTTTCATTTAATGTACAGTTCCTCTATCGGTTTTTCTACCTCTTCTTTGCCGTCTTAACCTTCCCGTTAAAGTATCTTGATTTGGTTCTAGCCAGATACTCTGGTTCATCCAATATCGCTTCTGGATTCTACTTCTTGGGCAAAAGGGGCTCAAGATAGTGGATAACATTCTTATAATCATTTCGTACTAAGAAAGAGAGGCAAAATGGTTTATCTATTAATTTCTATATCAGTAATCGCCATGACGGTATCCCAGCTACTTCTGAAGAAAGGGGTGTTTTTAGCCGGTCAATTCCCGCAAAATTTCAGCGAACTTATCCCCTTCTTCCTCAGAGCTTTCACCAATACCTATGTCATCTCTGCTATTTTCGTCACAATAATAGCCGCATTAGCCTGGATTCTGGCCCTACCAAGAGTGTCATTGAGCTTTCTTTATCCCTTTATGTCCATATCTTATGTGCTGATTGCCCTGTTTTCCTGGTTTCTATTTAAGGAAGATGTAACCATGATTCGCTGGGCGGGAATTATAATAATCTGCCTTGGCGTATTTTTGGTATCAAGGAGCTAGAAAGGTCGGGGCGATAAAGAATGCGTGGTGGAATCAAACTAGATAAGTTCTTAGTCCTTAGCCTTCTCCTAATCTTTCTCTTAGCTTTAGGCATTAGAGCGGGCATAATATTTAACACACGCGGCGTGTCTGCTCACGGTGGGGAGCCAGCAGCGCCGACTGACGCAGCAAGAAACCTGGTTGAGGGGCGGGGATACGTCATTGACGAGGAATACGTACAAACTCTTGCTAATCTGCAGATAGAAACAGGTAGGCTAATTGATATTGAGGATGTTCCACGCCCCCAAGATGAGCAGTTCACCCAATATTATAGATATCCGCCGGGGACTAGCGCACTACTGGCTGGCACCTTTTGGGCATTTGGAGAATACAGATACATTTACTTGCGAGTAATCCAGGTAATCATTGATTCATTTGGTTGCCTGATAATGTTCCTGATTGGAAGGCAGTTGTTCAGCAGGAGAATCGGGCTAATCGGTGCCTTTTTGTATGCCATATTTCTTCCTATTGCATATTTGTCGACCTGGCCCAGCCGTGATGCCTTGATACCATTCATAGTATTAGTTTCCCTATACTTCTTCATAAAGGCGGTACAAAACAATTCGATAAGGTTCTACATCCTGTCAGCCCTCTTCGTCGGCATTAGCTGTTATTTTGAGCCAACGGCACAACTACTGCCATTGTTTTTCGGTCTAGGTCTATTCATATATCACCTTCGCAAGACAAATTTCAGAAGGCATATTGTAAATGTAGTCAAGGTAACTGCCATTATGATAGCAGTGGTGGTATCGGTTATGTCCCCCTGGATAGCAAGGAATTATCAAGTCACCGGCGCATTTATAGGTATGCGCATTGGCCCGTGGGAAGGCCTGTGGGCAGGCTTTGGCGAATTCGGGGAGAACCCTGTTGGAGCAACAACGAATCTGGAAGAGCTCCATGAGCGGATAAAAGAGGAAGTAGGCTATGATATCAAACGAGGGACAGCAGAATACCAGTCAGTCCTCCAGCAGAAGGTGCTAAACACTATAAAGGAGTATCCTGTGTGGTGGCTGAGCCTTCTCCCCAAGAGGGTGCCCTTCACCATAGTTTATTTCAATCATCTTGGAATAAACTATTACCCCCGAGATGAAAAAGGTAATTTTCTCAAGGAGAAATATCTGCGTCAGAATCCGATGCCTGGCGAATATTGGCCCTCAATAACAAGTGGCACCTTTGAGGCGTTTAGGAAAAATCCACCTTACAGCATTTTTTACTGGGGACTTGTAGGACTATTTGGGACTGTCCCTGTTTTACTTAGTATAGGTGGTATCTGGGCTATGAGAAGAAGGTGGAGAGAGCTGGTTCTAGTGGCAACAGTGCCAGCATATTTCTCGGTACTTCATACGTTTATCTATGCTTCCACTGAGATGGGGAAAACCTTACTACCGGGAAGTGTAGGTTATATCATTTTCAGTGCTATTGCTATAGATTACACCTATGGTAGAATAAGGAGTGCTAGAGGCAAGAAAGAATGCTTGGTAGAATCAAAACAGACAAATTCTTAATCCTTAGCCTTCTCCTAATCTTTCTCCTAGCTTTAGGCGTTAGATTGGGCTTGATATGCTACTCCGAGACGGTTAGCCCTCGCCCAACGCAGGCAGTCCCGCTGGGTGAGGCAGCGAGAAACCTGGTTGAGGGGCGGGGATACGTCATTGATGAGGAATACGTAAAAACTATCATCGATCTGGGAGTCGCATGTCCGGCATTGCCACAATATAAGTGGATTGATATTGAGGATGTTCCACCCCCCCAAGACGAGCAGTTCACTCCTTACTACGACCTCCCCCCAGGGACGAGCGCAATGCTAGCTGGCACCTACTGGGTATTCGGAGAATATAGATATATTTACCTGCGTGTAATCCAGGCAATCATTGATTCTTTCGGCTGCTTGATAATGTTCCTGCTTGGAAGGCAGTTGTTCAGCAGGAGAATCGGGCTAATCGCCGCCTTCTTGTATGCCATATTTCTTCCTATAGCCAATCAATCGACCTGGATACTTCAGGATGCCTTAATACCATTCATGGTATTAGTTTCCCTATACTTCTTCATAAAGGCGGTACGAAATAATTCGATAAGGTTTTACATCCTATCAGCCCTCTTCGTCGGCATTAGCTGTTATTTTCAACCAACTGCCGAACTACTGCCATTGTTTTTCGGTTTCGGTCTATTCATATATAACCTTCGAAAGACAAGTTTCAGGAGGCATATTGTCAACGTAGTCAAGGTAACTGCCATTATGATGGCAGTGCTTGTGGTGGTTATATCTCCATGGGTAGCAAGGAACTATCGTGTGACCGACGGTGGAATTATAGGTTTGCGCCCTCCTCCATGGCAGGGCATGTGGGAAGGCTTTGGTGAATTCGGGGAGAACCCGGCTGGAGCTGTACTTGATGATTGGACAACCTATAAGCAGATAAGAGAGGAAGTGGGCTACGACATTAAAGAGCGCGGGCCAGAGTACATCGCCATCCTCAAGGGAAAGGTGTTAAACACTATAAAGGAGTATCCTGTGTGGTGGCTGAGCCTTCTGGCCAAGAGGGTTCCCCGCACTATATTCTATATCTGTAATCTCGGAATAGACAAGCACCCCCCGCGAGATGAAGAAGGCAACATCCTCTGGGAAGAATACGAGAAACAGAAACCGTACTGGAGTGACTTTAAAACAGCGCTAACAGGTGGCACCTTCTGGGAATTTATGAAAAACCACCCTTACAATACTTTTTCCTGGGGACTTACCGCGCTGTTTGGAACTGTCCCTGTTTTACTTAGCATAGTCGGTATCTGGGCGATGAGGAGAAGATGGAGAGAAGTGATTTTAGTGGTGACGGTGCCGGTATATTTTTCGGCACTTCACATGTTTCTTGCCGTTTCCGGCTTGAGCAAAAGCCTGCTGCCAGGAAGTATCGCCTATATCATTTTCAGCGCCATTGCTATAGATTACATCTATAGTAGAATAAAGGGCAGCAAGACCGAAGAATTAACTGCGCTCTAAGTTGATGAGTCGGTCGGCATAAAATTTCTGCGGCTAGCCTGATGACGAGCTCCAGTTCAGAATCTAGCACATGCCTCTATCTTGTCCCGATTCTCTACAATCCAGTCGTATACCTTTTTAATGCCGTCTTTTATCGCCATTTTAGGCTGGTAGCCCAGGACTTTCCTCGCCTTGTCAACAGAAGCCCGTCTACGGGTGATCTTGTCCCAGTCCCTTCTCGGGATAAGCCTCACCCCACTGGGATTGCCGGTGATTTCATTGACCATATTGGCGATATCCATAACCTTGGTCTCGGTGTCTGAGGCCAGGTTAAAGGCATTGCCAACTGCCTCCGGAATTACGCCGAGACGCAATGTGCCGTCAACGATGTCATCAACAAAGGTAAAGTCTCTGGTCTCCTCCCCAGTGCCGGTTATAGGGAGGGGCATCTTGTGGAGCGCCCAGTAGATGAAGTTGGGGATGACATTACGATAAGCGCCGGGTATTTCACCGGGGCCATAAACATTAAAGTAGCGGGCTATTGCCACCGGCAGACCATAATAGTTATAGAAGAAATTGCAGTAGAGCTCGCCAAGCAGTTTCGTGATTTGGTAGGGCGTGTCGAGATGGAGGGACACAAAATCTTCCTTGAGCGGCAGTGGTGCCTGGCTGCCATAGACAGAACATCCAGAAGAGGCAAAGACGAACTTACCCACCCTGGCAAGATGAGAGTACTCTAGGACCTTGAGAACGCCAAGCCCGTTGACCTCAAGGTCAGTTTCTGGGTTGTCAACTGAATTCTGGTTGGCAAAATGCGCCGCCAGGTGAAAGACGAAGTCAAGCTTCCCTGAGAATGCCCTCTTTAGTACCTCATCGTCTAATATGCTTCCCTCGATAAAGATTACACTGGGGTCAACGGGGATATTCCATTTCTCGGCGGCAGAAAGGTCGTCAAGGACGATGATTTTAGCCGCCTTAGCCTTAATTAGGGCTTTGGTCAGGTTACTGCCAATGCACCCCGCCCCACCAGTGATAAGAATATTCTTGCCTTTGTACTCGTTAAGATAGTCCTTCATTTTCTCTTCCCCTTTACAACTTCATTGAGGATTTTTTCAAATTCGTCGGTGATACTGTCCCAGCTATATCTTTCCACAAAGCGCCTGGCTCTGGCACCAAGCTTTTTTAAGCTACCATCCCGGATTAATTCGCCAGCCTTTTTAACTGCCTCCTCCGGCTGGCTAATATAGACAACGCCGTTATCCTCGCCAAACTCTCTCATTACCCCCGGCAGCCTAGTTGAGACCACTGGCTTTGCCATCGCCATATACTCATACATCTTAATGGGCACAATGTCCTGCATTATCTTCTCTGCGGGATAGGCGGGCAGAAGGCAAATGTCCGAGGCGGCAATAAAAGCCGGGATTTCCTGATAAGGCTTCTTACCGGTGAGAATGAGCCTATCTTGCAGACCATATTTTTGCTGTATCTGCTTAAGTTCATCATAGGCATCGCCCTCGCCGACAATAAGGAGCTTGAGTTTAGAATCCCTCGTCTTTGCCAATTGTAGGGCAACCTCCTTTAATCCTGAGAAGTTATATAGCCAGCCCATGAAGAAGAGGACTGTGTCATCCTTCCTAAGCCCGTATCGCTTTCTAACGGCGCTACCATTTTCTTCCGGGCTAAATTGCTCGATATCAATGCCTGCCCTGAGCACCTGGGTGCGCTTAGCCGGAGTTCCCATTTTTATCACATATTCCTTGAGCTTGTCGTTTATTACCAGAACCCTGTCCGCCTGTTTAAGAATCCTGCTTTCCAGTATCCTGCCAATGGGCTGAAAGGGTTTAAACGGTATAAGCCGATGCAGAACGTCTATCCAGTAATAGATAAAGGGGATGGCATTCTTTCGGGCAGCCCTGGCTGCCAGGTAGCTATTCAGGATGCTGAAGCCGATAATCACATCGGGGGAAAACTCTCTTATCTGTCGCTCAATTTCTCTTCTGTGAGTAAAAACCAGAGAGGCATAATCAAGGGAGGGGATTTTGATTATGCCGGGGCGAATTACGGTAACCTTCGCCTCCCTGCAACTCTTGGCTACATTGTCAAACACCTGCCGCCGAGAATAAAGCCCCCTTTTGCCTTGAGTCCTCCACAAGATTTCATAATCAATAGCCCGAATCTGGTGCCCTCTTAGCGAGAGCCTATCTGCCAGCTGGTGTTGCTGGTGTGGACCCTTCTTAAGCCAGTCGCTCTCTTGAACGAGAAGAATCTTCATGTAAACCCTTTTAACCTTTTGTGCTGTAGACCCTTTTCATCCACTCAATCGTTTTCGGTATACCCTCCTCTAGCGGGATTTTGGGGTCATGGCTTAAATCCCTCCTTGATTTGGAGAAGTCCATATGCTTGACCCTGGTGGTGAAGGGCTCAGCCTTCTTATAGGTGACCTTGCTGTCGTCCTTGCCCAGGTTTTTCAATATAAGGTCGGAGACATACTTAATATCGTGCTCCCACTCCTCCTTGCTGCCGATGTTGTAGACCTCCCCAGGCTTAAAATTGTCTACAATGTTAGCCAGGGTGCGGCAGGTATCCTCAACATAGTCAAAGATGCGCTTGTGCCCGAGATAGACAGTATAGGGCTCGTCCCTCAGCGCCTTATAGATGAAAGCCGGAATCACGCCGCGATAGGGGCTGTAATACTCATGAGGTCCGTAGGCGTTAACCGGTCTCACCCTTACCGTCTCCGTTCCAAACATCGCCTGCGAGTTCAAACACTGCAGCTCACCCACCCATTTGGTCATGGCATAATCGTTCATCTGCTTTATGGGTACTTTGTCCATTACATCCTCACTCATTATGCCGTCATAATCTCCATAGACCTCAGCGCTGGAAAAGAATATCATCCTGAACCTTTTCTTTTCCTGGAGCCGAATCATGTTCTTGGTGCCGACTACGTTAGTTAGCCACAGGTTCTCATAGTAGTCCTCGCCATTCCAGCGCCCATACTCTGCTGCCAGATGATAGACATAGTCAAAATCGTGCTGGTCAAATATTCTCTCAAGCTGGCGGTACTTGGTAACATCGCAACGGATGTAACTGGGGCTCTCTGAGTGCCCCAAGTCACAGACCCAAACGTCATGGTCTCTCTGCTTCAGTTCCGGGACGAGGTTTGAACCGATAAAGCCAAGACCTCCGGCAACCAGTATCTTAGTCATGTTCCGCTCCTGTTACTATTTTCACGATTCTTTTGCCGGCTTTTCCATCCCCGAAGGGGTTTGTCCAGTTGCTCTCTTTGCTAAGCATAAGCTCAGTATATTTAACTATCTTATCGGGAGAGGCACCAGCTAGGATGTTAGCGCCAACCTCAATCGTTTCCGGCCTCTCCGTATTATCCCTCAAGGTAACACAGGGCACACCAAGAATACAAGCCTCTTCCTGAACCCCGCCGGAATCGGTCAGGATAAGCCTGGCATTGCTCTCAAGCTGAAGAAAGTCCAGAAAGTCAACCGGCTCAATTAGCTTGAGGCTTTGGGATTTGAGACCAAACCTGGTCATCATCTTCCGGGAGCGAGGATGAATCGGGTAAACGATGGGCAAGCGAAACTCGGTGGCTAACTTGGCTAAGCCCTCTAGGATTGAGGCGAATCTTGCCGAGTCATCAACATTCTCCTGGCGGTGAAGGGTGAGTAGAAAATATTCCCTCGGGACAAGAGGCAAGTTATCAATGGTTTTTACTTTCTTTTTGGCAATGTCTAAATTCTGGTGGACGGCATCAACGATAGTATTACCGGTGACAAATATCTTCTCTTCAGGGATACCCTCGCCAAGAAGGATAGCTTTTGCCTTCTCAGTGGGAGCGAATAGATAATCGGAGCAATGGTCAGCTAGGATTCGGTTGGTTTCTTCGGGCATCTGTCTATCGTAGCTCCTTAAGCCTGCCTCAACATGCCCGACCTTTATATGGAGCTTTGATGCCGCCAGGGCACCGGCAAGGACGGTATTGGTATCGCCTTCAACCAAGACGATATCGGGCTTTTCTTTTAACAGGACCTTTTCGATGCCGATAAGCATCTTCCCGGTCTCCTCGGCGTGGGTCCCGGAGCCGACACCGAGGTTGTATTTCGGCGATGGCAAACCAAGCTGCTTGAAGAAGACCCTGTCCAGGTTGTAGGAATAGTGTTGCCCGGTGTGGAGGATGAAGTAATCAAGCCGCAAACGGTCGTACTCCCGTACTATGGGGGACATCTTAATTATTTCGGGACGAGTTCCTAGGATTATGGCAGTCTTCACCAACCTACTCTCCTTCAACCTGGCTGTCTGACATCAATATCAATATCTAGTTGGAGATAGGGCTCAACCTTATTATCCTTATACAGCCGGAACTCCACCTTCTGTCTATCTCCCACTGAGTGGGCGACAAAGCTAATTTCCTGCTCCCACTTCTGCTCATGAGCCAGGGTGCCGATGTCTATCTCTTTATTCCTGACACCATATATAGTTATCTCAACACGGTAACTTGCCGGCTGGTATTCATGATTGACCACGCCTATAATTACATCTACATTGGCACCCAGTATGACTTGCTGTGGGTAGTTTCCCGCCTTACCTTCAGGGCCGAGGATGTAAAACTCAGTAAATTTTTCGCTTGGCTGAGGGGTAGCTACAAGATAAACGATGCCGCCTAAAGCTGCCACGATAGCTACCACTAGTGATAAGAATAGGGCTTTATCTAACCTGGGCATTACGTTTTTTCCTGCAGGATTATATCACTTTAGGCAAGCACGTGGCTAGCTCAGCTAGCTGCTAGCGACTAAAGAGGCGATGCTTAATGACATCAAAGGCAACCCCAAGACCATGAGCTATAGGGTTGCTAGTGGAACCCTGCGAATGATAGATGCAGGAGACAGGCACCTCCTTGATGGTAAAGCCCTTTTTCCTGGCTTGGATTAGCACTTGAACACTAAAGCCAAAGCCAGCCTCGGTGATGTTGACTGCCTCAATTAGCTTGCGACTGTAGGCGCGAAAACAACACTGAGAGTCAGATACCCTTACCTTTGAACCGAAATTGTAGAGAAGGGTAATGACATCAATGCCAAATTTGCGGTATTTTGGCATCTGCAGGAGATTGGGTTGGAGGAAGCGAGAGCCGATGACCAGGTCGGCTTCCTTATTTAGAATTGGAGCTAATAACTGAGGGATCTCATCGGGGTTGTGCTGACCATCGCCATCCAAGGTCACCAATATATCAGCATGCCTCCCTTTAGCCGCCTTGAAGGCTGTTTTGGTAGCCGCCCCGGCACCTTGGCTCGCTTTATGCTTTATGACTGTAGCTCCAGCAGCTTGAGCGACTTCAGGGGTATTATCGGTTGACCTGTCATCAACCACAATAACTTCATCGACATATCTTCTAGCTTTAGAAACTACCTTGCTGATGAACTGCTCTTCATTATAGGCAGGAATAGCCGCTATAATTTTGGGTCTATAGTTAGATTTTTGTCTTACCATTTTATGGTCGGGGTGGTCGGATTTGAACCGACGACCACCTGAACCCCATTCAGGTGCGCTACCAGACTGCGCTACACCCCGCCTTATTTCAATCATATTAGCATAGTTTATTTCTCAGGGCAATAAAGAGGTCATTTAGTAACCTCACCCCCTTTGCGGTCTTAAATCCACCCCCTCGGTCCCCCTCCTTTAGCAAAGGAGGGGGATAGGGTCAATCTCATAAAGCATATTTGAAAACATTGCGCTTTTAGGTTATAAATATAGGGCGTTAATCATCGGAGGTTTGGATTTGGCGAAAAAGAGGGCGGAGAAACCTAGGCGTGAGCTAACTAAGCGCCAGCTTTCCCGCTGGCAGCAGCAGAAGAGGAGACAGCGTCTTATCCTCAGCTCAGGAATATTAATTATTGTTGCTGTGTTAGCCATTGTCGGAAGTGGGGTTTATAATCAGTGGTATATTCCCGAGTATAAACCACTGCGCCAAACTGTAATTGAGGTGAATGATACTAAGTTTGATATGGCTTATTACATAAAGATGCTTAAGTGCTATGGAGGGGGAGTGTCTGGGGAACAGTTGGCGGTTCTCGCTGATGCTGTGGTCAAAGTTATTCAGCGCAATGAGCTGGTAGGGGAGGAGGCAATTAAATTGGGTATAAGTGTTAGCGATGACGAGATTAGTAAGGAGCTTAAGAGTTATGACCCACCACTGAGTAAGGACTATTGGGATGTGATTAGAGCCCAGCTGCTGTTGGGTAAATTGCGTGATGAGTATTTTGACCAGCAGGTGCCAATGTCTGCTGAGCAGGGACATATCCTAGCAATGTTCCTTGAGAGCGAGAGTCAGGCAAGTGAGGCTAGAGCCAGGCTTGAGGCTGGGGAGGATTTCGCTAAGCTGGCTGGCGGGCTTTCTCTGGATACCACTTGTAAAGAGAAAAAGGGTGACCTCGGTTGGCAACCTAAAGGGGTGTTGACTTTAATATTAGGGACTCCTGTAATTGATGATTATGCCTTCACTGGTGAAGCCGGGACATTAAGCCAGCCAATTCCTGAGGAGACCAAAACCAAGATGGTGGGTTACTGGCTGGTTAAGGTAATATCCCGCGATGATGCGGCAAAAAAGGCTCAGACTAAGGTAATGCTTCTGGGTAGTGAGCAGGAGGCAAATGAGGTTAGAGCCAGGCTTGAAGCTGGCGAGGACTTTGCTACCCTGGCTAAGGAGCGCTCTCAGCATGACGCATCTAAGGAAAAGGGTGGGGATTTTGAGGCATCTCAAGATACGATGAGTTCAGCGTTTAATGAGTTTGCTTTTAAATCTGGGTTTGGTGTATTGAGCCAGCCAATACGTGATGATACCATGAGCACTAAGGGGGGCTATTGGCTGGTGCAGGTTACTGAAAAAGATAGTAACAGGCAGATTGAGAAAGAAAGCAGGAATTTGCTGAAGGATGATGCTTTAGACAAATGGGTTAAAGGGTTATTTGATGACCCTGAGAACAAGGTCACGAGCTACCTGGATGATGCGAAGAAGCAGTGGGCTATCTTGCACGCTGCCGGGGGCTAGAATCAAATGGGGAGGCTACAGCGGTGAAAAAAAAGAGCATTGGGGTGGGGTTAATGGGGTTTGGAGTTGTTGGTGGGGGGGTAGCCAGGGTTCTGACTGGTAAGGCAGGGGTCTTGGCGGAGCAGGTGGGTTGTCCCCTTGTCCTGAAAAGGGTGAAGGTCTTAGAGGTAGACCTAGCCAAGCCGCTGGCAAAAGAGATAGGGCTAGAGCTTTTTACCACCGATGTTGATGAGTTTTTTAACGAGCCTGATATAGATATAGTAGTTGAAGCCATCGGGGGTGAGACGCCAGCCCTAGATTACTTGAAGCGGGCGATAACCGGTGGTAAGCATGTGGTTACATCAAACAAGGAGGTTGTGGCCAAGCACGGGGCGGAGCTATTCGCCCTGGCTCAGCAGCAAGGGGTTGGAGTGCACTATGAGGCTAGTGCCGGCGGCGGCATTCCTTTAATTTCCCCGTTTCAGCATGACCTGGTAGCCAATAAGATAAGCGGTATTTATGCCATAATAAATGGGACAACTAATTATATTCTCACCCGAATGGCAAAAGAGGGCATGGATTTCCCCTCAGCGCTTAAGAGGGCCCAAGAGTTAGGCTATGCTGAGGCCGACCCTAAAAATGATATAGATGGGATAGATGCCACCTATAAACTGGCTATCCTTACCTCTTTAGCCTTTCATTATCAAATTTCACCCCAAGACATCCATTGTGAGGGCATTTCTCGAATGGATAGTCGTGACTTCAAATATGCTCGGGAGCTGGGTTATGCCATAAAGCTGCTGGCTATTGGCAAACAGGGTGATAACTTGATTGAGGTGCGAGTTCACCCTGTTTTTATCCCCGAGGAAGCCCTACTGGCTAAGGTTGATGGTGTCTATAACGGGATTCTGGTGGAAGGTGACCTTGTGGGCAAGGTCCTTTTCTACGGTGAAGGGGCTGGTGCTTTGCCGACGAGCAGTGCCGTCATCGCTGATGTGGTATCAGCCGCTCAGGATATTGTTGCTGGTACCGGTAGCAGGGCAAGGTGGAGACTGGAGCCGGGTAAGCGGATTAAACCGATGGCTGAACTTGAGACCAGATACTACCTGAGGCTAAATGTTGCTGACCAACCCGGGGTCTTGGCTCAGGTAGCTAAGGTTCTAGGTGAGCATAAAATCAGTATTTCCTCAGTTATTCAGAAGGCGGCGGATAGTGTGGCTCAGACGGCAGAGATTGTTATCATGACCCACCCGGCTAAAGAAGCGGCGATGCAGCAGGCTCTACAAGAGCTAGGGCGTCTGGCTGTGGTTAAAGAAATAGGCAATTTTATTCGGGTCGAGGCTTAAGTGACGAAGATGAAAACTGGGGTTCTGGCTAGATATAAAGACTTTCTTCCAGTCACACCCAAAACACCCGTATTTTCTTTGGGGGAAGGGGGTACCCCGCTGGTCAGGTGCCCTCAGCTTGAGAAGGAAACCGGCTGTGGTGAGCTATACCTAAAGCTGGAGGGGTGTAATCCTACCGGTTCGTTTAAAGATAGGGGTATGGTGGTGGCGGTGGCTAAGGCAATAGAAGCCGGCAGCCGGGCAGTAATGTGTGCCTCCACCGGCAATACCAGCGCCTCAGCCGCCGCCTATGCTGCCTACTCAGGGCTTGACGCTATTATCGTGGTCCCCAAAGGCAAGATTGCCCTGGGTAAGATGGCGCAGGCGATTGTCTATCAGGCTAAGATCGTGACTATTAGCGGGAATTTTGACCAGGCTCTAGAAATAGTGCGGGGCCTGACTGAAAGGCACCCGGTTACCCTGGTGAACTCGCTCAACCCTAACCGCATAGAGGGGCAGAAGACAGCCGCCTTTGAGATTGTTGACAGTCTGGGCAATGCCCCAGACTATCTTTTTATTCCCGTAGGCAATGCCGGCAATATTACCGCCTACTGGAAAGGCTTTGTTGAATATCATCAGGCAGGCAGAGCAAAAAAGAAGCCTAGGATGATGGGTTTTCAGGCAGAGGGGGCTGCCCCTATCGTGCGGGGGTATGCTATTGACAAGCCTGAGACGATTGCCTCGGCAATAAGGATAGGCAATCCAGCTAGCTGGCAGAAGGCGGTTGAGGCTAGGGATGAGTCCGGCGGCATTATTGATATGGTCAGTGATGATGAGATTCTCGCCGCCCAGAGGCTTATGGCAACCAAGGCGGGTGTCTTCGGTGAGCCAGCCTCAGCTGCTTCTTTAGCCGGGCTTATAAAGCTTTCCCGTAAGACGGACTTCTCCCGATGTCGGGTAGTCTGCGTGGTAACTGGCACCGGGCTCAAGGATACCGAGACCGCAGTAAAGGATGCTGAGCCCTTTCTTGAGCTTCCGGCTGATTTAACTAGGGTGGAGAAGGCTTTAGGCTGGGGTTAGTAATTAAAAAGGAGGTTGACCAATGGCTGGGGAATTATATCAGCACTGCCCTAGAGTAGCTACAATAGTTACTGCTCAGGCAAAGGGCAGAGAGAATGCTATGGCAGTAGCCTTGCAGACGCTTGTCTCTTTTAATCCACCCCTTTATGCAGTATCTCTCTCACCGCAGAGGTTTACCTATAAGCTTATTGCTGACAGTAGAGAGTTTGGGATTAACTTCCTGCCTTTTGAACAGGCTGAGCTGGTTGCCGCTGTGGGTGGTAGTAAGGGGGAGGGGGTGGATAAGTTTCAGAGGTTTAATATTGCCAAGGTTAAGCCAGTAAAGACAGCAGTGCCCATCTTGAAGGCAGCCTACGCTGCCTATGAGTGTAAGCTGGTTGATGATAGACTCTACGGCGACCACAGGTTGCTGGTGGGAGAGGTTGTAGCAGTGCATTTACTGGAGGAGGTTCTTACTCCAGAGGGGGTATTGGATTTGGCCAAGTTTAGCCCTATCTTGTATTTAGGGAAGGAACTCTATGCTACAGCATTAAGGGATACGATGAGAAAACTTGACCGCAATGTCTACGGTAAGGGTTAAGGGAGGGCTAGAGTGATTGATGAGACTGTGATTAAGACGGCAGTAGTTTCCATCATTAAGGCTATTGGGGAAGACCCGGGGAGGGAGGGGTTGAAGGACACTCCGAGTCGCGTGGCTGAGATGTATGCTGAGCTCTTTGCTGGACTTAATATGGACCCAAGGGAAGAGTTGATGGTAGGTTTTGAGGAGGGGCACCGCGAAATGGTAATCTTAAGGGATATACCCTTTTATTCTATGTGTGAGCATCACCTTCTGCCATTCTATGGCATGGTTCATATCGGTTACATTCCTAATGCCAGCGGGCGCGTTGTCGGGGGAAGCAAGCTAGCTCGAGTGGTGGAAATATTTGCTAAACGACCGCAAATCCAGGAGAGGATGACCACCCAGATTGCCGATGCTATCGTTGATGGGCTCAGGCCTGATGGGGTGGGGGTGATTGTCCAGGCTGAGCACCTGTGTATGATTATGCGTGGCATCAAAAAGCCGGGGAGTGCTATTGTTACCTCAGCCCTCAGGGGTACCTTTCGCCACAGGGCAGAAACCAGGGCTGAATTTTTCTCTCTGCTTCAGGGTAAATAGCCGTTAATCTGAAGATGGGATTGGTCTGGGCTCTTGGACTTGCATCTCCTCGCCGCAGCAGGTAGGTGTGCCATCACTAGCTTTAGTGCAAAGTATTTCAGTACCACACTTAGCACAGCGATATCTTTTGCCTAATTGACTTGGCATTACTTCTTCATCTCCATGGGTTGACCACAACAGTGGATTGTGCCTTCACCCCCCTTGGTAACAATGAACTCAGCACCACACTTGGCACAGCGGTATCTCTTACCTATCTGGTTTGCCATCTCATACTACCTTTCTATTGGGCACAAGATATTATAGGTTCCAGTTTAAACCGCTGTCAAGGCACTCTACTCACCCATAACCTGGACTACGATTTGCCTTGACCTTGGTCTATTGTCAAAATCTACCAGCACTATTTGTTGCCAGGTGCCCAAAGCAAGCTTCTTATCGCGGAACGGGATTACCAGCGAGGCTCCCAGTAGTGAGGCTCGGACATGGGAATAGCCATTACCCTCTCCCCAAGCGCGGTCGTGCTTATACGGGATGTCTTTGGGGATATTCCGCTCCCACAGAGCCTGAAAATCGGAGAGAAGTCCCGATTCATATTCAATGGTTGAAATACCAGCGGTGGAACCAGAGATAAACAGGGTAACTATGCCATCGCTCATATCCGTCTCAGCTAACTGTTGCTCTACCTCGGGTGTAATATCAATAATATCGCAATTCCCCTTAGTCTGGAGGCTGATTTTTTTGGTGGTTACCATTCTTCTACCCCCCTTTGATTTATGTTTATCTTCCCAAACCCACCCGCCCTCATAAGCTCCTTACCCCACCAAAACTTTGTTTTGATGGGGACCCCGTGTGCGCTTATGAAATTTTCTTTCCCCTCCCATTTTGAGGAGTTTTAGAGGTGAAACCTCTGAGGGTGGGAGGGTGGGATGAAAATCAACGCTAGAAACGAGGGTAACGCCCCTCTTAAACACCCCTTAGCTCATCCCACAATATATCGTCCAAGTTAAATACGGGTCCGTCCTTACATACCTGTTTTAGCCCGCTTTTGGTCTTTATGGTGCACCCGTAGCAGACGCCAAGCCCACACCCCATCCTCACCTCCAGTGAAATCTGGACGGGTTTTTTCCCTAGTTCCGGCATTTTTGCCATTGTTTTATACGTTGGGAGTGGCCCGCAGGCGAATATTTGGTCTGCCCAGCTAGTATAGTTTGGCAGGAGGTCAGTTATCACACCTTGGTGACCAACGCTACCATCTTCGGTAGCTGATACTAGTTTAATGTGTGGAGGAATAGAGCGTCTTTTGTTGTCTGCCGTACCATAAAGCAATGTTACCGACCTTTTTTCCCTTAATGCATCATGGGCTAGAAAGTATAAGGGAGCAATACCATTACCCCCTGCTACCAACAACAGGTTATTTGAGCCGCGAGCAATAGAAAAGCCGTTGCCCAAGGGGCCGAAGAGCTTTACTCTTATTCCTTTATGACGCTGAGACAACCAGCTTGTACCCTTACCGCCTACCAGCACGGCATAGAAAAGGGCAATGCCATCGTCATTTACCTGGTGGATGCTGAACGGACGGGGTAAAAGGCACTCTTTGCCACAATTAACCATGATAAACTGCCCTGGTTTTGCTTCTGAAGCTATTTCCGGACATTTCAACCATATCAGCCAAGTACCTAGAAATTTTCGGCGTTCAAGAACCCAATGCTCCCCCCAGAGTTTTTCATTAGATATTACAGTAGCGACAACCTGTCTCAATCTGGTTCCTTCCTCCGGTACTCTGGTAGTGGCTTGACATTATAAATGTGGCTTCCCCTAAGGAGTACCTTCAAGGCAGCCTGGATGGTATCAAGGGAGGTGAAGCAAGGGAGGCGTCTCTCAGCAGCAGCACGGCGGATGCGGAAGCCGTCTTTTAGCGAAGTGCGCCCGCCGGTGATGGTGTTGACGATGCCGCTCAGTTTATTGTCAATGATAATGTCAATGACGTTGGGGTGTCCCTCACTTAGCTTTTTGGTTATCATGGTTACCGGCAGTCCAGCTAATCCAATCATTTTTGCCGTGCCTTCAGTGGCGTAGAGCTTGTAGCCTATCTCGGAGAACTTTTTGATTATGGGTAATGCTTCTGTTTTATCCCTATCGGCGATGCTGAAGAGTATCGCCCCCTGAGGCAGAAGCATTAGGCTTGCCGCTTGAAGCGCCTTGGCTAAGGCGGCATCATAGTTATGGTCAATCCCCATTACCTCGCCGGTGGACTTCATCTCCGGTCCAAGGTAGGTATCAACGCCAGCCAACTTTGACATAGAGAAGACTGGAGCTTTAATCCCGACCAGCTTTTGCTCTTTCCACAGCCCGGTGCTATAACCCTGCTCCTTAAGGGTCTTGCCTAACATGACCTTGGTGGCTACCTTGACCATGGGCACGCCGGTGACCTTGGAGATAAAGGGGATGGTGCGACTGGCACGGGGGTTCACCTCCAAGACGTAAACTGACGAGCCTGTACCATCGCCGGGCATAATATCAAACTGGATGTTCATTAAGCCCTTTATCTTGAGTTCCAGCCCTATCCTGACGGTATACTCAACGATGGTTTTACTCTCGGCTTCAGTTAGGTTGAGTGCCGGGTAGACCGCCATTGAGTCCCCGCTGTGAACCCCCGCCCGCTCGATATGCTCCATTATTCCCGGAATCAGGACGTCCTTGCCATCAGCGATGGCGTCAACCTCTACCTCTTTACCCTCCAGGTACTTATCTATAAGGATGGGGTGCTTAGTATCCAGTTCCAGAGCCAGTTTCACCAGGCGGCTCAGCTCAGTTGGGTTGTGGACTATCTCCATAGCCCTGCCGCCGAGGACATAGCTGGGGCGGACCAGCACCGGATAGCCAATAAGCTTCGCCACCTTGAGGGCTTCATCAATAGAGGTTACCCCGGCTCCTGGTGGCTGGGGGATGCCTAGCTCACTGAGGAACTGCTCAAATCGGCGCCTGTCCTCAGCCAGGTCAATGGCTTCAGCACTGGAGCCAAGCAGGGGCATCCCGCTATGAGCTAGTGGCTCCGCCAGATTTATCGCCGTCTGCCCGCCAAACTGGACTATTGAGGGCGGGGCACTCCCATTTCTATATTCGTTTTCCAGAATATCGCGCAGGCTCTCCTCATCCAGGGCTTCAAAGTAGAGGCGGTCGCTGGTGTCAAAATCGGTGGACACTGTCTCCGGGTTTGAGTTTACCATAATGGCTTTGTGATTGGATTCCTGTAGTGCCCACGCTGAGTGAACACTGCAGTAGTCAAATTCAATCCCCTGCCCGATGCGGATGGGGCCGCTGCCGATAACCACCGCCTTGTTTTCCTCAATTGGCTTAGCCTCGTTCTCAAGGTCATAGGTGCTATAGAAATAGGGGGTGGCGGCATCAAACTCGGCGGCGCAGGTGTCTACCATCTTATAGATGGGGCGGATGTTCCAGTCATGGCGCAGTTGCCTTACCTGCTCGGGGAGGCGGTCAGCCAGGGTCCCAATCTGCTCATCGGAAAAGCCCAGCCGCTTTGCCTGCCACATGAGCTCCGGGGTTAACGTCTGCGAAAGGAGCCTCTTCTCCATATCTACAATGTTCTGGAGCTTGATAGTAAACCAGAGGTCAATCTTGGTGCGCTCGGATAGAGCCTCCGGGGTTATCCCCCGCCTCAGTGCCGCCATCAGTGCCCACAATCTCAGGTCGCTGGGGGCTAAGGGATAAGAATCAGTATCTTTTCCCAGCTTCCATTCCGGGTCTTCCCACAATAGCGACCTTCGTCCAAACTCAAGGGAGCGTATCGCCTTCTGCAGGGCGGCTTCAAAGCAGCGGTCAATGGCCATTACCTCGCCGGTGGCTTTCATCTGGGTGCCGATAACCCTGTCGCCGGAAGCAAACTTATCAAACGGCCAGCGGGGAATCTTGACTACGAGATAATCTAGCGCCGGCTCGAAAGAGGCCATTGTCTTGCCCGTTACCTGATTTGGGATTTCATCCAGCCTCTTGCCCACGGCTATCTTGGCGGCGACACGGGCAATAGGATAGCCGGTGGCCTTGCTCGCCAGGGCTGAGCTGCGGCTGACCCTGGGGTTGACCTCAATTACATAGTAATTATCGCTCTTGGGGTCAAGGGCAAACTGGATATTACAGCCGCCTTCAATACCCAGGGCGCGGATAATCTTGAGGCTGGCCGTCCTCAGCATCTGGTATTCCTTATTGGTCAAAGTCTGGCTGGGGGCAACGACAATGCTATCGCCGGTGTGGATTCCCATCGGGTCAACGTTTTCCATGTTGCACACGGTGATGCAGTTATCAGCGGCGTCTCTCATTACCTCGTACTCTATCTCCTTCCACCCCGCCACCGACTTTTCTATAAGCACCTGATGGATGGGGCTGGTCGCCAGCCCTACCGTTACTACCGTTTCCAGCTCCTTCCAGTTGTTTGCCATCCCACCCCCGCTCCCCCCGAGGGTGTAGGCGGGGCGGATGACCACCGGCAGGCCTATCTCTTTGGCTACCCTTTTGGCTTCCCTGAGGCTGGTTACGGTGGCGCTGGCTGGCACCGGCTCGCCGATGCTGATTATAAGCTTTTTAAATAGCTCGCGGTCTTCGGCGTTTCTTATTGTCTGGATGGGCGTGCCCAGGCTTCTTACATTGTACTTATCCAAGACACCGGCGTCAGCCAGGTCTACGGCTAGATTCAGCCCGGTCTGACCGCCGAGGGTAGGCAGAAGACCATCGGGGCGCTCGCGCTCAATAATGCGTCCGACCATCTCCACCGTCAGCGGCTCGATATAGACGATATCGGCGATGTCCTCGTCGGTCATAATGGTGGCGGGGTTGGAGTTGACCAATACTGATATTACGCCTTCCTCCCGCATAGCCTTGCACGCCTGAGTGCCGGCGTAGTCAAACTCCGCCGCCTGCCCGATTATTATCGGTCCCGAGCCGATGATTAGGACTTTAGATGGCTTAGGCACCTCACCCCCTTAATCCCTGTTCAAAATCCCTCTTACTCTCCCTTTAATAAAGGGAGAAGTTTTCTTCCCCCTTTGAAAAAGGGGGACTAAGGGGGATTTCTTCCTCGATTTTCTCCAAAACCCCCTCAGTATGCGTCAGCACGTCGGTGTTGGTAAACCTCAGCACTCTCAAACCCAGACTGCTCAAATAGTCATCTCTTATTCTGTCATACTCCATCGTCTCACCAACGAGGTGGTGGCTACCATCGATTTCAATAGCCAGCTTTGCCCTCGGGCAATAGAAATCAACAACATAATCTCCAACAGGTTTCTGGCGGTAAAACTGGTAGCCTTGTAGCTGTCTCATCCTTATCTTCGCCCAGAGATGCATTTCAGCATCGGTCATATTCTCCCTGAGTTGCCTGGATATTTCCTTCAATTTCTGATTGTAGCTCAACATCAAACTAGGTTATCTCCTTAGCTTTACCTCTCAAAGTAATCTCGCCTCTCTTAAACTCCCTATTTTTCTCCCCTCACCATCTCCACAAAATCCCTAAACAGATATGTGCTGTCCCAGGGGCCGGGGGAGGCTTCGGAGTGGTACTGGATGCAAAAGATGGGCAGCTCCTTGTGGCGCAAGCCCTCCACCGTACCGTCGTTTAAATTTATATGGGTAACCTCAAGCCCGTCCTTGAGACTATCCGGGTCAACGGCATAGCCGTGATTTTGGGCGGTGATGTAGACCTTGCCGGTGGTGAGGTCGCGGACGGGGTGGTTAGCCCCGCGGTGCCCAAACTTGAGCTTAAATGTCTTGGCACCAAAGGCACGGGCGATAAGCTGGTTGCCCAGGCAGATGCCCATAATCGGCTTCTTGCCGATAAGCCTATTGACCGTGCCCACGATATAATCCAGCAGCTCGGGGTTGCCGGGGCCCGGGGAAAGCAGAATGCCATCTAGTTTCAATTTCAGGATTTCCCCGGCGGGGGTGGTACAGGGGACTGCCGTCGAGGCACAGCCTAGCTGGTTTAAGAAGCGCAGTATGCTATATTTCAAGCCGCAGTCTAGGACGACTATATGGTGGGTTGGGGTGGGGCCAGCCGGCTCCCACTGGTAGGGGGTAGGGGTGGATACCTGCTTGACATAATCAACTGAGCCGTAGTCGGGCGAATTCTTTATCTGTTCTAGGGCTTGCTGAGGGGTCTTACTGCAGGTGAGCATGCCCATCATTACCCCAGCGGAGCGCAGTTTGCGGGTAATGGCTCGGGTATCAATGCCGCTTATCCCCGGGATGGCAGATTCGGCTAGATACTGATGGAGCGTCTTTGTGCTCAGGTAGTGGTTGGGCTTAAGGCACTCCTCCCTGACGACGAAGCCGCTTACCTGAATCTTATTTGATTCAAAGTCCTGCTCATTAACACCGTAGTTGCCGATGAGGGGGTAGGTGGGGACGACAATCTGCCCGGCATAGGAGGGGTCGGTAAGCATTTCTTGGTAGCCCACCATGCTGGTGTTAAAAACGACCTCGCCCAAGGCGTCAGTGTCGGCGCCAAAGGAGTAGCCTTCATAGACCGAGCCGTCTTCTAAGACTAAAATCGCCCTTTTTGTCATTTCTCTTTTACCTTAATAGAGCTGTCTTGATAGACTAGATTCCCCCCATAAATTGTCGCCATTACCCTGCCTTTAAGCCTTTCGCCGGCAAGGGGGGTATTCCTGCCCTTTGAGGCAAAATCCTTAGGCTCCACCACCCACTCCAGATTCGGGTCAAGGATGGTGACATCAGCGGGGGCGCCGATAGCCAGCGTCCCCAGCTTGCCGTATCTATTGCCGATAATCCTGGCTGGTTCATGGGTGAGCTTGGCGATGAGGGTAACCAGTTTTATATCCCCCCTGTGCACCAGGCTCATCAGGCTGCCCAGGGCAGTTTCAAAGCTGCTGATGCCGAAGGGGGCAAGGTCAAACTCGCAGAGCTTGTCGGCTTCGGTGTGGGGGGCGTGGTCGGTGGCAATAATATCAATGGTATTATCGTTAAGCCCCTGGATGAGGGCTTTTATGTCCCGTTTAGTTCTAAGTGGCGGGTTTACCTTGGCGTTGGTGTCATAACCAAAAATCCTTTCCTCAGTCAGGGTGAGGTGGTGGGGGGTGACCTCGGCGGTAACCTTGACGGCTTTGTCTTTAGCTCGGCGAATGAGGTCAACCGAGCCTTCAGTAGTAACATGAGCAATGTGTAGCCGACCCCCGGTCAGCTCGGCCAGCGCCAGGTCGCGGGCCACCATAATCTCTTCAGCAGCGCTTGGTATCCCGCGTAACCCCAGCCTGGTTGATACTACCCCCTCGTTCATCTGCCCGCCCTCGGTGAGGGCTTTATCCTCGCAGTGGTCAATGACTGGCAGGTCGAAGGCACGGCTGTAGTCCAGCGCCTGGCGCATAAGGTGTGAGTTTTGCACTGGTTCGCCGTCATCACTAAAGGCGATTACGCCAGCCGAAGCCAGCTCACCCATCTCGGCTAGCTCTTCTCCCTTCCTTCCCTTGGAGATACAACCGATGGGCAAGACGCGGACTACCCCCTCTGAGGCTGACTTAGATTTTATAAACTCAACAGCAGTCTGGTTGTCCAGCGGTGGGTTGGTGTTGGGCATACAGCCGATGGTGGTAAAGCCGCCTCTGGCGGCGGCTCTGGTTCCGGTGGCAATGGTCTCTTTCTCTTCATCGCCGGGCTGCCTCAGGTGGCAGTGGAGGTCAATAAATCCGGGGCAGACGATTAGTCCCTTGGCATTAAGGATTTCATAGTCGGGCTGGGGTGGGGCTTCCTCACCCTTGCCCAGCCATGAGATTTTGCCGTCACTGATGAGCAAGCTGCCAGTTAGCTCTACCCCCTGGCTGGGGTCAATTATTCGTCCGCCTTGAATAAGTAGCGATTTCTTCATTGTTTCTGGCTCCCCGAAATGAGGTAAAGTAGTGCCATGCGCACGGCGACTCCATTTGATACCTGCTCGTTGATAACTGACTGCTTACCGTGAGCCACGGCTGGTGAAATCTCAACCCCTTCATTTACCGGACCGGGGTGGAAGACAAGGGCATCTGGCTTAGCCCTGGCTAGCCTTGCCTCGGTGAGCTGGTACAAGTGGATATACTCCCTGATGCTGGGCAATAACCCACTTCTTTGCCTCTCTCGCTGCAGGCGCAGGGTCATTACCATATCAGCTCCATCTAGGGCAGACTCAATGTTAGGCTCAATGTTGACCGGAGGCAGCTCGTCCTTGCCCAAGCCGGTGGGGAGAAGGGTAGGGGGACAGCACAGGGTAACCTCTATCCCCATGGTGGTCATACCCCAGATGTTGGAGCAAGCCACCCGGCTGTGCATAATATCGCCAATAATGGCGGCTTTAAGTCCTTTCAGGCTTCCCTTGTGCTCATAGAGGGTGTAGAGGTCAAGGAGGGCTTGGGTGGGGTGGGCATGCCAGCCGTCTCCGGCATTGACTATGCTGGCATCTATATATCTGGTGGCGATGTAGGGGGCGCCGGAGTGGGGATGACGCATTACTATAATATCAGCCCCAAGCGCTTGTAGTGTGCTGAGGGTATCAATCAGGGATTCCCCCTTGGCGACACTACTGGCTGAGGCACTCAGGTTAACAACGTCAGCGCCCAGATTCTTGGCGGCAAGCTCAAAGGACAGCCGGGTGCGGGTGCTCGGTTCATAAAATAGGGTGGCGATGGTCTTGCCCCGTAGCGTAGGCACCCGTTTAATCGGTCGGGATAGAATCTCCTTCATCGCCTTGGTGGTCTGGAAGACAAGCTCTATCTCCTCCCGAGTGAAGTCATCAAGGTCAAGGATGTGGTGGTGTCGCCAGACTGGCATTATTTCAGTTACCCTAGGTTTTACTTGCGTTGTCCTCATCGCCCCTCCTTACTTGGCGTAGTGATGATGGCTACCTCGTCTACGCCGTCGGTTTCTTTTAAGTTGACCTTTATCTCCTCATGCCTGGAGCTGGGGATGTTCTTGCCAACATAGTCAGCCCGGATTGGTAGCTCACGGTGACCGCGGTCAACCAGCACGGCTAATTGAATTGACCTTGGTCGTCCCAGGTCAATAAGGGCATCCATGGCGGCACGGGTACTGCGCCCAGTATATAGAACATCGTCAACCAAGACTATGGATTTGCCATCAATAGTAGCTGGAATATCAGTGAGTTTGACCAGGGGCTTCAAGTCTAGTGAAGAGAGGTCGTCACGGTAAAGGCTTATATCAAGGGTGCCCACTGGTATCTTGGCACTAGCAAAGCTCTCTATGTTGGTAGCAAGACGCCTTGCCAGGGGCACGCCGCGGGTATGCACTCCAACCAGTATCAGGTCTTGGGGTAGCGCGTTTCGCTCAATAATCTCGTGGGCGATTCGAGCCAGGGTTCGCCTGATGTCTTCCTCAGTCATTATGACTTTTTTGGACATAAAATAACCCCTTGCCTTGGCTGGCAAGAGGTCTTGCACCCTGACTCTTGTTATTTCCCTTGCCAGCCTCGCCGGACTGGCTTAAAGGTTTTTTATTCTATTAAATTAATATTATACCATATTTCTCCGGGGATTGCAAGGTTTTGTAGCTGAGGAAGTGATTCTCAGTCTTGTTTACCCTTTACCCCTGCCACCACTTTTCATGGCAAAAATACCGACAATGAATAGCACAATACCAATGCCCATACCAATGGGGTTATCGGGGAAAGTGAAAACAAAAGTTAGACCACCAGCAAGAGCTAATACTAAACCTGCCCATCCCATAGATTATCTCCTTTCGTTTCTTTAGTTATAATACATTTGTATTATATCAGGTAGATAACCTACATGTCAATACAGACTGGGGCAGAACCTATCTAGCATTGGGAGGTGTATAACAAAAAGTCAAATTGCAAGCAGTTGCCCATTGTGATATAATACAATTAGAGTTAAAGTAGAAGCGAGGACACGAGGAATGGTATTTGTATTTAGTGTAGTTAATTATGTTCCTGTGTGGTGACGTATCAAATATTTTGCAGCCTCGTTAGCTAACCAGGCGAAATGCTCCATTAGTTTAGCTCCTTTATCTTGTTCTGTTCCCATTTCGGGTTTATTGTCATTTATGTGGTCTTGGGATGCTTCCCATGCTTTTATAATCGGGCCAGCGTAAATCTCAATGACATCTTCCTTTTTTATATAATTGCGTTTGGCTAAGTATCCCATTGTTTCGAAAAATGACCACATATCTTGAATCTTATTGTAAGTTTCAACGTCTGTGTCCTTTATGGTTTCAAGTTGCTTCCCGCATTCTTCCCTTATCCTTGTTTTTCTCTGTGCTGCTCCTTTTGTGCTCTTGTGCTTTTCTTCTACAGCGCGAATCATTGGAAAGAGAGCCCGTCTTGCCTTCTTTATTGGTGGACTGCTCCATCTCGTGTTCAACTGATCTAATAAAGCTGCCCGGCCCGTTTTACCCATGTTTCTGAGCTGCCACCAAGCTATTAAGGCAAGCACAATTAGCATGAGAAGAGTAGCTCCAGCTGTCAATGGGTCAATACTGATTGTCATTTCCGCTCCTCCCGACTTGCTAAGTCTAATTATAGCATAGGGAGTCAACCGAACATAATCTTTCTGAGACTGTTTCTTAACCTCACCCCCTTAATCCCCCTCTCCTTGACAAGGAGAGGGGGAGGAAAAGAAAAGAGGGGGGCTTCGCCCCCCTCTTAAAACTACTTCCCCCTTCCCCTTAGGGGAAGGGGGATAAAGGGGGATAGGGTTGCCGCATAAAGAAAAAAGGGTTCCCTGAAAAATCAAAGATTTTTTAGGGCAAGGAGGGGGATGGGGTAAAAAATTACTCCCTTTACCAATGAAAGGCAAGCGGTTATAATAGGCTGATATTTCTAGAATTTAGCCGGAGGTGCAAATTGGCTGCTTTATATGTTACCTCTCCCTATGCTGGTGCCGGTAAGACTACGGTCTGTGCTGGGCTGGGGAGGCATCTTGTGGGGGAGGGCAAGAAGGTTGGCTTTTTTAAGCCGATTGTCTCCGAGATTAAAAGTCCACAGGCAGTTGACAGTGATGCTGAGTTTATGAAGAAGGCTTTGGCTTTGAAGGAGCCGGTAGAAAATCTCTGCCCGGTTATTGGGGGGAAGGGGGAACTGACCACTAAGATCAAGCAAGCCTATGCCAAGGTCGCTCGGGGCAAGGACGTGGTCATTGTGGAGGGGGTGTGGCGGCAAAGGCCAGAAGGCAAGCCATTTGAAGCCTCTCGCCAGGTAGCTGAGGCGCTGGACGCTAGAGTGATCATTGTTGAGCCTTATTCTAAAGAGCTATCTAAGGCAATGCTTAATTACAAGGATTTCGGCAAGTACTTGCTGGGGGTGGTAGTGAATAAGGTGCCGAGAAGCCAGATGAAGCCTTTGTATAATCAGTTATCGGGGGTGGATATTCTGGGGGTGCTTCACGAGGATAGGGTTCTAATCAGTTTAACGGTAGGGGAACTGGCTGAGTATATTGGGGGGGAAATATTAAACAGTATGGAGAAATCGTCAGAGCTAGTCGGGGACTTTATGCTCGGAGCAATGACCGTTGACTCAGGTCTGGACTATTTTGGTCGTAAGGCTAGTAAAGCAGTGGTGGTGAGGGGGGAACGCCTCGACATGCAGCTGGCAGCTCTGGAGACCTCAACCAAATGCCTTGTTATCAGTGGAGGGGTATCGCCAATCCATACTGTGCTGCGGAAGGCAGAGGGTAAAGAGATTCCTATTATTTTGACCAAGGGTGATGTTATTTCTACAGTGAATAGCATTGAGATGGCTCTGGGCAAGACCAGATTTAACCAGGAGAAGAAGTTGCCACGGCTTGGTGAAATTATGGAGCAGCAGTTCAACTTTCAGGCTTTATATAAGGGGCTGAGTTTAGGCACGGAGTAAATCTTCCAAGGAGGGCAGGTGATTGAATGCACTAGGGAAACATTTACTCTTGGAGCTGAAGGGCTGCGATAAGGAGGTGTTAAACGATATCGGCTTTCTCAGAGAGGCTCTGCTGGCAGCAGCGGCTGGGGCTGGGGCAACCGTGTTAGGGGAGTCCTTCCATCAGTTCAGTCCCCAGGGGGTAAGTGGGGTGGTGGTTATTGCTGAATCGCATCTGTGTATTCATACCTGGCCGGAATATGGCTATGCTGCCGCTGACATCTTCACCTGCGGTAACTCCGTCCAACCGAAGAAGGTGGCAGAGATAATAGTGGGAAAGCTTGGTGGTAGAAATCACTCAATAACCGAGACGCCGATAGGTGTCCTGGATACCTAGGGTGGTTTGAGACGAAGGTTATGGAAATAGACCCTGATAAATGGTTTTGCGATAGGGTAAGCCGGAATCTGATGCAGCTTCACAGCATTGAAGAGGTGCTGTACAGCGGGCAGACCAAGTTCCAAATGGCTGAAATTATCCGTTGTGGTAGTTTCGGTAAATGCTTGGTACTGGATGGCAAGATTCAATCCAGTGAGGTGGACGAGTTTATCTATCATGAGGCTCTGGTTCAGCCGGCAATGCTCGTTCATCCACATCCCCAGACAGTTTTTATTGCCGGGGGTGGTGAGGGAGCTACCTTAAGGGAGGTGCTAGCCCATAAAACAGTGAAAAGGGCGGTGATGGTTGATATTGATGCGGGGGTGGTGGCTCTATGCCAGAAATTTCTCCCCAATTTTAGCCAGGGCTCGTTTCAGGATAAGCGGACAGTACTAGTGCATACTGATGCTAGGGAATATCTGGCTAAGAGTAGGGAGTTATTTGACATAATCATTATTGACCTGCCTGACCCAATAGAGGAGGGTCCGGCTTATCGGCTTTATACTCGGGAATTCTATCAACTGGTCAGGGACAGGCTTACGGCTAATGGAATTATGAGTGTTCAAGCCGGGTCGGCGTCCCTGACCGAGCTATTAAATCTTGCCTCAGTCAATAAAACGCTGAAAAGCGTTTTTCCTATAGTCTCTTCTTGTCAGGTAGACGTTCCTTGCTTTGGCGGTCCCTGGGGATTCTGCCTGGCATCGCTAAATCTCGACCTGGTTCAACTTTCACCCTCTGAGGTGGACAAGAGGATTTTAGCCCGGCAGCTTACTCACCTTAAGTTTTACGACGGGCTGACCCACCAGGGGATTTTCTCTTTGCCCAAATACCTGAGGGAAGAATTATCAAAGCAGGGAAGGCTCATCACCGATAATGAGCCCCTCTATATCTATCAGGGCTGAAAGTACTTACGCCGGAAGTAGAGGGCGACATTTACTAGGCTGATGAGCACCGGCACCTCAACCAAGGGTCCAATGACAGTGGCGAAGGCTTGCTCTGAAGCAATGCCAAAAACGGCCACGGCTACGGCGATGGCAAGCTCGAAATCGTTGCTGGCGGTGGTAAAGGCGACAGCAGTTGTCTTAGGGTATCCAACCTTGAGTTTGTAGGCGATGAAAAAGGTGACGAACCACATGATGAAGAAATAGCCGACCAGCGGTATGACTACCCTCAAGACCTGATACGGAAGCCCAATGATGTACTCACCTTTGAGAGAGAATATTACCAAGATGGTAAATAGCAGGGCGGCGGGGGTTATCGGACTTATTTTTGGGGCAAATACACCTTCAAACCATTCTCTTCCCTTGCTTTTCAACAGGCTGAATCTGGTAAACAAGCCGGCTAGAAAAGGTATGCCAAGATAGATGAAGACAGTTATTGCCGCATCGGCGATGGATACACTTACATCCACGCCTTCAACCAGCCCAAGTTCGGATAGCATTATGGTTATGAACAGGTAGATATAAACGGCATAGAATAAAATCTGGAAGACAGCGTTGAGGGCAACAAGACCAACGGCAAGCTCTCTGTCCCCTTCGGCAAGCTCATTCCACACAATAACCATGGCAATGCATCTAGCTAACCCGACCAGTATGACGCCGACCATTAATCCCGGGAAGCCCCTTAGGAAGAGTATGGCTAGAGCAAACATCACTAGTGGGCCAACAATCCAGTTCATGATTAGAGATAAGCCTAAGAGCTTGGGATTTCGGAAAACCTTGCCTATTTCCTCGTATTTCACCTTGGTCAGCGGTGGGTACATCATCAGGATGAGCCCGAGAGCAATGGGGATGGAGGTGGTGTTAACCTGAAAGGAGGTTATAAAATCAGCCACTTGGGGTATAAAATACCCCAGCCCCACCCCCAGACCCATCGCCAGAAATATCCAGAGGGTCAAGAAACGGTCTAGTATGGAAAGCCTGCCAGCTAAACTTCTTGGTTCAGCGTTAGTCACAAAATTTCGCCACATTATACAATTTTTCACCCATCCGTTGCCAATGCTATAATGAGCTAAATGGATATCCTGGCTGAGCTTAATCCGGCGCAGAGGGAAGCGGTGGAGGCAATTAATGGTCCGGTGCTGATTCTGGCTGGTCCAGGCAGCGGTAAGACCAGGGTCATTGCCCACCGCGTGGCTTATCTTATCAAGGTCTGCCGCATCAGCCCCCACCGCATTATGGCCGTTACCTTCACCAATAAAGCCGCCAGGGAGATGGAGGAGAGGCTACATCGGCTTATCGGCAGTCTGGTGGGTGATTTGACCATCGGCACCTTTCATGCCATCTGCGCCCGGATACTGCGCCGTGATGGCAAAGAAATCGTTATTGACCCCAAGTTCGTCATCTATGACGAGGAAGACCAGACAAGCCTGATAAAGCAGTCAATCCAGGACATCGGGCTTGACCCCAAGCAATACATCCCGCGGGCGATCGCCTCCACCATTACCGCGGCTAAAAGCCGCATGCTGACCCCACAGGACTATATTCAGCGTACCCGTAGCTATTTTGAGGAGGTGGTGGGGCGGGTCTATGAGCACTACCAGAAGTTGTTGGCTGAAAATAGTGCCCTGGACTTTGATGACCTGCTCATGAAAACGGTGCAATTGTTCCGGAGTAGCGATAAGACCCTGCACAAATATCAGTCCCGGTATCTGCATATCCTGGTAGATGAGTTCCAGGATACTAATTTAGTCCAGTATGAGCTGATAAGGCAGCTGGGTGGGGAAAGGCGCAATATCTGTGTCGTTGGTGACCCTGACCAGTCTATTTACTCATGGCGCTCTGCCGACCTGCGCAATATCCTTAGCTTTGAAAAGGACTTTCCCGAGGCGAAACTGGTGCTCCTGGAGCAGAACTACCGCTCCACCAAGAAGATTCTGGAAACGGCGTCTTGCGTCATCTCCGTCAACCAGCAGCGCAAACCCAAGGCGCTGTGGACGAATAACGAGCTGGGTGAGCTGATTAATGTCGTTGAGACCTATACCGAGCAGGATGAAGCTCAGTTTGTCGTCAGTGAGATTGAGCGCCTGGTGGGGGAGGGGAGAGCTAAGCTCGGGGACTTTGCCGTGATGTATCGGACCAATGTCCAGTCAAGAGCCCTTGAGGAGGCGTTTATTCGCTATGGTACTCCCTATAAGCTGGTAGCTGCCACTCGCTTTTACCAGCGGCGGGAGGTAAAGGATATTATCGCCTACCTCAGGGTTATCCAGAACCCTCATGATAATGTCAGTCTACAGCGAATCATCAATATCCCAGGGCGGGGTATCGGGCAGCAGAGTCAGAGCCAGCTTTCAAGCTGGGCAAAGTCTCAGAATGTCTCTCTATATGAGGCATTGAAGCTCATGACTAAAGAAGGTGAAGGGCAACAGTCTCCATTCAGCCCTCGTATCAGAAAATCACTGGCGGCTTTTCTGAGCCTGTTGCAGGAGTTTACCCGCCTCAGCCGTGAGCTGAACCTGCTTGATTTATTTGATTTGGTGGTGAAACAGACCGGCTATAAAGAGTATATATTGAGCGGTGAGAATGGGGAAGAGCGCTGGAATAATGTCCTTGAGCTTCGGACTGTAGCTGGGGATTATCGTGAACTGAAACCGGGGGAGGGGTTAACTGCCTTTCTGGAGGGGGTAACCTTGGTCTCTGATGTTGATGGGCTTGACGAGACGGTGGACGCAGTAACCCTGGTCACCCTGCACCAGGCTAAGGGGCTGGAGTTCCCGGTGGTGTTTATTGTTGGCGTGGAGGATGGCATCCTGCCCCACTTTAAGTCCCTTGACGAGCCAGAGCAACTGGAGGAGGAGAGGCGGCTATGCTATGTGGGCATAACCAGGGCGAAGCAGAGGGTGTATCTGGTCTATGCCTTCCGCCGCAGCTTTATGGGGGGGAGCACAGTAAATAAACCATCGCGCTTCTTGAAGGATATACCGCAGCACCTTATCACCCCCAGCTACCTGTGGCAGGGGGAGGAGAGGCAGATAATGCCATCGGTATATTCCTGGAATAAGAAGCCTGTTCCCAGCTCCAGTCTTGTTGAATTTAAGCCTGGCGACCATGTCCACCATGCCCAGTTTGGCGAGGGGGTGGTGGTTAGCTGCCAGCCAGTAAAGGATGATAAAGAGGTAGTGGTTGCCTTCACCAGCGGGGTTGGCGTCAAAAAACTGCTACTTAGCTTTGCCAGGCTGGAGAAGAAAGAGTGACATGCCCATCAAAATTCTAGATAAAGAAGTAGTTGCCCAGATTGCCGCCGGGGAGGTGGTGGAAAGACCAGCCTCGGTGGTAAAAGAACTGGTGGAGAATTCCCTGGACGCCGGCTCATCCCAGATTTCGGTTGAGGTTTTGGGTGGCGGGGTGAGCTTAATCAGGGTAACTGATAATGGCTGCGGGATTCCCGCGGCGGAGGTGGGGCTTGCCTTTGACCGCTACGCCACCAGCAAGGTTGCCAGCCTGAATGATTTAGAATCTATCCAAAGCCTTGGCTTTCGCGGGGAGGCACTGCCCAGCATTGCCGCCGTCGCCCAGGTAGAGCTAGTTACCTGCGCCGCTGGCGAGAAGGTCGGCACCTACCTTAGCCTGGAAGACGGCGCTATTGCTATCCAACGCAGCCAGGGACGGTCTCGGGGGACGACAGTTACCGTGCGCAATCTCTTCTGCAAAATCCCGGCAAGATTAAAATTTCTCAAGTCGGTGGCTACGGAGAATAGCCATATGGCTAATGTCGTCAGCCAGTACGCCCTCGCCTTCCCCGGGGTAAGGTTCTCTCTGTCTATCGATGGCAGGGTGGCACTGAGGACTCCAGGGAGGGGGCGGCTGATAGATAGCATCGCTGAGGTCTATGGGGCAGAGGTCGCCGAGAATATGGTTGAGCTCAAAGACACCACCATGTTACCTAAAGTTACAGGCATGGTCGGCTTGCCCAAGGTAAGCCGCTCGGGGCGGAGTTACCTCAGCTTCTTTGTCAACCGCCGCTGGGTAAGTAGCCGCCTGCTGGCTCGGGCGGTGGAGGAGGCCTATCACGGGCTTTTAATGGTGGGAAAGCACCCGGCGGTGGTCATCAATATCCAGGTACCGCCGGAGGAGGTGGACGTCAATATCCACCCCACCAAGAGCGAGGTGAGATTCCGCAGCGAGCATGCCGTCTTCAGCGCTGTTCACCGCGCGGTTCGTCAGGCTTTAGAGGAGCAGATTACTGTGCCTGAGGCTAGAATGGTGGCTAAAGAGACCGTATTCCCCTCACCGCCGAGGCAGGCGGTATTGACCCCGATGGCTGATACCGCCTATAGCCCCCCAACTTTACCCCCGACCCCAACACTATCCCTGCCGGTGCTGCGGGTAATCGGTCAGCTTGATAATACCTATATCATCGCTGAGGGCCCTGACGGGCTTTATCTTATTGACCAGCATGCCGCTCATGAGCGGGTTCTTTTTGAGCGAGTCCAGCACCAGCGGGCACAAAAGGAGCTAGAAACCCAGGGCTTGCTTGAACCGATGACGCTTGAGGTTAGCCCCAGACAGGAGGCAGTATTGAGGGCACACTACGGGGACCTGGCTGAATTCGGCTTCTCCATTGAGCCCTTTGGCGATAGAACCTTCCTTGTCCGAGCGGTGCCAGCTCTGCTTTACAGCAAAGACTGGGCAGGGATGGTAAAAGAGTTGCTGGACTCCCTCCCTTCAGAGGGTGGGGGTGATTGGGTGGAGGCTATAGCCCAGTCTATGGCTTGCCACAGTGCGGTGAGGGCGGGGCAGGCATTAACCGATGCCGAGATGCGAGAGTTAGTAAGGCAACTAGAGCAGTCAGCCGCCCCTTATACCTGCCCCCATGGCCGACCGACGATGATTCACCTTAGCTCAGGGCGGCTGAAAAGGGAGTTTGGCCGAACCTAACCGCGCTGAAGCTCAGTAAGGAGTTCAGCGCAGAGGCTATTGGGGAGGAGGGGTATGGGATTATAAACCTCTCTGGTAAGCAGGGGCGAGATGGAGATGTTGCCCTGCTCTATTGCCCAGGTATCTGTCCTTTCATCGAGCGGCTTATTCATCCTCTGGCGGACAAGCCAGTAGTGCTGGCGCCCGTTATCATATCTTTCCTCAATGGTCTCAGTATGGCTCTTGCTTGCAGGGTAGGTAATTCTTACCCCGCTGATTTTTCCCGAAGGCAGGTTCACATTAAGGCAGGTGTTGGCGGGCAGAGAGTTCGTTCCGAATTCCCTGGCGAGCAGGGCGGCAAATCTAGCTGCCTCGCCAAAGTTGAGCTTATCGCCAATGGCTTGTGAGACGGCGAAGGCGGGGAAACCATGCAGGCTAGCTTGCAGGGCAGCCCCCACCGTCCCTGAGATGAGGACGTCATCACCTAGGTTTGCTCCCCGGTTTATGCCGGAGATAACTAAGTCCACCCCGCCCTTAGCCAACTTGCCTAAGGCCAGAATCACGCTGTCCGCCGGCGTACCCTCGACGGCATAAGTTTCTACCCCGTCCACCATCGGCGTCACCTTTCTTGCCCTTACCGGCTGGTGCAGGCTAACCGCGGTGCCGATGGCGCTCATCTCCCTATCCGGGGCGACCACCACTACATCGGCGATGTTCTTCAGTTCCCTCACCAGCGTCCATAGCCCCTCGGCGAATATCCCGTCGTCATTGGTTACCAGTATTCTCACAAAACTCCCTTCAACCCTCCAGTTTATCACGATGGGGGTGGCAAGGACAAATCAAATGGACAAATCAAATATGGTAACCTCACCCCCTTAATCCCCCTCTCCTTAGCAAGGAGAGGGGGAAGATAAATTAAAAAGAGGGGGGCGAAGCCCCCCTCTATATCTATCAGGACTAAAACTGGAGAATGTATTACCACCAGGTCCAGGTTGTTTTGTATTTCCCTGTTTCCAAGTCGATATCGTGAAGACTGTAGGATGCTAAGCTGGCTTGTCCGTTACTCCCTATTCTGCAGTTAAGTTTTGCCGCTTCCTCTATCGAGTTGTAGGGGCCATATACTGTGTAACCTTTGGTTCCAAAATCCATGCAATAATAAAGGCTGTCTTTAGGGTCTTGATATATGCATCCTATGTGACCAGTGTAGTATCCTTGAACTATTCGGTCAAATGTTACCTTAGCTCCCCAAGCATTATCGTATCCATTCTTCTTCAGGCAATAAGCAGCAAAAAGTGCATGGTCATAGCAAGCACCCTTCTTGTCTTCGAAGATCTGCTCAGCAGATTTGACTCCCTCAGCCTCTCCCTTTGTATAACTGTAGGAGAAATTATTCTGCATATAAATGGCTATAAGTTCAGGCGAATTCAATCTGTCAGTAACTTCCGTAAAATTGAGCCATCTGCCTGAGGTAAAGTTGTTGGATGTAGCCGTGTTTTTCCATGTATCATCTATCAACTTTTTTAGGGAGTAATCCTGTAGTGGGTTATCTCTGTCGAATTCTCTGTCATAAGCAATCCATAACAAAGCTTGCAAGGGAGTACAATATTTCCTTTTATTCTTTATGCCCTCATCTAGCATTGATTCAAAGGCTGCCTTATATCTCGGGTCTAAAGCCAAGTCAACAATATGCTCAATTGCCTTATTATCTTTCTCGGCTATTTGCTTCAAATCAGGTAATTTGAGCAATTCCTGAAACAGCTCCGGATAAGAAACCTTCAGCTGTTCTAAAGGCGGAGGCTCTGGCATTGGTGTCAGTGGCACTGGGGTTGGAGTGGGAGCAGGTGTAGGCGTCTGTGCTGGCTTGGGACAAGCACCAAGCGGAATGAGTATGGTCAAGACTAGAGCTAATGCTAGATACTTGAGGAAAATACTCTTCGTAGTTTGTTACCTCCCTGCCATTGGCCCGGCTCAAAGATAAATCACGGAGCACACTTTGTCAATAGGTGGTTGTTAGAGCAAGCGGGTTTGTGGTAGTATTTGTCGGTAAGACGGAGATTTGAGTGGAGCCTAGAATCGGGGTCTATATCTGCCATTGCGGCAGCAATATCGCTGGGACGGTTGATACTGAAGAGGTTGTCCGCTTTGCTACAGAGTTGGAAGGGGTAGTCGTCGCTCGCGATTATAAGTTTATGTGCTCCGACCCGGGGCAGGAGCTGATTAAGAAGGATATTAAAGAGCTGGGGCTTAACCGGGTGGTGGTTGCATCCTGCTCACCGACAATGCATGAGCCGACATTCCGCCGCGCCTGCCAGGAGGCGGGGATAAATCCCTATCTCTTTGAGATGGCAAATATTCGTGAGCACTGCTCTTGGGTGACTGAGGACAGGAAAGAAGCTACTGAGAAAGCCAAGGCGCTGGTCAGTGCCGCAGTAAGGCGGGTCTATTACCATCAGCCGCTGGAGACAAGGGAGGTTTCAATTAATCCAAACACGCTCGTCGTCGGTGGTGGTATCGCTGGCATTCAGGCGGCGCTTAAGGTTGCCGACTCCGGGCATAAGGTCTATCTGGTGGAGAGAACGCCCAGCATCGGGGGGCATATGGCTCAGCTTGATAAGACCTTCCCCACCCTGGACTGTTCGGCGTGCATCCTGACCCCGAAGATGACGCAGGTCGGCTCCCACCCCTTTATTGAGCTATTGACCTACAGTGAAATAGAGGAGGTCTCTGGCTATATCGGCAATTTCAAGGTCAGGATAAAAAAGAAGGCGCGTTACGTAGATGAAGCTCTGTGCACCGGCTGTGGCTTATGCCAGACCAAGTGCCCGTGGAAGGTAGATAGCGAGTTTGAGGTCGGTCTGAGCCAGAGAAAGGCTATCTATACTCCCTTCCCTCAGGCCGTGCCCAATATTCCGGTCATTGATAAAGAACACTGCGCCTATTTTCTTAAAGGGGCGTGCCGTGCCTGTGAAAAGTTCTGTGAGGCGAAGGCGATTGATTTTGAGCAAGAAGATAAGGTAATTGAGGTTGAGGTTGGCTCCATAATCTTAGCCACCGGCTTTAGTCTATTTGACCCCACCCCCATTTATAGCTACGGCTATAAGAGGCTGGACAATGTTATCACCAGCCTTGAGTTTGAGCGGATGGTCAATTCCTCTGGTCCCACCGGTGGCAATATCGTGCTCAAGGATGGCTCAGCCCCAAGGAGTATCGGCATTGTCCATTGCGTTGGCAGCCGGGATGAGAAATACCACGAGTATTGCTCCCGGGTCTGCTGTATGCATTCCATGAAGTTTGCCCACCTGATAAAAGAACATACCAATGCTGAGGTCTACGAGTTTTACATTGATATACGGAGCTTCGGCAAGGGCTACGAGGAGTTCTATAACCGTGTCCTTAAGGAGGGGACAGTTTTTATCCGCGGTCGCCCCGCTGAGATAACCAACGTTGCTGAAATGCCTGAAGAAGAAGGTAAGCTCGTTGTCCAGTTTGAGGATACACTGGTCGGACGGCAACGGCGACTGCCGGTAGATATGGTTGTTCTGAGCTGTGCCTTGGAGCCGCAACTGGACGCTGATGCTATTGCCCGCTTATTCAATATCAGCCGTAGCGCTGATGGCTTCTTTCTGGAGAGGCATCCCAAGCTGGAGCCGGTGGCGACCATGACCGATGGTATATTTCTGGCGGGCTGCTGTCAGGGTCCCAAAGATATACCGGATACTGTGGCTCAGTCATCAGCGGCGGCGGCTGAGGTGCTAGCGATGATTAGTAAGGGGAGGGTGGAGGTTGAGGCTGCCACCGCCGTGGTTGATGAGAGAATATGCTCCGGCTGCCAGGTCTGCAAACTTGTTTGCCCCTATAACGCCATCGACTTTGATGAGAAGAAAAATGTGTGTCGGGTCAATGAAGCCCTGTGCAAGGGCTGTGGCGCCTGTATTGCTGCCTGCTTTAGTGATGCAGTAAGCCTTAATCACTATACCAATGAGCAGATTGTGGCGCAGATGGAAGGGGCGCTAGTATAATACTCATCGAAAACAAAAGGGCGAAACAGTCTGATGACACTTCCGCAATCGTGGTCTCAATGGCAGCCAATGGCTAAAGACTCCATGCGAAACATTCCAGAAGTCCCAGGCGTCTACGAGATTAGTTGTCAAGCAGGTTTATGTACAGTTTTTATTGGCCGTGCTATTGGTAAAGGTGGTTTAAGACAACGGGTAGGTCAAAGAATTACTAACCCAAAAAGGTTTCTCTCTGGTTATGAAAAGCGGATAACTAAGCAAGGTTGCCGTCTACTGTTTCACTATGCTCAAGCTGACACTAGGGAGCAGGCAAAGTATTGGGAGTCTGCCTTGATTAACGAGTACAAGAAACTTCATGGGCATTTGCCACCGGGAAACAAACAGACGCCACATATGTCATCCTGCTGATAATTAACCCATCCCCCTGACCCCCTTCCCCACAGGTCTTTCTTCCCACCCTCCCGCCCATTAGGTCTTGCTTCTCTCTAAGCCTCTCCCTTTCGTAAAGGGAGACCGAGAGGGATTTAAGCTCTCCCCAACTTAAGTGGGGTGTCTAAGAGGGGCGTTAGCCCCTCTTAAAAAATAACTCCCCTTCCCCTTATCAAGGGGAAGGGGATAAAGGGGATAGGGTTACAATAATCTAATACTCGCTGGAGACGAAGTTTTGAATTTGGGCATAGCTGAAAACCGGCCCATCGCGGCAGACAAAGATATTGCCAATATTGCACCGCCCGCACTTGCCAATGCCACACTTCATCCTCTTCTCTAAGGTAGTTAGCATCTGCTCCGGGGTAAAGCCCAACTTTTCCAGCACGGGGAAGGTGAACCGTATCATAATCGGCGGGCCGCAGACAATAGCCACCGCATTCTTGGCGGAGGGAGCCACTTCCTCTAATATCTTGGGCACTACCCCTACTTTTCCCGTCCAGCTTGCATCCCCTCTATCAACGGTGGTGACAAATTTTATGGTCTTATCCTTGCCCCAGGCATCCAGGTCATACTTGAAGCATAGGTCAGCGGGAGTGCGGGCGCCATAGACAAGAGCTATATTTTTATATTTTTGCCTGTTATCTATGACATTCCAGATTAGGGAACGAAGTGGAGCCAGTCCAATGCCACCGCCAACAAAAACAAGATTTTTTCCTTGTAAGAAGTCTAGAGGAAAACTATTGCCGTAGGGTCCCCTGAAGCCAATCTCAGCGCCAACGCCGAGCCGGTGCAGGGCATTAGTTACCCTGCCCACCCGCTGAACAGTAAACTCAAGGTGGTGGCGGCGGGTGGGGCTGGAGGAAATACAGAATGGGGCTTCGCCGATGCCGAAGACAGAGTATTCGCCAAACTGCCCCGACTCAAAGCTGAACTCTTTTTGCAGCTTCCTGTCCTTGAAGTTGAAGCGGAGGGTTCTGATACCGGGCGTCTCCTCAATTATTTCTTCTATTACGGCTATATGTGGCAGATAGACATTATCCTGGGCGAGGAATTTGCTTGGGCTTATATTGGCAGTTGTCATTTTCTTGCCCCTGTCTTGGCGGCCACGCTATTTAATACTTGGGTAATATCCCAGTTCACCGGGCAGAGGCGAAGGCACCTACCGCAGCCGGTGCAGGCAATGACATTAAGGTTCATCGGGAAGAACCCATATTTATGACAGACTTTTTGCCTCACCCTTTTCCACTTCTCGGCTCTGGGGTTCTCCATCGGCATCTTGGTATAGACGGGGAAGGCGCAGCTGTCCAGGCTCCTGAATCTCATTCCCTGCTGTCTCGTTAGCTCATCGTTAATATCAAAGCAGTAGCAGGTAGGGCACAGAAGAGTGCAGATGCCGCAGCTTATGCACTTGGCAGCTACCTTCTCCCAGTAGTCTTGGTCATCAAAGCTAGCCAGTAGCCTATCACCGATGCCATTGGTATCTATCTTTCGGGTCACCTTGTTATAGGACGTCTCTTTGATTTCTTGAGCCCTAGCTTCATCATCCTTGGTTGCCTCTTTTAAGCCGCTAGCCTTGGCGATTAGCTCCTTGCCCGTTGTTGAAATGGGTTCAACCAAAAACTCATTGCCAATATCGGTAAGCATCAGGTCAACATCTTTTGACTCAGATGGGCTAATACCGAGGGAGGTGCAGAAGCAGCTATCGTAGGGATTAGTACAACCCAGCCCAATTAATACCGCGCTACTCCTTTTATTAAGATAGTATGGGTCCTGGTATAAGTCCGTAAAGTTATTATCTAATATTGTCAAGGCTCGGGCATCACAGGGGCGTATGCCAAAGATTAACTGCTTTCCTCCATTTGGCGGCAGTTGGATATTATAGCCTTCCTTGTTTTTCTGGAAGCTAAACATCTCCTCCATGGCGGGGAGGAAGTTAGCCTTGGGGATAACTGTGTTTCGGTACCAGTCTAAAAAGCTGGTGTCCTTACCATCCCACCTTGTCACGGTAGCGACACCATTTTCTATTGACGGGACGAATACGGCAAACTCCTGCCTCCACTGGTTAAGAAGTTTTATAACATCCTTTTTAGTTACCTTTTTGCTAGCCATTCTTTGCCTTTTTACCTAAAGAAGTCCTCAGCCTCTTCATACTCATAGGCAGTCAATAATGGCGCTGCCTCTTTATCCATGCCGGCTTTAAACTGGAAAAGCTCATCCACAATATCATACATCTCCCTGGTCAGGCTTCTTAGTGGTATATTTACCGGGCAGGCACGCTCGCACTCACCGCAGTCGGTGCATCTTCCGGCAACATGGATATTCCTTATTAGCTGAAATAACAGATTGTCCTGCCACCGTGGCACTGGTAATACCCATTGTGGCTCGGTCTCCTCAACAAAGCACCGCTGGCAGAAGCAAGCTGGACAGACGTTTCGGCAAGCGTAGCATCGGATGCAGCGGGTAAATTCCCTTTCCCAGAACGCCCACCTCTGTTCTGGCGTTGCCCGCTTTAGTCCCTCAATCCCCTCTTGAGCGGCTAGATTGGCAATTGGAGGGGTTGGTTCACCGAGGAGGATGTCACGTTCTTTGGGGGTGGGCAGTTCGCAGGCAAGGCAGTGGTCAAACAAGACCTGTGTACTGGGGAACCCCTTTCCCTTGCCGTTAACCTTTACTATTACCCCATCTCCTTCTCTAGCAATATCATTCAGCTCATCCCTATCTTTACCCACCAGCTTTTCTATCTTGCTGAGGTCAATGACTCCGGTACAGGGGATACCCAAAATCACCACATCCTCTCTGACAACCTTGTTATCCTGTATCAGGCTGACGATGGAGCGGCTATCGCAGCCCTTAGCCACGATGCCAACTCGCCCCTTTATCTCAGTGAGGAAGTTAGCCAGATTATTGACGATAAAGGGATTGATTATCAGGCGGTCAGTATCGTTTTTATCTTTAGTTATTAAGGGGGTAGTGGTAAATTTCAGGCTCCCCGGTTCAAAGCCGATAATCCAGTCAACCTTACCCTGTTCTAATAGTGCCCTAGCTTCACTGCGTAGCCTTTGTTCCATCCCCTTTTCCCTCAGAAAATAGTTGATTAGGACCGACCTCTTTTAACCCCTTGGTCACCTCGGTGACGACTTCAGCGAATTTTCCCCCTTCTGAAGCTGAGACCCAGCTTGCTTGAATCCTCTGGGGCTCAACGCCAAGGTACTCAAGGAACCTCTTGGTTATGGCTATTCTCCTTCGGGCACGGTAGTTCCCCGTTTGATAGTGGCACTCGCCGGGGTGGCATCCAGAAACGAGCACGCCATCAAAACCCAGGCGCAATGCCTTGAGGATAAACAGGGGGTCAACCCTGCCCGAGCAGGGCACCTTTATTATCCTTATGTTGGCTGGATACTTCTTGCGGCTGGTTCCGGCTAAATCAGCGCCGGCATAGCTGCACCACTTGCAGAGAAAGCCAACCAGCCTTGGTTCCCACTCTGTCCCTGGCTTCATAAAGTCTAGCCATTTTATCATAGGGATGGGGTAGCATCAAGAGTAGGTTGCTGGAAAATCTCGGCGTTGCTATACTATAGAGCTTTATCGGTATGAGAACTAGCGATTTTAGTTACACCCTCCCCCCTGAGCTTATTGCTCAAACTCCCATTGAGCCAAGGGACCACTCCCGACTCATGGTTCTAAGCCGAAGCGATGGTTCAGTAAAGCACCACTGGTTTTTTGAACTTGTTGATTATTTACGTGCTGGAGACGTCCTGGTATTTAACGATAGCCGTGTCATCCCGGCTCGACTCAGTGGGAGGAAGGTTGATACCGGCGGCAGGGTGGAGCTCTTGCTGCTACACCGACTTGACACTGCTGTCTGGGAGGCATTGGTAAAGCCAGGGAAAGGGGTCAGTATTGGCACCAAGGTTGAGATTGAGGGTGAAAATAAGGCCAGGGTTGTGGCTAAAATAATTGGGTTGGGGGAGGGTGGAATAAGGGTGATAGGCTTCTCTAACGAAACGCCACTACCGCAGCTAGGCAGTATTCCACTACCGCCATACATCCACAGTCCTTTGACTGACCCTGAGCGCTACCAGACGGTCTATGCTCGAATCCTCGGTAGTGTCGCCGCACCCACTGCCGGATTGCACTTTACCCCTGAGCTGCTTAGCAAAATAGAGCAAAAGGGAGTTTGCTTGCTGTTTGTTACCCTTCATGTCGGGCTTGATACCTTTCGTCCGGTCAGGGAGGACGACCCACTGGAGCATCCTATCCATAGGGAATATGGCAGGTTGAGCCAGGAGGTAGCCAGCCAGTTGTCCCGGGCTAAAATTGAGGGGCGGAGGGTAATTTGTGTTGGCACCACCACGGTGAGGATTATAGAGGCGGCGGCTGAGGTAAGTAAAACATCCCTTTTGGAGCCGTTTGATGGCTGGGTAAGCCTGTTCGTTTTACCCGGATACCAGTTCCGCATAGTTGACAGCCTGATAACCAACCTTCATCTACCTCGGTCAACAGTGCTGATGCTGGTTAGTGCCTTTGCCGGCAAGGATTTTGTAAAGAAGGCATATCAGGAGGCTATCTCACAGCAATATCGCTTCTATAGCTTCGGCGATGCCATGCTGATTTTGTGAGGTAACAGCAAGGCTAGGACTAAAGTAACAAGCCTGGCAGGTACGAAAGGAGGATTTGCCTAATGGCAAATATCGGCTATGCTATACCTGAGTGGTCTTGGGAGACAAAGATATGCCTGTGATTATCAATGGGCAAACCTATTACCGGACAACCGAGGTTTGCCGGATGGTCGGCGTCAGTAGGAATACCCTGTTCAGGTGGTTAAAGGACGGAGTATTTAGCGATATGGAGTACAGGGACTGGCGAGGATGGAGGCTATTTACCATGGCTCAAGTAGAGAGCATTAAAGCGAAGACCAGTCAAGTCAACGCCGTAACTCGGAAAAGCTAAAAGGGAAGCAGATGAGATTAGCGGAAATCGAGCAACGCACGGCAGGCAGGCTAAGGGAGGAACTGAATCTCAAAGCACAGCTCCTGGACGCTGTAAGGGATTCCATCTTTTTATATCGCCCTGATGGGCGTCTTATCTATGTGAATGAAGCTGCCTATAAGTCACGGGGCTACAGCAAAGAAGAATTGCTGGCAATGCGTGTAGGGAATCTTGTTGCTCCCGAGTTTGCCGATCTGTTTGACTTACAGGTAAAAGAAATCCTGGACAAAGGGGAAGCCACCTTTGAAAGTGTCCATCTCCGCAAGGACAGGACTTCAATACTGATTGAAGCGCATTCCCGTGTTATTAAGGTGGGTGACGAAGACCTTATACTCAGCGTCTGCCGTGACATCACTGAGCATAGGCAGGCGGAGGAATTTATCACCACTCTTATTCACAGTTCCCAGATTGGCGTCTATGTGGCCCAGGATGGAAAGTTCGAACTAATCAATCCGCAGATTATGGAAGTGTCCGGTCTTAACCAGGACCAACTGCTAGGTAAAGATGCTTTCAGTCTTGTCCACCCTGAAGACAGAGCAATGGTAAGAGAAAACGCGATAAAAATGTTGAAGGGTGAGCGACTGGAACCTTATGAATTCAGGGTCTGTAGCAAAGACGGTAGTATAAGAGTCGTTATGGGGACAGTGGCGCCGGTCATTTATAAAGGAAAACGGGCTACACTGGGAAACTTTATGGATGTCACCGAACGCAAACAGGCGGAAGAACTCTACAGAACCTTAGCCAGTAGCTCGCCGGTTGGCATTTATATTGTTCAGGATGGGAAGTTTCAGTTTGTTAACCCCCAGTTTCAGAGATACACTGGCTTTAGCGAGGATGAGCTGTTATGTACGGAATCTATAGAGCTTGTTCATCCTGAAGATAGGGAGCGAGTTAGAGAAAACGCAGTGGAAATGTTGAAGGGAAAACGGCTTTCCTCCTACGAGTTGAGGTACATTGTTAAGGGTGGGGATATTCTGTGGGCTACAGAGACGGTTACCTCCATTCACTATAAAGGAAAACGGGCAGTTCTGGGCAACTTTATGGATATCACGGGGCGCAAGCAAGTGGAGGCGGCACTGCAGGAACGCGAAGAATTTAGTTCCAGCCTATTGGGTAATTCCCCTAATCCCATACTGGTTGTCAACCCGGATACTTCAATAAAATACGTGAATCCAGCGCTGGAAAAGCTAACCGGCTTTGCCTCTGCCGAGCTTATTGGTAAGAAACCCCCTTACCCCTGGTGGATAGAAGAAACATCCCTGAAAACTAGTAAGGACCTCAAGGAAGCTATGCGCCGGGGGAGGAAAGGGATTGAGGAGCTATTCCAGAAAAAGAATGGGGAGCAATTCTGGGTTGAAGTAACCGCCACACCAGAAGCAAACCATAGGGAGTTCGGGTATTATGTGTCAAACTGGGTTGATATCACCCAGCGCAAGCGAATGGAGGAGGCTCTACAAGCGTCTGAAGGAAAATATAGAAGCCTGGTAAAGAATGTTGGTCTAGGAATATTCAGAAGCACCCCGGGAGCCACGGGAAGGTTCCTGGAGGTTAATCCAGCCATGGGGGAGATTACCGGCTACCCCAGTGAAGAGTTGCTGCAGATGAATGTTTCTGACTTGTATGTGTATCCAGAAGAAAGAGAGGCGTTTCTTGACGAACTAGCCTCGGCTACAGGGAAGGTAAGAAGAGAGCTACGCCTCAGGAAGAAGGATGGCACCGAAATAATAGTCTCAGACACAAGAGTGGCGGTGAGAGATAGCTCTAGCGAAGTCCAGTACTTTGATGGAATCCTGAGGGACATCACCCAGCGCAAGCGGATGGAGGAGGAGCTAAGGGAGAACCGAGAACAGCTACGGAAAATGTTTGAGTCTATGACCGATGGGGTAGCAGTTATTAATTTGGATGGCGTCATCACCGAAGTAAACCAAAGAATAGCGGAGATACATGGCTTTAGTTCTAAGGATAAGCTTTTGGGGAAAAGCGCCTTTGAACTTGTTGCCCCCCGTGACCACGAGAGGATAGCAGCCAATATGAGAAAGGCTATAAAACAGGGAAAGCTTGGAGGTGTGGAATACACTCTGCTTAAAGCTGATGGCACTGAGTTTCCCGGTGAGTTAAGTACCAGTGTGCTAAAGGACGCTTCGGGCAATCCAGCTGGTCACATCACCATCGTAAGAGACATCACCGAGCATAAGGTAATGCAGGAGCAACTTATGTTGACTGACCGGCTCGCTTCCATTGGCGAGCTAGCCTCTGGCATCGCTCATGAGCTTAACAATCCCCTGACAAGCGTTATTGGCTTTTCCCAATTGCTCATGGAGAGAAAGGATATGATTGATGATGTCAAGGAAGATTTGGGACTTGTCCACAGCGAAGCGCAGCGTGCCGCCAGTATAGTCAAAAATCTCCTCACCTTTGCCCGAAAACATGCGCCGGTAAAGCAGCCAAGCCAAATAAATAACATTGTCGACGACGTGCTGAAATTACGTGCCTATGAACAAAAGATAAATAACATTGAGGTTATTAGACAGTTTGACCCTGACCTCCCACAGGTCATGATTGACCATTTCCAGATACGGCAGGTCTTCCTCAACCTCATCATCAACGCTGAATATTTCATGGCTGAGACACATCATAGGGGCACGCTAACCGTTACTACCAAAAAGACTGACAGTATTGTTAGGGTTTCATTCGCTGATGACGGACCGGGTATTTCAAAGGAAAACCTGAACCGAATATTCAGCCCTTTCTTTACTACCAAAGAAGTAGGTAAAGGAACCGGGCTTGGCTTGAGTATCTGCCATGGGATAGTGGCTGAGCATGGCGGCAGCATATACGCCAAAAGCCAGCCGGGTAAGGGGGCTACATTTGTTGTCGAACTACCTATTTCCAGTCCTTAATTAAAGGGGGGAGGTGCGTTATGGTACAGGCTAATAACAATAAGGGAAGCATCTTGGTAGTTGAAGATGAACCGAACATCGCTAGGGTCTGCACAAGGACACTCAGTGCTGAAGGATTTCAGGTAGAAGTTGCTGTGAACGGAAAGATTGCTCTAGACATATTGAATCAAAGGGAGTATGACCTTTGCCTGGTTGATATCAGGACACCGTCGATGAGCGGTATAGAACTCTACGAGCACTTGGAGAAGGAGCACCCCGAGATGGTAAAAAGGGTTGTATTCAGCACCGGAGATGTCCTGAGTGGCAATACCAAGATATTTTTAGAAAAGACTAACCGACCGTATCTGGCTAAGCCATTCACCCCTGACGAGCTAAGAGCCATAGTCAAAACGGCCTTGGGTCTAAAGGTCTAAATTAGATATTCGGGTCAGGCAAGCAGTTTGGGACTAGATAGAGGTTAAGTAACGATATGGACATGCCGAATCAACAGGAAACAGTGCTTGTTCTTGATGATGAAGCCGTAATTAGAAAGCTTCTTTGTCAGAAACTATCAAGGGAAGGCTATGAGTGTGAGGAGGCGGATACTGCCGAGCAGGCATTAAACAGGCTGGGGAGCAGTCCAGTTGCCCTGGTGATCCTGGATATAAAGATGCCGGGTAAATCGGGAATCGAGCTCCTCCCGGAAATAAAGACCAGGTACCCTGATACCTCGATCATTATGGCTACAGCTGTTACCGAAGTTAGTGTTGCTATCCAGTGTATAAAGCAGGGAGCCGATGATTATATCTGCAAGCCCTTTAACCTAGATGAGGTTAGTGTAAGCGTCCAAAGTGCTCTTGAGAAAAGACAGCTACAGCTTAAAATTAAAGAGTACCAGCAACATTTGGAGAAAAAGATTGAGGAGCAGACGAAAGAGATTCGGAAGCTTTTCCTTGGTGCTATTGAGTCGCTGGTCTTTGCCCTTGAAGCCAAGGATAGATACACTGCCGGTCACTCGCGCCGGGTGACCGAGATTGCCTTAGCTATAGGTAATGAACTTAATCTATCGGCAAATGATATGGATGACCTGCGCTGGGGAAGCTTACTCCATGACGTTGGTAAGATTGCAGTTGACCAACTTATTCAAAATAAGCCCAGCAGCCTGACCCATGAGGAGTATGAGCATATTATGATTCATGCCCAAGTGGGCGCTGGCATTGTCAAGCCGGTGACTAATGCGAAGGTGGTCGAGATGATTGAGCATCACCACGACCATTATGACGGCACTGGGCTTCATCAGGTGGTGGTGGGCGATGACATACCCCTGGCAGCTAGAATCCTGGCGGTGTCTGACGCTTTTGATGCCATGACGTCCGAACGTCCCTATCGCTCAGCCATGTCTAGAAAAGAAGCCTTAGCCGAAGTCAAGCGCTGCACTGGCACTCAGTTTGACCCGCTTGTCGTCACTGCATTCCTTAAAACAGCTATAGCTGAAGTAGTGCTGACAAAGAGCTGAAAAAGGAGGCCTCAATAGAGGTGGGCGAAACGAGTAAAAAACAGAAGGGCGAGACGCATAAAAAGCAGGTGCTCATTGTTGATGATGAGCCATCCGTTAGACAACTGGTGTCTAGGATGCTGGGCAAGGATTTTGCCGTGCTCGAGGCACAAGATGGCGCCGAGGCAATAAATATGGCTCACATCCACAAACTGGACCTCATTCTGATGGATATGATGATGCCAAAGGTGGATGGCCTTACTGCTTGCTATGCAATTAAGACGGACCAGGCTACTAAAGAAATCCCTGTAGTCATGATTACGGCTGTGGGCTATGACCTCAATAAGAGGCTCAGCCAGGATATTATGGGTGCTAACGGATACATAACCAAGCCGTTTACCAATAAAGACTTGCGGGATGCAATTGACCGCCTCTTGTAGAACCGTGACCCAGGGGAAAACCACAAATCGTGATTTTTTAACCCTGCTGATTTTGTAGCTAGCTTAAAATCCTTTCTATCTCAGCTCTATCAACGTCAGAATCACTCGGAACTCCCAGGATAGTTCCTTTCTTTCAACCTCTTGCGTTTCAAAACCAACCTAGGCAATAGGCAACTACTTACCTATCTTATATAACCAAATCATCCTCTCAAGGGTAGTGTAAAATGGAAAGATGTTCTTTACAAAGACAGCTTTTCAGGCTAGAATAGATGTAATTGGGCGGGAGTAACTCAGGCGGTAGAGTCCCTGCCTTCCAAGCAGCCTCTCCAGCTTCAAAGCTGGGTGCCGCTGACTCAGATACGGAATTAGCACTACAAGGCAGGCACCCCTCTGTCTTACTTCTATTATCAACCCTAGTACCTTCGCACTTGATTGTTTTCATGTTTTCACCTCCTATTTATTGTTTTGACTTCGTCCGCAACTCGTCACCAGCTTCGCACAACTCCATATTTCTCTATCAGCCTTATATCCTCATCCACCTCGCCTTGGTTCCGGCATATTTTCCCTATTCTCACGGCTTCCCTGACATCTCTTGATACCTCCCACGCCCTCTCAGCTATATAGGAGGCAAGGTCAGGTGCAACTTTCTCTCTTTCAACAAGTACTTTTGTTGAAGCGTCTATGAACTCTTCCTTTGTGTATGGGGGTAGGTAGAGCGCCCTGAACCTGGACAGAAGTTCCTTGGGCATACCCTTGGCTGAGTTAGCCGCGGCAAAGATACTTGTGTTAAGCCTGACTTCCCTCCGTTTTGATACCTTCGTCTCCCTTACAATTCCTGTTTCAGCTAGGGAAAGGAGGATGGCTATGTCTTTAGTCTCGAATTTGTCTATCTCATCGGCAAGGAGAATCCTCGGTCTTTGCTCGTAGAGGATCTCAGCAATCCCGGCTTTGGTAGTTGCTGAACCAAGGCAGTAAAAGCTTCCGGGAAGACGAGCCAACTCCAAGAGGAAAACAGTCTTGGCTGAAGCAGGAGGTCCGACCAATAGAACATGAAACCTTTCTGCTTTAAGCACCTTCTTGATGAAGGCTTTTATCTCCTCGTAACCGGAGACCGTTGAGAAAAGGTCTTGTGGGATTTCTATTTCCTTGTCAAAAACAGGTATAAGACTTGCCCTTTCCCTTACCCTTTCAAGCTCTCTGAACACTTTCTTTATTACCTCACGTCCAACAAGGGCATAGTGAGTTGAGCTTCGTGAAGAGAAGACAATGCCTAAAAGCCCGGCGTTAACCAGCGGCATTATCTTCGGTGCAGGTATCCCAACTTGGTCCCATGTCCATGATACATCTGCTGTGCCGCCAGATACATCCTTTGCCCAATCCTCAGGAGCATGGCCTTCCTCAAACTCTACAAGATAATGTAGAAGTCCTTCTCTTTGAGTGTCTTCTTTGATAAAATCTAACACCCTTTTGGCTAAACATTCTTGGTGGACAAAAGCATGGTCGCCTTTCTCATCAGGATGCCAGGAGGGAACTGGCACGCCGCCTTCCACCGCGTGAAAGCAAATCTTACAGAGACTCACCGTTTATCTCCTTGGTCAATTCGTCAATTCTTAAAAGTGCCAGAGGGGATGGCTTGCAGGTGCCTTTCTCCCAACGCCTTACTGTGATGACACTAACCCCCAACTTTCGAGCCAATCCTTCTTGACTCAAACCCAATTTGCGTCTTAATTCTTTTATTGATTCCTTATTCATCATATCATATGATAGCTCATCTGTTAGCATTAGTCAAGCCGAGCTGGTACTGGTAGTTGTGTCGGGTGCGTTCCCTGAGAAAATTCTAGGGGGGCTTTAAAGCTAGGTTATAAATTAGCTTTGGGATTTCCTCTTCAATTGTTGGCACAATTGTCCCCTTCAGTAACTCGCCTTTAACCCTTTGGGCGATTGCTATAAACTCGTCATACGTCACAAAAATCGCCTCAGGCTCTCTATGTGGATTACCTATCCAATCCGGTTCTATTTTGCCCGAGGACGAGATAGATACACCCAGCTGTGGGAAAGATGGTGGCGCTATTGGCTCCCTCCCTCCTGCCTTTAAGACCATGTCTATTCCCAACGTCATGAATTTGCCCATGAAGTCTACTTTCTGAGCTTGAGCCTGCCACTTTTGATAATCACTTTTCACCTTTGCCAGCAATGCTTCAAGGCAAGAGACCCAAAATCTGTGACTAAACTCCTTAGGTAGCTGAGAAAGCCGCTCCAGTCCAGCCAGATAGGATGGAAGGACCTGTTCCATCCTGCCCTTTAGCTCGCGCACTTCCCTAGGAAAGTCATGAAAGCTTCGTTCTCTTTGATTGGACATATCTCTTAATCTCATCCCAGTTTAAAGAGAAACGATAGTGCCATTCAGACTGTGTCTGAATCCATTTATCCACGCAGTTAATGACAATGGAGATAAGGCGGAAGTCGTCATCACTGACCTTATCCGGGTCTGAAAGGAAGGGAAGCACCTTTGCTGCCCATTCCAGATATTCCATCTCCTTTTCATATCTTCCCTTCATTGTGGCTATCCTAGCCAGTTCGTCGCTGGTCTCTTTAATAAGTTTTATATCCTTTTCCAAGTCACTGGAAGCCTTCTCCACACGGGAAGAAAGCTTCTCCTGTCTCTCGGTGAGGGCTGCTATCTCTCCTTCCAATCTGTTTTTCTCCTTAGCCCTATTAGTTACCTCGTTTTCGAGCGAAACCAGTTCCCCGAGCTTTGCTTCAAGCTCATGAGGCGGAATCCCAAGCCCCTCTGCCTTTTTCTGTAGAAAGCTATTCAGGGAGCTGACATCTTTTTCCAGTTGCTCCTTTTGTAACCTGAGTTTCCGAACCTTTTCCTCGCCCTTCTCTACTTCACCTTTGAGCTCTTTGGCTCTACCTTCCTTGGCTTGCAGATCTCCGACCTCAGCTATGAGTTTCTCTCTTTGTGTGGACAGTTCTTTAACTTCAGAGGCAATTTCGGAATAACGTTTACCTGTCTCCTTCTCAATATGAGACAGCTCCATAGCTGCCGGCATGAACCCCTCCGGCGGGGAAGGGCTTATCTCAGAACAGAACTCAATCCATTCCCTAACCTTCTCAGGCTCAACATCTATGTCCCAAAGTCTCCTGAAGAAGGTAAAGCCCAGTTTTGCCTGAGCAAGGTCTAAACCTTCTTTTCTCAAACTCAATGAGAGGCTGTGTAGCTCGTCTATCCTGTCTTTTAATTCAAGTTGGGGAAATTTCCCCTCTCTGGCATCCTTGAGGATGGAAATAACAGCCCCTTTAGAGATCCCGGTCTTGTCCACTATCTCGTTAGTGGAAAATCCGTCAAGGTAGAGCTCAAGGGCTTCCATTTTCTTCCCAAAAGTTATCTGTCTCATCCCTTCCTCCTCAGGTGGTCAAGTGGTTCGGTCACGAGGTCAGGGGTATTGCCTAGCTTCTGGTGATCACCGCTGGGGTACCCCCCTCACCCCCCTCCCGGTCAGATACAATTTTACAGCGGTAATAGGGCTGGAGGAGTATCTCAGAGACATGGTGATACCATTTCCCCGAAATGACCGTCCACTTGACCGAAATCCTGACCTTTTGACCATTCTGACTCCATCTTCTAACCAAGTCAACGTGCGGAAGTATCCTACGAGAGGAAAAGTGCTCAAATCGCCTATCATAGTTCTGCTGGAGACTCCGGAACTTACGAGTAACAAAATTGTCTTTTGTGCCCCCTGTGGAAGATGAGGACGGTTTCTTCCTGACTGAGCTGGACGCTTTCTTGCTGGTCTGAACAAGGCGGCAGTCAAATGTCAGAGAATTCCGGTGAACGGCTTTCCGTTGCTTTTCTCTGATCTTCGTACCACCTATCCATCTCCTACCAGAAAGCCACGTGGAGATGGTTACCCTCTATACCGAGAATGGGGCTCAGGCTTACTGGTGGGGCTTACGCTTGAGCGGTATCGTTCGGTGTGTAAGGGCTGAGAGTGGTGGTGACGGTAGTGCTGACCACTAGAATATTCTAATACTTTTCTGAACTTTGTATCAGAAAAGTATTAGAATATTCAGAACCTTACAGTGAACAAATTCAGAATTGTTCAAGCCTCGTTCTAGTGAACGTTCTAATTTTTTATATCTGAAGGTTTAGAACGTTCTACTAGAACCTAGAATTCCCCAGGACGGGGGAGGGGGTTATCCCCTCTCCTTACAGGGGAAAAGGGAACCTTGCGTGTAAGACCCTACATTCGGATAGTAACTACCTTACGTGTAAGGTCTATGTAGGGTAACCTTACATTGGTAAATATAAGGTTACTATGTAAGGTAAACTTGACAGTGGTGCTTGGGCGAGAACTTCCCAGACTTGAGGTAGGCAGATTGCCCGGTATAGTGCACGGGGGTAACCCCCTCTCCCTAGGGCTAGGGTGTAACCTTATGCCCAAGACCTTAGCTTGGCTGGTTAATTACCTTATAGCTAAGGTGAAGCTAAGGTTGAGTTTTCACCTTATGCCTAGGGTAATTTTTACCGTATAGCTAAGGTAAATTGACAGAGGCTTGGTTACCCCTATACTGGGAGTGTACTCCAGTACCGAGCGCTGAGGGATAGGCAAGAAGGCAGGGCTTAGATAGACAGTTGCTGAGCACTCAGACAGCCTAAAATAAAACTCAACCGGCGAGCTGTTACAATGCTCAAAAACAAGGAATATTGACCAAGGTAACAAAGCGATGAATTGTTCAATACTCTAACCGAAGGGTGAAATGTACAGAGATAAAGTATTGATACACTTTTCTTCAGTAGCTTTTCAAATTCAGTCGCTTAATATTTAAAAAGGGCGTATGGCCACCTTTGGGAATCAAAGTTACCCTTCCACTGTGTATTGAATCCACAGCTTGTCCGGGCTATGGTCCCATTCCACCGAGTTCAGGAAAGTGTCCCACTCTTTCTTTGTCAGCGTATCCGGCTTTTGGAGAATATCCGGCATTGAAGAGATTCTGTCTGACCGGAGAACTCTATTCTTCGTTTTCTCTTCAAGGCTTTTAAGGAGTTTTGGCGCCGGGTGCTCCCAGTCCATTTTATCGTTTGCCCATTTCTGGTCGACGGGTATCATCGCTACCAGCCCGGGGTCGTTCATCAATTCAAGCCCTTTCTCACGCAAGGTGGCGTTGCGGCTGCAATGGTGCCCGGTCTTATAAAACACCGTGTTGCGTAGAAGGTTTTCAACATCCACTTTAACCTTATCTTTATCATACCAGGAAAGCCAGTTGCTGCTCTGGGCGTCTGCGGCAAAAAGCAGGAATTTATGCGGCTGGGTGTCGGTTAGCTCGAAAGCCAGCACCAGGCTGGTATTATTGGTATAATTGCCTATTTTTAAAGCCAGTTCTTCCCCGGTGGTAGCCAGCCAGTCATCATCAATGCGGCGCCATTCTTCTTCCTGCCCTTTTTCGTTGCTGAACCCATAATGTTCCCGGAAAAAGTCTTGGTATTTCGTTTCGGTTTTTACATTTTGCGGGTCGATAACATAACCCATATCAAAGGGAAGATCTTGTTTCACGCCGGACTCATCTCCGCCGGAAGCGGTCTTGAGTCTGGACTCAAGAGCCATGGCGAAGGACCGGAATTCACTGATAGCCGCGAACTCGGGGTATAATTCGTTTCCCTCTCTTAAATCTTTGATTTTCTTGGGGTCTTTCGGCGGGCCCAATACATGGACTTTAACACCGCTAACGCCGGGTATGGTCAACGGGTCTTGGCCAGGCTCATGATATTGCAGCGTTGTTGTGTTTACTTTTTCGCGCAGGCGGCGCAGGAAGTTAAGCTCCGTTTCTTTTGGAGCTGCGGCGCCGAGTTCTACTTCAAAACCCATTAATCCGTAAATGTTCGCGGCTAATTCATCGTCAATCTGCTTCAGACTATTCAGGCTGGAGGTAAGTTCTTCGACACTTTTCTTGATGCTCTTTTTAAATGTCTTGGTGACTTCGTCTTCGGAGTTCTCGGCCCAGGAAAGCCAGAGGTCGTCGACTTGTATTTTTTCGAATATGTCTTTGGCGTATCTGAACCCTAGAGTATGGTCGGTGTGCTCATGAGTAACAGCAACGATATGCAGGTGCTTGCCGGTATAGTCGGCGATATTTTCCGCTATCTTCTGCATTCTTTCCTGCGGGTTTTCAAACTTTTTCTCCTGGTACTGGTGATGAACGCCGCAATCTATCGCCACATATCGCGGGCTGCCATCCTGGGCATGGAAAGTAAGGAGAAAACAGTCCCCGAAACCGCAGTTATACATCCGGATGGTAACGCCGGATTTTTGTTTTTTCGTTGAAGTAGATGGTTTTGATGTTTTCTTAGCTCTAGGCATTATGCCACTTCCTTGCCGGGTTCAGAGCGGTGGAGGAACGAGAAAGATTCGTAGCTTGACTCTCTCCTCTCACGGTTCGCCTTTATGTGATTACGATAGTATTCGCGGCGCGGGTCGCCGAAATAGGTAGCGCGCATCGAAGGGCCCTCCTCGCCGGTAAGATATTCACGCATACTTTGCATCCGGTCTTCGCGCATGGACTTATAGATACAATACCTTATCTCGGATGCCTGCGGTTCTATTAGCAAAGTACACCCGCCACGTAAAACAAAGTCCGGCAGGTCACTAACCGCCTTTTTCCCTTCCTTATCGGCTTTTTCTTGATTTTTAAGGTCGAAATAGCCGTAGCGGCTCTGGATTATCTCGACAACCAGGTCGGTAACCGTATGGTCGTCGGCGCCGATGCGCCGCGCCGGGCGTACGGAGAACACCTGGAAATGTGGGATAGGGTCATCATCCATTCCGTAGAAAGTTTTCGGTGCTTTTTCATCCAGTATGATTCTGGCGACTTTAGCGGCGCGAAGGTCTTTAATTAAACGGTCGTGGAGTGTTTTCTGGTTATTTTGATTCTGCCAGAACATTTGCTTGCGGGTTTGCGAAGCCGGGTTACTGGGAACGATTTCGTCGAGGAATTCAGGAGTGATGATTTTCTGAAAAGCCGCGGAGTCTTCGGGGGGTTCCCATAGCAGGTTTTCCTGGGACATATTGCGCACGCCCCAGGGGATGATACCGCGCTGCCGGAAAGCCTGGATAAAAGCCAGCCGGTAGTTATGCCGGTCGTCGGTCACCATGTCGTAGTCGGCGGTAATGAGCGCCCGCAGGTAGTCGCCGAAGGTAATATCCACCGGCACGCAGTAGTCGAGAGCGCGGATGCAAATCTGAAGGACGTGCCCTGCCGTCTTGGCGGCTTCCTTGGCGAGCAGGTCGACCAGGTCGGGATGGAGCTCGCCGGCCGACAGATTACCGCTGCCGCCAGTGGCGACGCGTAAAAGACTGGCGATTCGCCAGTTGTAAACGGTGATAAAGGCATCGAAGACCGCCGCCACCAGGATAGCGCCCCGCGCGTGCGGCTCGGTGGTCTTACGCAGCTTCATCGGGTCGGGTTTCTCCGGAATCCACTCCTTGGTTTCGGGGTCTCTTTTGCCGATAGCGCTGCGCAAAGCTCCGTAGCTGCCGATGGCCTGCCCGAATTGATAGGCAAGCTCTCCCAGCAGGTTCTGGCTCTGTAATTCACCGCGTGTGCGGGCTATCTGGTTTTTTAATACCTCCGGATATTTGAAATGCTGGAAAAGGGCAACGATATCAGCGAAAGCTTCATGGAAGGCTAATACATCCCTATTTGAAGGCTCGATGAACCTCGGGTGCAGGCCGTCAAGTAATGCGTGGGTTGTCTCGTGGGCGATAATATCGTGAGAAAGGCAAGTGAATACCGTTTCACCGGGGTAGTTATCTCCCGGGTCGGTGGTAGAGGCCGGGAAATAGCCGAAAAGCAGCGCTTTTTTCACGGGACTATAATAAGCGTTAGCATCGCGCATGGCATGGGGGTAGGCGCGCAAACGCTGCACGTATTCATCTTGTTGTTTATCGGGCCCCTTAAAGACACGGTGGGGCGCCCATAAAGCCTTACGGCCCAACGCTTTTTCAAAATGGTTGATGGTAGTGCGGGCGACGGCGTAGACCATCTGCTGGTGGAACTGCGGGTTCTTGTCCGAGGAGGGCAACCCGTCCTGCGCCATTAATAAAGGCTCATTTAAGTCTACCGGCGCATAGTATACGTTGCTGGGAGCGTCGAAATCGACGACCTCCAGGTATTCGTCCACCGGACCGATTTTTAAGCTTTTGTCCCAGGGGAGATTCGCCGTGACCTCGTTAATATCGTAGGTCTCGATACGGCGACTCAAGCTGGGGTCAAAGGCGAAGTGACGCAGGCGGCGGTACGGCGGCGGAGGGATTTTTACTTTATTCGATGGTGACATTGCAAATCACCTCCCAACTTCAGAAATAGACTACTTTACTGCGTTAAAGAAGTTGTTTCGGGTAAGGCAACCTACCAGGCTTTGCTCCCTTCCCCAAGACATAGCAGCGCATTGCCGCATCGGTGAGTGCGTAGCCCCAGTTGATTAACTGTTCCTGTTCCTTGGTGCTAAAACGGTTAAGGCGCGTGCGAATTCGACACAACGAGCGTGTGGTCTTACTGTCATTAATGATTGGAGGCGCGCAGCCTTTCTTCTTGAGCCCGTACTTGTAGTTACTAATGTGGGTGGCTATGCCCCAATAGGCACCCTGCATCCTACTCTCCTGAAGATCCTTTACTAGCCATCTCCTGCGAAGGCGCCGGGTCTGCTCGGTAATGATGTCAATAGGCCGCTTGACACGAAGGGACCCTATGAGTCGAGACCATAATGACACTTCCCCGACTGAAAGTGGCGCACCAGCGTCACTCACCAGCACTGTTGTGTATCGGTCCCAAATCCGTTCAAGACCGAGATTGTCATAAACACCCCCGTCATCAAGGCGCATGGTCGACCGAAGCCTCTTCTTCCCCGGAAGGTCCATTAGACGGTTGCCCTTTTCACCTTCCTCCCACTCTCCCCAATCGCTAGGATCCTTTTCACCCTTCTTCCAGTCTTTCCAATCTCTAGGATTAAACCTGAGTGTGACGGGGCTCATAAATAGTGGGAAAGCGCATGAGGCAGCGACAGCGGTCGCCAACTGGATACTCGGTAACTCGACCTTACCCAGATGATACTCAGCTATGTAAGGTTGGGAGAACCGCACGCTGACACCAGTCTGTAGACTAGTTGCGTAGATGGTAAAACGAGGCCCTTCTTCATCCGACGGGAGATCCTGCAGGGTTGCTCTGCCGAAAAGCCCTCTCCTGTAAGGTCTTGCTAATCCCGCCACAATGCTTTCAAGCTCAATTGAGTGTGAGCAGAAGTCTCGTAATGGTTGGACGATCTCGTCCGCGAAGTTAGTGGCTACACCGTCAGCATCGAAAGCAATATGCTTCCAGTGAAATCCAAGGTATCCGGCAATAATAGAGCCTCCTGAGACGCTCGTGACCTCCGCAAGATGCTTCAGCCAGCCAAGCTCGTTGAGTCGCCAAAGACTGCCCAGATGGAACAGGGTTGCCCTAAAGCCACCACCCGATAACGCGAGCGCTGTGGATTTGGTTCTCAGCTTGGTGCCACATATGCTACAAGTTGGTTCTTTGTCACCCTTTTTACTCGCTCTGTAGTCCTTACAATTCACACAATAATTCCGCTGACGATCGCCCTCATAAAACCCTTTCTCCATGTGTATCTCCTCCATCCCCGAGACTAGGAAGGGGACTAACAAGCAGCACACAGAACATGGGTATCGAAACCCACATACGTTACGTTCCCCGTCAACTTTGGCAGTAAGACTTCTCCGATGTCAGCGTTATGTCATATGCTGGGAGTGTCAGTATAGTACCCAGCAAGCACATTGTCAAGTAAATTGCCAGAAGCAAAATGAGGCAAGGGTTTCTGAACATTCCAGCTTAGCCAGCTATCGGTGAAAATAACATTCTGGCTTTTTGTTACTTCTCACTAACTGCACGGGATGATGTGTGATATAATTCGGAATAATTGGCACTAAGCCTATTGTAGGAAAGTTGTCTGCCATTGTAACACAATTTAAATATTGGTTGTGGAGTCAGAAAGTGAAATGAGTCAGAAGCGGACGCAAAGTACAAGACAAAACTTCATCTACAAACATATAGACCAAATCAGAACGTGGTGGCGTCAAGCAAATGTGCATTCGCAAACAACCGACCCCCAACAATTACGTAGTATTCTGTCTGATTCATTCGCATGTTTTGCTATCGGATTGTTTCTATTTTACCTCTATCTCACAGAGCCATCCATCAGTACGATGCTGCTAGTAACATCTGGGATTTCATTAGTATTTGCAATTATTCTTCTTCTTGCTGTGTTCGTTGTTGATCACTGTCCAGCGTTTTATTCATGCGCTAAATGGTTTGAAGATCAATTTATAGTCATCTGGATCTTCATGCTCACTCAAGTAAGCGCCTTAGTCAGAATAATAGACGTGATTCAGACCGCAGCTCAAACAAACCAGATATTCATCCCCATTGTTTTGGCCGTTTCTGGTGCATATTTCATTGCATATCTTACGGCGATTTTCTGGAGGACCGCTAAGTTGAAAAAGCCTCGCCCAATACAAAACCTCCAAAATATGACACGGAGCCTTTTAATCTTTATTTTACTCTTAATGCTTTCAAATAAGATATGGCCTACTATAGTGAGAGTGGAATCATGGTGGAACTATATACTAATTCTTCTTATCGCTATCATACCATTGTCTATAGCCGTTAAGAAGGAACCTAAAAAACAACAGGTACTAATGCTTTCAACTCTAACAATTACAGGTGTCGTTATAATATTGCTGTTGGTAGGCACGCTGCATACGATGTGTCATTTGTGGTTCTGGTTCTGTTGGGCTTTGCTACTCATTGCGACTATCCTGCTATGCATTGGTATGACCCGAGAAAATAGGGCTTTACAGAAACATAACAAACTGAGACTTAGAAGCTAAATGATAGGATCATTGTAGCTACAAGAAATGCATACCTAGGTACTCCCCTTACAATTTGTGGGACTCGATTACACTTCACCGGTATAGTATGACGTTATTAGGGCATATTTATGAGCCAAAGTTACATCTTGATGATCTGTTCGATCTGCCCGGCTTCGACTCCGGCTCGGCCACCAATTTATACTAGATATTTTTACGTTCTTGGTCTAATTTATACAAACCGATAATGCAAAGGATTAAGCCAATGATAAAAGTTACGGCATATTCATCCGTAAGAGAACGTGTAGGTGAATATAGCCATAGAGTAAGTCCTATACCTAATATTGGTAAGCCTGCAACTCCTGCACTTTGATAAAGGGCTATGCGAAATGAGCGACGAATATAATTCTTTATTTCCTTTGTTTCTTTTTCATCTAATGGCATTATACATATCCTCCCTTTTGAACAAATTTACAAGCAATTATAGCAGAGTATCAAGGATAAGTAAGCTATGAAAATAAGTGGAAATCGAGGGTCAAAAAGTGGAGGTAACCAAAAGTAAACGATACCCTTAAATTCGAAGAACTAGGTGGTTTTAGGGTAATTTAGCCTTCAGCACTTTCTTCCGTTTGTGAAAGGTCTCAAAGTCGTAACAAAGCCATATTGATTACAGCCTACCATCATGGACAAAAGTAAAACTTTTGAGAAGACCCTTGCCGTTGCGTATTGACAGGAGTTAGGGTCTCCCTTAGATTAATTGGGCCGGCTAGACAGACCAGCCCATTTTGCGTCTTGAGGCTTAATGCTGCACAACGATGTTGAGTTATTCATCCCCTCTAAATCAACGAACAATCACTCGACATCAAGTAAGTGCAATACCATTCGACGTGGAGTTGTCGAGCGCGTAATTCGTATACTGACTCTAATGTTCCGTCCCCAGTCTAACAATTCCGATACCTCCTCCGAATATAGTGCTGGGACGTAACCTATGTGCACTCGCCTATTACGCCAAGATGCATCTACTGCTACAGCAAAGGGGTCATATACATTCTCAGGCTCGGGACGAAGCGAGAATTCTACCGGCACACTCGATCGAAGTGCTTCAGCTACCTCTGGCCAATCATAGTTTCTCCAGCCTGCTAGTTCAGTGACTACTCGCATTTCTCGTCTTAGTGTCCAATCCCTTTCTCTTATACTATGAAGAGTCATATATAAGTCCCGAAGGAGCGTTTCAGGCTCTCCAGGTAGCCACTCTCGAAGTTTATTTATTGAACAATGCTGTATCCATGTCTTCAAGTCGTGGTGTTCCGTATCCTCTTCGAGGAACTTTTGGGCAAGCACAAGAACCACAGCTCTCTCTGCCCCACATAGTTTGGAGATGGTTACAGCTTCTGTATTGTTAACACCATATCTAACATAGGATGAAACAGCTTCTAGAAAATTGCACAATTCTTCTGGTCCGCCAAGCTCCCTAGCAGCTATTGCCACTCCCCCCAATACCCACGGTAAGCGATACTCAAACATCTGTGAGACATATGCGGCTACAATGCCAGAGCGTGTTCTTTCTTGAAGATTCTGGTGATTGGCACAAATTATATTAGCAACCTCCGTCCACCTTTCACCGTTAATCCACGCCACTGTTGCGGCATGGTGATCAACGCGAGGGGGATAGTCTCTTGTGCCATAGGTAACAGGGCGCTGACGCCAACATTCACGGAGATTCACAATAGTATTAAATCGCTCCGGGGTGAAGACCATTTCAAAGGTCGGTTCAGTGCCTCCCACCCAGTCACTGATGATTTCACGAGCTATATTTTGTACTTCGTTGGCGGACCGCACCGATAAGCCAGAGAGGGAGGCAAGCCGATAAAGCGGCCTATTGGCACGTTGGAACCCCCTCCACTCAGATTGTACATAAAGGTGTAGAGCTTCTTTTGCAGCATTCCCCAGTTGTCGCCAGGCGAGAGTTTTTTCGATCCACCGTGAAAGACGACTATAGTCAACGGTTCCCGGCAGCTCTAATAACGCGAGCGCAGAAGAGTGAAGACGTTCAAGCCTATCCCTCCATACTCCCAAGGTATCGAACACAGACTCATCTACGCCCTCGAGTGAGGAGGCTAAGCGACTGAGAGCTTGGATTAGTTCTGTTTCATTCGTTGTAAGGCAACTACGAATGTCCTCTATTCGCCCAACAGGCGTATTGTAAACATCCCATGACAGATTATCATTAGCTGCCCCATCGTAAAACCAGTTCCATACAAGGAAGCATCGCCCCTCCGTATCAACCATAGCACGTCCAACCCGTCCGATGAGATTCGCGTAGCCTTGTGCAGGAAGTCTGAAGCGGAAATGCCGTCCCAATCCACTGCCCAAGGAACCAATAATTAAATCTTCTATTGGGAAGTTGACACCTTCGAGTATTGCTTGGTTGGCTACTAGCGTTGGTAAGTCCCCACGTCGAAAAGCTCTCTCCACTATGTGTCTTAACCATAGCGGGATGTCAGCATGGTCAATACCTACACCCCGCTTAAGGGCTGCTGGAAATCTATGGTTATGACCATAAACACTCTCAAATTTGGCTGACAGTGCTAGCCACTCCGCACGTATAGAACTCGGCTCTGGAATCTCTTGGGATAAACGGCTAACAAATCTATCGACGTCATCCTTGGTATAGAAGAATACAAGTATACTACCCAGCGTGCCACCTCGCTGTGAGCGAAGTATATGAAGTAGGAACACAGGCACGTCGTAGACCTGCGGACCTCGGATTTGAGCATGTGTCGCTATGATTTCTTGAGTATGTTTCTGGACTAATGTCGTTGTCCACGGTCTATACCCGGAGCCGATTGTTGCGAATAGAGCAAGTCTGGTGGGACGCCACGTAGCCCACCTTGAAACAAAATCATGGTCTTGTTGACCTAGCCATACTTCAAAATCTGGACGGTTCGGTAACACAGCACTCATGAACAGTAACCGCAGGTTTTGATTTTGTTCTGCGGATAGGAGTAGCCATGCGATAACGGTCTCGAATAGCCATCCTCTACCAGCTTCTCCAATTTTGTGCATCTCATCGACGACAATAATGCGTATTGAGCCTAGCACAGTAGGACTTCTTCGTAGAAGCCCGTCAAGCTTCTCAGGAGTTAGCACAAAGACCCTTGCGGATGACAGTGTATCGGCGTCCAAAGGATCAGCTTCAATACCGCCGGGGAGGGAAGAAACTTCAATTCCAATTCGGCGTAGGCGAGCCCTCAGACGAGATTGAATCTCAAAAACAAGTGCCCGTGACGGAACTACCCAGATTGCCTTACTATCGGGATTTCTGGTTAGTTCAAACAGTATAGCAATCTCGGCGACCAAGGACTTCCCTGCGCTTGTCGGCATGTTTATGAGGGAGATTCTTGCCGTATCGGAGACAATACCTTTCACCAAATCAGGATAAGAACGGAACGCCTCACGATGGGGTAGCCACATCTCTACTAAGGAATCCATTGTTAGCGTTTCTGAAGCCCAACCTGGTATGCCTATGTCTGATAGCCGCTTCCGTAGGCTCCTATTAGACATTTCTTCTGCAATTTCCTTCACTGTCAAGCCAAGCCATGTAAGTCGCGTATCACCCCAAGCCCTAGCTTGATTAATTGCGCTATCAAAATGGTCTTCGTAAGAAAGTCGTGAGTTCCATACCATCGACTTAGCAATGCTAAGGCATCCACTTAGCAGTTCCACCCAGAATGGACCATCCTCGGCCGAAGTAACCAGCCGAGAGAAGAAATTCTCGGACGAATCTCGCTCCCAACGAAGGAGTGTTCTGAAGTCTCTTCCAAGAAATAAAAGAAGCATGCGCCATGATTCTTGAATATCGCCGTCAAATGCAAGTTTGTTAATAGACCCGTCTCGGAGTAACCTTCGAGCTAGAGTGGCTGATTGAGCTTCCTGTTCCCCCTTAGAGTAGAATAGTATTGCATTGAGCGCAGAGTTCAAGCATTCTTCTGTATTTGAACCTAATTGGGAAAGATACTCGAAGATTACTGCAGCTACACTCAAGGCTTTGCCTACTAGTTGTGGCCCTAACAAGGCCTGTGCGTCGGCTGCCAAAGTAGCAAGGAGATATGCTCGTCGAGATAGGGCTACAAGATCGACATCACCAGCATTCTCACCAAATTGCACTCGATAGAATGCAACACGCAGGTTCTCGATCTCCTCTTCCAATACTGCCGGAGTGAGACCTTCGCCTAAAAGTTGAGCAGCGGATTCACTTTGTTCTTGGTTCAGAAGATATTCCATAGATGTCGGAATACATCCTCTCTGAATTGACTAAAATCAGCTATCTTTATGATGACCACTTGGCAATGAACATGGCTGTTGGAGACTGAGTCATCTATTTTTCTTGAAAATGAGCGTACGCATGATGTAGTGTAATTTGAGCCGGTACCAACTGCTCCCCCCAGCCTTTTTGAACCATGGGGGGGAGAAGCATAGAATCTGCGTGGCATTTCACTAATAAAGGTAGCAAGAGGTTTATCGGTCCTTAAAAGATCGCTTCCTCGGAGGCAGCGGTAAGCTTCCATAAAGCTCTGGCGGGCTGTACTGTCTGAGCCGGAAAGTTGGTTTGCCGCTTCAAATAAAGCCGCTTTGACAGCACCATCCGTCCCCTTACATTCCCAGATCAGGAAATAGTAGCCGCTGTCTGCTTCACCAACCTCAAGCAAGTCGATTCCAGGAGTAGCAGAGCTTGCCTTGGGACGTGGAGGCTCAAAGATGCGTGGATGAACACGGCCGTTCTTAGCTAAGTATATCCTTAAGCAAAAAAGCAGTACCTCTACCACGTGTCCCAAAAAGTGGTCATCGTTGCAGACAGGAATTCCGCGTAGCCAGTCACTCCCCGAGCGGCAAGTCCCACGTGCAAGTGCTCGCGCGATTATTATTCGGTCCTTTTCAGACAACTTCTCTTTTAGTAGTACCGCTTTGTCCCACAGGTCTAGGTAGCGGTTGTCCAAGCGAGCACTTGCTATCGAGCAAGCCATCTCATGCACTATCTTCATATAATCTGGTGATCCACGGCAGATTGTGATGCCAAGCGTCCTACATAGATGTGGCCGGGGAGTGTCACCTCTGTCAAGACGCAAAGTCCCCCATTGAGATAGGTCAGGAACATTAGCTACAAACAATGCATCCATATTAAGCCTAGCAACCTTTTACATTGGGCTAGCCTATCCTGTTCTCACGAGATGCCTAGTTCCTTCCGTAAGAAGTGAAAGTGCTTCTCAATGTGGTCATAGAGGAATCTAGCATCAGGTTCAGCATTAATACCGAATTCCGGTCCCAGAGCAACTGTCTCTCGCCATCCATGAACTTTACTGAGTACCTCATCAGGTACTAAATGCAACTTAGGGATGATTATGTCTAGGGCATCCCCCAACCATTTTCTAAATTCTTCTTCCTCCCAATCAATGAAATAGTGCGTAGGGTCTGCTTTAGGCATAATAACCATTTTCTCATAAAGGGGCCGGTATAATTCGTTTAGTTGCTGTTCAAGTGCCTGTCGCCTCCACATGCTCCTTCGTTGCCACTTTTGAACTAAGTGGTCAAAAAGAGGGCGAACGGTGGCTCCTATAACTGCTCCGAGAAAAGCAGCGCTTGCCATAATGATGACTGACCAGAACGGATTCAAATTAGCCATCTCGTAAATCCTTCATTTCTAAGTCCATTATACTGCATATGACTCATTACACGAAATGACGGTTTGTTTAGCTCGAATCCCCGCTTGTTCCAAATCGTATTAGACCTTTCTTCAGTTCACAGAAGGCACATCCCTGCACATGAGCCTAACGCAATATTGGGCTTTATGCCACATATGGTATAATGGTTCTAGAGAGTAGGAGGCCAAAATGGCTAAAACCAAGGGAGGCAAAAAGATCGTTCTTGTCTCTAAATACAAAAGGGCTAAGCCAAGCGGACAAAGAAAAGTGATGAGCAAACCGAAAACCTTGATCGGAGTCCTGGCGAGTCATGATAGCCCAGCCAAAAATGAAGCGCTTGCCTCTATCTTTCGTGAGGCATTTAAAGATCCCGGTCTTAAGAGTTTATTAACCCAGTTCCGCTTTATATTCACAGGTGGAACTTATAGACGTCTTTTTAGTGGCGAACAGGCCCACGGAGCCATAACAACTGAGGTTCGCCATCGTCTCAGCGACGAGATAGGAAACTTTCTTCATAACGATTGTGGCGTTATCCGGTTGCCTTCTACTGACGAAGGCGGTGTGGTTATGTTATCGCATCTGGTAACTCAACGCAAACTAAGCATTATTTGGCCATTCTTGTCGCCAACTACTGCCCACTTGCTTTTTCCCGAGAATCTCGCTTTGCTACGTCTAGCCGATCAGTGGCGTGTGAAGAAACTCATGAATAGAGGGTCTATCAACGAATGGCTCCGTATCGAGGCAAAACGCGATGCCAAACTAAACATGCAGCCAATTCCATTTGACACGACCTTCTCTGGAAGTGGTGTGACTGTGAAATACAGGGAAGCCAAATTGGAAGAAGAACGGCATTCTGTGGAGTGGGCAGAAATGACCTCACCGAATTTTGTGGAAGTAAGGAAGCAGGACCAGGGGAACGCGGAATTCCAAAAAGCGGTCGTGGCCTTAATCTCTCACGATGAAATGAAGGAGCGGATGTTAGACTTCGTGATCGATTATGAGCATGAGTTAGCCAAGTTCAAATCCATTGTCGCAACTGGAACCACCGGCAAGCTGATCCAAGAAGCATCGCCAGTTCTTGCGAATAAAGTTCAGAGATATCACTCCGGTCCCAAAGGGGGTGATATTGAAATTGCGACGGAAGTCTTGTGTGGTGGATGTCATGTAGTCATTTTCCTCGTTGATCCCCTTCATCCACACCCTCATATAGAGGACGTCAGGGTAGTGTTTGGGGCCTGCATGATTAATGACCAAGTACGCATGCTTTCAAACGAGATACAAGCAAGGGATTGGATGGACATTGTCGTCAGAGGAAGGTAGATCGTGCCTAACAAAGGCATGCAGCTAACAGCGCTTCGCACCACAGCTGATGCCTGGGGCAAGGTTTCAAGTTGTTGGTGTCCCATCATGCCCTTGAAGTGTCCTTGCATCGCTCCTTAACTAAGACCTGCCTTCTTTTTCGTTTGCCCCTATTCTACTAGCTTCCAGTCTCCAACTACCTTATCGTTAATTCTCAAGATTATTTACCATCCCTGAGTGCACCGGAACCACTAAACATATCATCATAGGCTTAGCAAATTGTCTTTCCCCAGCATGGACCGATGGTTGAACAACATACTATATTTTTTAGTCAATGGCTCCGGCAATATCACTCCTGTTTTATCGTTACACCGGTGGGCAGACCCTAGCCTCTCTTTTCCTGGCTCCCAACTTAGCGGTTAGATGCGGGATCATCCGCCTCGCAGAGTCCCATCATACCTCATACGGGTTTGGCCAGGAGGGCAGGGGCACCATGTTGTGCACACGGGTTTGCTCAAATGAGCTCCCAAAACTGACAGCGGCGTCTCCCTGCCCACCCTGATGCAATTATAACACCTCCAATATTTTAGACTGCTACCGGTATCAGTGCCGGTTTTACATCCTGGTAATAGGTCTGATTCTTAACCAGAGCAAAGGCCAAACGCAGCAGCCTGTTAAGTGCTGCCCCCACAATCTCCCTTCCGCTGAGAGGATTGGCATGGGCCGGCCGTTCTCGCCTCTGCTTTGCCCAAGCACGGAAATCAGGGTTGAATCGCAGCATAGGGATGACCGACGTCCATGCACAGTATCTCAATAACGGACGACCTTGCTTACTCATCGGTGTTTTTGATCTCTTCTTGCCGGCTGATTCCGATTCAGTGGGATTACTGCCAGCCATCTTTATCATCTGCTTGGCACTCCGGTATGCTTTGAAGCAGCCGAGTTCTGCCAGTAACCCAGCAACAGCAATATAGTTGAGCCCCCTTATCGAGAGCAAGTATTTCCCTTCTTCTGTTTCATCTACTAGCTTGACCAGCGTCCCTTCCATGATGCTAATATGCTGTCTAATTAGCTTAAGCTTATCGACCAAGAATGCTATCTCATAAGACACCGAGCGGGCGCCAGCATCGATCCCGATTGATGTTCTTGCTGAGTAATGGAGCGCTCTTAGTTTCTTCCGCATCAGGCGTCGTCCTTTGTGTCGGGCTTCGATTGTAGCCACAAATTCACCCTCCGTCATCCCGGCTATTACCCTGGGGATAGGGCATGTGGAAAGTACGCTCAGAGCCGTCAGCCCACCGGGGTCTTTGAAGACTTGAGTGAACTCGGGAAAAAGCGCATCCAGAAGCCCTTTTACCAGGTTGGTTATTCTGGTCCTTTCCTTGACCAGCCGCTGATAGGCGTTGTGTGATGCACGAAGTTCTGCATAAACACCTTGCGGGATGACACTCTCAACAAATTCCCCGGTACATAAGAGCTGCGCCGCCACCTCGCTGTCTCGATAGTCGTTCTTCCTGTGATTGATATCCTTCCCCTCACGCCTTCGCTTCAAGGTATATTGGTTAATGAAACGGAATGGAATGCCCCGCTCATCAAGGTAATAGGCGATATTTCGCCAGTAGTGACCTCCAGTCTCGATGGCAAATATGATACCCCGACATCTGGATTTCAACATTTCCACTTTGGCTCGGTCCAACATCATTTCCAGGCCTTCTCTGGTATTATCGAACTTGAATTTGGCCCGGGTGGTGAAATCTTGAGTGATTGCGACCGCGGCATGACTCTTCTTGTGCGGGTCGACTCCAATGACCAAGTATCCCTCCGGCACTTGATTTCGTTTCCTGGCTGCACTATTCTGCATCTGTGATGGCTCCTCCTACTTTAGTTTCGGCGTCAAACTGTACACCGTTCTTTCTATTGTAGCCGGAGCCATACTTGTTAGTTATTCTATATACTAAAACTGACTGTTGTGCAATCGTACTTAGTCGCTACACGGACGCGTGAGATGGCGGCACTGCAACAGCTGCTTATATCGCCCCCCCAACCCATTCTAGCGAGACCCTTGACAAATAATTTGTAGTGTGTTACATTGTAACTAGGTAGCTATGATACAAGTAAGGAGGTCTGAAATGCCGGTGATTCGTATTACTGACGCCACATGGGACCGCTTGAAGCGGTGGGCCATCCCTCTCGAGGATAGTCCGGAGGACGCTGTACGGAAAGTATTGGAGGCAGCTGAAGAACATCTAAAATGCCGTGAGACAACAGGTGGGAGTAACCAGACGAAAGCCAGGACACGAGCAAAAGGGAAGAAACTACGCAAAGGGATGAAAACGCCTCAACAAGCATATCGTTATCCTATCTTAGAGACTCTGTATGAACTCGGCGGTAGCGCTTCGGTTGGCGACGTGCTAAAGGTCGTAGAAAAGAAGATGAAGCCACTTCTTAACGAGGTTGATTACCAGATGCTTCCCTCGGGTGTCGACGTTCGCTGGCGCAATACCGCAATGTGGGAGAGGTTTGACCTGGTGAAGGAGGGATTGCTGAAGTCTGATTCTCCAGACGGGATTTGGGAACTCTCCGACAAAGGTATTCAGGAAGTAGAAACAAAGAAAGGTTTGAAAATTTCGTAGCGTCCAGACTAGAAATGTCCTCCACAATCAATGACATCCGCCTTTTCAGGACTAGGGTGAATCACGTAGCTAATAATGATAAACTTGTAAACGATTGCAGGGCTAAGGATGATCGGCAATAACCAACTGCATGCCACTGAGATCAACGTAGAAGGTGTGGATCCCGAAAGACAACAGGCTGCCGTTGACGAAATACTCTGGCTTCTCCAAATACTGAGCACAGTAACCAGAGAATCGTTAGGGGACGTAATGGTGAGAAGAGTTATTATTGCCAAAGACTTCGATGCGACCATAAACGCGCTATCACCACAATGGAAAACGTCTGAGGTCAAATACAAAGCTCAACGTCACACGGTCCGGGCTATAGGAAAGATCATCGAACATGTCGAAAACGATAATATATCATTTAGCCTAGTATTTGACGGCGAGGTTTTCCATAGTTGGGACGAGCAAGCCAAGGCATTTAGGTTCGAGAAATTCCTCCATGAGCTGGTTCACGTAGTCATAGACGCGGGACGCTTCCAAAAATTAGGTGCTGGGAAGTATTACCCCAATGAGAAGACTGCAGAGGGTATTTGTCTGTCACTAGCCTTGAACGCCACGAATGAATACAAGGTTGACCGGAAAGTAGACGAGCTTTGCAAAAAGTTTATTTCCGATAACGAGCATCAACCTGTGCCACTAGTAAAGCTCTATTTGGCTGAAGGTTTCGATTTTCGAGCCACGCTGCTTGAACTTATGGGTAAAATGCCTGAGTTCATTGTTCGGAATGTTCTAGATTTCAAAGAGTGGCGCATTGCAATTGATGAGTTATGGCCCCGTATTTGCCAATTCTTAGACGAGTTGCTGACTGTCTTTGCGCATTGTGCTGCCATATATGACCAGGAGGAAGAGTGGCTCCAAACTCTGGCTGACGTATCACAAACAGAGGCTTACAGATCGTTTCTAGGCGGTCATATCGAAGCGATACACAAAGAATGGCAGAGATTGTTTAATGAACCTCCTGCCGATGAGACAGAGAACCTTCAAGCCATAGCGAACGAGATAAGAGGAATCTTCCACAGATGTGGGCTTACTCTTACCAATGTCCCTGACGGTATATATGTGAGCGTTGACTTTGTCTAAGGCAGACATACCCTTTGAACTTCAGTTGTGGAGGGGGGAGTGAATTATCGTATGTCTTACAGGTCATTCCGTTGGCAGTTCTTACGGGATCAAACAATCACTCATTTTGTTCAGCCTAAGGCCCACATAACAATCTAGCGGCTTGTGTATTCCCAATTGGAAGTCTTTCTAATACCTCCTTATAGTCTGTGTTATAATATTTGTCAGTATAGGTTACATAAAAATGCATAGGCTGGGAAGGCTTAATTCTCAGCCAGCGGAGGTTCTGATATGGCTGAAAAAGGTATTGAGGTAACAAAGCACGGCGACGATAAACGTATAGTCATCTCACATCATGGTGTGGAGATTCGTTCTGAAGGCAAACCTGTAAGGGATACAGTAACAGGGGTGGGTTATGTATATTTGGTCGTAGATTGCTCCGGAAGTATGGAAGAGGGAAACAAACTTAATCAAGCCAAAAAGGGTGCAATGAATTTTGCAAACGAGGCTCTAAATAAGGGATACCTTACAGGATTAATTAAATTCGACTCATCTGCTGCTCATTTGTGTGAACCCACCCGTGATATCTCACTTCTGGAGAGACGCTTGAAAAATATTGAGATAGGAGGGAGCACCAATATGGCTGAAGCCATAAACATGGCCTTCCAGAAACTTAGGAATCGAAACGGGTTGCGCGTTATAGTTATTGCAACTGATGGTATGCCAGATTCCGAAGAAGAAGCTTTATACGAGGCTGAACAGGCTAAGAAAGCAAGAATTGATATAATCACCGTTGGCACTGATGATGCAGATAAGGATTTCTTGAGAAAGCTGGCTTCACGAAGTGACCTGGGAGTCAAGGTGTCAAGGGAACAGTTTGGGAAAGGCATTAGTTCAGTAGCAAAGATGTTACCACAACTGGAAAGCGGGAAAAAAGAGGAGTAACAAGAGGTGCAAGAGGACTGGGAAATAGAGTGGGCAGATTATTACAAAATACTTCAGGTTGACTCTTCAGCCGAACCAGAGGTTATTGAGGCTGCCTATCGAAGGCTAACTCGGAAATACCACCCTGATGTAGATAGGGGCCCGACTGCCAATGAGCGCATGAAGAAAATCAACATAGCTTATCGTAATTTAAGTGACCCCGATAAGAGAAAACGATATCATTCAGAATGGCTGCAGAAAGTTGGAAAGGCTGCTGGAACTTCTGTGGGCGAACCCCCAAAACCGGTAGTTGACCCACAATATATCAAATTCCACGATGTGGAGCCTAGTCAAATTCAGACCTCATCTTTTGTCATCCGAAACCTAGGCGGTCCCTACAGTAAGATCTGGTTCAGCAATCCGGATTCCTGGGTAAGAGTAATAGGTTGGGAATCATTATCCACCTCTGATGAGTTACCCCTAGAAGTAAAAATTGAGGCGGAAGGGGAAGAGTGGGGAAAGAGTTACATAGAGTATATCAAAGTCAAGCTAGACGAGGAAGAAACCCAGGTCCGAATAGAACTTACGACAAAGCCAGAACCAGTAAGAAAGAAAGCGGCAGTAAGCGGTGTTCCCAAGGCTAGGCCAACCACTCTACCACGAGGCGGTCCGCGCCGCGGAACACCCGCTGGAACAACGATCAAGCATAAAGGTTTCCCAGCTTGGGGAAAGTGGTTTCTTGGTCTAGCAATTTTGGGTTTAATAGTGACGCTAACTGTTCAACTTTGGCCATCGGGTTCGCCATCTGGAACTACAACCACTATGCCTGACGGCACCAGGATTGCCTTTTCCTCCATTCGCAGTGGCAAATGGGAAATCTATGTCATTAGCGCTGATGGCAGTAACCAGACCAACCTCACAAGGATCCATGCGGTCGGTACGGATCCAGCGTGGTCACCCGACGGTACCAAGATTGCCTTCGTCTCCAATCGCGATGGCAACTATAAAATCTACGTTATGGATGCCGATGGCAGTAACCAGACCCGACTGACAGATAATTCTCCCGATTATTTTACTCCAGCGTGGTCACCTGACGGTACCAGGATTGCCTTCGTCTCCAATCGCGACTACAACTATGAAATCTACGTTATGGATGCCGATGGCGGTAACCAGACCCGACTGACAAAAAATGTTGCTTATGATTGTTCTCCAGCGTGGTCACCTGACGGTACCAGGATTGCCTTCGTCTCCCCTCGCAATGGCAACTATGAAATCTACGTTATGGATGCTGATGGTAGTAACCTAATCAACCTCACAAATAATCCTGCCAATGATTATTCTCCATCGTGGTCACCTGACGGTACCAGGATTGCCTTTTCCTCCTGGCGTGATGGCCGCTGGGGAATCCATGTCATGAATGTTGATGGTAGTAACCAGACTCGACTGACAAATGCACTACTCGAGGAAAGTGATCCAGCATGGTCACCTGACGGCACCAGGATTGCCTTTTCCTCCATTCGCAGTGGCAAATGGGAAATCTATGTCATTAGCGCTGATGGCAGTAACCAGACCAACCTCACGACGAACAGTGTTGAGAGTCGGCACCCAGCTTGGGCACCTCGTTGATATGAATAGTCAAAACCTTAGAGTGCTCATCATATATATCTAACTCCTCTTTGCCTGAAAAACTTGCCTATTTCGTCTAGTAGCCTCTCATGCGAGAGGCTCTTTCATTTCCGTTTTTGATTACGACTCCCGGCCCGGGAGGGAGAGACAAACGTGCTAGGTTATCAGATTTAACAAAAGAGGCTTTTGTTTAATAATGAAAGTGTAAAAACAAAAAAGCACCTTAAAAATTGAATATCGGCAGTCCAGAGCCTTGCCTTGTGGCTAAAAAATACCCTAGCTAGCGGTAACTAGGCTAGGGCAAGTCTAACAATGGAGGTGTGCTCACAATGCTAGACTATGTTGACTATACCATAGGCTATAATGGCTATCAAGGCAACGGCAACGGATATGACCACCTAGACGGCGACTGGGCACTATACTATAAGGTAGCCAAAGGCTTTAGATACAGGGTAAAACCAGAGGATAGGCAGGACTTCCTACACGACCTCTTACTGGTTATGGCTAGGGTAAAGGCAAAGTATGAGGTAGTCAGCAAGCCTTTGACCGAAGCGGGACTAATAAGGGTAGCCTGCTATGAGGTAGCCGAATACTGGCGAAAGCAATTCAGGCGGACTAACGGGACAAATTGCGGGAGGTGTAGCAAGACACAAAAACGCCAATGCCAAGAGCGGGACTTATACCGTGAGTGCCCAAAGGCTATCAAGATAGAGAGCCTTGACAAGCTGGTAGAGGATGGAGACGGTAACAAGATTGAGCTTTACCAGATGATTGCCGATGATAACGCCATTGACATACTGGCTATGCTAGACGCAAGGCTCACTCTCAACGGTTACCCTAGACGGATAGTCCAGATTGCTTATAAAAAGTATGCTGGCTATTCCCTCACCGACAGTGAGCGAAATTACCTTTACCAGCACAGGAAAAAGGCTCAAAAAAGTTTGGCTTTTATCTAACGAATTGGTGATTTTTGGCGATGTATATAGTGAGAGGGTAAAACCTCTCCTAGAGTTTTGGCTAATGCCAGCGGGGTGCGGGTTAGGCAAGGCTCTGGACAACTAAATAACAGGCTTCTACTCACGGGTAAGGTTTACCTCGTTTTGGGGATACCCCTATAAGTGGCTAGTGGACTAGCTCACGGGCAAGGTGGGCTAGTCCACAATATCAATAGTGCCAGCGAGTTGCGGGCTATTGATAAAGCGCTTAACGGGGTAGAGGATAAAAACAAGGTGATAATTGCTCGGTTTGATATAGGGTAGGTCTTACCTCTGAAGTAGATAGCCACCACGATAATAAAGAAGAAAATCACAGGCAAAAGAGCCTCGGATTGATATAGGGGCTCTCTTGCCTTTTTTTGTGCCCATTTTCAGGGGGTAGCCGATAATTCGGCTACCCCTTTTTGTTTGTCTTGTCCCCCATTCCAATGTGCGCCGGTATCTTTTGGCGGTTAGACAGGATTAGCTATCCCTTCTAACCGCCTTTTTTATTCCCTCGTCCCCTATTTCAAAGCTAAATGAGGCTGTGTGACACAAACCCCCTTGACAAAGCCCTCTGAGCAGTTTATACTCTGTATCAATACCAGCTACGCAGGAGGGCAGGACAATGCTATCAACCAGGCGAAAACCGTTTCCAATAGGAGGCTCAAAGGGAGTCACCCTGCCAGGTGGGATGAAGGTCTCCGACGAGGTCTCAATTGCTGCCAGCGACCGGCTATTGCTCATGGATACCACCGGGGAGCTTTCCGAGGACAGGCTTCTCCAGTTCTTTATGGAATCTGTTGAGCCAGCATTCCAGCGCTGGCTTGAATCCCGGAAACAAACGGGTACCTTTAAACCGATGGAGGCGGAGGAAGCTGCCAAGACAAAGCCCGGCACTGTTGCTATCCCCCCAGGATTCTTGCCCGGACCGCTGATTTACGATGTCACCTGCCCCAGATGTGGCGGAAGGTTTGGCTGGGATGTGGCTGCTGGTGGAAACCGCCTCTATTGCCTCTACTGCGGTATGCCAATTGAACTCATACTCTGAGAGAAAGAAGGGACGCATGAACGAAAAGAGTAATAGAGCCCGAGCACCAGATGAGGAAGGGAAAGCAGCCATAGGCTGGCTACGCAATGTCCTGGGCAGCATTGTGGAGACCGCTCCGCTCTCGCCATGGATACAGACAAAGACTGCCGGCATGATACGGCGCCTGCCGGACTGGCTTGTGGTGAACTGGGCAGAGGCGCTCAATATCGACTTTATCAAGGGTTACCAGCTATACCCCGACATGGCAGATAGTGTTCGCAGCGACAAGGGCAGGCAAATGGCGCAGCACTATCTTGAGAGTCGTGATGCCATGCCAGCAGCCAACTGCCTTCAGCAGCTCGTCCCGTGGATGGTGAGGCGCTCCCGTATGGGAAAGCTGCCAATGAGTCGTGAGATAGTGGAAAGAGAAATCTGTGCCCTGGCTCTGGCACCATGCACACCCGACGGATGGGAGTTTGCCGAGCGGGCAAGCTCAGCCCTTAAGAGTGATGAGCGGGCCAATCACCACCTCATCGATTATCAGATTGCTCTTGTGAAGGGTGACAAGGAAAGGCTAGGGAGACTCGACGATGTTCTTGCCGGTGGTCGATACGGTAAGTGGATATCGGAACGTATTGGGGAGATAAAGCGTTTAATGGGACTTGAGCCGCCACGCTTTCATATTCGCTACGGTGAGCGCACTCCCCAGTGGGACTCCCTTTGGGAGAATATATTCTTAGGAGGTGAAAATGAGTAACAAGGTTGCAGCGGTTTGGGCGAGGATCTCCACCGAGCCCCAGCAATCACTGGACAGTCAGGTAGCCCGGGCAAAAGCAGAGCTGGAGAAGCAGGGCTACATCGTGCCACCAGAGCGCATTCTCAAGGTAGACTGGACTTCTCTTGACCTCTTCCGCTGCCCCCAGTTTCAGCAGCTTCGCGGCTGGATACAAAAGAAGGAGATAGGCGCTCTGGGAATTTTTGACCGTGACCGCCTCAATGCGATTGGGTTGCAGAGGCTCATATTCCTGAGCGAGTGCAAGGAAAAGGGTGTTGAGTTGGTCATCTGTCAGGGGCCTCCGATTCTAAATGAGCCGGAGGGGCAGCTCGTCGAACTGGCTCTAGCACTAGGCAAAGAGAGACAGGTGCTCCGTGCCCAGCAGGGCTCAAGAGACGCGCTGAGGGAACGCGCTACCATAAAAGGCTTACCTACTACCTGTCAGGCTCCCTACGGCTATGACTGGGATGAGAGCCGCAACCGCCTAGTTGCCAACGCTAACTGGGAGACCAGGGCACTGGTAGTTAATCTCTTCCTCAAGAGGGCGACGCTCAAAGGCATAGTCAAAGAGCTAGGTAAACGCGGCATCCCCAGCCCCAAGGGTAGAGACTACTGGTCAGAGCCTACCCTCTCGCTCATCCTGAAGGACACGGTTAATTTCGGTGAGTACCGGGCCCTACGCCGGGAGAGCGTTGAACCAGCTTATCGCCGAGGAAATACCTACGGCAAAAGCTCGTCAAAGCACCTGCCGGGTATGCCATTACCCAACATTGTAGTGGAGAGGCCGATCATCACCAAAGCGCAGCATGACTGGATTCTAGGCCGTCTCGAGCAAAACCAGATAAACGCCAGACGCAACGGTAAGCGGGATTACCTTCTCCGCGGCATGATTTACTATGAAGGCGATAATCTCCGTTACTACGGCAGAGACATAAGGCACATGTCTTGGGCATACCGCTACTCAACACGCGGTCAAAGGAATGGTAATCCAAGGCCGTATCTCCCCGGGCGAAAGCTGGAGGCTATGGTGGAAGCCAAGGCTCGGGATATCCTCACCAGCAACGAGGTGCTTGAGCGTGAGCTTGGCTGGAGAGAGGAAGCCGTCAGAGAGACTACCTTGCGGCTGGAAGGTGAGGTGAGGAGGCTTGACCGTAAGTCCAACGAGAATGTGAACGCTGAGTCGGAGTTGGTAAGCCTAAGAATCCGGGGCAGGGTCTCAGACGAGGCTTACCAGAGGCAGCAGGGCTTGCTGCTGGCCGAGCGGAAGTGGGTATCTGAGGAACAGGAAAGAATAAAGGAGAAGCTTAACCATCTTGAGGAACAGTCGGTTTCCCTGGTGGGACTTGAGCAGCTCCGGGAACAGATGGGAGAGAAGCTGGACTCCCCCAAGTTTGCTGACAGGCGCTTTATCCTTGAGGCTCTTGGCACCAGAGTTATTGTTACCACTGACGGTGCTACAGAGGTTGAGTTTGCCATCCCCGGCAACAGTCGTAACAAGTGTGTAACTGCCTTAAACCTTCCCCTGAACGCTTGCCCACGATATTAAGTTGTTCCACTAAACCCCCTTTTGGCATCGGTTAGACTGGGCAAGTTCCTAACCTAGCCTAGTAGTCAGCTACCGTCTAGCTGCCACCCGCTAGCCTAAACGGTGCTGCCACTATATATATCGGGATTTGAGGCTAAAATCTCTACATCGGGATTAAGGTTTTTTGCTCTCTCTTACGGTATCGCCACAGGTATTGACTATCTGTAGCGGTTAGCTTTTGCCCACTTGTTATCTTATGGGCTATCCCTATTAGCCTTTGTGGGCAACCGCTTAAAAAGGTCTTGCTATCTAGCCAAGCGTCAAGGTCAATTGCCTTGTCATCGGCTATCAGCTCTCCGAGCTCGGTTAGGTTACCGTCATCATCGGCAATCGGCTTGTCTAGGCTCTCCAACCTGACAGCCTTTGGGCACTCCGAGTATAGCCATTCCTTTCGGCATTGACGCCTTTGCGCCTTGCTACAGCTACCGCAATCCAGTCCGTTAGTTAGCTTGTATTGTGCTCTCCAGTAGTCGGCTACGGTTAGGCTTGCTACCCGATACATCGCTACCTCGGTAATGGGCTTGTGTCCGTTATTCCTAGCTACATTGGCAAGCGTTACCATTATATCGTGTAGCAAGTCCTCTCTATCTTGTGCCTGTGCCTTGTGGCTGAACCGTGAGGCTACCTGATAATAGGCAAGCCAATCGCCGTCTAGCTGGCTGTAGCCGTTATCGTGAGTTTGGGCTTGTCTTCTGCTACGCTTTGGACTAGACTTGATATGGCGGGGCTTTGTCGTGGAGCTTTGGCAAACTGCCAATTGACGGCACCACTGGCAAACGCCCTGCCTTGTTTCTAGCGTCCAAATCTTATGACAATGACTACAATGTCCTGTTAGCACGCTTCCCCCCTTCTTTTTTGATTAGGGCAAGCGTTCGGCTAGGCTTTATTCGGTTGTTAAGGTTCAGTTGCTTACGCTAACAGCTTTGCACAAAAAGGTATTAAGTAAAATGAGAGGAAGCAATTGCATCCTTCTCTCCCTCAGGGTAAGGGAATCAAAACACAGGCAAAAGTGAATGAATAATAGCTCAGCGGGGGAAAGGACAGGATAATCGTCACCAAGGGAGCGTCCGAGACGCTCTAGAATTGAAAATTAGGAGGGGAAACAGCTTTTTACGAAGAATGGGAGGGAGAGGGACCTGTGGAGAGGGTCCTTAACTCTTAATGTAGGAGTGTATCTTGGCGCTTCTTTGTTCCCTGGAATAGTGGTAGAGAGTCATGATGGGGTCAGATATCTCAGCGATTGATGCTTTCAAGCCGGCATCAGTGAGGCGGTAATAAACCCGTGATGGTGCTGGGGGGTAATCGTCTTGGATGGCTGATGCTTCAACCTTACCAGTTTCCATGACCCAGCCTAGTCTTTTCAAGTGACCGAAGTACCTGGTAAAAGAGCTATACCGCATCTTGAGTTCCTTATAAGGGATACGGCTAAGGTAATATTCCAGCCTCTCTCTGTATTCTGTTTCGGTAAAGGCAGGCAGCCCCTGCTTTATTTGCCTTTCCTCCTCACGCTCTACCGTGTCCCTGGCGTAAGCTCGGTGCAGGGCACTCTTATACTCAAAATGGATATCGGTCATCGGAGCTCCGATACCAGGATCTATTTGTTTTGATCCCTCGGGTGCATTGCCTTTTAGAAACTCAATGATAAACCAGGCTGTACCGAATGGTCGGAGAAAACCTCCGGTTGTTGGTCTAAGCTCCACCTTCCTTCACCTCTTTGTTCCATAGTCTGTCATACCAGTCTTTTAGCTCCTCACCAGCCACCTTTCTGTATTTTGCGGTGGTGTTGAATGAGACGTGGCCCAAGTGTTCCTGAAGTAATCTGAGACCGTCGCCTGAGTCATCAACTTTTACTGCATGGACAGCAAAAGCATCTCTTAACCGGTGGGGACTCACGTTGTGCACCCTCCCTGTTTCAGAATTAATCAGTTTTGGTAGGCCGGATTTCTCAGCACATTCTTTAACAATCTGCCAAGCCCGATGGCGATTGATGCCAAAGAGCAATCTTTCTCCCCCTCGGCTTACCGCTCCACCACGCTCAATATATTCTTTAAGCATTCCTAACGTGTCTTTATCCAAGGGTAATGTCCTCATTCTGTGGTACTCCTGCTCTTTAGCTACTGCCTTTTCTATCCTTACACCGCACTTTGGACAAAAGGTGTGGCTCTTCCCCAGTTTGGCACTACACTCAGGGCAGGTAAGCTTAACTCGTGACTTGAGATGCTGGATTGTGATAGTGCCGATATTGAAATCCGCATCCTTCACTTGAAGAGCTAGGGCTTCGCTGATGCGGCAGCCCAACCGTCTCAGAATCCTGATGAGGAGTCTGTCCCTCAGGCACAGTGCAGCGTTCTCAAGTTGTTCAGTTTCCTCTATTTCAAGGTATGCTTTCACATCCCACCTTTAACTGTGTTATTTCTTAGTCCAACCTCATCTAACAAGCATACTGAAGCAAGCAACGCCAAGACCCTTTCCATCTTGGCAAGAGGGAAAGTCTCATTACACATGCTGGCTCCGTGTCCTCTCGCTATTTATGTCTGCCGTGACTTTCTTCTAGCTCTTAAGCTTGCGCGTCTCTATTCTTAGATTATCCACTGGCGAATGCCGGTGATGCGCCAGACTTATATCGGATTCCGCTAGATTCAAATACCCTTTTAGAACTTCCAAGCTACTGTGCCCAGTCAATCGCTGCAGTGAGAAGATATCACCGCCGCTGCGTAGCCATAGTAAGCAGCCGGTGTGCCGCAGGGTATGTGGAGAACAGCGCACTCCGGTTATATTCGCTTTATACCCGTAACGTCTCATTAGACATTCCACTCGGTTTTTGGTAAGAGGATAGCCATCTTTCGTGAGAAAAACGAAGTCATGCCTTGGCAATGCCGGCAACGGCCGTCCTTGCCTCATGTATTTCCATAAATGCTTCTGCACCTGAATGCCAAACGCAAGAAACCTTTCTTTGTTTCCCTTGCCCATAATGCGGGCTATACGCCCTTTGAGGTCTAGGTCTTCCATCCTCAAATTTGTGAGTTCGCTCAGCCTAGCTAGCGTATCCAAGTACATGAGAAAGAGGCAGTGGTCTCTCAGGCCTTCAGGCGTAGACGTATCAATAGCGTTGAAAAAGTCAGAAAGTTGTTGCTCGGAGAAGGTCGCGATAACTTTCCTGGGTACCTTAGGTATCTTAACCTTGGAGAATGGTGAACTTTCTACTAGCCCCTCAGCTATCCAACCATTCCAGGCTGCGCGTAATGCTCGCAAGTATGAGTTGACGGTATGTGGACTGAGGGACCCAGCTTGAGGTTTGGCATAGGGGTGATGAGCAAACTTGGGTCGTTGTTGTAAATCACGGATAAAACTGCGAATCTCTACAGGGCCAATTTCCAACGCATTGGTCGACAATCCTTGGCTTTGCAGGTAGCCTTTCAATAAATCAATTACCGTCCTTGTTTGATTGATAGTCTTCTCACTATCCCCCCTTGCTCGAGCAGAAAGAATGTAAAACTCCAGCAGGTCATCAAGCCTAGTTGGTGCCCTTTTTCGTAGTGCCTCTTCAAGGAAAGCGTCAATTTCGCTCACAAGTTGCCTCCTCCTAGAAGAGCCTGGAGTCTTCGCAGTACTTCTTTAGTCGGTTCCTCCCACCTGCTCTCAATCTCGCATAGCTGTGCTCGGCCTATGTCCAGTTCTAGACCAGCTTGGAATCGCTTTATCTTAATATTCAACCCAGTTTCAATAGCCTTTGTCTGCACATGTGCCCCAAGAATTTTTTCTTAATTTCGGCTATAATTGTATCAGGGGCACAAAAGGCAGAGTGGCAAGTTTCATATCTGCAAAACTTGCCACACGGGCAAGTTTAAAAATGGCTGAAAAATTTGGTGAGATCTTAAAGAAGTTGAGGAAAGAACATCACTTAACACAGGCGGAACTCTTGGCTAGGTTGCCTCATAAACGGCATCAAAACTATGAAGTGTCTGAGGTATCGAAGTGGGAACGTGGTAAGAGAAGACCACCCGAGGATGTAGTTGAGGCGTTTGAGTCTGTTTTTTCTACGCCGCCGGGTTATCTTCTTGAGGCAGCAGGGTATACCAAGGCTGCCGAATATCGCAGATTGATAGCTCCTGCTCAGATTCAATGGCTCCGCTTTGAACCCCTCGCTGATGGGGTGGGGTTGCGGCCAGTTACCATTAGGATTAATAAGAGCACAGGAGAATCTCACGCTCTGTTAGTGGAAAATGGAACCGAGCGTGAGATACCAGTCATCTATGACCCCTACCGGGGCATATGGAAAAGACAAACACAGGAATAATACATGCAATATTCCTGTGTTGCCTCCTCTATCTAAATCGGCGCATCCCAAGGTTAAGATTATCCACTGGGCTAGCAACTGAATGTGCCCTCTTAACATCAACGTCGGCCAATTCACAGTAATGGCGCGTCATCTCTAAGCTCGCATGACCCAGCAACCTTTGTAGGGTGAAGACGTCCCCGCCATTTCTCAAGAACATAACAGCTCCCGTGTGCCTTAGTGTATGGGGTGAGCATCTAACGCCGTCAATGGCTGCTCTACTACCATACTTGGTCATCATTTTTTGGATTCGGTTCTTAGTCAGTGGTGAGCCGTCCTTAGTGAGAAAAACGAGGTCGCACCTAGGATTAGTCGGCTCGGGGCGATGCCGAGTTATATAATTCCATAAGAGGTGCTGACTGGCCTTGCCAATCGGAATTAGACGTTCCCTCCTACCTTTCCCAGATACCTTTAAGACGCCTTCTTCTAATCTAACATCCGTTAATCTCAGGTTTGTTAGTTCTGAGACCCTAAGCCCTGTATCTAGCAAAACTAGGATTACCGCTATATCTCGATGGCCTTGTGGGGTTGAAGTATCAATGACACTAAGCAATGTCTGGAGCTGCAGCTTAGAGAAGGTCGGTATTATTTTTCTTGGCGGCTTAGGAATCTTTATCTTGGTAAATGGGTTAGTATCAGCTATTCCCTCAGAGACAAGCCAGGACCAGAATGCTCTTATGGAGCGAAGGTAGCAGTTTATAGTGTGTCCACTGAGTTTCCCTTGCTGAGGCTTGGCGTAGGGGTGGCTACTGAATCGGTTTTCTTGTTGTAGATGCACAATGAACATCCTGATTTCGCTGGCTCCTATATCGGCGGCATCTGTAGACAGTCCCTGGCTACGTAAGAATTCTGCCAAGTATCTTACTGAACTCCTGACTATTTCTATCGTTTTGGAGCTCTTGGCCTCTGACTGAGCACAGAGACAGTAGCCGCCAATGAGGTTGGAGAGTTCAGTTTTTGACGAAGCAGGCACCCCCTTTTGACAGATAGGGGGTTTAGGGCTAAAATAGATACGATTTTGCGGGAGTAACTCAGGTGGTAGAGTCCCTGCCTTCCAAGCAGGTTGTCGCGGGTTCGAGTCCCGTCTCCCGCTCCATCAGATAGGACCTCAGCTTTGAAGCCCGCCTGAAAGCAGCTCAAATCGCGCAACGGGCATTATGCCAGCAACTCCATGAGATGCATTACCTTTACCGGCACATTATTCCGCACCATGCTATCAATTAGCTGAACCTCACAGCCAGGGCAACTGCTGACGACAACATCGGCACCGGTAGCCTTGATTGCCTGCACCTTTTTGTCAGCAATCTTCTTGGACAGGTCATAATAACATAGGTTAAATGCCCCCGCCATGCCGCAGCACCTATCAGCATTAGACATCTCAACAAATTGCACAGTGGGTATCGACTTTATAATCTGCCGTGGCTGGCTAGTTATCCCCAGATAACGGCTAAGATGGCATGGGTCATGCCAGGTAACCTTCTTATCCCTAGCCTCAGAAGAAGGTTGGTAGGCTGACGGCGGCAGTTTTAGTATATCAACCAAGAACTGAGAAACGTCCTTCACCTTGGCGCCGAAATTGGTGTAAGCCTCTTTTCTCTGGGGGGTATCAGCGAGAAATTTTGTATACTCTTTAAGCGACGAGGTGCAGGTAGCACAGTCAGCAATAACCCAGTCCAAATCCTCAAATGCCTTGACATTGGTATCAGCCATCCTTCTGCCGGTGTCAAAATCGCCAGCCCCAAGAAATACTGGTGCCCCGCAACAGCCTTGCCCCTTGGGCACCACCACTTCCACCCCACATCTTGTAAGGAAATCAATTATATGCTTGCCCAGGTCAGGAAAAACAAAATCGGTCATGCAGCCGATAAAATAGCCCGCCTTCATCTTGGTCTTGACACTGGCTGGAGGCTTATTCATCACCGGAACCATCTGCCTTAGAAACCTGGGGGCAATTTGGGGTATATTCCTACCCTTACCTAGAGCCGATAGAAACAGAGACAAGTGCCTGATTGTGCCCTCAGTCTTGGGCATGAAGATGCCCTGGAACCAGGAGGCAAAGCGAACCACCGTGCCAAAGAATATGCGGTGAGGCAGAAGCCAACGATAGATAATATTATAGGGGAACCCCAATCCCCTCCCCCTGAGCGTATCTGCCCTGGCAGCGACGATAACGTTAGGAATGTTGGCCTTGGCTGGGCAGTTGGTGGTGCAGGTCATGCATAGGGTACACTTGTTCAGGCGGTCGGCATACTCTTTGGTATATTCTAAGTCTCCCGCCAGCAAACCCCGTATCATCATATTCTTGCCTCGGGCTACGGAAGGCTCCACCCGCTCCTCCTGATATACCGGACACCCGAAGGTGCAGAAGCCGCACTTCATGCACTGAGTTAAGTCACCCTCAAACCTTCTTATCTGCTCATATCTCTTCTTTTTGGTTGCCACCATACTATGCCTTTTCCTCCCATATCTTGCCCGGGTTAAGGATATTATTGGGGTCTAACATTTTCTTTATCTTCTTCATCAGGTCGAGGGCTACTGGGTCCATAGCTCGCTTAAGAAAGCGCTGTTTCTCCAGACCAATGCCATGCTCCCCGGAAAGGACACCACCCAGAGACAGCGCCGCTTCAAATATCTCCTCCATTGCCTTCTGGGCTCGGGCAAACTCCTCTTTCTTCCTAATATCAGTGAATATAGATGGGTGGAGGTTGCCATCGCCGGCATGACCCAGGTAACTGATAAAGAAACCAGTCCTCTGAGATATCTCATCTAACTTCTGGATAAACTCAGCCAGCTTATCCCTGGGTACAGCGACATCCTCAGCCATAACAGTGTGAGCCGCCCCAAAGGTAGCGGCAAAGCCAGCGCTCCTCATCTTCCAGTACATCGCCGCCTCACTGGCGTCCTTGGCTACCTTAATCTCCTTAGCCCCACTCTTTTTCAGGATGTCAACAATCTGCGCTGACTCCGCCTCCACCGCCGACGGGGAGCCATCAGCCTGGAGTAGAAGCAGGGCTTTGGCATCTACCGGCAGACCCATGGGGGACATTTCTTCAATCCGCCGAAGAACAAAGTTATCAACAAACTCAATCTTTGCTGGCACCACGCCACTTGCCAGGATATTAGATACCGCCTGACCACCCACCGCCATATCATCAAAAATAGCCATCATAGTCTTGCTGGCCGGCGGCATTGGCAGAAGCCTCAAGGTTATCTTAGTTATTACCCCAAGAGTTCCCTCAGAGCCAGTAAACAGCATCATCAGCTCATAGCCGGTGCGGTTCTTAACCGTCACCCCACCGAGTTTCATAACATAGCCATTGGCTAAGACCACCTCCAGACCGAGAACATACTGTTTGGTCACCCCATACTTCACACAATAGGGACCACCGGCGTTCTCAGCTACAGTACCACCTATAGTGCAGCCCAAAAAGCTCTGAGGGTCAGGTGGGTAGAAAAGACCTTCCTTAGCCAGAGCTATATTAAAGTCCTGAAGGACAACACCAGGCTCAACAATAGCGGTGAGGTTGGTCTTATTTATATTTAGGATTTTGTTCATCCTGGTGGTACAGAGGACAATGCCACCCTTTATCGGGATTGAGCCTCCGCTGACATTGGTGCCGGCGCCTCTTGGGGTAACCGGAATCCTGTTTTCATTAGCCAGCTTTAGAATCCGAGACACCTGCTCGGTAGTTGTTGGCAGTACTACCACATCGGGCATATGAGCCCAGGTAGTGGTACCATCGTAGGAATAGGCATTAAGGTCCTCCCTTGAGGTTAAAACTGCCTCCTTGCCGCCAATCTTCTGTAGTTGTGATATAATCTTTGCCTTTAGCATATCAGCCCCCTTCAAGTTAGTGGGAAGCTTTAATTGTAGCAGCTTTTTCCTCAGCTATCAAAGCTGCACCCAGGGCAGCTACAATCTGCGGCTCCTCAGGAACCAAGAGGCAACAAGCTAATCCTTCTTCTATGCTCCTGACCAGCCCGATATCCTTAGCCCCACCACCAACCACAGCGCAATCAGGCTTAATCCCTATCCTTGCCACCATGGTCTGGATTTTGGCCGCTAAAGTCCGGTGGAGACCGGCTAAGATATCTTCCTTTGACGCACCCTCAGCAATCCGGGATATTGCCTCCGACTCAGCGAATACGGCACAGCCGGTATTGAAGTCAACCTTTGTTTTAGACCTGAGGGATAACTCGCCGATGTCCTTAAGCTCAACCTGCAATACCTTAGCGATAATCTGGAGAAAACGTCCACTGCCGGCAGCACACTTCTCACTCAGCAAAAAGGCAGTAGGCTTTCCCTGGTCATCTATCCTAAATACCTTGGTGAATTGCCCGCCAATATCAACCACAGTTCGAGCCGACGGGAATAGATGAGATACCCCCCTGCCACCAGCGGATATATCAGTAACCACCTCATTACAAAAGGAGACGTTGGCAGCACCATAGCCGGTAGCCACCGTATAAGCTATATCCCTAAGAGACAGCTTCGCCTTACGCAGGGCTTTCCTAGTTACTTCATCGGCAGTGAGCTTATAATCCCCTGCCGAGGGTATTACATAATATGATATAATCTTGCTCTCTGCCATTACTACTGCTTTAGAGAAGGCAGAGCCGATGTCAATACCAGCAACATAAATCATAGATATTTTTTAGAAGAACCCTATCCCCTTTATCCCCTTCCCCTTATCAAGGGGAAGGGGAAGATTTTCTCTGAAGGGGGGCGATAGCCCCCCTTAAACCCCCTATTATAACCTATTATAATATATTTGAGGTTTTGTCTCTCTTTAACCATCCCAATTTTGGGGTGTCCAAGAGGGGCGTTAGCCCCTCTTTTTAATTTATATTCCCCCTTCCCTTAGTAAGGGAAGGGGGTCAGGAGGATGGGTTATAAAAAATACTAGCCTCGGTCAGGCGGCGCTCGCTTCTGGGCAGGGGTTCGCCGCTTTCTGCCGCCTTTTTGACCATATCCTTACCCAGCAAAGCAGCGCCTATCGCCCCGGTAAGTAGAGGCTCCGGTGGCACCAGCACCGGATAGCCCAATTTGGCTTCTAAAGCCCCGACCAGCCCGATATTCTTCGCCCCGCCGCCAGTTAGTGCTACCTCCCGCTCAATCTTCAGCCGCCGTGCCATACCGTATATCCTTGAGGCAATTGCCTCATGCAGACCGGCGATAATATCAGCCAGCGCCGCCCCCGCTGCCAGTTGTGCTACCACCTCCTGGGCGGCGAACACAGTACAAGTGCTACCTATCTCAACCTTATTTTTAGCTTCCAGAGACAATCTCCCCATCTCCTCCAGCTTGACCCCAAGACTCTCCGCCGTCACCTCAAGAAACCGGCCTGTCCCGGCAGCACACTTATCATTCATGACAAAGTCCACTGCCCGCCCATTCTTGAGCTTAATCGCTTTGCTGTCTTGACCACCAATGTCAATTACCGTCCTGACCTCAGGCAGTAGATAACTAACCCCCCGGGCATGGCAGGATATCTCGGTTATCTGCCTATCGGCAAAGGGGACATTAATTCGTCCATAGCCAGTAGCCACTACATAGGTTATGGCATCAAAAGGGAGGTTTGCCTTAGCTAAAGCCTGCTCCATTACCCGGTTGGCTAACTTCCTGTGCTCTGGACCGGTAGGGCCAATGACCGAGGCAAGAACCCGCCGGTTCATAATCACTACCTTGGTCATTGTGGAACCAATGTCAACCCCGGCAAAATACTGGCGACTCACTTCTGCTTACTCTTAACCGCCTCCAGGGTGTCAATAAAGGCGTCAATTCTGGCTCCAGTGTCAGCTTCGTTATAAGAACTGATGTCGACAATATCACTCTCCAGAACTAGCGACGGCATATCCTTATATATCTTCTTCAGCAGGTTCAGCTGCCAGATTAAACCAACATGCCAGGTGCGGCAGGAGAAGGCTTCATGCATAACAATGCCATCTATCTTGTAGTCTTCAATATACCGAATCAGCCGCTCAACATCAGGGTGGGAGCCGGGACGCTTCCTTGCCTTATCATACCAGTAGGTCCAGTACTTTACCCATCTCCAGGCAAGATGCTCCAGCGGGTCGGTAATCTTAGACAAATCAATATCAAAATTGTAGACTGCTTCCACCATACGGTAGGTGGTCTCTACCGGAAAGACGGCTCCTTTACTATTAAAGTAGTTGAAGTCTGTCAAAGCAAACCATGATGGTAAGCCACCGCCCCATATTAGCCGATATTTCTCGTCAGGAACCTCGCCTTCTTTGTTGGCTATCTTACGCCTTAGCTCATCATTTAGTTCCTTAAAGAAGTCATGGGCTTGCTGGGTTGCCATCATAAAAACTATAGGCACCATGGTATTCATGGCATCCCCGGTACCCATGGGAGAAGGCACCGCCCGGCGCAACTCATAGGTCTCCCAGATTAGGTTCCAGGTCCTATCAGTGAGGTCAACAAGCTCACTCAGCCTGTCCCAGTTCATCTTTTTGCCGGTCTGCTTCTCCAGAAACACCACCAGACCTCTTAGCTGCTCAACAATATACTTTACATAGTAGTCTTGAACCTGGTGATAGTCATAATCGTGCTCATAGAGTGGCCAGGGAACATTGACATCATGGACAGGGATATCAGGCATATAGTGCTGAGCGGCTTGAAACCACTTGTTCCTCGGGTCACAGAGTATCTGACCGCTGCCGAGCATCATATCCGGTTTCACCTGCCCTCCCCAGGGGGGTTCGGGGGGCATTGCCCCCAGCTCCTCACGCCAAGCGTCAAACCCCAAACCACAGAGGGCGTAGGTGCAGAGGGAGCGGGAGAAGTTTTCTGCTTCAGCCCTCTCCAGGAAGCGCTGGGCATCACGTTTAGCACCACAGATGCCGGCATAATTCTCAACCCAGTGGGGAACGATATCCATGGCGCGAATGATTTCATCATAACAGCAGCAGATAAAGGAGTAGGCAATAGGCTTTCCCTCCTCCTTGGCTCGGAGCACATCGCCAATCATAGCCTTGACCATCGGCCCTATTTTAGCTGCCGCCTCAGTCGCTGTTCTTCTCTTCTCCGGTTTCTTCTCCTGTGTCATACCATTCTCCTTAAAGTATCTATTTTGAGCCAAGTAGTTCTAGAAAAGCCTGAATCCTGGTTCTCAGCCGGCCAATGGTTGACATTGAATACTCATCCTCAAGATAGAGGACGGGGACACCCTTAGATTCAATATAGCTCTTCATCTGGGGCACCTCAAAGCCGAAGGGGTCACAATACTTATATACATAGAGGACTACCCCATCAACCTTAAAATCCTTAACCGCGGCGCCAATATGACCAAACCTCTCCTTTATATACTCCGGATAGCTTCCCATCCTCTCCCGGAAGGTTCGGGCACAACATATCCTTCTCAGATAGCGCTCGGCGATGCCATCAATGGGGTCATCGGTGGCATCTACATAAGAAAGGGACTCCCTAGCCCCGGGGCATAAATCATCAGCCACCACCCAAGCCCCACTCTTCTCCACCAGGTCAATGAAAGCCACATTGTCCATCTGGGCGCCAACCACCATTAGCCTGGCTGATCTTTGCACTGGAACAGCCTGTCTCTGTTTAACCCCGTCAATAACACTACCGATAAGCTCGCTGGCTTCATCCACGGGGAGGCTCACCGCTGCTACCAGGACCTTGGCGACCTCAACCCCTGATATTAACGGCGGGTCTGATTTCCGCAACTGGTATAGCTCTCTCACCTTAGTCCGGTTTTGGTTATAAAGCTTAATCGCCTGTTTTAAGCCTTCATCAGAAATCTCCCTGCCACTAAACCGGCTCAGACTTTTTCTAAATGTCTCTAGCTCCGCCTTATAGAAGCTGAGCGATGAGTCATCAGTTCCGTGGGGCATATTAATAAAGTGGGAATAGGGGAGGTTGAGGGTATACTGCCAGATATTGTAAGTCCGGCAGACACTATCACAGGCATGGGGTATGACTATACCATCAAGAAACTCATACTTACCCTTTAACCACATATCGAAACAGCTACGAACCAAGGGGCAAATAATGGTCTCCATCTCGGCATCAGCCTTAGTAATCGGCTCGCTAGTATCCCCCTTTATCCGGAATGGGATAAAACCAGCCGCCGTGAGTACCTCTAAGGGAACAAGGGCGCAGAGATAGCCCATTATTCGCTTCCCCTGCCCCTTCAGCTCCCTGGCTCTAGAGCCGTAATCCTGATAATATCGGTCAACCATCACCAGCCCCTTGTCAGCAGCCTTTCCCGGCATAATTTAACTCCTTTCTCAAAAAGTCTGATTTAGGGTATTGCCTTTTCACCATTCTTAATCCTGTCCTGCTTTGATTAATCTTCGCCTGGGATTTATCAGCATTATACTACATTATGCAGCGGTGTGCATAAAAAGTTTTTCTCTTTTATCCCCCAAATTTCTGTCTGCCAACATATTGACATTGTGGTAAAGGTAGTTTATTATCATACTCAAGAAAGGGGGTACACAATGCAAGCATATTGTGTTAAATGCCGAACCAAAAGGGAAATAAAAAACGCCAGGGTAATAACTATGAAAAATGGCAGACCGGCAACCCAGGGTGTATGTCCGGTATGCAACACCAAGATGTTCAGGATAGGGAAGGGCTAGTTTTAACATTGTAGTTTTGGGTAAGCCGGCGCAAGGCGAGATATCGTTTTCAGGCGGATATTTAGCCTTTTTATTATTTTTTAGCCATTATAGCGATTGGGCAAGAAATTGGTAGTCAAGTCTGGGGAAACTTGAGCTACCTTACTAGATGGGCAAGGAAATTTTGTGGCGGGAGTGGGTGATATTTCTTTGTCCACTTATTGTGTGTAGAGTAAGTATTAAACGAGGTTTTGTTATCCTAGGAGGCTCTCCGAATGGAGCAGGTTAAAACAGCCCGAGAGTTGGGTTTTGATGAGCCAGCGGTTGGCTATCAATGGGACGCTGGCAATACTCCACCAGGGGATGCGATACCGGGACAGTGGCTGGTGAAGAGGGAGAGGAAGGGCTGGGTTGTTCTCTTTCACACTTCTGAGGGAACGGAATACATTATCCATACTTTCCCACCAACTGAGGATGGCGAGAGGGCAGCTAAAACTATGGCACTCAAGCTAGTGGATTTCGCTTGGGGGAGACAAAACAATAAAGAAGGCTAGCTTGGTGGTCATCTGGATTTATTTAGTTGGGGAGTAGGCGATACAGTCCATTTCAATGAGCATACTCGGTAGCGGCAAGCCAGCAATTACCGTTGAGCGGGCGGGGCGGTCTTTGGTGAAGTAGCTCTGGTATACCTCATTCATTTTAGCAAAGTCCTTTTCGTGGCGGAGAAAAACGGTCACCTTTACCACATCGTCCAGAGACGTACCAGCCGCTGCCAAGACCTTTTTCATGTTCTCCAAGCATTGCTTGACTTGCGCCTCTATCCCCTTGACCTCCCTGCGCTGGGCATCAGTATGTCCAACCTGACCCGAGACAAAGATGTAATCGCCAGCCCTTATTGCCGGGGAATATGGGAGCTTGGGAGCATCAGGTAGAGTGATAACCCTTTTTATCATGGCAGAGCCTCCTTGTTCAAGATAATCTATCCCCGGGTTTTAGTCAACCTCATAGCCGAGGCTTGTCTTCACTGCCTGTTTAGTGTTTAATTTAGAAGTGCTAAGGCTTGCTTACCAGCTGGCTCAACTCTATGGCGTGCAGACAGTCTATCATGATGTATTCCACCGTAGGCGCCAAGCCTCAGGGGAAGCCCTGCTGGCGGTACTGCAGGCATTGGGCGCCCCAGTGGCGACTCTTCAAGATGTCCCCTCAGTGTGGCGAGAGCAGCAGGAGGTACGGTTCAAGCGACCGCTGGAGCCGGTAACTGTAGCCTGGGATGGTGAACCACCAATAGTGCAACTTCGGCTTCCCTCGGCAACCGCCGAAACTACTCTGAGTGGTCACCTGACGCTGGAGAGCGGTGAGCAGAAAAGCTGGGAGTGGCATGGTACTGACCTACCCACTCTGGAGGCGATGGAGATAGCCGGCACACGCTATGTTGTCAAACAAGTCCCCCTACCACGCCAGCTACCCTGGGGGTATCATCGCCTCACCCTGGAGTTGCCGGGGAGGTGTGAACAAGTCCTTATCATCTCAGCGCCACTCAAGACTTATGCCCCTCCCCAAAGCCGGGGCTGGGGGGTCTTTCTTCCCTTGTATGCCCTGCACACGCAGCGAAGTTGGGGAAGTGGCGACCTCTCTGACCTGGGGTTGCTAATGTCATGGGTGGTGGGGATAGGAGGCAGTATGTTAGCCACCCTGCCACTCTTGCCAACCTTCCTTGATGATGCCCCTAGCCCTTACCTCCCACTGAGCCGTCTAATGTGGAATGAGTTTTATCTGGATATAACCAAGGTCCCGGAGCTGCAAGGGTGTCCTTCAGCACAGGCTCTCCTGGCATCATCCTCGTTGCGGGAAGAGCTTGAGTCCCTGCGCCATTCACCCCTTGTGGACTACCGCCGGCAGATGGCACTAAAGCGCCAAGTCTTGGAAGAACTGTGCCGATGCTTATTTGCTGAACCATCTGAGCGCCTTGATGCCCTTCACCAGTTCACTCAAAACCACCCGATGGTTGTGGACTACGCCCGCTTCCGAGCTACCTGGGAAAAACAGCGACTGCCATGGCGGTCATGGCAACCGCCGCTCCGGGAGGGAATCCTAAATGAAGGCGATTATAATGAAGAGAACATGCGCTACCATTTATATGGGCAGTGGCTAGCCCATGAGCAGATTGAGGCGCTCGGCAAAGAGGCAGGCAAGAAAGGGCTAAAGTTGTATCTTGACCTGCCGCTAGGAGTCCATCCTGATGGCTATGATGTCTGGCGAGAGAGTAGCCTATTTACTTTAGATGTCTCGGCAGGAGCACCCCCTGACGCCGTCTTTACCACAGGACAGAACTGGCATTTTCCACCGCTGCACCCGGAAAGGATAAGAGAGCAGGGCTACCGGTATATCATCGCCTATCTGCGCCACCACCTCAGGCACGGGGGAATCCTTCGCATTGACCATGTAATGGGTCTCCACCGGCTGTTCTGGATTCCAAACGGGATGGATGCTAGCCAGGGGGTTTACGTTCGCTACCCCACTGATGAGCTCTATGCTATCCTGGCTCTTGAGTCACATCGCCATCAGGCTATTCTAGTTGGTGAAGACCTGGGCACAGTGCCCCCCGAGGTGAGACCGGCAATGAGACGGCATGGGCTCCAGCGTATGTATGTGATGCAATACGAGGTTGTCACCAACCCCCGAAGGGCATTCCGCCCCATCCCCACCAACTGTGTAGCAAGCCTGAATACTCATGACATGCCTCCCTTTGCCTCATTCTGGCAGGGTCTGGACAGTAGAGAAGCTGTGGTAGCCTTCCTACGTGACAGAGGCTGGATTAAGGCGGCGGTGACAGATACCGGCGCTATCCTTAGGGCATGTCTATCACTGCTGAGCGCTAGTCGTGCCCGGGGGCTTCTGGTTAATCTGGAAGACCTTTGGCTGGAGACTCGTCCCCAGAACATCCCCGGCACGGTGAAGGAATACCCCAACTGGCAGCGCAAAGCCAGCTACAGCCTTGAGGCGTTTTGCCAAATGCCTCAGGTAATTGATACACTAAGGGAAATAGACCGCCTCCGCAGGCAAGACAGGCGTTAGTGATGACAAGAAAAAAAGACAATAGCTCAAAAGCCCCAGTGTCATCCGAGGTGACCCTCCTGAGTGAGGATGACCTCTACCTCTTCAATGAAGGTTCCCATTTTCGCCTTTATGAGAAGCTGGGAGCCCACCTGCTGAAGGTCGGCGGGCAGGCGGGGGTTTACTTTGCGGTGTGGGCACCTGATGCTGAGCAGGTATTCGTCACTGGCGACTTTAACCACTGGGATAGGACTAGCCATCCATTGCGCCCTCGTGGACAGTCAGGAATCTGGGAGGGTTTTATCCCTGGACTGGGTAAGGGTGGCATTTACAAGTACCACATCGCCTCTCGCTACAGGGGTTACAAGGTAGATAAGGCAGACCCACTTGCCCATTATCATGAAGTCCCACCTAAAACTGCTTCCATCGTCTGGGACTTAGATTACGTCTGGGGGGATGGGGAATGGATGAAAAAGCGGCGCAAGCACAACGCACTAGATGCCCCTATCGCCATCTATGAGGTGCACCTTGGCTCATGGCGGCGGGTACCTGAAGAAAATAACCGTTTCCTTACCTACCGTGAGCTAGCACCTCAGCTTGCCGAATATGTAAAGGGGCTAGGATTCACCCATGTGGAGTTTCTGCCGGTAATGGAACACCCCCTTTATGGTTCCTGGGGCTATCAAATTACCGGTTACTTCGCTCCCACCAGCCGCTATGGTACCCCCCAAGACTTTATGTACCTGGTTGACTATCTCCACCAGCACAACATCGGGGTAATCCTGGACTGGGTGCCCTCCCATTTCCCCACGGATGAGCACGGGCTCGGTTTCTTTGATGGTACCCATCTCTACGAGCACGCCGACCTAAGGAAAGGACTCCATCCTGACTGGAACAGCTACATCTTCAATTACGGGCGGAACGAAGTGCGGAACTTTCTTATCAGTAGTGCCCTCTTCTGGCTAGACAAGTATCATGTCGATGGCTTGCGCCTGGATGCTGTCGCCTCCATGCTCTATCTGGACTACTCACGGAAGGAGGGGGAGTGGATACCAAATAAGTATGGGGGCAGGGAGAACCTTGAGGCTATTGCCTTCCTGCGGCGCTTCAATGAGGAGGTGTATAAAGACCACCCTGATGTGCAGACCATCGCCGAGGAGTCTACTGCCTGGCCCATGGTCTCCCGACCAACCTATGTCGGTGGCTTGGGCTTTGGTATGAAATGGGACATGGGCTGGATGCATGATACATTGCAATACATCACCAAAACCCCCATCCACAGAAAGTACCACCACAACGATTTGACCTTCCGCATGCTTTACGCCTTCTCCGAGAACTTCCTTCTATCCCTTTCTCACGATGAGGTTACACATGGCAAGGGTTCACTGCTAGGCAGGATGCCCGGGGATGACTGGCAGAAGTTTGCCAATCTGCGGCTGCTCTTGGGATACATGTATGCCCAGCCGGGTAAAAAGCTGCTCTTCATGGGGGGGGAGTTTGGACAGTGGTGGGAGTGGGATCATGAGCGGAGTCTGGAGTGGCACCTTACCCAATACCAGCGTCATGCTCAAGTCCAGAGGTGGGTGGAAGACCTGAACCGACTCTACACCAGCGAACCGGCACTCTATGAGCTTGACTTTGAGCCGGTGGGCTTTGAATGGATTGATGCTGGCGACTTTGAACAGAGCGCCGTCAGCTTCATTCGCAGGGGGAGATCAACCGACGATATTTTCCTTATTGTCAGCAACCTTACCCCGGTGACTCGCTTCAACTACCGCCTTGGCGTCCCATATGATGGCTTGTGGAAGGAAATCTTAAATGGTGACGCCAGGGAGTATGGCGGCAGCGGGCAGGGCAACCTGGGTGGGGTAAAGGCAGCAGCAATTCCTTTCCACGGTCGTCCCTATTCCCTCAACCTCACCCTCCCTCCCCTGGCAGTTGTGTTCTTCAAGGGTAAGCCCTAGGGCGGAACGGCTGTCCGGTATATTCGCTCAGTATATTCCTTGAGCATACGCCGTGCCGAAAATAGGGGCGCAATGGAGCGGATTGCTTCTTTGACCAAGCGCATCCAATCGCAGGGGATGCCACTTCGGTCGCGATTGTAGTAGAGGGGGACTATCTCCTTTTCCAGCAGGTGATAAAACTCCTCGGCATCGTCAGCATCTTTCTCCGCTTGGAAAATATCGTGGCTTTCCCCGATTGACCACCCATTTTTGCCGTTGTACCCTTCATACCACCAGCCATCACAAACACTCAACTGAAGCACGCCGTTTAATGATGCCTTCATACCGCTGGTGCCGCAGGCTTCCTGGAGGTGGCGGGGGGTATTCAGCCACACATCCACCCCCTGAGCCAGATAACGAGCCATGTGCATATCATAGTCCTCAACAAAGACTATCCGCCCCTGAAACCCACGGTCACTAGCCGTGGTGTATACCTGCTGTAAAAGGTGTTTTGATGAGAAGTCGGCAGGGTGAGATTTACCAGCAAATATAATCTGAACGGGATAAAATTCATTGTTGATGATTCGCTTCAGGCGCTCAGCGTCGTGGAAGATTAATGCTGGACGCTTGTACTCAACGAAGCGGCGGGCAAAGGCAATGGTCAGCGCTTCAGGGTCAAGGAGTGCACCCATAGCCATCATCTGACCCCAGGGCACGTTATCCTCCACCCAGCGGCTTCTCATCCGCTCCCGGATAGCACCCACCAGCTTGCGCTTCAATTTCTGGTGAATTGCCCACAGCTCGCTATCTGGAATTTCCGTCAGGCGCTCCCAAAGCCTTGGGTCATCGCGTTCCCTTATCCAGCCCTCGCCGAGGTACCTTTCAAACAGATAGTATAGTTCCGGGGCAATCCAGGAGGGGAGGTGTATCCCGTTGGTAATATGAGTTATTGGCACCTGCTCCTCGTGAGTCTCCGGCCAGAGCCCGTGCCACATCTTTTTGGCGACCTTTTCATGGAGCTGGCTTACGGCGTTGCGCTGGTTAGCCAATCTCATGGCCAGTATGGTCATATTGAAACCCTGGGGCTCACAGTTGGCTTGTTGTCCAAGCTGGAGGAATGCTTCCCGGTCAATGCCGAGGGATTCCCAATAGTTCTTAAGATACCCCTCTACCAGCTCAATGGGGAAAGTATCATGGCCAGCTGGGGACGGGGTGTGGGTGGTAAAAACTGTCGCTGCCTGTACCTTGCTCATGGCTTGAGCAAAACTTGTCCCCTTAGCTACCTCCTCCCGGACACGTTCCAGCATCATGAATGCAGTATGCCCCTCGTTGGCATGCCAGACCATGGGGTTGATGCCGAGGGCTCGTAGTACCCGCACTCCACCGATTCCAAGCACGATTTCCTGCTGGATACGCAGCTCCCGGTCAGCGATATAAAGTCGGGCTGATAGCTGGCGGTACTGCGGGGGATTCTGGTCAAGGTTTGTATCCAATAGATAGATGTTGGTGCGCCCCACCCGTACCTGCCACACGCCAATAGCCAGATTAATATCACCCAGCTTAACCTCAGCCACGGAGGTCTCACCGGTGGGGGAGAGGACGCGATTAATGGGCGCGGCCTCAAAATCAAGCTGCTGGTAAATCTCCTCCTGCTGACCATCTAAGGAGATATGCTGGTGAAAGTACCCCTGAGGGTACATGAACCCGATGGCAACCAGGGGCAGACCCAGGTCGCTTGCATCTTTGCAGATGTCACCAGCCAGAATTCCCAGCCCGCCAGCATAAATGGGAAGGGAGTTGTGAATGGCGTATTCCATGGAAAAAAAGGCGACCGGACCACCTAACAGCTTGGGATGGTTGCTGGCAAACCAGGTGTTTGTGGTCGTCATATCTTCGTCAAAGGCTGACATTACCGAGTCATAAAGGGCGAGAAAGGACAGGTCAGCGGCGGCGACTTGCAGTGTCTCTGGGCTAACCTTACGCAACTCCTCAACCGGGTTGTGACCGCTCTGCCTCCACAGCGGGTAATCCAAGGCACGGAACAGCTTGCGTGCTTGGTCGTGCCAGCTCCACCACAGGTTGTTTGCCAGCTCGTCAAGCCTCCCGATGCGTTCCGGTATCTTCTGGTTCATCGTACTACTTCTATGGCGAGATTATACCCTATCTAGATAAAGAGAAGCTAGCTTTGGCGAACATGCTTTGACTTCATCTGAACCGAAGGCTTATTATTAGCGAGAAATGTCTAAGAAGTCTATCTTCCCAGTGGAAGGGATGAGCTGTGCCTCCTGCGTGGCTCGGGTGGAGCAGGCTCTTACTAGTGTGCCCGGTGTAATTTCTGCTAGTGTCAATCTGGCTTCAGAGAAAGCCACCGTGGAATACATTGAAGGGACGGAGATTGCTAAACTGCATCGGGCAGTAGAAGACGCCGGCTACAAACTGGGGTCGGAAGCGCAGACACCGGAGGATTTTATCACTGCTGCCCAGCGAGAACTTCGGGGTGTGAGGAATCGGTTTATCGTGGCGGCTATCCTCACGGTACTAGTTATGGCTCTAATGTGGGCTCCCGAGTTCATGGGGAAGTCATACCTACTCTGGGCATTAGCTACGCCGGTGCAGTTTTGGGCAGGCTGGCGATTCTATCAGGGGACTTGGGGTGCTCTAAGGCACAAAACTGCTGATATGAATACCCTGATTGCCACCGGTACCTCAGCCGCCTATTTTTACAGTATGGTTGCCGTTTTCCTGCCTGAGCTTTTTTCTGGCACCGGGGTTGAGCTTGGACTTTACTTTGACACCTCAGCAGCGATTATAACCCTGATACTGCTGGGGCGCTTCCTGGAGGCAAGGGCTAGGGGACAGACCTCGGAGGCAATAAAGAGGCTTATTGGTCTTAAACCAGAGACTGCCCTAGTTATCCGCGATGGCAAAGAAACGGAAATTTTGGTTGACGATGTTCAGCTTGGCGACCTTATTCTGGTACGACCCGGGGAACGTGTGCCCGTGGATGGTGTAGTCCGTCATGGGTATTCCAGCATTGATGAATCTATGATTACCGGCGAGAGTATCCCGGTAGAGAAAAAACTTGGTGATGAGGTCATCGGTGGCACGATTAATAAGACCGGCAGCTTTCAGTTTGAGGCGACCAAGGTAGGCAAGGATACCACCTTAGCTCAGATTATCCGGCTGGTGGAGGAGGCCCAGGGGAGTAAGGCGCCCATCCAGCGTCTGGCGGATGTCATCTCAAGCTACTTCGTGCCGATAGTTATTGGCATTGCCGTTATTACCTTTATCATCTGGTTCTTCATTGGACCAGCTCCATCGCTTACCTTTGCCCTGCTTAATTTTATTGCTGTGCTTATTATTGCCTGTCCCTGTGCCCTAGGGCTAGCAACCCCGGCAGCAATTATAGTCGGCACAGGCAGGGGTGCTGAACAGGGTGTCCTTATTCGGAGCGCCGAGGCACTGGAAAGGTCTCACCAGCTCACCACTGTTCTCCTGGATAAGACAGGCACCTTGACTCAAGGTCAACCCAGGGTAACCGATATAACTAGCTTGCCTCCATGGTCAAAAGAGGAAGTCCTGCAGCTGGCTGCCTCGGCGGAGCATGGTTCAGAGCACCCCCTTGGCGAGGCGATAGTCAAAGCGGCTCTGGAGAGGAAACTGAAATTGACACCGACCTCGGGTTTTACAGCTATCCCCGGGCAGGGCGTTGAGGCTTTAATTGAAAATAAAAGGCTTCTGCTGGGTAACCTCAGGCTGATAAGGGAAAGGGGGCTTCCCCTCAATGGACTGGAGAAAGAAGCAGAGCGCCTGCGGGCAAGAGGCAAGACAGTGATGTTCCTGGGTATAGATAACAAAATGGTGGGAATCATCGCCCTAGCTGATACCATTAAACCCAGCGCCAAAGCGGCGGTGCAGGAGCTACACAAGATGGGGATTGAGGTGGGAATGCTTACTGGAGACAATTGGCGCACTGCTGAGGCTATCGCCCAGGAGGTGAGCATTGACCGGGTACTGGCTGAGGTGCTTCCCGAGTATAAGGCCCAAGAGGTCAAGAAGCTGCAGGATGAGGGGAGTGTGGTAGCGATGGTGGGGGATGGGATAAACGATGCTCCAGCCCTGGCTCAGGCTGATGTCGGTATTGCCATTGGCACCGGTACCGATGTGGCTATGGAAACTGGAGACATTACCCTCGTCAGCGGTGATTTGATGGGGATTGCAACGGCTATATCACTGAGCAAGCGCACCATGAGGACAATTAAGCAAAATCTTTTCTGGGCTTTTGCCTATAATACTGCCCTTATCCCGGTAGCCGCCGGTGTGCTCTACCTTATTTTCGGGAATAGTGGTGTGCCCTCAGGGCTCCACTTTATTCTGGGTAAATACGGCTTTCTCAACCCAATCCTAGCCGCGGCAGCCATGGCAGCTAGTTCTATCACTGTGGTGCTCAACTCACTGCGGCTGAGACAGTTTAAGCCTTACATCAAACAATAAGGGCGGATAAGTGCTTTATCCTTTTCAGCATATTAGGGTGGGTGGTAAAAAGCTCCATCAGTTTATCGGTAGCACCCAGCCGTACCTTCTTCTGGCGTAACGCCGCTAGCTCATCATAATCAATGGTACCACTCATGTCCCGGTCAATCTCAGATAGCTCTCTAACCTCATACCATGCCCGAGACGGGTCATTGACAAAGAAAGCCTTCACCCCCTCAACCCGCCTTAGCTCCTCGCTGTTCTTGAGGCGGGCATTCCCATAGACCAGCTTATAAAGTGCCGATGCCAGGTAATGAGGCATGCTCCCCAAACGCACACTGCCCAGGTCGGCATAATACTCGCGTATCCTGGAGCCATAGAGCACGAGGAGGTTGGTAATAAAGTAGAGCAGAAAGGCGCCAAGCCCAATTAGCGCCGCATAGTTACCCCCCTGTCGGCGTCCACCCGCGGCTCCTCCCCACATCATGCTCCAGGCAAGCCAGTACAATATCAGCGGGATAGCCGAGAGCAGGGTGATGATTGCCATATCACGGTGCTTGATGTGAGACATCTCGTGCCCGAGGACAGCCTTGAGTTCATCCTTATTTAGTAGATTAAGTATGCCCTTGGTAACGCAGACCCGCCCATCACCCTGCGTCCGCCCGAAGGCAAAAGCGTTTGGTATGTTTAGCTGGGAGATGCCAACCTTGGGCTTAGGAAGATGTGCTGCCTCCGCCAGCTCAGCAACCATTCGGTGGAGCTCTGGTTCCTCCTTTTCTGAGACCCACTTTACCCTCATCATCAGGCTGACTAAGTATGGGCTGACCAGATACTGGATGCCGAGGAAGACAAACGCCAGGATGATGTAGGATACGGCATTTCTGGCTCCCATCCAGGTACCTATGCCAGCGATTACGCCATAGAGAATGCCGAAAAGAACCGCAACTAATAGAAACATTCTAGTTTGAAGCCACATATATCCTCCCTACTAAATATTATAGCAAAACCATAGTGTGATGCAACAGTGCTAGTAGCAAAAATTACTTGACAATTTTGATGAATTCTGTATAATCAAATTAATAAACTAAAACGAGGAGGAAAAAGCAATAAGGTGAAAACGGTGTTGGTTATTAAGGATCGCTCGCCGGGCATGGTGAGAACTGAGCCTCTCGGTGAAGGCATCAAAAGCAGCGATGCTGAAGAGCCTCCGAGTTGGGCTCGAAGTGTGGAGGAAGAACCTCCCAGTAAAAGCGCCACCACCAGAGACAGGTTTTTCGCCCATATCCCAGACAAGGATTGGAATGACTGGAGGTGGCATTTTCGTAATAGAATTACCACTGTTGACGAACTGACCAAGTTCATCCCTTTATCCGCTGAAGAACAGGCACAACTCAAGCTAGTAACCATTCAATATCCCTTATCAGTAACCCCTTATTATCTCTCTCTAATCAACCCCGATGACAAGGATGATCCCATCAGGAAACAGGCGATACCATCCTTTGACGAGATAGCCTTTGGTAACACAAACCCTGAAGACCCCCTTGCCGAAGAAAGGGACTCGGTTGTCCCTGGAGTGGTTCACCGCTATCCGGACCGGGTGCTGATGGTGCTTACCGATATCTGTCCCATGTTTTGCCGTCACTGCACTCGTAAGAGGGAATGGCGAAACGGGGGATGGGCGCGTAGCCAAGCTGAGATTGACACCATGCTGGAATACATACGCCAGCACCGGGGTATTAGAGATATCGTTATCTCAGGTGGTGACCCCCTGACCCTCTCCACCCGTCGTTTGGAGGAGGTTATTTCCCGAATCAGGGAGATAAAGCATGTAGAGATTATCCGTATTGGCACTAGATTCCCGGTGGTGCTGCCACAGAGGATAGATGGCGAATTATGTGCCATGTTATCCAGATATGGACCGATATGGCTTAATACTCATTTCAATCACCATCGCGAGATTACTCCAGAGGCTGCTGAAGCCTGCGACCGGTTGCTGCGTAGTGGGGTTCCGGTAAATAACCAGTCCGTCCTTCTACGTGGGGTAAACGATACTGTAGAAGAACAGATGAAGCTTTGTCACGGGCTGCTTAAAATCAAGGTGCGCCCCTACTACCTATACCAGTGTGATGAGGTGCGGGGGACAGAGCACCTGCGCACCCCGGTAGAGGTCGGCATAAAGATAATTGGCGGGTTACGCGGCTATACCTCGGGGCTGGCAGTGCCTACCTTCGTAGTAGACCTCTCCCAGGGTGGGGGTAAGGTACCCATCCAGCCAAACTATGTAGTGTCGCAAACGGAGGAAGAGCTAGTGCTGAGGAATTACCGGGGTCGCTTCTTTCGCTACCGCAATCCGAGAAAGCCGATAAACGCGGAATCAACCCCTGATTCAGTCACCGGCTTAATTTCAGGAGTCCGAGATGCGGATAGGGTTGTCCTATGACCTTAAACAAGAAATAGACTTAGAACAAGCCAGTCCCGAGGACGCCCTTGAGGAATACGATTCCCCGCAGACGATAGAACTTATTGGTGCCGCCCTTGAGGCAGGGGGACATTCGGTAGTCAGACTGGGTGGGGGTAGAGAGTTTCTCAACAACATCCTCAGCCAGAGTATTGACATCGTCTTTAACATTGCTGAGGGGAGGGGTAACTATCGTAGCCGTGAGGCACAGGTACCTTCAGCTCTAGAGATGTTAAACATACCTTACACCGGTTCAGACCCCCAGTGCCTGGCAATCTGCCTTGATAAACCCCTGACCAAAAAGATAGTGGCTGGGGGTGGTGTCAATACTCCGAACTGGCGGGTAATAACGGATAAGAAAGACCAAATATCCTGGGACGGGTTTTCCTTCCCCGCCATCATCAAACCGGCGTATGAGGGTACAAGCAAGGGTATCCGCCACAGTTCGCTGGCTTACAGTCCAGAACAGACACTTGAGATTGTGGCTAGCGTGTCGGAGCGTTACTGCCAACCGGTGATGGTAGAGGAATATATTGATGGGGAAGAGGTTACTGTCGGCATAATAGGCAATCTCCCACCCAGGGTATTAGGGATAATGCGTCTTACCCCCAAAAATAAGGAAAAGCACTTTATCTACTCCCTTGAAGTAAAGCGGGACTGGGAAAACCTGGTTGACTACGAATGCCCTGCCCAGCTAGAAAAGGATACCCTGGACAAAATCATCCAATCCAGCCTGCGTGCCTTCCAGGTTCTGGGGTGCCGGGACTTTGCCCGGCTGGACTTCAGGGTTAACCCACAGGGCATACCCTACTTTCTTGAGATAAACCCCTTGCCCGGGCTTGGTAATTACAGTGACTTAGTCCTTATAGCGACAAAGGTGGGCTGGAGCTATGAGACACTAATCAGGGCGATACTTGGCGCTGCCCTGGAAAGGTATCCGCTGTGCGTTCAAGAATAGCCATTGTTTACAATAAACCTGTCCTCAGTCAATATGACGATAGAGGAGAGGAAAAGGCAGTTGGCAGCATCCTTGATTCTGTGGAAGCAGTGCATCAGGCTCTCCTTGAGTCAGGCTATGGTGTGGTTCGAGTTCCTCTCGTACCGCCCCTTGAGCGCGCGAGAAAGGAACTTGAAAGCCTGGAAGTTGACTTGGTGTTCAATCTCTTTGAGGGTTTCGCCGGTTACCCCGAGACAGAAGCCGCAGTGGTGGAGATTATATCAGAGCTGGGTATACCTTACACCGGCTGTTCAGCAGAAACACTGGCGTTAGCCCTGGATAAGGCTAAGACCAAGGCAATCTTGGAAGAATCAGGCCTTACCACGCCCAGCTACCAGTTACTGAGTCCTGAAACCCTGTCCACATTTCATTTGAGCTATCCCTGTATTGTCAAACCCTGCAGTGAAGATGCCAGTCATGGGCTATCAGAGGAAAGCGTAGTCTATGAGTTTACCCTGCTGGAAAAGCAGGTGAGACTGGTAAGCAGACTCTATGGACAGGCGCTGGTAGAGGAGTTCATTGATGGGCAGGAGTTTAATGCTACCATCTTGGGAAACTCAGAGTGCACTGTCCTCCCCATTTCTGAGATAGCCTACCTTTTGCCAGCGGGGATGCCTAGAATTCTGACCTTTGCTGCCAAGTGGGAGCCAGATAGTCTCTATTTTCAGGGCGCCAAGGTAATCTGCCCAGCTCAAGTCCCCGACAACGAGCGGAAACGCATTGCTGAGACAGCACTAGCCGCTTCTCGGCTGCTCTCTTGCCGGGGCTATGCCAGGGTGGACATGCGGTTGGATAGGGGAGGGCAAATTAATATTATAGAGGTGAACCCCAACCCTGATATCTCCCCCGGCTCAGGTGCCGTCCTCCAGGCTGAAGCCGCTGGGATGGACTACACCGAGTTTATCGCCAAGATTGTATTGCTCGGCTTAGAGAAAAACTAGCGATGACAACCAAGATTCGCCCGATGACACCAAGAGATAAGCCAGCTATAATAAGGATATTGACGGCTACACCTGAGTTCAAGCCGTCTGAGTTAGTAGTGGCCGAGGAGGTTATTGATAGTTACCTGCAGAAATCATACCAGTCAGGTTATCACATCCTAGTGGCCGAGGTTAGAGAGCTTGTGGTCGGCTATATTTGCTATGGACTAGCTCCGTTGACTGAAGGAACCTGGGACATATACTGGGTGGTGGTCGTCAGGGAAGAACAAAGCCGAGGTATAGGTGGCGCTCTCATAGCGTTTGCTGAGGATGAGATAAAGAAGGCTCGGGGAAGGCTGGCTATTGTTGAGACATCATCCAAGCCAGAATACGAGAGGACAAGGCGTTTTTATCATCGCCATGGTTATGAAATAGTCAGCCGCATTCCAGACTTCTATGCCCCAGGGGACGATAAACTAATTCTTCAGAAGCGGCTTATATGATAAGGAAGTAACTATATGCAGGACTGGTTGCAATCATTTATACTGACCTTTGTCCCTCTGTTTATTGTTATTGATGCCTTGGGGATTTTGCCCTTTGTTATCTCGTTGAGCGAAGGTATGTCCACCCATGAGCGGCGCAAGATGATACATGTCGCGACCATGACTGCTACCATTGTTGGTCTTGCCTTTCTGTTCTTTGGTCAGTTTATTCTAAGTGTTCTGGGCATTTCTGTAGGCTCCTTTGCTATTGCCGGTGGGATTATCCTGCTGGTGCTCTCCATTAAGTACATGACAACAGGGCTAATGGTAGAGATAATCAAGGAAGAACTGGTCGCCGTTGTCCCTATTGGCACGCCGCTAACCGTTGGGCCGGCGACAATAACCACCCTGCTGCTACTCGTGGCTCAATTCCCCCTGTATATGGTTTTGCTCTCCTTCGCCCTAAATCTGCTAATAGCTTGGGTTATCTTTTTGCAAAGTAGCTATATTGTCAGGTTTATGGGTCAGGGTGGGCTTAAGGCAGTGTCTAGGGTATTCAGTCTGCTACTTGCTGCCATTGCCGTCAGCATGATTATTCGGGGACTAAAGATGGTTGGCATATTTAGTATTGCCGGTTAAGGGGGATTTTGCCATTGAGAAATAGGGGGAAAGCTAAGACAATTATCAGGCAGATGGAGATAGATGACATCAGCTCGGTGTATCGCTTAGGCGAGAAGCTTTTTTCTAGCGATGAGTTCCCCATTCTCTACCGGACCTGGGACCCTTACGAGGTAACCGACTACTTCAGCTCTAACCCGGATTACTGCCTGGTGGCAGAGACCGAGGCAAATGGCAAAATCGTCGGCTTCATACTGGCAACCACCGTTGAGAAGGAAGGCACAGCATGGAAGAAGTATGGCTACCTGAGTTGGATAGGGGTGGATGAGGCCTTCCAGAGAACCAAACTGGGTCTCCGCCTATACCGGGAGCTGGAGAAAAGATTGCTGGAAGACGGGGTGAGGATGGTCATAGCTGATACCGAAGCTGAAAATGAGGAGGCTATTACCTTCTTTAAGACGATGGGTTTCTCTACCAGCGGTCAGCATGTTTGGCTGGTCAAGACCCTTCGGCGGCTATATCTAAAATCTGGGCGTGATAGGGGTCAAGGTTGACATAAAGTCCCTGCTGGCTCATCCCCTCAGCATCTCGGGTAAAAGTTATACCTCCCAGTTCATCATGGAACATTATTCTCCCTGTGGCCTTCAGAGGCGGTGGCAGCTTCAACCAGCCCTGCCCCGGGGTTGATGAATAGTTCACAACTACTACCTTAAGTTGCCAGACATAATGCCAAAGCCAGGCTAAAAGGTTATGATGACTTTCATTGCCCTCCCTGACTTGGCTTACCTCTATCAACCTCCACTCACCATTATGAAAAGCGGGGGTGTTAACCACTTTCAGCAATCGGTCATAGAATTGTATAACCTCGGTATCGGCTGCCTCTTCTGGCTCACGAACCAGTTGGATGGGCAGGCGGATGCGCTTGCCTTCAAGCTGCCCATCGTAGAATAAACGAAGACCAGGGACAGTAGCCAGGATGACAGCAGCGGCAAGTGAACGCTCGCGACCGAAGGTAGTGATAGCGCGGGGCTCATCATGGTTCTCAATAAAGCGTGCTGAATGCTCTTGGTATTGGGAATTTGACATAAGATAGTGCTGAATGTCGCTAGGGGTGGAGGAAAGCAGTCGGTCATAGAAAGACTTATCATAGGTGAAGTCAAAGCCCATTTGCTGCAACCTATGCTCAAGACCCCAGTAGACCTCAGCCAGAAATAGAAAGTCAGGGTGGCGTTGCTTTACCTTCCCAATAGCCTCAACCCAGAACTCAGTCTGCGGGCGGGGGTAACCCTTTACCATAGCCCCCCATGCCCCCTCAAACACATCATTAAGCGCCAGCATTGCCATGTCACAGCGCACCCCATCGGCAACCTCAGCAATCTTTAATAGTTCACTGATAAGAGCCTGACGCAGTTCAGGGGAATAGAAGTTAGCCTGAACAGTATCGGTCCACGGCGGGAAGTTGGGGTCTCTACCATGAGCAAGGTAGGTTCTTCCATCCGGTGAAAAGAACCATTCAGGGTGGGCAATAATGTCAGCCTCGCTTCCCGGAACGAACCACCTGGGGTGGGAGATTGTCCAGGGGTGGTCACGGGCAAGGTGATTGGGGACAAAGTCAAGCATGAGACCAAGTCCCAACTGGTTTAGCTTGGACCTGAGTTGAGCGAGCTCTGCTGGTTCACCCAGTGCCGGGTCAAGGCTATAGTCAAGGATAGCATATGGTGAGCCGGCAATGTCATTTTCAGTCCAGCCAGGCAGGGCCTGGTCATACTGCTGGCGCAGTGCTTGGTTGAGCAATGCCTGCTGGCGAGCACCTGGGCTACGCTTCCATACCCCCATGAGCCAGACTAGGTCAAAGCCCCGCTGAGCCAGGAGCTGCCATTCTTCCTCTGGAACCGTGGCTAAGGTCAAAGCACGACGGTACTTCTCAGACACCCGCTTTATAAACAGGCGAGTGTTTACTTCATATAGCCAAGGATGGCGACGCATCCTTAGCATTATACCAAATTGTCTAAGATAGAACAGTCTATTATTTGATGTTTTTGCCCATACTGAGGTAATATTGTAGCAACAACTAATGGATGCATTAACTGTTGCTTACTTCTCTATGGAGTTTGCCCTTGACCCGAAAATGCCCACCTACAACGCTGGCTTGGGCATACTAGCCGGGGATACAATGCGGGCGGCGGCTGATTTGGGCATATCTGCGGTGGGGGTAACGCTTTTACACCGTAAGGGCTATTTTCGCCAGCACCTGGATAAAGACGGGAACCAGACAGAAAGCGAAGTGGACTGGTCTCCACAGGAGTTTCTGGAATTACTGCCACTCCGAGTTTTAGCACCCCTGGCCGGTCGTCAGGTACAGGTGCAGGCATGGCGCTACTCAGTGCGTGGTGAATCCGGGAATACCGTGCCAGTTTATTTTCTAGACACCTGTATCCCGGAAAACACCCCATGGGAACAAAGCCTTACTGATCACCTTTATGGTGGCGACGACCGCTACCGCCTGTGCCAGGAGGTTATTCTTGGCTTTGGCGGATTGGCGATGCTACGGGCTTTAGGCCACCTGAATATTAAAGCCTACCATATGAACGAGGGACACTCTGCCTTTGTTATTCTGGCATTACTGGAAGAGCAGACCTGGGGGCGGGGTCTTCGCACCATCAGCGATGCCGACAAGGAGACAGTTAGCCAGCGCTGCGTATTCACCACGCACACCCCGCTACCAATGGGACATGATGAGTTTGGCATTGATTTGGTCAGGGAGGTTCTGGGTGACGAACGAACCGATTTCCTAATAGCCGCTGAGTGCTGCGCTAACGGTGCGTTAGGTATGACTAGCCTAGCGCTGAACTTTTCCCGCTATATTAATGGCGTCTCAATGCGTCATGAAGAGGTTTCCCGCCGCATCTTCTCCGATTATCCTATTGATTCTGTTACCAATGGTGTACACGCTGTGACCTGGACATCATCTCCTTTTTGCCGTATCTATGACCGCTACATCCCACAGTGGTGCCGTGACAGCCTCTACCTGAAGCACGCTATACGGATACCCCCAGATGAAATCTGGCAGGCTCACACTGAAGCCAAGCAGGAGCTGCTTAATGAAGTGGAACGGCGAACCGGCGTTCGCCTTGACCCGAGGGTAATGACCATCGGTTTTGCCCGGCGAGCCACTGGTTATAAACGTCCTGACTTTCTCTTCCACGATTTAGAGCGGCTCAAGAGGATAGCCAGTCAGGCTGGACCACTCCAGCTTATCTATGGGGGGAAGGCACACCCAAGAGACGAAGGTGGCAAGGCTCTCATCCGGCGTGTCTTTGAGATAGCAAAAGCGTTGAAGGATATTATACCCCTGGTCTACCTTGAGGAATATGATATGGCGCTGGCAAAGTACGTTTGCTCTGGGGTGGATTTGTGGTTGAATACCCCGCAAAAGCCTCATGAAGCCTCGGGAACCAGTGGTATGAAAGCGGCGCTTAATGGAGTGCCAACATTAAGCATCCTTGATGGCTGGTGGATTGAGGGACATGTAGAGGGTGTAACCGGCTGGTCTATCGGTGATAGCTGGCAATTGGAAACCAGCCTTGACAGTGAGGTTAACTCTCTGTATGACAAGCTTGAGTATATAATAGTGCCTATGTTTTATCAGCGACCGAATGACTTTGCTCACGTCATGCGCTCAGCCATCGCCCTAAATGGTTCCTATTTTAACGCCCGACGCATGCTCGCCCAATATCTACAGAACGCATATCTTCGCACCGGTAACCCTTAACAGGCAGATGAACTACCAATCAGCATTGGATTACATTTTAAGCTTTGCTGATTATGAGCGAGCCTCACGCTCAGCAATTGTCTTTGATTTAAGACGTATGGAGATGCTGCTGGAAAAATTGGGTAACCCTGAGGTCGGGGCAATACCGATTCAGGTGGCGGGCACCAAGGGGAAGGGAAGCACCGCTGCCATGATTGCCTCCATCTTAACCATTGCTGGCTACAAAACTGGGCTTTATACCTCCCCCCACCTCATCTCCTTCACTGAGAGGATACAGGTGGACGGCGTGCCTATTGCCGAAGATGAATTTGCTCAACTAACGGAGGTTATGAAACCTCAGGTTGAAGCCGTAAATAAGCTCGGTGCCTTTGGCGAGCTTACCACCTTTGAACTACTGACGGCATTAGCCTTTGCCTATTTCAAGGAGAGGGGGGTGGATTTTCAGGTGCTGGAGACAGGGCTGGGGGGGCGTCTTGATGCCACCAATGTGGTCAAGCCAGGAGTCTCTGTCATCACCTCCATAAGTTTTGACCACACTGAGGTTCTGGGTAATACCCTTACCCAGATAGCCACGGAGAAGGCTGGTATTATCAAGCCGGGGAGCATTGTGGTATCCTCCCCCCAATTCCCCGAGGCAATGGCGGTGATCGAGGGGGTATGCCGGGAGCGGAGGGCAAGACTGGTCAAGGTAGGCAATGACGTTAGCTGGTACCGGGAAGCCTTTAGCAGTGAGGGGCAGTCGTTTCAACTGAAAGGGCTCACCGGCAAATATAACCTTAGCCTTCCGTTACTTGGTGAACATCAGTTGGAAAATGCGGCTACGGCGGTAGCTGCGGTGGAGATTTTAGCTGACCGAGGAGTGACGGTCTCGGCTGAGCACATTGCCGCAGGGCTGGCGCAGGTGCACTGGCCGGGGCGACTTCAGGTTCTAAGGCGCAACCCATGGTTTATTGTCGATTGTGCCCATAACGCTTACTCAGCAAAGAGGCTGGTTGAGGCGCTTAAGCAATATTTTGACTTTGACCGAGCGGTTCTGATTCTTGGGGTTTCCGCAGACAAAGACGTCGCCGGGATAGTTACTGAGCTAGCGCCCCTCCCCAGTATAGCTATTGTTACCTGCACCCATCACCCCCGCGCTCTGAAGCCAGCCAGACTTGCCGCCCAGTTCTCAAAGTGGGGGATAACCCCTGAAGTGGTAGAAAATGTTACCTCAGCCGTAGACCTGGCATTAGCCAGGGCAAAACCTGAAGACCTCATTTGCGCCACTGGCTCAATCTTTGTTGCTGCTGAGGTAATAGAATACCTACCGAAACTCGCCTAAGAAGTGCTCTATTTCTTACCTTTAACCAAGCTCCGCGTCAGCAATTTATCAAAGGCGTCAAACCACTTCAGCTTGACCTCGTCCGACCAGCTCGGGTCAAAGGTGGGGAATTTTGCCGCCAGCTCATCTGCGATTTCAAGTGGAATTACCAAATTCCGACCTGGTTTGGCACTTTTTCTTTTTGCTTTAATTCCAGCACCGGTGGTCAGTGTTCTTACCCTTTTGGTTATGAATGGTGATAGAGGTATTCCAGCATCGCTGGCTAGGGCAACAAAGAACTTGATGCACTTGCGGTTGACATCATCAGCTAACTCAAAATTACGATGGAAGACCTCTTCTAGCTGGGCATAGGTAGCAATGTGGAAATCAAACGAGCCGCCTAAGACAAAGTTATATGATTCGGTAGCTATCTGGCGGAGAAGCTCTGTTCTTTTCTCCCCGCTGGCGGAAACAAGCTGCCTTAATTGGCTTGTCGGTACGCCATCAGCGTCAACAAGACCAAGAAAGCGCAGGGCAGCCATAAGCTGGGTGCCGGTACTACCAGCTAACCTATCACTCCAGTAGCTCCGGTCAATACGGGCTGGCATCCCCTGTTCCAGTCGTTCCATAAAGTTCAGGAAAGTGCGGTAAGAGACATAGGGTGGTAAGCGTTTTCGTCCTTTCTCATCAACCATATCAGCTACCTCGCTCATTAATTATATTGGAACGAAACTGGAATTTCAAGAGGCAGCCTGTTTTTAATCGTTTATCAAGTGGAATTTCTATATCTAGGGAGCTTACCACTCCCCCAGAATACCAAAAAATATGCCATTTAATAACCTCTTTTTTCTCCAGAGTTCAAGCGTCAAATTACACTATGGAATTTGCATTAATTTGAAATGGAACTAAATGGAATTTTTAAGGACACGCTAGGACTAGCAAAGACAAAAGTTGACGTATGCCTTGGCGTGCAATTAGGATATTCGGTATACATTATAAAGAAAAGGGAGGATTCTCATGGGCCAGTCAATAGAGTTCCAGAAGTTGTTGACAGAGATAATCTATGTTAACCTGCCTGGACCGGAAGAGCCGACTCCGGGAATGAGCGGTGGAGAGCTACTCCACGGTTTCTTGGCAGACCTTCGTCGCCCAACTAACCCAGAGATAAGAAACTGCGTTAGTACTCTGTGCAACAAATGGAACATCCACTACCGAGAACAGAGAGGATAATAAGTCAGTACTAGAAAGGAGGGAAGATGAAAAAGACTAAGATTGCGGCGATAGATATTGGTTCGACTAAAGTATGCACGGTTATGGCTGATATTGATAGCGATGGCTTCCCCCGCATCCTTGGCGTAGGCGTAGCCCCGACCCAGGGGCTACAAAATGGCTTGGTGGTTAATTTTAATGAAGCCAAGCAATCAATCCTAGAATCGGTAAGAGGAGCTGAGCAGACTGCGGGTTACAAAGTGGAATCAGCCTTTATCGGCGTTACTGGCAGGCATATCACCTCGGTAAATAACCGAGGGGTCATTAGCATTAGCCGGAACGACAAGATAGTACATCCTGAGGACCTAAAACGCGTCCATGAGGCAGTTCGTAGCATTAAGGTCCCGAGCGACCGAGAGCTGCTTCATATCATTCCTCGCGGTTACACCGTTGATGGTCAAGCAGGGGTAAAGAACCCCGTCGGCATGCATGGCTTCCGCCTTGATGTTGAGGCACATATCATTACGGCAGCGGTAACCTCAATCCAGACTCTGAGCAGGTGCATCCGGGGCATTGGTATTGAGATTGAAGATGTCATTCTGGAACCACTAGCTAGCGCTGAAGCTGTTCTCGCCGAAGACGAAAGACAAAATGGTGTGCTGCTGGCTGATATTGGCGGTGGTACCACCGACATTGCCGTGTTTAAGGACAATAGCGTCTGCTTTACCTCTGTCCTGCCTGTAGCTGGTTATCAGATCAGCCGGGATATTTCTATTGGTCTGGGAGTTCCCTTTGAACTCGCCGAGGAGATGAAGAAGAGGTACGGCAATGTGACACCAATTCAGGAGAAGGGTAGGAAAGCACCTGATAAAGTCATCAGCGAAAACGGGCATAATATTTCCTCCTCGGACCTTAATGAAATTATTCGGGTTCGTGTTGAGGAGCTTCTCCGGCTTATAATACTGCAGTTGCAGCAAAGCGATTATCCCAAGTTTATCCCTTCAGGGGTGGTACTCACCGGGGGCAGCGCTAACCTTCTTGGGATTGCTGAACTGGGAAGCAAGGTAACCCGACTCCCGGCGAGGATTGGTGTCCCCATCAACCTATATGGTGTCTCGGATACCCTGCATGATCCAGCCTATGCCACCAGTGTTGGTCTTCTTTTGTGGAAGGGGAGGAACAAAGGCTCACAAAGCTGGCGACCTAAGAGTGGTGTTGGCCGCGTTTTCTCCGGAGTTTTCCGGCTCTTGGGTTAGAAGCTTGTGAAAAAAGGAGAAAGAAAAAATGTCAAAAGCAAGTTATGTTCCCAGTGGGGCAAATATTAAGGTTATTGGTCTAGGTGGGGCTGGCTGTAATGCCATCACCCGAATGGTTCGGGAGCAGATTCGTGGCGTTGAATTTATTGCCATGAATACTGATGCCCAGCATCTGGCAGTCACTGAAGCGGCGGTACGCATCCAGCTTGGTGAGCAGTCTACCCGCGGTCTAGGTGCTGGTGGTGACCATATTGTAGGTCGGAAAGCGGCTGAGGAGAGCCTCGAGCAGATTAAGGAGGCTGTTGCCGGGGCAGACATGGCGTTTATCACCGCTGGTATGGGGGGTGGTACTGGCACAGGGTCAGCGCCAGTAGTAGCCCATGCTGTCAAGCTAACTGGTGCCCTCACTATTGCTGTAGTCACCAGACCATTCGACTTTGAGGGGGTTCACCGCGGCGATGTTGCCGAGAAGGGGATTATGGAGCTGATTGATAAAGTAGACACCCTGATTATTATCCCTAACGACCGTTTGTTTGACCTCTGCGATCAGAAGATGGGCGTTGATGGCGCCTTTAGGATGGCTGATGATATCCTCTGCCACGGAGTGCAGGCAATTGCTGAGGTGGTCACCGTCCCCGGACTCATTAACCTTGACTTTGCCGACATCCGAACGGTGATGAAAGATGCTGGTCCGGCATGGATGTCTATCGGTCGGGGTTCCGGGACGAACCGGGCAAAGGAGGCGGCTAAAGAAGCACTATCTAGCCCGCTTCTGGATGTGTCTATGGAGGGGGCAAAGGGGGTGTTATTCAATGTTGCCGGTGGTAGCAGCCTTACCCTATACGAGGTTAATGATGCGGCTGAGGTTATCAGACAGGCGGTTGACCCCGAGGCAATTGTCATCTTTGGAGTCGTCCTTGACCCAAATATGGGCAATGATGTCAGACTGACCCTCGTTGCTACCGGCTTTGCTTCCAAGGATGCCCTTGCTGGCGTGTCTTGGGATAAGCAAATGATGAGGCTCCTTAAGGGAGTGAAGAGTGACGCAGAGCTTGAGATTCCCGCTTTCCTGCGGTACCGACGTGCTCTCCCTGGGCAACGGTCTCAAATTAGGTAGCGCCAGGAATCATACCTTGGCTCCAGACCATAGTTGGCAAGGAGGTTAAAGATGATTGCTTCCCAGATTGCTACTAGTGATAAATTGCATGAAGTAATTGAGGAGTATGCTGACGACCGGGATTGTCAGGAGGTACTTCTCTTTTTGTTGCGGCATCCCCGTACCCGATTCAGCCGGCTGGCCATTGTTCATGCTTTGAACGGCTATAAATGTTATACCGAGCAAGCTCTTACCCGTCTCACCAACGACGGGGTGATTAGAAGATACGTTGAGAACGACATTCCTTTATATTCACTGAATATGGAAGGGTGACCTATGGCTGAATTGAAAGACGCTATCACCCTTGTTGAAATAATAGTCGCTGCTGCAGCAGCGATGGCGCTCGGTGATTATTTGGGTTATAAGATAAGGCGTATGCGATTAGTAGCGATTCTCTGTTGTATTGTCCTAGTGAGTATTGTAGGCTTCGCCGTTTACGCTGCTATTAAGCTGGCATAGTCGGGCACTAGAACTTCAAAGCTACCGCCGGATAAAACCGGCGGTAGCTTTTTTATCTCTAGGCCGTGCAGTATCGTCTTGTTATGTGGTGGGGGCAAAAAGTTCGTTAGCAAAAATGTTAGCAAATAAATTGGACGATTTTGCTTGACTACACAACCTGCTCCTCCTATGATAAGCTAAGATAAACCAAGTGGGATTTCTTCATAGGAGGTGCATGCCATGGAAGGCTTCATGAAGCGTATTGAGCGTATTGAGTACTACTATACGGTGGTTCCCAATAGGGTTGGAGCGGGTGCTAAGGTTTTCAATGAGCTCAAGGCACAAGGTGTCGATCTGCTTGCTTTCAATGGTTTCCCATTGAGCGCGCAGCGTAGTCAGCTTGACCTCGTGCCGTCCAGCGGAGCTGCCCTCGTTGCGGCGGCACAAAAAGCAGGGATCAAGCTGGTGGGACCAAAGGTTGCTTTCCTGATCTCGGAGTGGGAGCACTTAGGTGCTGTCGCCGACATACTTAGCAAGCTAGAACAAGCCAGGGTCAACGTCACAGCCATGCAAGCCATCGGAACCAGCGACTGGCGTTATGGAGCCATCATCTGGGTTAAGCCACGCGATATTGACAAAGCCGCCCAAGCATTGGGTATCTCTTAGGGCATGTTACCCTTTTTGAGGATTTAGCTGGTAGGCCGTGCAGGTCTCGAACCTGCGACCACCTGATTAAAAGTCAGGTGCTCTGCCAACTGAGCTAACGGCCCATTACATCTAGGTAGTCTAGCAAATCTAGCGCCCTGACGCAACCTAACTTAAGGCTGGACTCCCAGCCATGTCAGCTATATAATACTTGAAATGGAGAAACAGGCAAAGGAAGTCATAATTAACCAGACAAGGTTATCCATAATCCAGGGGGACATCACCCAGCAGACTACAGATGCCATAGTTAATGCGGCTAACCCCGGGCTAATGGGCGGGGGTGGTGTTGATGGCGCCATTCATCGCGCTGGAGGTCCGGCTATCCTGGAGGAATGCAGGCAGATTGTGGCCAGTCAAGGACGCTTACCCACCGGTAAGGCGGTCATCACCACCGGAGGAAATCTGGCGGCAAGGCACGTGATTCACACCGTCGGTCCTATCTGGCAGGGTGGGAATAAAGGCGAGGCTACACTACTAGCAAGCGCCTATAGAGAGAGTCTGAGATTGGCAGCAGAGCACAATCTAGCCAGTATCTCTTTTCCTTCAATAAGCACCGGTGCCTATGGCTATCCCGTAGCTGAGGCAGCAAGGGTGGCACTTAAAGCTGTAGCTTCATTTCTTAGCATCAAGGTCACCTCGGTAAAAGAGGTGGTATTTGTGCTCTTTGACCCCAGAACCTATGAGGCTTACTCCTCTGCCCTTAAGGAGGTTATATGAGATACCGAGGTTTTAATCTAACGGCAATATGGCTTTTAATCGGTATAAACCTGTTATTATTTATTGCCACTTCTATTGACAAAGACCTTATCTGGCTTCTTGGACTCCAGCCGGCAGGCTTCTTAGCTCGACCCTGGACATTGGTGACTAACCTCTTTATCCATGGGGGTATCGGGCATATCCTAGCCAACATGTTAACCCTTTACTTCTTCGGGGGCTATCTCTGTCAGCTGATTGGGGTAAGAAATTTCCTTATCACCTACTTCTGCGGCGGTATACTGGGGAATATTTTCTATATTCTTCTCGCCTCACCCTACTCCATAGCTATAGGTGCCTCGGGGGCTATTTATGCCCTGGCGGGGGCATTGGCGGTGATGATGCCTAATTTGAGGGTTATGGTATACTTTATTGCCCCGATGCCCCTGTGGGTTGTGATTCTTCTCTTTTTTGTCCTCTGGTCTTTTGTACCTGGTGTCGCCTGGCAGGCTCATCTTGGAGGGCTGGTTTTCGGGCTGGTTATAGGCTATTTCTTCAGGAGAAGGGTACGCTATTTCTTCTAGCTAATCTATAAGTGCTGTGCCTTTGACCCTGAACATCCAGTTAACCTTGTCCCTGGTACGCTCCACTTCCTTATAAGTCCATGGTTCCCAAGGGATAATTTTGCCATTAAGCGACATATCTGAATGTTTATTTGGAGTGCTGCCATCGTAGTCTATCTGAATCCTAGTCTCAGAAATACTATTTGTGGTCACTTCAACATAGAAGTCATCATCCACGGCAACATTGGGAACACCTACTTCCACCCATTTGGCGGTTCCTTCTTTGAAAAGCTGCCACGGAAAATTCTGATTCCATAGTTTCTTGCCGGCTTTATTATAAACTTTCACAGAGAACTCTCGGTTTTGGTAATCCGTTGGTGAATCTGCTTTTATATAGCCATATATCAATACCTGCGTAATACTAAATGGCGGTGATGGCGGGGAAAAACGAACGAGGTATGACTTTTTGCTAGTCCAGTAGCTTCCCTCAGCCATCCCATCATCATAGCTCAATAAGTACTGCTCAACTCTGGGTCCTCTCCACCCTTCAACCCTGACCATCCAGGCTGCTGTTTCCTTGGCCCCGAATGTTGTCCCCCAAGGCTGTACTACCCCGTTCTGTATTGTATTTGCATTTCCCTTTGCTGCGCTCAAGTCCAAACCTATGGAAAGACCACATTTTGTTTTGTTTTCATTCGGCATCATCTCGGCATTTGGAACCACCTCAACATAGAAATCATCGTTAACCATGAGGTCAGGGACTTGTACTTCAACCCAAGCAGGAAAAGAAGTAGAATAAGTCAGATCATAGGGAAACAGATTATAGGGATAGCTCTGGGAGTACAGTTGCTGGCTGAGCTTTTTATCCCAGATTCTTAGGGTAAAACTTCTCTTTTCAAGGTCTACTTGCTGAAGACTACCTACATCAAGGTATCCGTACTTTCCGTATACACCAATCACTCCGTATATATTAATGCCCTTGATTCTAAAGGAGTTACTTGGTATTTCAAATTGTGACAGAAAGCCTTTTCCAGCCGAGTTAGTCCAGAACTTGTTAGCTATTCCATAATCATATTGACAGGTATAAGCAACCCAAGGGGAGACACGGAGATTGGCACTTGCTTCCCCAACGCTCAGCGTATAGCTGCCGGGGGTTTCTGGGCTGGTTAGCTTAAAAGTCACGGTCTTTGTTGCCTCGGGACCAATTAGAGCGGTTTCTTTCCCAATTTCCTTACCATCCAGGGTAAGGATTGCGGTGTAAGTACCTTCCGTTCCGCCGGTATTATCAATGGTTGCAGTTACAGTTACTGGGTCGCTAGGCATTACTATAAATGGGCTGGTAGAAAGCCCACTCACTTCAAATTTGGCAGGTTCAGGAGTTACAGGTTTGGCACATGAAACGGGCAATGTCATCATCAATAGGGTAACGAGAATAGGCAGGAGTAGGCTTTTTGCCCTCATCTGTTCCCTCCCTACAGTGATTTTGAATCTGTGGCGTCCCTGGAGGGATTCGAACCCACGACCCGCTGCTTAGAAGGCAGCCGCTCTGTCCAGCTGAGCTACAGGGACAAGCTATCTATTACTCCAATGTAACACGGGTTCAGGCAAAGGTCAAGATGACAATTCTTATTTGGTTTGCAACTATTACGATGTTAAGTTCTTCCTCAGGTTTTCCACAAGCCAAAGACGGCTAGACTGCTGAGTCCAATGCCAGCAATTACAGCCCCGGCCCAGCCAAGTAAAGAAAGACAGGTCACAATTATACCAGCAATGAGTATTCCAATAAAGATAGATAACATGGCATGCTTGAATTTTAAACCAAAAAGGACAGCCGCTAGTGAACCTGTCCAGGCACCGGTGAGAGGGAGAGGGATAGCAACAAATAACGCTAAACCAATTCTTTCATACCTCTCAATAATTTCTCCCCGCTCCTTGGTATGTTTAAAGAGCCATCGCAAAAATCGGTCAAAGAAGCCCACCTTGCTTAGATATCTAGAAATGGCATCAAGGGACAATAGAATAACAGGCACCGGTAGCAGATTGCCAATGATAGCTAACAGAAGAGCATAATACCAAGGGAAATGAAACAGGTTTATAGCTACCGGTAGTGCCCCACGTAGCTCAAAAATAGGTAGCGCGGAGATAATAAGTACTACTAATTCTTTAGAAAAACCTAAGCTGAGAAGCTCTTCAGGGGACACAATTGCCCTTCACAGTCATTGCCCAGTAAAGACCCTATTTAGATAATGTAACAGATGAACACTCTAAGCGTCAAGTGCAGGTTACCTATGAGTGTTAGCTTGACAATCGCTTTGCCACATTGTTAGTATGAGGTCAACTTTAATGCCAAGGCTTTTAGATAAAGTAGACAGCCCCGCTGATTTGAAGAGACTATCAAAGTCAAAGCTTGAGCAACTGGCTGCTGAGCTCAGGCAGGAGTTGGTGTCCACAGTAAGTGCTAATGGCGGTCATCTGGCTTCTAATCTGGGTGTGGTTGAGCTAACCATAGCCTTACATCGGGTATTTGATAGCCCGCGGGATAAGATTATCTGGGATGTGGGACATCAAAGTTATGTTCATAAACTGCTCACGGGGAGGAGAAAGCGCTTTGCCTCTCTCCGCCAGTATGGAGGGCTATCCGGTTTTACCTCTCGCAGTGAGAGTGAGCATGACCCATTTGGTGCTGGTCATGCCAGCACCTCAGTCTCTGCAGCGCTGGGCATGACTATCGCCCGTGACCTTTCCGGTGATGACTACAATGTGGTTGCTATTATCGGCGACGGGGCGATAACCGGGGGGATGGCATTTGAGGCGCTAAATCAGGCAGGGCATCTGGGCTCAAAGCTCTGCGTCATTCTGAATGATAATGGGATGTCAATATCACCCACTGTTGGCGCCCTGGCTAAACTCTTGAGCCGGATACGGTTTGACTACCGCTACCGTTGGGCAGAGGAGAGGAGCAAGCGGGTACTGGATATCCTCCCCTGGGGTAAGAGGCTATGGCAAGCGGGCCAACGGATTAGAAGTTTGTTCAAAGGGTTAATTATACCAAATGTGCTCTGGGAAGAGCTTGGCTTCAACTATATCGGACCTGTTGATGGGCATAACATTGGTGAGCTTGAGATAGCGCTAACCCAGGCACGGGATTACTCAGTGAAGCCAGCCTTTGTTCATGTTATTACCACTAAGGGTAAGGGCTACCTTCCCGCCGAGGGTGACGCTGTTTACTTTCATGGTGTGCCAGCTGAGAGCGTAACCACCAAGAAGATACCAACTTATAGTGAGGTGTTTGCCCAGACTGTACTTCGTCTGGCTCGAGAAAATCCGAGGCTGGTGGCGATTACCCCGGCTATGCCTGAGGGGAATTACTTAAGTATAGTTGCCGCTGAATTTCCTGAGCGAGTTTTTGACGTGGGAATCTGCGAGCAACATGCTGTTACCTTTGCTGCCGGGCTGGCTACTCAGGGTTTCATACCTATTGTGGCGATATATTCCACCTTTTTGCAACGTGCCTTTGACCAGCTCATTCATGACGTTTGTCTTCAGGATTTGCCTGTTGTCTTTGCCATTGACCGCAGCGGTATTGTTGGTGACGATGGCAAGACCCACCAGGGAACCTTTGACCTCTCTTATCTAACATTAATCCCTAATTTGATAGTATCAGCACCTAAGGACGAGAGTGAGCTTCAGCACTTGCTCTATACTGCGGTAAGGGCAAAACATCCGATGGCGATACGCTACCCCCGAGGCTCTGGGTTAGGTGTGGAATTAGACCCGGAGCTTCGTGAGATTCCCATAGGCAAGGGGGAGATATTAAGATATGGCAAGGACACCGCCATATTAGCCATAGGGACAACAGTAGCTCCATCCCTTGAAGCCGCTGGGGAGTTAGCCTTAAATGGAATTGAGGCTACAGTGGTTAATGCTCGCTTTGCCAAACCGCTAGACGCTGAACTTATAACAGGTCTGGCTAGAGACATTAAGCACCTGGTTACAGTTGAAGAGAACGCCCTCAGCGGTGGCTTTGGCGGTAGCGTGGTAAGTCTGCTTGAAAATTCAGGCGTTAGTGATATTCAGGTAAAAAGCATCGGTATCCCTGATGAGTTTGTGGAGCAGGGCAGTCAAGCCGTGCTCCGTTCCAGCTATGGTCTTGATGCTAAGGGGATAACCAGACAGGTCCTGGGGTTATTCCCCAGACAAAAGATACTCAGGGGGAAGGGGTGAATAAGCTGACAATCAGAGACATAGATGTTAATGGTAAAAGGGTCTTGGTCAGGGCTGATTTTAATGTTCCCCTGGTTGAAGACACCGGGGTTATTACTGATGATAGCCGCATCCGAGCCACGCTGCCTACCATCAAATACCTTATTGACCGAAAAGCCAGGGTTATCCTGTGTTCCCATCTCGGTCGTCCTAAGGGGAGGGTGGTTGAGAAATTGCGTCTAACCCCAGTTGCCCAGCGCCTATCCGAGCTCTTAGGGCAAAGGGTAGAGGTTGCCCCTCATCGCAGCCTCGGACCCGAGGTAGAGAGGGAGGTAGAAAGATTGAGGGGGGGCGATGTTTTGCTCCTGGAGAACCTCCGGTTTCACCCTGAGGAGGAGGAAAACGTTCCCTCCTTTGCTCAAGCCTTAGCCCGGCTGGCTGATATCTATGTAAATGATGCCTTTGGTGCTAGTCATCGGGCTCATGCTTCAATAGTCGGGGTTGCTAACTATCTGCCAGCAGTGGCTGGGCTTTTGCTAGAGAAGGAAATCAAGGTCTTGGAGGGTATCTTAGCTAACCCGGCTCACCCCTTTGCCGAGCTTGCCGGCGGCGCCAAGGTGAGCGACAAGATTACCGTCTTAGAGAATACCTTGAGCAAAATAGACTGTCTTCTAATTGGTGGTGGTATGGCTGCCACCTTCTTAAAGGCTAACGCTTGCGAGGTGGGCTTGTCATTGGTGGAGGATGATAGGCTAGATTTTGCCGCTAAGCTGATGAGGGATGCAGCTCAGCATCAGGTACGCTTGATGCTCCCAGTTGATGTGGTTATTGCCGATAAAGTCAGTGCTGAAGCCAAGGTTAGGGTAGTATCAGTAGACGATATACCGCCAGACTGGAGGATTGTTGATATCGGTCCCCGGACGATAAGAAGTTTCTCTGAGGAACTACAGCGGTGCAAAACAGTTTTCTGGAACGGCCCCATGGGCATATATGAGATACCCAAGTTTGCTCAGGGGACACAAGCCATGGCAAAACTCCTGGCGAGCCTTAAGGCGACTACGGTTGTCGGGGGTGGCTCTACGGCTGAGGTTGTAACTGCGATGAAGCTAGCGGATAAGATAACCTTTGTCTCTACTGGGGGTGGTGCTTCACTCAGATTCCTGGGTGGTGAGAAGTTGCCCGGCATAGAAGCGTTACTTGAGCAGAAGGGCTAAAGTGGATAATCTGGACTTAATGAAGGAAATTTCCATCTCCTCCCCAACTAAGATTGTGCTGCTGGTTATTGATGGGTTGGGTGGGCTGCCCAGTCCAGAAACGGGCAAGACTGAGTTGGAGACAGCCAGTACACCAAACCTTGACCAGCTGGCAAATAAAGGTATATGCGGTCTTGTCGACCCGGTAAACCCGGGAATAACCCCGGGTAGTGCCCCGGCTCACCTGACTCTGTTTGGTTATGACCCACTCAAATTTTACGTTGGGCGGGGGGTGGTAGAAGCAATGGGGATAGCGTTTGACCTGAAGCTGGGGGATATAGCCGTTCGGGGTAACTTTTGCACTGTGGACGAAGCCGGGCTGGTTACTGACCGCAGGGCGGGGCGTATCTCTACCGATAAATGCGCCGAGCTATGCCGGTTACTTGACGGGCTGGTGATAGAGGGGATTAAGCTCCTTGTTTGCCCGGTCAAGGAGCATCGCTTTATAGCCGTGTTTCGGGGGGGAGGACTGGCATCTGAGGTCAGCGATTCTGACCCCCAGCAGGTAGGGGTATTGCCAAAGACGGTTACTGCCCTAAGCCCACAGGCTGGTGTGATGGCGGCGGTTGCTAATCAGTTTATAGCTCAAGCCAAGGTAGTTTTAGCTAAACATCACCCTGCCAATATGGTGCTTCTGCGCGGCTTCTCCCGGCGACCAAATCTCCCCACCATGCCCGAGGTCTATAAACTAAAGCCAGCAGCTATTGCCGGCTACCCGATGTATCGGGGACTGGCTAGGCTAGTCGGGATGCAGATTCTGGAAACCGCCGCCAGCATCGAACAGGAGTTTGCCACCCTAAAACAGAGCTATAATGATTATGACTTTTTCTTCGTCCATATAAAGGAGACCGATTCCGCCGGTGAGGATGGTGACTTTGACCGTAAGGTCAAGATTATAGAAGAGGTTGACAAGGCTCTACCCACTCTGCTTAACCTTAATCCAGATGTCATTGTGGTTACCGGTGACCACTCCACCCCAGCCTTGCTCAAAGGACATAGCTGGCACCCGGTGCCAATACTCCTTTACTCCAGGTGGTGCCGCCCCGATAAAGTAAAAGAGTTTTCTGAGTCAGCCTGTATCTTGGGCGGATTGGGGAGGCTCCCAGCGACCGAGATTATGCCACTGGCAATGGCTAATGCCCTAAAATTAACCAAGTTCGGAGCTTAGTGAAAGAGAGGTTAAGCCTCTTTAATATAACCTATCCCCCTTTCACCCTGAAAAATCTTTAATTTTTCAGGGAATCCGATTAAAATATGGTAATCCTATCCCCCTGCCCCCTTCCCTTAGTAAGGGAAGGGGGAGTGGAAGTAAGAGAGGGGGCTTCGCCCCCTCTCTAAAATCTCTTCCCCCTCTCCTTAACAAGGAGAGGGGGATTAAGGGGGTGAGGTTAAAAAGAAATTAGGAGTCTATTCTATAATGCGTACCCCTTTAATTGCCGGTAACTGGAAGATGAATACCACGCTGAGCGAGGCAATAGCGCTGGTTAATAAGATGCGTCCTGGGCTTGAGCGGATAGCGGGTGTGGAAAAGGTAATATGCCCCCCCTTTGTTTCCCTCGCCGCCATTAAGAGGTTGATTGAGGGAGGCTCAATAAAGCTGGGGGCGCAGAATATGTACTTTGAGGAAAAGGGGGCATATACCGGTGAGATTTCACCGCTGATGCTGGCTGAGCTCTGTGAGTTTGTTATTGTTGGACACTCTGAGCGCAGACAGTATTTTAATGAGACCATAGAGGTAGTAGATAAAAAGGTCGGGGCAGCGCTGGAGGTTGGTCTGAAGCCGATTCTATGTATTGGAGAAACCTTAGAAGAGAACGAGGCGGGGAAGACGGAGGAGGTATTAACCAAGCAGCTAAGCTCACCTTCAGCTCGGATATATTATGCAGGTGGCTTGGTTTTAGCCTATGAGCCGGTTTGGGCTATCGGCACGGGCAGGGCAGCTAGCGGTAAGCAGGCAAATGATACCATCGGTTTTATCCGCCGGCACGTCTCAAAGCAAGGTGGCAAAGAGATTGCCCAGGAGGTACGCATCCTCTATGGGGGGAGCGTCACTGCGGGTAATATTGCCGAATTTATAAACCAGCCTGAGATTGACGGTGCCCTTGTCGGTGGCGCCAGTATAAGGGCAGACGAGTTTCTGGGCATAGTGAGGCAGACCTCTGAGATTAAGCGGATGAGATGAACCGTCTATTGGCTATAGTTGGGCCAACTGGTGTGGGCAAGAGTAGGCTGGCACTTAACCTTGCTCAGGCTTTTGATGGGGAGATCGTGAGTGCTGATAGCCGGCAGGTCTACCGTCATATGGATATCGGCACGGCTAAACCTACTAAGAAGGAGCTTTCCCTTGTTCCTCATCACCTGATTAATATCATCAATCCTGATGAGGGCTTTAGCCTGGCTCAATATCAACAGCTTGCCTACAGGGCTATTGATGATATTCAAAAGCGTGGTAAGCTGGCAATACTAGCCGGTGGCAGCGGGCTATATGTCTGGGCAGTGTTGGATGGCTGGAGGATACCGAAGGTGGCACCTGACCTGGGATTAAGGCGCAGCCTGGAGAGGAAAGGGAAGGATGAGCTCTATCACAAGCTGGCGAAGGTTGACCCAGTGGCAACGCAAAGGATTGCCCCCGGCAATGTGCGACGCATGATAAGAGCCATTGAGGTATATAGGGGTGTTAGGGTCCCCTTCTCCCAGCTTCAGCTTAAAATAAAACCAGTATTTAATACCCTAATAATAGGTTTGACTATGGATAGGGTGGAGCTATACCAGCGGATTGACTTGAGGGTGGACGAAATGATAAGGCTGGGCTTGGTTGATGAAGTTAAGGGGCTGCTGAACCGGGGTTATAGCTCCAGTCTGCCGCCTATGTCGGGCATAGGCTATAAGCAGATTGGCATGTATCTTGAAGGTAAGCTAACACTGGCGGCTGCCATCCAGCAAATCAAGTTCGAAACCCACCGACTCGTCCGCCACCAGTATTCCTGGTTCCGGCTAAAAGATGATAGAATAAGGTGGTTTGATATACAGAAGGGGATGGATTCCCAAATTAAGACATTGGTAACTAGGTTTATAAAGGGGTAGTAATTGTAATTAAGGGAGTCTTAGAGGGGATAGGGTTTAATATGAATTTCACCAAGGTGCAGGGTGCCGGCAACGATTTTATATTAATTGAGGGTGGTAATACCCAGCGCGATTGGTCTCAGCTAGCCAAAACGGTGTGCGACCGTCATTTTGGTGTCGGTGCTGACGGCTTACTGGTAGTATTGCCCTCAGATGTTGCCGATTTACGGATGCGTATATTCAACCCCGATGGCTCTGAGGCTAAGGCTTGTGGCAACGGCTTAAGATGCCTGGTTAGATATGCCCTAGATAAGAGGTTAGTCAACAGAAAGGCTCAAGAAATATCAGTGGAAACAATATCAGGGGTAAGGAAAGCCAGGCTTGATACCACAGCCAATACGACTACAATTCAGGTCAGCATGGGAGAACCAAGGTTTAGGGCTGAGGATATCCCAGTAGCGATAGAACTGGCTAGCACAGAACCGATAATGAACTACCCGGTTATTGCGGATGACAAAGAGCTACTACTAGACCTTGTCTCCATGGGGAGCCCGCATGCTGTTTATTTCTCGCCACATCCAGTATCAGATTTCCCACTCTCTCAATTGGGACCTAAAGTGGAACACTCGGCAATATTTCCTGATCGGGTAAATTTTGAGATAGCCAGGGTAGTAAGCCGAGGGCAAATAGAGGCTCGTGTCTGGGAGCGGGGAGTAGGGGAGACATTAGCCTGTGGCAGTGGTGCCTGCGCTGTAGCTGTCTTAGCCCGGCTACATGATTATATTGATAATAAAGTTGACATAAAACTACCAGGAGGGACATTGGTTGTGGAGTGGGATGGGGCAGGGGAGGTATTCCTCAGCGGCCCAGCTGAAATAGTATTTAGTGGAGAATGGCGCGATGAGATTATCAAGACGGATTGAACATTTGCCCCCTTACCTTTTCGTGGAAATCAACAAGAAGATTGCCGAAAAAAGGGCGAAGGGCGAGGAGATAGTTAGCTTTGCTATAGGTGACCCTGATATTCCCACGCCACCTCACATAATTGAGAGGCTATGCCAGGCAGCGCAAGACCCGTCTAATCACCGCTACCCTGAGACTGAGGGGCTGGCTGAACTGCGCCAGGCGATAGCAAAGTGGTATCAGAAGCGCTTTGGTGTTTCCCTTGACGCTGACAAAGAGGTGCTACCACTTATTGGCTCAAAGGAGGGCATTGCTCACATTGCCTTTTGCCTCATTGACTTCAGGGATGTTGCCCTAGTACCCGACCCGGCATATCCCGTTTATTCAATAAGCACCATCTTAGCCGGTGGAAATCCTTACTATCTGCCACTTATTGAGGAAAATGGTTTTCTTCCCAATTTAAACGCCGTACCGGCTTATACCCTGAAAGGGGCTAAGTTATTGTGGATAAATTACCCTAATAACCCTACCAGCGCCGTGGCTGACCTAGGTTTCTTTAACCGGGTAGTGGAATTCGCTCGGAAGCATAACCTGGCTGTCTGTCATGATGGGCCATACTCAGAGGTCAGTTTTGATGGCTATCAGCCGGTTAGCTTTATGCAGGCAGATGGAGCTAGAGAGGTAGGGGTGGAGTTTCACTCTCTATCCAAGACCTACAATATGACCGGGTGGCGGATAGGGATGGTGGTGGGTAATGCAAAAATGATAGATGCCCTAAAAAGGCTTAAGTCAAACCTGGACTCAGGGATCCCACAGGCTATTCAACAGGCTGCCATTGCCGCTCTGACCGGCCCCCAGGATTGTATCCAGGCACATAACGCCATCTATCAAAGACGCCGCGATTTGATTATTGATGTGCTGAATAATATCGGGCTGAAAGCCCGCCCCCCCAAAGCAAGCCTGTATATATGGGCTAAGATTCCCCAGGGCTATACCTCTGTGGAATTTGCTACCGATTTATTGGATAAGGTTGGGGTAGCGGTTACTCCCGGGGTAGGCTATGGTAAGCACGGCGAAGGTTATGTACGGCTGTCGTTGACTGTGCCTGATGCATCAGTAGTGAAGGGCTTATCACAACTCTCAGCATGGCGGGATACCAAGAGACGATTGAGAATAGGGGCTGACTTTACATAAAGGAGAAGCTATTACTAAAGGGATAATTTCTACTCGGGCACCGGAGCGGGCATTCCTGGTGGCTGTAGCCAGCAAGCGGGAGGCTAATAGATGGTCAGCGGAGGATTCGCTGGCTGAGCTGGCTCAGTTAGCTAACACGGCTGGGGCAGAGGTAGTAGGGAGGCTCATACAACGGTTGCCTGTGGCATCAAGAACACACTATTTGGGCAAGGGCAAATTAGCCGAGCTGCTGCCGCTAAAAGATGGCACTAGGTATAATGTTGTAATCTTTGATGATGAGCTTTCGCCGCTCCAGCAACGAAATCTGGAGGAAGCCCTCCAGGTAAAGGTGATTGACCGGGTAGCTTTGATTCTGGATATTTTTGCCAAACGAGCGAGAACCAGGGAAGGGCAATTACAGGTAGAGCTAGCGCAGCACGAGTATCTTTTCCCTCGTCTTGCTGGACAGTGGAGCCACCTGGAAAGGCTCGGGGGTGGCATTGGCACCAGAGGTCCCGGCGAAATGCAGCTTGAGACCGATAAGCGCCTTATCCAGCGAAGGATAGCCCGGCTCAAGGCGCAGATTGATGATATAAGGAAGCACCGCCAGTTATACTGGCAAAAGCGCCGGAAGACCGGCATCCCCATAGTCGCCCTGGTTGGGTACACCAACGCCGGCAAAAGTACTTTAATGAACGCCCTCACCCACGCTGGCGTCTTCGTTGAGGATAAGCTATTCTCCACCCTAGACCCCACCACCAGACGCTTAAGCCTTCCTGATGGCAGTGTGGTCTTATTAAGCGATACCGTCGGCTTTATCAGAAAGTTGCCTCCCACCATCGTCTCGGCATTTAAGGCAACCCTTGAGGAATTATCTAAAGCCAGTATGCTTGTGCATATAGTTGACATAACATCTCGTAACGCCTCAGAGCAGTGTCAGATAGTAGAGGACATTCTGGCTGAGCTCGGGCTTAAGGATAAGCCCCGCCTTACCGCCCTGAATAAGATTGACCTGTTGCTGAGTGAGGCCCAAAGCTGGGACGAAGACACCGCCCTGGATTACCTTTCCCGGCAGTGCGGACCGGTGGATGAGGGCACGGTGCTGGTTTCGGCAGCCAAAAGGTGGGGACTGGGGAGGCTACTAGAGCTAATCAGCCGGACGCTGTCCTAGACACCGCAGGCAGTCTAATCTGACGCACTGTAGCCCAAATCTAGCCACTTTCTAGCTATTCTGGGTGTCTTTGTATTATAATTAGCTTCAAAACAGAGCTTCTCCCTTTGCCAAAGGGAGATAGAGAGGGATTTTCTCTCTTAAATCCATCCCCCTGACCCCCTTCCTTTAGCAAAGGAAGGGGGAATTTTAATTAAAAAGAGGGGCAAAGCCCCTCTTAAACACCCGAAGGGGTGATAAATGGGTGGTTTACATAATCATCTAAGCGGTTGTGGTATAATGGGGGTATGAATTGTGGTGATTGGATTACACTTATTGCTGTTATTGTAGCATTGACTATTGGTGTAGCCTCTTTTATCCAAATGAATCACATTCAACAAAGCGAGAGAAAACAAAGACTGTTGAAAGAAATTGAAGATTGGGCAAAAGAAGTTATTTATCTAATTAGTGAGTTGGAAAGGTCCGAGGAAAGAAGTTTAGAGAAATTTCGCTTTAATACTGAACAGCGGTGGAGAGTGTTAAAAGCAACAACAGCAAACATGAAAAATATAGCGGATAAAATTGATAAGGAGTTTGGCGTGAAAGTAAACCAAGCGGTAATAAATTTTAACTATTTGTGGGAAGGCATACAGCCAGGAGGAGCGCTAAAAAGCAATATATATGATAGATTGCAAGGATGTAAGGATTCGTGTACGACAGTATTAGAATCAACCGGGCTATTAAAGTTCAGCGAGATTCGTTAATTCGTATAAACTTGGGACGCACTATAATTGTTATGTAGTATATATTCAGCTACAGACAGGGTTTTGGGGCGTGTTTTCACTCCCCCGGGGTCTGCCCCTTTGACAGCCGATTGCTGGGCTAGCTGTATTCCCGGCTAAAACCGGGGGGCTTTCGCTTCACTGGCTGATTTTGGGCAGTTCTGGCTGCTTTGGGCGCAAAACAAGCTGGCAAAAATGCGTTAAGGCTTGGATTAGGAATAGCTTATGTAAAGAAGGGTCTGTGTTATGTCAACTTGGTCTTCTGGGGGGGATAGAAGTGGGGTTAAGTGGGCTCGGTAGGATTCGAACCTACGACCAAGCGGTTATGAGCCGCCCGCTCTGCCCCTGAGCTACGAGCCCACAAAGGATGACTTTCTTCAAAAGCCCACCCTCTTCAGGCACTTCTCTACTCTTGCCAGTAGCTCCTCAGGGCTAACCGGCTTATCTATATAATCCTCAGTCTCAAGGGTGAACCCGCGACTAACCGGGATTGAGGTTTGCGTACCCATGGTGGCAAAAGCGGTCAGCATCAGGGTCGGGATTTTACTAAGCTCGGGGTCTTTTTTCAGCTGCTCGGCAGCGGTAAACCCGTTTTTGACCGGCATTATTACATCAAGGAGGATGAGGTCAGGTTTTTCCTCCCTCGCCTTGCGTAGTCCTTCATCCCCATTGGAGGCGACAACTACCTCGTAGAGCTTAGTTTCCAAGATAGCCTTTGTTACCTCAACAAAATCATCGTCATCGTCAACAAGAAGGATTTTGGCTCTCTTTTCCATCCTACTACCTCTAAACTCAGACCCTCTCTCCTTTCTTAATAAGTCTCCCTACCCTTTCCAGCAGGATATCAGGAGACACCGGCTTCTCTACATAATCGTCTACATCAAGCTCAAGCCCAGTTTCCAACTCATAGCGACGACGACTGGCTTCCTCCCTCACCGAGGTTAGAATTAATATTGGTATATCCCGATACTTTGCCCATCTCGGGTCTTGAAGCTCTTTGCATACCGCAAATCCATCCATCTTGGGCATCAGGAGGTCAAGAATCATCAGGTCCGGCTTTTCCGCCTTGAGGTTAGCTAGACCTTCTACCCCATCCCGGGCGGTAACCACCTGATAGCCCTGAGATTCAAGTATCATAGTTATTGCATCTAAAATATCAGGGTCATCATCAACTAACAATATCTTTCCTTTCATTTTCCTCCCCCCTTGCCATTATAATATAGGTCGAGGCAATAATCCAGCCTGCTGTGTGATTTCTGGGACGATATCCTCCCAGCCTACTGCCATAATATGGACGCCGTGAACTCCGGGTATCTCTTTAATCTGCTCAATAATCTCAACGGCTATCCTTACCCCCTCCTCCTTAGCGTTCTTTGCCTGTTCCATCCTGGTAACTATCTCATTGGGGACACTTACCCCAGAGACATAGTCCCTCATATAGCGCGCCATTCCTGCTGACCTAATGGGTATCACTCCCGCCAGAATATGCACCTCCTTATCCAGCCCCCGCTCTGTAACCATCCTCATCCACTTGGCGAACTTGGCTACATCATAGACTGCCTGGGTTTGAATAAAGTTGGCTCCAGCCTTAACCTTCTTAGCCAGCCTTACCACCCGGAACTCAAAGGGGTCAGCGTAGGGATTGGCGGCAGCCCCGATAAATAACGGCACCTCCCCCGAGATTTCTTCGCCACAAATGAATTTCTTTTCATCCCTCATGTTTTTCAGGACTTGAATTAGCTGGATGGAATCAATATCAAAGACGCTCTTGGCAGTGGGATGATTACCAAACTTCTGATGGTCACCGGAAAGGCAGAGGATATTGCCGATGCCCAAGGCTACAGCCCCCAGCACATCGCTTTGAATAGCAATCCGGTTCCGGTCTCGGCAGACTATCTGCATGACTGGGTCAATGCCCTGTTGCTTTAAAAGCACGCAGCCAGCCAGGCTGGACATGCGGACAATAGCGGTTTGATTATCAGTTACGTTAGCCGCATCACAGCAGTGGCGAAGTACCTCCGCCTTCCTCGCCATCACGCCGGCGCTAGCCCCCTTAGGCGGACCAGCCTCAGCAGTGACAGCAAATCTTCCGCTTTCCAGGACCTTCTCTAGGTTTGTTCCCGCTTTCATCGCCCTCACCTCCGTTCCCTGTCAATTAGCAAGGTAAAGGTAAATTTGCTCCCTTTGCCCGTTTCCAGGCAGGGGCTTTCCACCCATATTCTGCCCCCATGAGCCTCAATTATCCTTTTGGCTATGGATAGCCCTAAACCGGTCCCTTTCGTTGCTACATTACTGGCGCGGAAGAAGTCCTCAAACATCCGGGGCAAGTCCTGAGGTGGAATGCCAATCCCGGTATCTAAAACCTCAACCCGTATTTCGTTGTCCTCTTCATTTACCCTGATGGTCACTGAGCCCTCAGGCGTATAGTTGATAGCATTATTCACCAAATTGGTTACTACCTGTTGGAGCCGGGGGGCTGAGCCACGAATCTTGGGAAGACCCTGGGGCAATTCTACCTTTAACTTCACCCCCTTCTGCTTCGCCAGATCGCGTAAGTCCCCCAAGGAAGCCCTAACTACTTGGCTTAACGAAACCTGTTTCATCTCTTGGACAAGTTGCCCAGTATCAATGCGCGGAATATCTAAAAGGTCGCTAATCAAACTAAGCAGCTCCTTAATCCTGTGGCTGCTTCTTTCCAGCATGTTCTTTTGCCTGTCACTGAGTTCCCCAGCATATCCACCTAACATGACCCATAAGAAACCTTGAATAGCAGTAAGCGGGGCTTTCAGGTCATGAGCGGCTATCCCCAGAAAGCGAAGAAAGCGGCTCTTCTCCTCTTCCAGTTTGGCTATCTCCACGGAAGCCCGCTGCAATTCCTCTCTTCTCTTCTCAAGAAGGTGCTGGCTCAATTGAACCACCTCACGCTGCCTCTTCCTTAACTCACCTGAAACCGATGTCGCCATATAGGCGGTAGCGAAGAGGGCAGTTGCCAGGACAATAAGAACCGCCAGGATATAGCTTCCTTGCTGATATAGTGTAGGGGGAGCAAATCCTACGAGATTGACATGGGGTATTATCTCAGTATACTCCAAGCCGACTAGCAGCATAACGGCAACAATCTTGGCCATAGCCAACAGATAAACTACCTTATAGTGAAGTATTACACTAGCCCCGATGATGTGAAGCACAAAGTAGAAGACGAAGGGGTTCTCTACTCCTCCAGTAAAGTGAAGAAGCACAATGAATGACACTAGGTCAAGCAGGAGGTGGGTGGTGCCGTAGGTTCTGGCTCGGCGGGTTAACAACCCTGTCGGCATTCTTTCCAGGCTTCGGGATTGGTATAATAGCACCACATTACACAAAGCAACAAAGATACATGTTCCATAGGCAGCAAGGGTTGGAAAGCCAATGTTTAATATCCTTGAAGCGACCAAGGTGGCAACGAGAATGCCCAGGATAGTAATCCACCTTATGGTGACGAATACCCTGAGCCACATCCTTATGGCTGCTTCCTCAGGATTGTGCCCAGGCGCAGCTTCTTCCGCCAAAAGACTTTTGCCTCGCTTACTCATTATAATTAGCCTATATAGTAATACGGCGAGGTCCCCCCTCGCGGCTGGTACTCCAGTCCCGGAGCAGCACAATTTCCTCTAATTTATCTAACTGACCCAGAGCCGCCAGACGGTCGTAAATCATCTGCCAGGCACAAGGGATATCTGGCGATATTTCACACTTGCCGTTTACTGAGCCACCACAGGGGCCGTTGAGCAAGCTCTTAGCACATCTGACCAGAGGGCATATGCCCACCGTTTTTGCCAGAATACAATTCCCACACTGCAGGCAAACCTCAATAAAATGGCCCGGCGTCTCTTCCTTGCCGACAAATAAGGTGTTTAATGCGGGATAGGCAGGCTTATTGGTATACAGGGTGATTGTTTGAACCCCGAAGGCACAAGTCATGGCTAGAATGCCATCAGCTGCCTCAATATCCTTGGCGCTCTCTTTCAGGGCGTCTTTGGTGAGTTCATCGCAGGCGGTTGGAACCACCATCCAGCCGGTAACCTTCTTCCCCGCGGCTTCAAGCTTACCCTTCATATCTAGGACTTCAGATTTACCACCGGTGTGGCACATTGTGGCGCAGGTACCACACCCCACCACATACACCCTCTCTACTCCGCTCAGAGCTTGGCTAATCTCATCAAAGGGTTTTTGTGCCGTGATTGTTTTCATTTTTTATCCCCTCTCCACCCTAACCGCACAGACCTTATACTCCGGTATCTTGGCTACAGGGTCAATTACCGGGTTGGTCAATAGATTAGCCGGGCTCTCGGCAAAGTGAAAGGTCATAAATACCACCCCTACCGGTGACGTCTCAGTCACCCTGGCTCTGGCTATTACCTCCCCCCGCCTAGAGCTGACCTTCACCATATCGCCATCCTTTATCTTCAGTCTTGAGGCATCTTGGGGGTTTATCTCCACCATCCCCTCCCCCCGCAGTATATTCAGCCCCGCTACCTTCCTGGTCATGGTCCCGGTGTGAAATTGATAAAGACTGCGTCCCGTAGTCAGGATTAGAGGATACTCCTTATCGGGAAGCTCCATCGGCGGCTTATACTCAACGGGAATAAACTTCCCCTTGCCTCGGGTGAACTGCTGGGTATGAAGGATGGGCGTACCGGGATGGTCTTTAGTCGGGCACGGCCATTGTAGTCCACCCTTTTCCAGTCGCTTATAAGATATCCCACCATAGCTGGGGGTAAGACTTGCAATCTCATCCATTATCTGGGAAGGTTGTTTAAAATCAAAGCCTTTAGCTCCTAACCTACGAGCTAGCTGACAGGTAATCCACCAGTCAGGCTTAGAGCTAGCTATTGGCTCTATCGCCTTTCTTAGTCTCTGCACCCTTCTCTCGGTATTGGTAAATGTCCCGTCCTTCTCGGCAAAGCTTGCCCCGGCTAAGACAACATCAGCCAGTTGGGCGGTCTCAGATAGAAATATGTCCTGCACCACCAGAAACTCTAGCCTCTCCAGAGCCTCTCTAGCGTGAGCAATGTC